>Ga0114978_10000206_pt1 | contig 48829 bp, 25 predicted proteins | sample S_140212_EF_Meta_FD_87027 | JGI IMG/M metagenome (GOLD analysis project Ga0114978, IMG submission 87027) | Freshwater microbial communities from Lake Simoncouche, Canada to study carbon cycling - S_140212_EF_MetaG | ecosystem: Environmental > Aquatic > Freshwater > Lake | place: Lake...
CCAACCCCTGGCAACCGGGCCCCAATAGTCAGGTGAAGCTGACGACTCAGGGACAAAGCCCATTCGTCACCTCTTTCCCGCCAGGCGAAATCGGAATCCAGATGCCGAATCGGGCCGAGTACGATGGGTTTGGCCGAACGGTGACAAACGTCAAACCGAATGCGAATGGTGAACTATTCGTCGCGTTTGATTTTCGTTGTGCGAATGCAGATGCCGGAGGAGAGGGTTCGTGGCGATACTACATCGGTCACGGCCCCGGTCCCTCGGCCGCGCTGGAACTCTTTTTCAATGGTCGCCACTTTTTTCGGCGGAGTGCCGATTCCCGAGACGTGGTCGCTCCGCTGGTGATTGGGGAATGGTATCAGGTCCAGGTGACGCTGAATCTCACGACAAAAACCTATCAAGGTCAGCTGAAGTCGGCGACCACGAAAACCGAGTTTACCGGGGAACTGGCGACCGGTTGGGACGGGGCCATCGACTACACGTTTATTGACAGCTATGGTCATCTCGGCGGCATCAGGCCGTCACTACACGCGGACAATTTTGTCATTAACGCAACAGGATTTCCCGCGTGGGAACCCGCGATCGCCACAGATTTCAAAGCGAAAAGCCAACTCCGCCGCAGCCAAGTTCTGCAGCTACGGCAACAACTGGCCGAGACCCTTACGGATGCCGAACTTTCCAAACAGGAACTGAACAAACTGCTGGCCGAAGGCCCATTTCCCCTCACGTATGGCATGGCAGAGGGGACACCACATAACGTCCGTGTGCAGCTTCGCGGAGAACCCGATCGACTTGGTTCCGAGGTGCCTCGAGGTTTTGTGCGAGTGCTGGAGGGGGGGCCGCTCCCTGCCGGAACCACAGGCAGCGGGCGACTCGAACTGGCGCAATGGCTGACACGAACCGACAACCCCTTAACCGCCCGGGTGATGGTCAACCGGATCTGGCAGTATCATTTTGGACGAGGGCTGGTCAAAACCCCAAACGATTTTGGTGTACGGGGAGTCCCCCCAACGCATCCAGAACTGCTCGACCACCTCGCTCGACAGTTCATGCAAAGTGGCTGGTCGGTCAAAGCGATGCATCGACTGGTGATGCGGAGTGCCACGTATCAGCAAGCCTCAGCAGATGATTTGCCACTCTCTGGGCTAAACGGCTCGGTCGACGTGACCGATCTCTTTGTGGGCTTTGCCCGTCGACGCCTGGATGCGGAAGAGATTCGCGATGCGATCTTGATGGTGAGTGGTGAACTCGATACGACCTTGGCCCAGGAACACCCGTTTCCAACCCCTATCAGCTGGGGTTATTCGCAGCATGGTCCCTTCAGCGCGGTTTATGACCATAACAAGCGGAGCGTCTATTTGATGACCCAACGTTTGAAGCGACATCCGTTCCTGGCACTTTTCGATGGTGCCGATCCGAATGCCAGCACCGCAGCTCGTTTGGGAACCACCGTTCCAACGCAGGCTTTATTTTTCCTGAATGATCCGTTTGTGCATACAAAATCAGAAAAGCTGGCCGCACGCTTACGCGCAGCGACTGCCCTGGAAACCGCACAGATCAACCTGGCCAGCCGCTTGGCGATTGGTCGTTCGTTAACCGATCTGGAACAGGCCGAAGCGGTGCAGTTCTTACAGTCATATCGGACCGAATTGACCGCTGCCGGACAGAGTGACATCGAATTACGAGGCCTCGCCGCCTATGTTCGAACACTGTTTGGATGCAACGAATTTCTCCATTTAGATTGATCAATCGATGACTTATCACCCTGTATTCGATTCCTCACGACGCGGTCTGTTGCGAACCATGGTTGGTGGTTCATTGCTGCTACCGGGGATTGTGTCACAGTTGCTGGCAGAAGAATCAACGCCTGCTGCTCCCGCCGATCCGCTGGCCCCCAGACCGGCTCATTTTCCCCCGAAAGCCAAGCGAGTCATCTTCCTCTACATGAGCGGCGGGGTCTCGCACGTCGATTCCTGGGACCCGAAACCCAAACTGTTTGCCGATGCGGGGAAGACCGTTCCAATTAATGAATTTCAGGGACGCAAAGGGGACTACCAGATGTTCCTGAAGCGACCCCAATGGGATTTTGCACCGCACGGTGAATCGGGGACCGAGGTCAGCTCTCTGTTTCCCGAGATGGCAAAGTGCGTGGATGATCTGTGCGTGATCCGTTCGATGAAATCGGATCACACGAATCATTACGAAGCGACACTGGGAATCCACACCGGATCGTTTACCTTCGCTCGCCCCAGTCTGGGGTCGTGGGTCAGCTACGGGTTGGGAACCGTGAACCGGAATCTCCCCTCATTCGTGGTGATCGCCCCCCAGTCACCTTACGCAGGGGGACAGGTTTGGGGAAGTGATTTCTTACCGGGCTCACATCAGGGGACACTGGTTTTACCAGGCCCCGAACCGGTTGCCAACATCCAGCGTCGGGTTCCCAGCAGCCGGTTGCAGGAACTGGAACTGGGACTGCTCGCCCAGCGAAACCAACGGCATTTGACCTCGGCGACCCATGACCCGCAATTGGCAGCGCGGATCAAATCGTATGAAACCGCGTTCGGAATGCAGGCCGAAATGCCCGAGGTCTTTGATCTCTCGGGAGAAACCGATGCCACCTTGAAACTATACGGACTCGAACGAGGAAGTACGAAGGGATTTGCCTGGCAATGTCTCGTGGCGCGTCGCCTCGCGGAACGGGGTGTGCGGTTTGTCGAACTGATCGATGTCGGCTCGTCAGGAAATTGGGATGCCCACGGCGACATGCTGACGCATGCTCCTCTGGCAAAAAACGTGGATCAACCGGTTGCGGGATTGCTACGCGACCTGAAACAGCGCGGGATGCTCGACGATACCCTAGTTGTCTGGACGACTGAGTTTGGCCGAACTCCGTTTAACTCGGCCGCAGGGGCGGCAGGACGCGAACATCATCACTGGGTCTTTTCGTCATGGCTGGCTGGAGCCGGGGTCAAACCGGGGATCACTTATGGTGAATCGGATGACTATGGGATCGACGTGGGAAAAGATCCGGTTCACATTCATGACTTCCATGCGACCATTCTGCACCTGATGGGACTCGACCACGAACGGCTGACCTTCCGGCATACCGGCCGTGACTACCGTTTGACCGACGTTCACGGCAACGTCGTGAAGGGAATTCTCGCCTGACCAAGCATCGAAATTCTGGAAGAAGGAATCCGAACGTGGTCAGCTGACTCCAGCCAGTTCGGTTGCCTGGGCAACTCGACCGATCCCCAAGATGTACGCGGCGGTTCGCATTGTCACTTTTCGTTCCTCGGAAATCTTCCAGACGGCATCAAAGGCAGCGATCATCTTTTGTTCCAGCTTGGCCCGGATTTCGTCCAGGGGCCAATGGACGACCGAGCGATTCTGGACCCATTCAAAATAGCTGACGGTGACACCACCCGCATTGGCGAGAATATCGGGAACCACCAAAATTCCTCGCTGATGGAAGATCTCGTCCGCTTCAGGAGTGGTCGGATCATTCGCCGCTTCGACGATGAATTTCGCCTGAACCAACGGGGCAGTTTCGGCGGTGAGTTGACCACCGAGCGCCGCAGGAATCAGGAGATCGCACTTGGTCGCAAACAACTGTTCGTTCGTGATTGCTTCCGATCCAGGAAAACCCTGGACACCGTTGTTGGATTTGGCGTACTCGGTCAATTGAGGGATATCGAGTCCTTTGGGGTTGGCACATCCCCCTCGCACATCGGTGATCGCCACGACGCGAGCTCCCCGTTCGTGCAGGAACTTGGCGGTGAACGTGCCGACATTTCCAAATCCCTGCAGTGCGACTTTCTTTCCCTTTAATGTCTTGCCGAGTTGCTGGAACAGGCGGTCGGCGATGATCACGACACCCCGACCGGTTGCCTCTTCACGCCCTTCACAGCCGTGCAGTTCCAGCGGTTTGCCGGTGACACAAGCGGGCTGAAATCCATGATATTTCTGATACTGATTCATGAACCAGGCCATCACCTGGCCATTGGTCCCCATATCCGGTGCGGGAATATCGGTGTCGGGTCCCACCATATCGTGGATTTGATCCACAAATTTACGAGTAAGTCGCTCGAGTTCCCCTTTGCTCAAGCTGCGGGGGTCGACAGCAATCCCCCCTTTGGCCCCCCCGTAGGGAAGATCCACCACGGCGGTTTTCCAAGTCATCAATTGAGCCAGCGTCTGCACTTCTTCATCATCCACTTCGGGGTGATATCGCAGTCCCCCTTTCATGGGGCCACGGGCACCGTCATGCTGAACACGGTAACCGACAAAGGTCCCAATCTCGCCATTATCCAACCGGATGGCCAGTTGCACTTTGACATCCCGTACCGGGGTCAACAATAACGTCCGCATCCGATCCGAGAGTTTCAGATGATCTGCGGCGGTATGAAAATAGATTTCAGACTTCGTTGGTGCATTCATGATGATTTCTCGCAGGGAAGAATCGACTTCAGAAGAGACTTCATAAACTTACCCAAAAAACGACGCGACCAACAGTGAAACTACTGTCCGTCCGAATCCGGCAGAACTCGACGCGGGCGGATGCGTTGTCCACCCACCTGCTGAATTTCCGTTGCCGCAGGACGGACCTCGGTAATGGGCTGCTCATTTTGCTGAAGAGAGGACGGATTCCAAGGTCCAGAGATCCGTTCATGCAGAAACCTTGCGGTCAATTCAGCCAGCCGCAGATGTCCTGCGGCGGACCAGCGGGGTGCAAACCGCAAAAAATTCAGCTCAGCATCACGACCTGATGTGATCACCATCGAACCGTCAATGAAAGGGATGCCAGCACGGTCCGCAAATCGGGCCAGCACATCGAATGGGGCACGATTCGAATAAAGGGCATCCTGAGCCACCCCCGCCGCAACCCGAACTCCCTGGCCACGACTACACTTTTCCGAGACTTGCCAAGGCTTGGGGGAAGTCAACAAAGCAAACGGGATGTTGACGGAACGACAAAATTCTGACAAGTCGGCAATGGGTCCGACGGAACGGCGGAACGACAGATTTCGCTCGGGACGCTCGTCGCGCAGAAACGCATAGGGGTTGGTGTCGGTTTCACGACTGATTGCGGTTTGCCTGGCGATCTTCTGCTTCCATTCGGCACTCACAGCGGTCAGACCCCAATCAAACAAGCGAAAATGCTTTCGCCAGATTTCGTGCGGGGCGGCTTTCTTGGTCCGAGTCAGCTTAACGTGCGGGCAAGAGAGCGGGATTCCGGCATCATTACAGTGCGCCAAGCGTCGAATCTGGCGATCGTCCGCGACATCCGACCAGTCAAAATGGAGTAACACCAGATCGGGTTGCAATCCAATGATCCGCTGTTTGAATAAAAGAAACTCGGTGAGTGGGCAATGGCCAGGAACCGCCGCATTGATCACTTCGATATTGATGTTCGCCGTTTGTTGCAGTCGCTCTTGCAGGATTGTGCAAAAGTGATCCCCCTCGGGAGTTTCGGGGGCGTAGAGTGTTTCGTCACCGAGAATCACAATCCGGTAGATTTTCGCAGGCTTGGGAACGGCCAGTTCCGGGCCTCGCAGACCCAAACTATTCGTCTGAATCTCGACCAGCGAATTCGAATCGCGGCATTCAACCTGGGCGGCAGCGAGCGGTTTCAGCTCCTGATAAAATGACCACGAAGGGATCGTCAGCTGGGAAGGATCACTGCAAACCGCATCTCGCTGCGAGCAGACGCTGTCACCGGTCGAGGCTTCATACACGCGCACCGCGACCTCAGCACCACAAACCAAGAGAACCAGGAGTGCGGCAGCGAAGAAAAATCGACGAATAAAAGTCAGCCCTGCACGGAACATAGTCGTGACGACAACGGTTTTGTAGTAGTTCCAGAAAGCGGTATCAGTACTCGATCATTTTGCCCGATGACAAATGCGAACAGACATGAGGTTGCAGATCAGCAACCCAGCAGCACAATCAACGCTCAAATCCGCTGCATCCCCTGTCACGCGGTGGAATGCTAGTCAGACTGGGAAAACCAGACAAGACGGGTTTTTGCGACGCAATTCCCAGACATTCCACAAATCGTGAGTTTACACGCTTACGCACCCGTCAAAACGAGGATTCAAAACGGTTTCCCTCAAGATCGCAGGCCAAACGCTTACAACCGCCGGCATTGTTCGATACCTTTTTACGATCCTCATCGATTACCGCAGCCAGCTCATGACGCAGGAGTCTGCAAATGTTTCATCGTCAGTTGATTTCCATCGGGCTCATCGCCTCGCTCGCCTCGTTCACGTTCACCTTGCTGGCCGAGGAATTGGACTATCACGTCACCGACCCGAATCTCAAAGTGGTGCGACTCGATTCGTCCCCCGACGATTCGTTTCTCTCCGTTCGCACAGACTCGACCGGACGGATCTTTGTCGGGGGGCGACGGACACTTTATGCCTACGATCTGGATGAGGCGGGTCGCTATCTCCCCCGAAAACTGCTGTACGAATTCCCCGATCACACCTGGGTGAATGATATCGAAGTCCGAGGAGATGACCTCTACCTCGTCACCGTCAGTGCTGTCTATCGAATTCCCGGTGGGCGAGTGAACCGAACAGGACTGAAGCCGGAACGCTTGCTTTGGGGCGTCCCCAACGGACACGTCCACCAGTGTTTCCACGCCTGTGCCTGGGGCCCCGAAGGGGACTTGTATATCTCGATGGGAGATCCCCTCTGGTACTACGGCGACTTCACTCGCCCCGATCACTGGGGCCACTGGACCATGTACTATAAACCGTCGGCAAAGCCGGTTGATGCGCGTCGCGTGACGGGAGTCGAATTGCCAGCTCGTTCCCGCGTTGATGACGGGAAGGGAAGGGGAGTTGGCAATGCCGCGGCAGGGGATCGTGTACTTCAACAAGAGCCAGATCAAGCCGGAGTTCAGCGGCAGTGGGCGTCGATGCCCTACAACGGCGTTGGTGCCGTTTTCCGCATTCGGCCTGATGGAACCAACCTTCGTTCTTACGCGCGGGGTTTGCGGAATCCATGTGGCCTTTGTTTCGACCGCAACGGAAATCTCTTCACCAATGATAATGACCATGAGGGGATCCCCTCGCTGTACGCCCCTGGGCGGTTAATGCACGTGACCGAAGGGTCTTACTGGAGCTGGCCACGTGGCTGGATGACGAGCAAAACCCCTGATCGGGCCGATATTCCTGCCATGGTCAATGACGAGATGGGCCGTGCGGTCCCCGTACTTCAAGCGTATTATGCCGACTCCTATCTGCCGGAAACCTACCGTAATAACTTGCTGGTCGCCCGCTGGTGCCGCCGGACCGTCTCGCGATTTCCGCTGGAACCGACAGGGGAGACGTTCACCGCCAAAGAACAAGTGCTACTCGAAGGTCTCGACCAAGCACGACCGGTCGGAATCTGTGTCGGTCGTGGCGGGCGAATCTTTGTCACCATCTGCTACATGGCCCAAAACGAAGGCTCACCCACCTACCGCAGCGATCTCGCGGTGATCACTCGCCAAGAGGATCCTGAAACCATGCCGTTTGCCGCTGTAGACCTCACCCAGGTCGAATTGGCGGAATTCTTCAATCCCGCACATCAGGGGGATTGGTCGCGACAGCAGGCTGAGACCCAAGAGGTTGTACGACGAGCAGAACTGCTCCAACTGGATCTGACTCAGCCCGAAACACTGCCGCTGCCGTTTCAAAACATCTTGCCAACAGGCCACCACGAACGAAAGCCGTTCGACGAAATCCCAGCAGACGCTTTTGAAGACGATCCGCAGGCGGCGATTCAACAACTCCGCCAGTCTACCGCCAGTACCGAACTCGCCCCTGAGCTGATTCGATGCCTGGATCTGGCTCAAACACCACGCCCTCAATTGACCGCCGCCCGGTGTCGAGCTGCTGACGCGGCCATCCGGATGGGAGGGGTCCTCACCGCAGGATTCCGGCTGACCATGCCCCCAGTGGATGCCGAACTGCATCCCGATGCACCATTGGCACCACATCAAAAAGAGGAAGCCAACATCATCCTGTATGCCGATGAAGAACAGCCGATTGATTTGAGGAAACTTGGCCGTGTCGGAAATTATACCGTCGCAGAACACTGGAAGCTTCTGCAGCATACCGACGAGCAGGAATTCTTGTTTGGCTTGCTGCTGGAACGCCTGGGGGATGAGCACGACAAGATCCGGCTGCAGGCCGCCCACTTCCTTTCGCTGCTCAATGATCCCCGCAGTGAGCCGAGGATTGCCCTGGTGGTCACCGCCGTACAGGACCGGCGACTGGATGTGGCCAAACTGGAGCACGTGAAACCACTCATTTGGATGCTGGGCCCTGTTCCAGATCCTCAGGGCTTTCAACAGACCGTTCATCCGGTTGAAACGGCAGCGATTGATCTCGCTGCAGCGGTGACGATTGGGAACAAGGCTTATGCTTGGAAACTGACCAAACCGACCAGCCCCGATCGGCCGCTTTATGACTTCCGCTTACTGTTCGGGCCTGCACCGAATTCGTCGGTTTTTAGCTTATTCCGGTTTGAAAGTCCGACGCCTCAGCGGATGCAACTGCTGATCGGCAGTGAGGATGGGGTCAAGGTCTGGCAGAACGGCAAACTCGTTTTTGAAAACGACATCGTACGTCCGTTGATCCAGTTGGACGATGTGGTCCCGCTCGATCTGCAACCTGGCAGCAACGATATTTTGGTGCGAGTCGGGATGAAGCAGGGGTTGGGGGGCCAGTATCTGCACTTCCGAAACTTAGGCGACGTGCGGTTTTCGCTGCCGGAAAAACCTGATGGTTTGTCGCTGGCGGAACGACTGAAGTCGCAACCTGCAGGGAGTACGCAGCCTGCGGTTGATCCCCGGTTTGTGCAGTATGATTGGCGAAATGAAATTCCAAAGGGAGATCCTGTTCGTGGGCGAAAACTGTTTGGCGCGGAATCGCTGGGGTGTGCCAAATGCCATGCCGCCACAGCCAAGCAAGCGGGAGGGGGTGGCCCCAGTCTGACCGATGCCGGGCGGAGGTTTACGATCCCGTATCTCGTGGAATCGGTGCTAGCCCCCAGTCAAGTCATTTCCCCCGTGTTTAAATCAACCCTGATTACGACTCATCAGGGAAAAGTCTTTAGCGGACTCGTTGTCTCGGAATCCGGTGATAAAGTGGAAATGCTGCTTCCGGACACCAAACGAATTACGATCAATCAAACCGAGATTGACGAACGGAAATTTGTCGATGTCTCTACGATGCCAGTGGGACTCGTGAAAACCCCCCAAGAGCTTCGTGACGTGATCGCCTACTTGTTGACGAATCCTTCGGAATGATGGATTACTTTTGCAAACCCGCCCGCGATTCCATAGCGGGTGGGCGAGGATTCAGCAATCACGACTTCACTCTGCTCTGATGTATCGGGTATCGGAAACCCGTAACCCGAATGGATTCCACGATTAAGCAAGCACTTCCCGCAGAATACGGCCGCTGCCACCGACCGCGTACGGACGTCCCGTTCGATCGTGGATCAGCGTCTGCGGGTCGATACCCAACAAATGGTAAGTTGTGGCCAGAATATCCTGAGGAGAAACCGGAAACTCTTCCACATCGGCTGCGATTCGATCGGTGCGTCCAACCACCTTACCTCGACAGATCCCGGCTCCCGCCAGGACCGAGGAATAGGCTCGCGACCAGTGATTGCGGCCCCCCTGGTTCGCCCCTGACGGATGATCACCGTGTGGGTCGAGTTTCGGCGTGCGGCCATGCTCTGTAATGCAGAGCACCAGGGTTTCTTCCAGCAGTCCCCGTTGTTCCAGATCCAAAATCAACGCAGAAAAGGCATGGTCCAGCCCCGGTAACAGTTGCTCAGTTAACCGGGGATAATGCCAGTAATGAGTGTCCCACCCCGAATTCACCGACCCGTACTCGTCCCAAAACACCGTAACGAATCGGCTTCCCGCTTCCACCAGACGACGGGCCACCAATGACGACTGTCCGAATAAATTCATTCCATACTGTTCGCGCAATCCGATCGGTTCGCGCTGCAGATCGAGTGCCTCATGCAAGCGAGGATTCGTGAGGTACGAAAAGGCTCGCTCTTGTGTTCGACTGAATTCACGAATCCGGGATTGCGATTCCAGATCACGCCGGGCGAAATCAAATTGCTCCAGCAGCGAACGACGTAGCGACAGACGGTCGAGCGTTAATTCCGGCGGCGTTGCATCCCCCTTCGCCCATTGGAATCGACAGTCCGGATTGACCCCTCCGTAGGGGTCGATGGCGGTCGTGATTGTCGAGGCAAAATGGTACTTCTGGCTGTGGAGTGCTTCCCCTTCGAAATCAGTCCAAATGGGATCGTAAGTTTGTCCCAAAAACGCGGCATAGGGGCCCGCATTATGAATGGGGTGCGCGCGCCGCGAACTGTGTAGAAACGGCATGCCGACATTGCGGGGGACATCGGTGGCCGCTCGACCTTGCTGCTGGTCCAGAAAGTCGACGATCGATCCGATGAAAGGCCAGTGCCGGGCGTCACGGGGGTTATCCTGCATCGGCGTATCAAGGAACGGCGTTGAGGTCACCGAAAAGGCGGTCCCATGAATGGGGAATGGGTGCGTCATCGACCGAATAACGGTGGTCCGGTCCATCACCCGCGCCAGGTTGGGCAACCCTTCACAGAGACGACAGCCGGGAAGACTGCTTTCGATTGAGCCAAGTCGGCCTCGAACCTCGATGGGGGCTTCCGGCTTCGGATCGAAAGTTTCGAGCTGACTTGCGCCACCGTAGAGGAAAAGCATGATGACCGATTTGGCTTTGCCAAACCCGGGAAGCCCAGAGGCCTCTTTGGCCGTCGCCCCCAGTAGACCGTTTCCGCTGAGAGTACTTCCCGCTGCCAGCGCACCCAGGCCACACGCCTGCAACACGTCACGTCGCGAGACGCCGTCACAAAGTTGTCGGTGTGAGCCTCGAATTCGCAGCATTCTCCAGCAGACCCTCTTTTGATTTACTTTGGTTGAGTTCGGTTTAATCAGGCCAGAATTTCGTGAATGGGATCGCCACCATGGGCAATCGCCACGGGCCGTCCCAAACGATCCGGAACGGTCATGTGCGGGTTGATGCCGAGTTGCTGATAAATCGTTGCTACCAGATCGCCGGGGGAAACGGGATGACTGATCGGATAGGCCGCTTGATTGTCGGTCTCGCCGAACACAAACCCCCGTTTCACACCCCCGCCTGCCAGCAGGCTGAAGCCACACTGCGGCCAATGATCGCGGCCCGCCTTGGCGTTCACTTTCGGAGAACGTCCCATTTCTCCCATCACGATCACCAGGGTGGAATCGAGCAATCCGCGCGAGTCCAGATCTTCAATCAGGGCAGGAACAGCGCGATCCAGGATCGGCAAGTTATGATCTTTCAGCATCCCGAAATTGTTTTCGTGCATGTCGTAGGAATGGCCATAACGACCAAAAATTTCGGCATGAACACTGATGAATGGGACCTGGGCCTCGACCAGTCGTCGAGCGACCAACATACTCGAACCACTCAGGTCCCGACCGTAGCGATCGCGGAGCGAATCCGTTTCCTGAGCCAGATCAAACGCATCGCGAGTTTTGCTGGTCGTAAGCATATCAAATGCGTGCTGTTGGAAGAGGCTCAACCGATCCACAGCTCCCGATCGCCTGGTCGCTTCAAATTGGGTATCCAGTTGATCCAGCATCGACCGTCGTCGACTCAGTCGATTGACGGTAATCTCGGGAAGTTCATCAAGCGTGGGCAAGCGCGGGTCTCCCAGCGGCAAGACCGGATCATAGTAGGCCACCTTCGGTTCACGCGGGAATTTGGGTTCGCAGACGGCAAACAGGGGATCGTATTGGCTGCCGAGAAATCCCCCGTACGGACCCGGTCTTCGGATACCGGGGTACATCGAACTCTCACCCCAGCCGGGATAACATGGCAGGCAAACAGCTCCGGGCATCCCGCGCGGCCCCATACCGAGATACTGACAGATCGCACCGATATCGGGTGGATCGGTCGGTTCCGCCTTGATCTGTGCAAAACCTCCCCCGGTATAGCCAGTCATGATCGGCAGTGGATTGTGCGCGTTGTAGCCATGCGTGACCGTGCGGATCAGACACATTTTGTGCATCAGCCGGGCCATGTTTGGCAGATGCTCGCAAACCTGCAAACCAGGGACCGAGGTCTCGATCGGCTGGAATTCGCCCCGGACTTCCACCGGTGCATTCGGTTTCAAGTCAAACATATCCATTTGACTCGGACCGCCGAGCAGATTGAACAGGATGACCGATTGGACTTGAGCCGGTCGGCTGGATGTCGTCGTGTCCGAGGCTTGCAACAGCCGGGGAAGATTGACTCCCGCGAACAGCGACAGGCCTCCCACCTGCATCAGCTCACGTCGCGTGACTTTGTCGCATAATTTTGCAGTGCTACCCAGAACCGTCAGCATCCGGCACTCCTCGCGCGAGAGTTTTCAATCATCAACAAGAGCTTATCAAACCTTTGGCCCGTTGAAACCCCGCTTGGCCAGGGGTTGAACGCATTTTCCGAACAAACTCGACCACCGTTTACGTCGGTACTCGGGGGAGAATTCCTCGTTGGTTGCGAGAAATCACCCATCAAACCCGAAAAACATCAGCGGCCATTGCCGGGTTTTGCTGCTTTTCGCGAGGATTGCACCGCGTGCCACTCGCTGTCAGGGTCAACGCATTCTACAATCCAGCGCGAGGTTTACTCACTTCGCTCGCCCTGCACGGTGTTATGACGCTCTTGCTGGGGCGTGCCTGTGGGCGTAGCGGTTTTCTGGTGGGATTGAGGTGAGGTCACGTCAACGGATGGCTGCCGTCGTGGAAAATTCGATTTCGTTTTTAACGGACCTTCCGTCGCGACTGCTCGCCCATCCGGGAATGGGAGATGTCGTTGCGCAGCTTCGCGATGGTAGCGAGGCGACGATTGATGGGGCCTGGGGTTCTTCATCCGCTCTGGCAGTCGTCGCTCTGGCTCAGCAGGCCCTGAGTACGGTGGTGGTCGTGCTGCCGCATGAAAAGGATGTGGACGGGTTTATCTCGGATGCAGCGGGTTTCGGGCTCGAACCGCAATTCTTTCCCGCCTGGGCAGCACTCCCCCACGAGTTAACCATTACCGATCCCATTCTGGGATCTCGATTGCGGATCTTGCGGGCGTTTGATTCCGAGTCGCCACCCCGTCTCGTGGTGACCACCGTGCATGCCCTGTTGCAACCGGTGCCAGATCGCGCGGCACGCACCGTCGCTTCGCGGACCTTACGCATCGGTGACGAACTCGACCTGGAAGAACTGACGGCGTGGCTCGTCAGGCACGGGTTTGAGCGAGTCACGGCAATCGAACTGCCGGGCGAGTTCAGCATCCACGGGGGTATCGTCGATGTCTTTTCACCCGATGCAACGGATCCGGTCCGGATCGAGTTATTCGGTGATGAAATCGAGTCGATCCGATTGTTTGACATTGAATCACAACGCAAAGTGAAGGATCTGACCGAGATTGACATTGCGATCGTCACCTCGATTGCAGAAAACTCGGATGGTCACCCGGATGGGGACAATCCCCCGTCAGCTGATCAGGGACAGGGAAGGGGGGGCTCATCGGCGGAAGCGACCAGCGGGGTCTCTCCAGTGCTCACGCCACTTTCCAGCCTGGATTCTTCTGCACTCGACTCGTTGCCCGCTCAAGCCTGGGTCGTCTTGCTGGATTTGACTGAGATTGTTAGCGAAGGAAAACGATACCTCAACCGCATGGCGGATCCTCGGGGACTCTTCAGCATCGAATCCACACTCGAACGATGCACACGACACCCCTATGTCACCATGGCTCCGTTGCTGGCAGATCAACGGAATCCAACCTGCCATTTGCAGATCGAATCGATCGAACGATTTACCGGGCACAAGGGAGATGCGCTGCAGGAACTCGCTCGCGTGGTCCAGCAGGATGAAAACGTTTTGATTGCCTGCCACAACGAAGCGGCTTTAACACGGCTCAGCGAGTTAATGATCGAGGTTTTTCTCGGTGGGGCGAGTGAATCCGAGACTGCCACCGGTGAGTCGAGGATCGCGACGAAGACCAACGCTTCCCGAACGAGCGATTCTCAAACACGAGATCGCAGTGATTCGGGCTCGAGTCGTGTCGGCGAAACCGAAACCGCCCCGACAAAATCCCGCAAGGGGGTAAAACAGGCGAAGAACGTACCGTCCCAAATACCACCCGCCACGACACCCCCCGCTCGCGCGGTCATGGAGGCGGCAGCGGGAGGAGGACTGAAGAAATTTCTCCGTGGTCCGGTAAAAACCGAGGGGGGGGCCAGTGAAGCGGGGGCAAACCCGTCGAAAGCGACTGATCAGAGAACACCCCCCCAATCCTCACTGACACCCACCAGAGGCACGGGAAGCGTCCCTGGGGGAAACGTGCTGGTGGCGTCGACTCATCCCTTCCTGTCTCGAATTCGACTCTGCGTCGGGCATGTCGCACGTGGGTTTCGCCTGCGGACCGATCGGATGATCGTGCTGGGGGATAATGAACTCTTCGGACGGGCGGAAGCCCGGCGAACCGCAAAGAAAAGCAAAATCGAATCCCGAGCGATCGATAGTTTTCTCGACCTCAATTCCGGCGATCTCGTCGTTCATCTCTCGCATGGGATTGCCCGTTTCCGTGGGATGGAAATTCAGAATAAAGGGGATCATACCGAAGACCACCTCGCGCTCGAATTTGGCGGTGGGCTCAAAATGTATGTCCCCGTTTCACTGATTCATCTCGTCCAGAAATACATCGGTGGCGGAAAGTCGTCTCCCGAACTCTCGAAACTGGGGGGCTCGACCTGGTCCAACAAAAAGAAACGCGTCGCCGAAGCGGTCTGTGACATGGCGGCAGACATGATCAAGCTGCAAGCCGAACGGGACATGAAACCAGGGCTGCAATGCCCCCCGGACAGCCATTGGGTCGAAGAATTTGATGCCGCGTTTCCTTACACCGAAACCGTCGATCAATTGCACGCGATTACGGACCTCAAGCGAGATATGGAACAGCCTCGTCCCATGGACCGGCTCATCTGTGGTGATGTCGGTTATGGCAAGACCGAGGTGGCGATGCGGGCCGCGTTCAAGGCGGTCGATGCCGGTCGTCAGGTCGCGATCCTGGTCCCCACCACGGTGCTGTGCGAGCAGCATTTTCGCAGCCTGAGCGAACGCATGGCGGAATTTCCGGTGAACATCGCTGCGCTCAATCGCTTCAAGTCGGCCAAAGAGGTGCGCGAGACACTGCGAGGCCTGGCAGAGGGGACCATCGATATCTGTATCGGCACACACCGCCTGGTCAGCAAAGATGTCAAATTCAAGGACTTGGGCCTGTTAGTGATTGATGAAGAGCAGCGGTTTGGTGTCGAAGTCAAAGAGTTACTGAAACACCTGCGACTCGAAGTCGATGTACTGACACTTTCGGCGACGCCGATTCCGCGGACGCTGCACATGTCGCTCGTTGGTGTCCGAGATATTTCCAGCCTCGAAACTCCACCCCAGGACCGTCAGCCGGTCGGGACCCATATCTGTCGCTGGGATAAAGAACTGATTCGCTCGGCGATTGTCCGCGAACTGAATCGAGACGGACAAATCTATTTCGTTCATAACCGTGTCTACAACATCGAATCGATTGCCGACCAAATCCGCAGTCTGGTGCCAGAAGCGACGGTTGATATCGTCCATGGACAAATGGCCGAAGAGCCGATGGAAACGGCGATGATGAACTTCGTGCAGGGCCGTACCGATGTGCTGGTCGCGACGACGATCATCGAAAGTGGTTTGGATATCCCGAATGCGAATACGATTTTCATCAACCAGGCCAATAATTATGGACTTGCCGACCTGCACCAGTTACGGGGTCGAGTCGGCCGTCATAAACATCGTGCTTACTGCTACCTGCTGCTCGACGAAGGGAAATCGCTGACACCCCAGGCGTCGCGCCGATTGAAAGCGATCGAAGAATTCAGTGAACTGGGGGCGGGATTCAAGATCGCGATGCGGGATCTGGAAATTCGGGGGGCGGGAAATATCCTCGGGACCGAGCAATCTGGACACATCGCAGTGGTCGGGTACGAGCTCTATTGCCAGCTGCTGGAAAACGCCGTTCGGGCCGCGAAACGCCAGCCGCTGCGCGAGCACCGGCATGTCGAAGTGAACCTTCCCGTAGCGGCGTTTCTCCCTTCGGAATACATCCCTGACGGGCGCCCGAAGATCGAGATGTACCGCAAGTTCTCGATGGTTTCGACGCTGGAACTGCTGGAAGAATTGAAGACCGAGCTGCGCGATCGTTATGGCCCCCTCCCGCTACCCGTACAAAAAATGGCCCAAGTCCGCGAACTGCAGATCCTGGCAGTCCGCTGGCAGATCGATGACATCCATCTCGAACCGGGATACGTCGTGTTTGGTTATCGAAATCCCAAAAAGATTGCCAAACTGGTTCGGCTCTGTACACTTCCCTTACGGATCGTCGATGACCGCGAGGCATGCTTGGTCCTGCCACCACAAATCCCCGAACCTGAACAGTTGCTCGCGATGCTGAAATCGGTGCTGGAATCCGAATTGCCGACATTTGCCGACAAGGGATATCACAGCGATTAGCGGGCGAAACAAGGTCCCTTAGCCTTCAAGGACGATCGCTCAATCTAAACTCTGCAGGTCATACACCTGGAAGGTTTGATTCCGGTAGATCGGTTCCAGCTCGAGTGGCCCCAGGCGGTCGGTTAACAGGTGGGTCAGTCCGGTCTGCTGCCGAAGCCCCCGTAATTCCTCGGCGGAATACAGTTGATCGGCATAGTTCGATTCAAACCACTTTTGCAAAAAATTGAGCCGGCGGTTCCATTCGACCATACCGGCAGCATCTTGCGGGCAGTCTTTGAACGAGACAAACTCGGCACGCTGGGCGAACCATTTGAACGCCCAGCCGTTGGTCGGTGATTGCACCAGCGCATCTGCAGGTAAATGGGTCTGGATCCACGAGCAGACATCAAGCCAGTCGATCCGATCCTCGCGCGAGTAGCGGTTCGTTTCGGCGGTGGCATGAATGCGGAACAGGCTGGCAACAAAGATCAGCAACAGCACCGAGGCGGGATGTGAACACCAGGATTGCCAGGTTTTGCGGGGCAGGGTGCAGAGTGCCGTTCGCTCCAGCACGCTCATCAGACTCACCGCGACCCCGATCGGCAACAAAAGATCCGCCAGCCGAAAAGGATAAAACTTGAGCAAGTTCATGCGCTGGGCAAAAAAGGGCATCAATCTCGGCGGACGAGGACCCCAGCCGATCACAATTCCTGCGAGCGCAAACACGACTCCCCACAAGACAATTTGGTCGAACCGGACTTTGGCGAGTGTTCGTCCACCCCAGCGCAGGCTAGAACCCCAGATCAAAAGCAACAAGGCATAGCCCAGATAGGACCGCAGCGGAAACATCATCGGATCGAGATGGTGTGCTAAACGGAAATAAACCTGCAGATACGTCGCTGCATAGCGGGTCTCTGGGGATGCGGATTCGGTCAACAGTCGAATCACCGGAATCAGTCCTGGCAGTGCTAACAAGCCAAACAGGATGCCGGGAAGAATCAAATTCCACCAGTTGGTAGGGGTGTTGGCTGCCTGTTCACGAAGAGCCATCACATTGGGGTTGGCTTGGGTCTCGTTTAACCCGGCTGCCAGCAAACGCTGACGCTTTTGTCGCCGAAATTCCAGCAGGCGAGTCACTCCCTGGCTGAACAGGAATGCGAGCATTCCCCACAGCCCGATCACCGGGTGAAAGCTGACTGCCATTCCTCCCCAAGCGGCGGCTGACAACCAGCGATGACGCAGGACGCTTCCTAAACCTGCCAGCAGAAATCCATAACAGGGGACCTTGGCCTCGACTCCCCCAACAAGCCATTCACCCGAGAAATTTCCGCACGAGGCCAAACCCAAAAAGACCCAGGCGGTCCAAAGCGGCCCCGCTCGAGAAAATAAGAGCGGTGAAAGCCCATAGATCCAACCGCAGGCCAACACCAAAGTCGAGACTGCGCGCCCCAACCAGGCGGACTGTTCGAACGAGGCAAATCGTGTCAGGCCGCCGATGGTCGCATAAAAAACGGTATGGGCATTGGGCGAGGCGAGAAAAAAATCACGCTCACACCATGCTGGCTGCCAGAAATGTTTGGATTTACAGAGATAGTGCGGTTCGTTGACTCCGGGGACCGGTGCCGCGATCGCCCCGTAGAGAAAAAATGTAGCCCATACTGCCAGCAGTACAGGCCACTTTTGTTGTTTCGTCGGCAACGATGTGAAGGATTCGCGTACGAAATCTGACATGAGATCCCTCAATCGCTCTGAACCGAAATCCGCACGAACCGAAATCCGATTATCGCGGTGAGCTTACTTCTTCTTTTTCGCAGCGGCCTTCTTGACCGCTCCTTTGGTCACCGTCTTGGTTTCGGCTTTGACCACTTCCTTTTTCGAAGCACCCGTTTTCTTCGCAGTGGTACCGCTGAAAATGCGATCATAATTTTCCCAGAACTTGGGAGTTGTACCGGTACGGACAATCGGGCCACTCATCAAATACTCCTCTGAAACACAAACGGGAAACCCAAAAACTGCTCGCGACCAAATTGCGGCAACCTGAATTTCAATCAAACGATAACGCCTTACGCGCGCAGATTCTTCACTTGCAGCGAGCGACTGTCAAGCGAGGATCCCAAACCCGTTGCTATTCCGCACGTTCAATGGCCTCGGATGTCGCCAGCGTAATGGGGATCTGGAGGCGTCGCCCCTCACGCACAATGGTCAGAACCACTTCGTCACCGGGCTGTTTCCCTTCAATATAACCGAGAAAATCTTCGGCCGTGGCAATTTTTTGATCGTCGATGCCAACAATCAGATCCGCAGCCGATCGATCCTCTCGATTCAGTGTGAAGGGGCCTCGACGAGACTTGGTCATCCGAGGCCCGCGCAATCCCGCTCGCTCGGCGGCACCATTGGGTCGCATCTCGGCAATCAGCAACCCTTTGTCCGTCTGATAGACCTTATCCAGGCCACTTTCGGGTCGAATCACACGCCCGTACTTCAGTAGCTGTGGCACCACGCGCGAGACCAAACTGACCGGAATGGCAAACCCCACTCCCGAACTTTGACCTGATGTGGTCGCAATCGCGGTGTTAATCCCGATCAAACGGCCATGCGCATTCAGCAGCGGACCTCCCGAACTGCCGGGATTGATCGCCGCATCAATCTGAATGATCGATTTAATTTTCCAGTTACCGTGAATCTGCAACGAGCGATTCAGGCTCGAAATGATTCCGGTGGTCAGAGTCCGCTCTAACCCAAAAGGGTTCCCCAAGGCGAAAACTCGCATGCCAACCCGCAGACCGCGTGAATCCCCCAAGGCGACCGGGAAGAGTTCCTCTTCGGTCGACTCGATCTTGATTATCGCCAGATCATTCAGCGGATCGGCACCAATCGTCGTCGCTTCGTAGGATTTTCCGTTATAGAGTGTCACCGCAATCTCTTTGGCACCCGTGACCACATGATAGTTGGTGACGATGTGCCCCTCTTGGTCAATGATGGCCCCGGATCCGGTCCCCTCGGAATGCTCAGTCATGATTAATCGTTCGGTGCGAACCGTCTTGGCAGTGATATTCACGACACTCCGGTTTACCGCCTCATACACCGCAACCGCGATCGACTCGTCAGGCGTTAACCCCTCGTCATCATAAATGCGTGTCGTGCTGGGACGAATTCGTTCGACAGGCGAATCAATCCGCAGTCGCCGTTCCTGGGCGGTCAAAGCCCCTTCACCCCCACCGTTCACCAGCCAGATGGTAAAGAGGCTGGCCATCAACGCTGAAAATACGCATCCAATCAAAAACCGCATGAAAAACCCTCTGACTATTCCGGACGAACCGAGTCGGAACGTGCATCCTCAGTTGTGCGCACCGCTTGAGGAGTCGGCGGGAGATCCTGCTCAAAACGGACAAGCTGGATCTGATTCCCGGCTCGAGAAAAATCCGACTTTCTCTGGGACTTCCAAACCAGTTGCTGCTGCAAATTTCTGCCCCTCACATCAATCTGTTCGGGTCCCCCCTGTGCCAGCGAGAGGCTGACAATAAAGGAATGATAAAAAAGCCGATCCATTTCATCGCGGGACATCGCGGCAAGTATGATGGATTCCCTGGAACGCTGCACAACAGACCATTGGTAGCGGTCTTGTAACCGGTCCGCACGAACGGGACCGATCAGTGGGATCAGATCCGCTGCCGTATGCTGGTTAAACTGCTGGCCGACCGCATGTTGCAACTCTTCCATTTGCGATCGGCTCAGTGGTGATTGTTGCCGAGTCGATTCTTCCCAGCGACTCAAGAGAGACTCGATTTCGAGGTGATCGACCCGAGCCACCGATCCCGACACGCAGTTTTTTTCAGGCTCGACGTTTTTGATCGTCGAGTGGATACAGGTTGAGATCGATCGCGAGACTCGAGGCCGCGAATCATTTTTCGGCAACGGATCCAGATTCCAAACCAACATGAGAAAACCGATTTCGAGCATTTCATCACATCCTTGTGTGCTCCCGCACGGGTTACTGATCGAAACGAGCTGGAATGCCCGCGGATCTTGCGACCGCCGATTCCCCATCGAGGTCCATCAGTTCCTCAGCTCCCATTTGAAAATCAGCGAATGGAAACGGAATCACCACGCGCCAGCACTTTATGAGAAAGTGGAAAAGAGCGGAAGATGAACTGACGAAGCCGAGAACGATCAAGCGAGGAAGTGGCGAATCCGCAGCGGGAACGCTCTGTTTCGATCTTGAGTGACCCGGTCATCCATTCGCCCCAACCCCAACTCGAGCTCGAATGCATCGCGTCATCGTTGGATGTGGAAAAGAGAAAACGACAGCAAAACCATCGGTGGATTGCTGTCGTTTTCTCAGAAGGCATCATCAGGTCGCTGAACCCGAGAGCGAGATCGCCTGATCAGCTGATTCGCTGATTCGCTGATTACAGGATCGAGCGGATTTTGGCAAGGAAATCGGCGTTCGTCGGATATTTCAGCAGAATCCGCGTCAATTGCTCCATCGCTTCGACCGGACTGAGCGAGATCAGACTGCGTCGCAGCAGGGTGACCCCTTCCAGAACTTCCGGCGAGAGAATCTTCTCTTCGCGTCGGGTTCCTGACTTGGAAATATCAATTGCCGGCCAGATTCGTCGTTCGGCAAGGTCGCGGCTGAGCACCATTTCCATGTTTCCGGTCCCCTTGAACTCGAGAAAAATGGCTTCGTCCATCCGGCTTCCTGTTTCGATCAGGGCAGTACCGACGACGGTCATCGAGCCCCCTTCATCAAACTGTCGTGCCATACCGAACATTTTCTTGGGAAGGTCCATCGCTTTGACATCCAGCCCCCCTGTCCCCGTTCGACCCGTATTGGTCCATTTATTAAAGGCCCGTGCGGTTCGAGTGATACTGTCGAGCAGCAGAAAGACATCCCGGCCTGCTTCGGCCATCCGCTTGGCTCGCTCAAACACCAGCTGACTGACACGAATATGATTCTCGACTTCACGGTCGAGTGACGACGCGACGACTTCACCCTTCACCCGACGACGCATCTCGGTCACTTCCTCAGGTCGCTCGTCGATCAGCAATACGATCAGGTAAATGTCAGGATAGTTCGTACTGACCGAGTCAGCAATTTCCTGCAGCAGCATCGTCTTACCCGTTCGAGGGGGGGCGACGATCAAGGCGCGCTGGCCTTTGCCAATCGGTGTTAATAAATCCATCACCCGCATGGTAATCGGGGTTGATGCGGTTTCGAGTTTGATCTGAACATGCGGATTGATTGGCGTTAGCGAGTCGAAATTTTTGATTTCGGCGTACTGTTCAGGAAGCCGACCTTCGATCGATTGAATCGAGCGAAGCCGCGGTCCCTGTCCCCGTCCACCAGGAATGCTCTCACCGGTGATCAGAACTCCTTCACGAATCCCGTATTTTTCCAGCAGTGACCCCGATACGAACGAGTCGGTCTCTTGTGAGACATAACCCGCTTTGGGATCTCGCAAAAACCCATACCCCTTGGGATGAAGTTCGAGAATCCCTTGGACGAGTGTCACGGATTCGGGACCAACTCGTTCTCCACGATCCTGATTGGCTCGCGGTTCGTTGTAGGTTCGACCCCCACCTCCCGAATTGGATTGACCTCCGTATTGAGAACGTCGGTTATCCTGTGGCGGACGGCGTTGGCCACGTCCTGGTGGTTGCTGATTGTAGCCCTGCTGTCCTTGTGGCTGATTGTATCGGCCTTGAGGTGGTCGCTGTTGCTGCTGCTGTGCGGGGGGCTGGCTCGCATAATTCCCTGGCCCGTCGGCCTGGCCCGCAGGACCTCGACCCCGCCCCCGACGGCGGCGACGGCGGCGATTCAATCCCCCATCCGCAAATCCTTCGGGACCGGTCGGATACCCCTCTTGACCTGTCGCAACTCCGCCCGAAGAAGACTCGCCTTGCTCATTCGCAGCAATGCCACGCTCGCTATCGACCCCATCGCTGCGGTTCCGACTCTCATCGACCCGATCATCAGTCCGGCGGTCGTCAGTCCGGCGGTCGTCAGTCCGGCGATGTCGTGGCGCCGGTGTGGCCTGCTCACGAACCGGTTCGGAAATCGGCTCGACAACCGACTCAACGTGTTCCACTACCGCTGAGACCTCAGCGGATGCCGCTGAAGCCGCAGTAGCCCGAGGGGCCCGCGTTCGCCGGGGCCGTTCCGCCGGGGTGGCTGGGACTGCTGGTTCGGCTCGTTTGGTCCGAGTCTTTCTCGGGGCGGGCTCGGGGACTAACGAATCGAAATCCATATCTTGTTCAGTGGGGTAACGTTCGGCTTCGGCTCGAACCGCCGCAAACTCTTCCAGCGCATCCTCGATCAAGGGCTTGGCTGTCTGCGATTCCACCGATCCAGATCCTCGCATTTCTCGAGATTCCGTCGTGTCAGCCTTTTTTGTGCGACGACGAACTACACGCTTGGGAGAATCCGAACTTTGATCAGCGGTCATAAACAATTCCATTGGCTAAACACACTCGATACGAGCGGGCAAGAACATCTCGACGCGGTGGAATGGCTTGCTTCCATCCAGCGGAGTCAACATCGATTCAGATGGGAAGCCCCAGCACATCCAGGCGGGTTCCATTCACTTAAGGGCGTTACATTACCTAAGGACATTCCATTCGCAGAATCCCGCTTCAGGGATCCACGCTTAATATTCTCAGCACAACGACTCGAATTCTTCCGTCGAAATGCAGTGAAGAAAGCGGCGTACAGCCTAACAATCCATTACCAGCACGCAAAACAATCACCAAACCATCGCGTCCGATCGAAAACCCGCTGAAAGCAGCTCGCAATCGTCCCGATGAACCGGGAAACTCGTCCCAGTGAATCAGAAAATTTGTCCGAACAAACCGGAAAACTAGGCGGTGACCCGGAAAACCAAAACCTCTGTCAAAAATGAAATCGGCGGCGAAATCAACAATCGCCTCAATGCCTTCATCCAGAACAGAAACAGCGGAGGCCCGAAAACCACTAAAGTGACAGCAGATTGAGTGGCCGTCAACAACCAGAGTCAGAACACAAACAGAAATGGTTCTGTATCACTGAGCACATTAACGGTGGACTCAAGATGCCACAGCCCCGCCGGACAGTTACGACCGCAAGGAGCTATCACGATTACCTGGACATCTTGCGAAGCGAGCTGACTCGAAACCGAAGATTCTGAATCGATGCCAACCGGAAAAACCGATCGACACTTGGATCATATCGAGCGGCGACGTTATGTCAATTCAACTCTTTTACTCAAATTGGCAAAATCCGCACTTGGCTCAAAAAAACTCCCTTCAGATCCGCACACTCGTGGGAAAAACTGTGTCATCACTCTCTTGACACCCCTTTCGTCAGAAATTCTTCTCCATTCCGATCGCTCATCTCCTTCCGAAAAATTCCGAAAAACCGAACGAACTGGAAAAACTGGCTCAAGTTCCCCATGCTCTTCCGAGCATGATCGTGACGAAAGACTCTCATTCCCCTAACTTTACTCGAATCCGCCCCTCGGGCCGTGACCGCATCCACGCTATTTGAATCAAGATCAAGATCGCGATCCCGATCCAGCGGATTCGTTCTGCCGGAAAACGGAGACCTTGTGGAATCAAAGTGGAATCGAAACCTTTTTGAATAAGCAATCTGAGCATGCCGCAACGGACCCTCACTTCACAATTTTTGCTTGCTGCCTTGATCGGTCTCGGCGCTGACTGTTCCGGATTCGCCGCCGACGCAATCAAACCCTGCAAGATCCTCGTCACCGAAAAAGGGACCGGATGGCCTGTGCCACTCGTCGAACTCAAAACCACCCACCATGCTCGCTTTGTCACCGATAACAACGGAATCATCGCGTTTGATCTGCCCGAATTGATGGGCCACGAGACTTGGTTCGACCTTCAAGGACACGGTTATGAAGTCCCTCCGGATTTCCTGGGATTTCGCGGGGTTCAGCGGATTCCGGAACCCGGCAAAACACTGGAAATTCAGGTCGACCGAAAAATCATCGCCAAACGCCTGGGGCGATTAACCGGATCGGGACGCTTCGCAGAAAGCCAGAAGCTTGGCCTGGAAGCTGACTGGCACGACCTCCCGATCGCAGGATGCGACAGTGTCCAAAACGCGATTTATCAGGGGAAACTCTTCTGGGTCTGGGGGGATACCACTCCCGCTCGATACCCCTTGGGGGTCTTTGATATGACCAGTGCGACAACCCCACTGCAACCACTGAAAACCCCGGAACCTCCGCTTCGTCTGAAATTCGATTACTTTCAGGGCCCCCAAAATCAGCCGCGTGGCGTCGCAAAAATGCCCGGTAGTGGCCCAACCTGGCTCAGTGGTTATGTCAGTCTCCCCGATGCCTCAGGTCGGATGCGATTGCTGGGAAGCTACATCAAAGTCAAGCCACCACTGGAAGCGTACGAATGTGGGTTGTGCCTCTGGAATGACACCAAAGCCGAATTCGAGCCACTAAGAACCCTCTGGACCAAGTCGACCGCCACCCCCGATTGCCCGATTGTTCCCGATGGTCATGCGGCCCGTTGGAAAGATGACAGCGGCACGGATTGGGTTCTCTTCGGAAATCCGTTCCCCAAATTACGCTGCCGAGCGACCTTCGAAGCTTGGCAGGACTCGGCTCAATGGGAAGTTCTTCAGCCACAGCCACAGCTCATTGCTGCAACTCATTCCGACAATGCCGAGAAAGCTGACAAAGACGCTCCTGAAAAGCCGGTCGAACCACACACCGGCTCCATCGCCTGGAACGAATATCGCCAGCGGTGGGTCACCGTTTTCATGCAAAAATTCGGTAAACCCTCCGCTTTCGGTGAACTCTGGTATGCAGAATCACCATCCCCCACGGGTCCCTGGGGAGCTGCAGTGAAAGTGCTTTCGCATAATAACTACACCTTCTACAACCCGCGACTTCATCAGGAATGGTCTGCTCCTGATTCTCCGATTCTGCTGTTCGAAGGGACGTATACCAGACAGTTTACCGACCACGCCGAAGCAACCCCCCGCTACGAATACAATCAGATGCTCTACCGACTTGACCTGAACGACCCGGCACTCGCCCCGGCACAAAAATGAGCCAGATGTCGCGGTGAAGGAATTCGTGGTGACCAAATCGCGATGGCAGACTACCCGGTGGAGACCTTGATCGATGAAAACGCTTGCCACAATCCTGGCGGATATCGCCTCACTCCAGCCGGACAAACCACTGTTTGTGTTCCCAGAAAACCGCTGGAATCCCCACGAGGCGATCTCGTACGCCGAACTGGCGACAAGGTCCGCAGCGGCGGCTCGCGCATTACTCACACAGGTTCAGCCAGGGGATCGTGCATTGCTGCTCTTTTCGACGGGAGCCCCCTTCTGGGAGGCTTTTCTGGGAGCTCTCGCTTGCGGTGTGATTGCGGTTCCGCTGCACATTCCCAGCTTTCGTCGCAGCGGAGAATCATTAGAGGAACTTTGTCGAGATTGCCAGCCGTCGATCGTGTTAACGGACGAAAAAACCGCCGAATTCCTGCAGCGGCCAGCGAATCAGCACCTCGCCGTCAGCCAGATTCCGCGCATCACTCCCAGCGAATGGCGTCACGAGACCGCCACCGGGGGGCCTCGTTCTGCGTCCGAGCATGATCTCGCCCTGCTGCAATACACGTCGGGTTCCACGGCACAACCCAAAGGGGTGCAAATCTCGCACGGAAATCTGCTCGCCAATCTTACCATGATCCGTGACCAAATGGGGATCAGGGAAGGGGAGGATACGGGTGTCACGTGGCTCCCCCATTACCACGATATGGGACTCGTTGGGAGCTATCTGACGACCCTTTTCACACAGAACACGACGATCTGCCTCCCACCCGAAGACTTTATCCTGCGACCGGAAAAATGGTTAGAACAGATTTCCACGCATCACGCCAGCGTCTGTGGTGGACCCGATTTTGCCTATCGCCTGTGTACAGAAAAAATACCGGACGATCAATTGGCCAACCTCGACCTCACCTCATGGCGAATCGCTTATGTCGGAGCCGAGCGGATCCGAGCCGAAACGTTGCGTCGATTCACAAGAAAATTCGCCGATTGCGGGTTCCGCGAGTCCGCATTTTTTCCTTGCTACGGACTGGGTGAAGCAACACTCATGGCGACAGGGGGCCCCCCGGAACGCCTACCCGTCCTGCGAGAGGTCAGTTCTGACGCAATGAGAACCAACCGGATTACCCCACCCGCATCGCCGCAAGACGCAACTACAATGGTCGGCTGCGGAAAAACCTTTTTGGGGTCGCAAGTCGTGATTCAAGATCTCGAAACCGGCCAGCGACTGCCGGACGAGCGAATTGGTGAGGTTTGCTTGTCAGGCCCCGCTGTCACACAGGGATATTTCCATCGCGACGAGTTGAATGAGCAGGCTTTTTCGCAGATCACCCTCGATGATCACGCGCAACGATTTCTCCATACCGGTGATCTTGGCTTTCTGGCACAAGGGGAACTGTTCATCACCGGACGAAGACGAGAAATCATCATTATCCGGGGCCGAAACCTTTCGCCCGAAGATATCGAGCAGTCTTTCAGTGGCTTGCATCCCGCGTTAATTCCGGGTGGCGCAGTCGCATTCTCCATTGATCAGAATGGTCAGGAATCCCTGATCCTGGCTGTTGAACTCCAACGAAATGCAGACAAGGATTTCGCGTTGGACCTCGTGGTGACGCAGATTCGCAACCAGGTCATTGCCGCGATCGGCGTGAATCCGATTGAGATTCTCTTGCTGAAGCAAATGGCGATCCCCCGCACCAGTAGCGGTAAGCCGAAACGACTCGCCGTTCGCGACTTCTATCTCAATGGCACCTTGAAATCAGTGTTTCGTGAGCAACCAGCCCCTGAAGTCAACAAAATAATCTGAGGCTGCGGTTAACCGAAAGCTTGACCACAAGTGAGCGCCTGCTTATGTTTACCCAACGCGGCCGAAAATTCTCGTTATTGTTTATCGTGTTCGGTCGATAAGTCGGCTCGGTTCAACATCCGTTGAGCCATGATTTTGTTGCAAAGTTTTTCTGGAGACCTCTGATGCCGAAAAAACCTCGTTCCCTGCGTGGCTTTACCTTGATTGAACTGTTGGTGGTGATTGCCATCATCGCAGTGCTGATCGCCTTGCTGCTCCCGGCGGTGCAGCAGGCACGGGAAGCGGCTCGCCGCACCCAGTGCAAAAACAACCTCAAACAACTCGGCCTGTCTCTGCACAACTATCATGATACCTTTGGTGAATTCCCGGATGCCAGTTATCTCGATCACTGGTCCAGCAATCCAAATGCGATCAATTCACAATGGGCTTGGTCGGTGATGATCCTTCCCTACATGGATCAGGCCAACCTGTACAATCAGTTGAACATCGGTACCAGCACGTTTGAGCAAGCGGCAAATGATTCCGTTCGCCTGGCGACCTTGCGTAAAGGCCTCGCTGTCTTCATTTGTCCGTCGGATCCCGAGCAACCCGTGAATCGGAATCGCCCCTTCCAGCAAAAATCCAGTGGTGGTTTGTGTGCCGGGATGATTCTGCCCAGCACCATCCAATTTGGCAAATCGAATTACATGGCCTGCAACGGCAACCACGATAATGATGGAATTTTCGATAGCGGTGATAATCGCAGGATTGGAATTCGAGACATTACTGACGGAACCAGCAATACCATCATGGTTGGCGAACGAAGCAGCGTGAAGTGGGCCAAACAAACGGTTGCCACTGGACCTTGGGCCGGTGTCTGGGCCGGACAGGAACTTTCGTGCGATGGGATTACCAACGTCTGGTCTCTTGCAGGCAAAACCGAGTTTCAGATGAATACCGGAAAACATAGCGATGTCGCCGGCAGCACCACTGCCACCGACCAAGCACTGATCGCCTACGGCAGTGCTCATACCGGGGGAGCACAATTCCTGATGGCCGATGGATCGGTTCGGTTCCTCAGTGAAAACATCCAGTGGAACGAGCTTCCTAACAGCTATAGCGATGTCGGAGTCTATCACCTGCTGGGCTCGATTGCCGATGGACGCGTGATTGGTGATTTCTAATCCTCGGCCACCTGCAAAACCCCGCTTTTCTGTAAACGACCGCATTATTTCTCTTTGAAGATCTCTTGAATGATATTCCGGACAAATACAGAAAGATTACCGATCCAGGCGGGACACCCCTGTTCCTCGATTGTCACGCTCACTTTGGCCGCAGTATTCGCGATCATCTTATCGGGATGCGGTGGGTACAATGGACCGAGTGAATACGAGAAGCTCAAACAAAAGGAACAGGGGTTTGCTGATATCATCGCGGCGGCAGGGGGGAGCGCTGTCAAAGAGGGGAAAGCGATGCATGGGTTTCAGATGACGGGTTGGAGCATCGATCTCGCCACTGCGGACATCAATGATACGCTGATTGCAAAAATCATCGAGGTTGCACAGAATGACCCGATTTTTCAGCTGAACTTCAGTGGTTCGAACATCACGAACGAACAGTTGGAAGAACTCGATTCCGGGAGCGTCTTGCAAAAAACCGTCGACCTGAACCTCAGCAAAACATCCATCACCGACGCCGGACTGGATAAACTGAATAACCTCTTTTGCCTGACAATATTGAACCTGAAGGAGTCGGGCGCCACGGCTGCAGGAGCAAAACGATTGGGTGATCGAAAAATTGCCAATCCAACAACTCCCGCTCCCTTTAAAAAGCAACCTCAATTGACGATCTAAACAAAACGCCGTTGCTCAACAACAGTTGGTTGACTCTTGTGCAATCAATACGGAACTCAGATCATGCCACGGCGACGGAGACTGCTCCCTCGCCGTGTTTTTTTATGGTCAGCAAACGGTTCTCCACTCAGCAACTCGACTCAGTAAAGCGAAAAAACATGTGGAACTGGATCATCCTGGTTGCCGGGATCTCTTTTTGCTGGAACTCGTGTTTGTTCGGGGCCGAGTTGACCCTCGCCCGGCTGTTTAACGATCATGCCGTGTTACAACGAGACCTGCCATTGCCCGTCTGGGGTTGGGCGAACCGGGGAGAGAAAATTCGTGTGGAACTCGGTGAACAGTCTGCCGAGACCGTGACGGATCCGCAGGGAAAATGGCTGGTTCGGCTCGGTCCCCAACCCGTCAAGAAAACCCCGCTGTCACTCAAGGTGACCGGCAGCAAGACAATCGAATTGCAAGACATTCTGCTAGGAGATGTCTGGTTATGCAGTGGACAGTCGAACATGGAGTTTCCGCTGGGGGCCTGTGATGCAGCCACAGATATTCAGTCGGCTGATTTTCCTTTCATTCGGCACTTCGGTGTCGACTACCATTTTGCCGCGAATCCACAGTCGGATGTCAAAGGCCAATGGCAGATCTGCTCGCCGCAACAGGTACCGGGATTCAGTGCCGTCGGATTCTACTTTGCACGAAAAGTTCACGGGGAAACCGGCGTGCCGATCGGTCTCCTTCGATCCTCGGTCGGCGGCACGAATATCGAGTGCTGGATGTCTCAGGAAACGCTGCTGAACACCCCCGAACTCGAACCCTTTGCCAAGTTGATGCGGGAATCCCTCGCCGACTATCAGCGACAACTCGCCGCAGCACTCCCCGAAATCGAAGCCTGGACGGCCCGCAGTCGTGCCGCGATACAAGCGGGTGAACCGATTCCCCTGCCCCCGACCTGGCCGGAATTTCCCTTTGGTGAAAAGATGTTTCGCCCGCGCTGTGTCACCCTGCATAACGGGATGATCGCGCCACTCGTTCCTGCCGCGATCAAAGGGGTATTGTGGTATCAGGGTGAAAACAACGCCGGGGGGGCGTTTGAGGGACAACAGTATCTCGCCAAGAAAAACGCGATGATTCACGATTGGCGAAAGTGGTTTGGCAATCCGCAATTACCATTCTATTTCGTTCAGTTAGCCGCCTGGCAACCGGCACGCGACAACCCTGCCGGGGGGGATGGTTGGGCTCTGTTTCGAGACGCACAGCGTCGCTGTTTGACGATCCCACATACCGGAATGGCGTCAGCGGTGGATGTCGGGGACACCGAAGATATCCACCCGAAAAACAAGTTTGACGTTGGCGAAAGATTGGCTCGTTGGGCCCTGGCCAATGAATATGGTCAACAGTTGGAACCGAGTGGCCCGCTGTTCCGAGAACTTCAGCTGGAGGGTGAGACCGTCCGCGTCCGCTTTGATCACCTTGGCTCGGGTTTGATGATTGGCCGTAAAACAGGCCGGGCTCCCGCGGTCGTTGACCCGACCCGACCGCTGCAGCGTTTTGCCATTGCGGGGGCTGATCGAAAGTGGCACTGGGCCGTGGCACGAATCGATCGAGACTCCGTGGTCTGTTCTCATCCTGACGTGAAACAACCAATCGCGGTTCGCTATGCTTTCAGCATGAACCCAGACGGTGCCAACCTGTATAATTTCGAGGGTTTACCAGCATCGCCGTTCCGAACCGATGATTGGTGAGCAAGCTGACCGCTGGGTCAAAAACAGGGAAGGGGAGACGCCCCGCCCAATCGATCGAAGAGACAGGCGTACAAAATGCGCATCGAGACCGCAAAGCTCTTTTTGAATGAAATCCATAATGAATCGATGTCATTTGCTGCTGATGATGGTGGTGATTCTGGGAATGGCGACAGCGAACGAGTCTGCGGCCCAGATCCTGGATAAACAGAAACAACTCCAGTCACAGAACTTCTGGGATAATCGTGACTGGGATTGGTACATCGAAAATATTCCTTTTTTTGAATGTCCCGATACAGACATCACCACCACGTATTATTATCGCTGGGAACTATTGACCAAGCATCTGACGTATGGATCACCCAATAGCGGCTATTCGTTCACGGAATTCATCGATCGTCCATTTTGGTCAGGAACCTATGGTGCCATCAGTTGTCCTGCTGGCCACCAGCTCTACGAGGCTCGCTGGTTGCGGCAGCCGCAGATTGCGCGAGATTACGCTCGTTACTGGTTCCGGACCCCCGGAGCCCAGCCACGCAACTACAGCACCTGGCTGGCGGATGCCATCTGGTCCGTTGATCAGGTTCATCCCGATCGTCCGTTTCTGGTCGACCTCTTGCCCGATCTGATTCGGAACTATGAAGGGTGGGAGCAGCGGCATTTTGTTCCCGAGGTCGGCCTCTTCTGGCAAACCGGGCACGATGACGGGATGGAATTCAATATCAACAGCCGACAGACCCCCGATATTTTGCGGGGAGCCCCCAGTTACCGGCCCTCATTCAATGCCTATCTGTGGGCCGATGCAACGGCGATCGCACGAATCGCCCAGTTGGCCGGTCAAGCCGACGTGGCAGCGGTTTACTCAAAAAAAGCCGAAAACCTCAAACAAAAAATGCAGGACTTGCTCTGGGACAAACAGCGCCAGTTCTTTTTTCCCGTATTCAAAAATGACGAAGTGCGCGAGGGACACCAGATCAAAGCCCTGTCTCGTACCTACGAAACCGGACAGTTTGCTGGCGATCCCCATGGTCGGGAACTGATCGGCTATGTCCCCTGGCAGTTCAATATGCTCGATTCCGATCGGGGCTACGAAGTGGCCTGGGAAAAACTGATGGACCCCAATGCGTTCTACGCTGATTATGGGCCCACAACCGTCGAACGCCAAGATCCGCTGTTTCTCTTGCAAAAATCCTGTTGTTGGTGGAGCGGCCAGTCCTGGCCGTATGCCACCACGCAGACGCTGAAGGGACTTGCCAATCTGCTGCAAAGCGGAAAGACCTCGCCCGTCACCTCCGCAGACTACGTGAAACTGCTCCAAAACTACGCTCGTTCGCATCGTAAAGAGGGGCGACCCTATCTTGCCGAAGCCTTACACCCTGATACAGGATCGTTTGAAGGGCATGATGCCTATCAACACAGCGAACACTATTTCCATTCGGGATACTGCGATCTGGTGATCACCGGACTGGTGGGATTGAAGCCGGTCAGCCCCAACCGACTGGAAGTCCACCCCTTGGCCCCCGCAACCTGGGACTGGTTTGCACTCGACGATGTCATGTATCACGGTCGCCGAATCAGCGTAATCTGGGATCGCCTCGGCACCCGTTACGGACAGGGCCTCGGACTAACGGTCATCGCCGATGGAAAACGATTGGTGACCTCATCCAAACTGGAACGAATCCTCGTCGACCTTCTCCCCGTTGCTTCACAGCCGCCGACCGCGACCCGACCGGAAACCCCCGTGAACTTTGTCGTCAATAATGACGGGACCTATTATCCCCGGCTGACTGCTTCTTATTCCTCTCCGCAAAGTTCGATCAGCAAGCTGAATGACGGCAACTTCTGGTACCTTCCCCACCCCCCGAACCGCTGGACCTGCGAAGGATCCAATCATGACTCCGATTCGGTACTGATCGATTTTGGTGAGCCCCGTCCAATTCACACGGTCAAGTTCTATCCACTGGATGACTCAGATCAAGGGGCATCCTCGGTCCGGACACCACAGCGAGTCGAACTGGATGCCTGGTCAGCCGGTGCCTGGCGTCCCATTGCCTCGTCCAGTAGTGATCTCTCCAAGCCGGTCGGACATCGAGCCAATGTCGTCCGCTTTGAACCGATCTCGGTATCAAAGCTTAGGCTGACACTCCATCATCCTGCCGAGGGCAAATCGGGACTGACGGAAATTGAAGCCTGGGGCGACACCATTTTACCGCTGGCACCCGCGGCTCCCCCCACAGGAAACTTGGCGTATCATCCGGGCCCCAAGCAAAACAGCACACAATACCCCAAAGCAAGCGCCTCGCACACTTCCCGTTTTGACCGCGTCGAGCTCGCAAACGATGGGCTGGCAAGTTTTTTACCAAGTCCTGCCAATCGCTGGACGAGCTACGAATCAAAATCGGCCACCGATTGGCTGGAAATTGACTTTGGCCAGAAACGCGAGTTTCGGCGGATTGAACTGGCGATCTACGATGACCGCGGGGGAGTGCAAGCCCCTGCTTCCTATGTCGTTCAGTTCTGGGATGGAACGGAATGGCACCCGGTCTCGGGCGAGCAAAAGTCACCCGAGCAACCGATTGGTGGCCAATGGAACGAAATTCGCTTCAACTCTGTCACCGCGTCGAAGGTCCGCGTGGTGTTTACGCATCGAGGCCAGGCACGCAGTGGCCTGTCCGAGATTCTGATCTGGAACGAATGATCATCCCGCAAAAAACGGCATCCTCACCATAAGACTCAAAGGAACTCGATGCCAGCCAAACTCAGCCCCCAAGATGAGCATCGCTTCGACAAATGGATCGCCCTGCTGGCGACGGTCGCGATCGCCGCTCATCTGGCCTTGCGATGGACCAGAACCGGTTCCACCCAGTTGGGGCCGCTTACCATTCAGGACTGGCCCCTGATCATCGCTTTGATCGGGGGTGGGCTGCCACTGGTCTTGGAACTGATCTGGAAGCTAGTGCATTGGGAGTTTGGATCGGACCTGCTGGCAGGACTCTCGATCATCACTTCCGTCATTTTGGGTGAATATCTGGCAGGAACGATGGTGGTATTGATGTTATCGGGTGGCGAAGCACTCGAGGCGTTTGCCGTCAAAAGTGCCTCGTCGGTCCTGGATGCACTCGCCCGCCGTATGCCAACCATTGCACACCGCAAGTCGGGCGAATCGATTGTCGATCTCGCCATCGATCAAGTGGCAATCGGGGACACACTGGTGGTATTCCCACACGAAGTCTGCCCCGTGGACGGAACGGTTCAAGCGGGGGCCGGATCGATGGACGAGTCCTTTTTGACGGGCGAGCCCTACTTGATGCCGAAGTCGCTCGGATCGACCGTGCTTTCGGGTGCCATGAATGGAGTGGCGGCGCTCACCATCCGTGCGGACAAACTGGCGGTTGATTCCCGTTATGCCCAGGTCATGCATGTGATGCAGGCCGCTGATGAAAATCGACCGCAAATGCGGCGGATTGGCGATAAACTGGGCGCATTTTATACCCCGCTGGCCATCGCGCTGGCACTGTTGGCGTGGTGGTTGAGTGGCGATGTCGTGCGGTTTCTGGCGGTACTGGTGGTGGCGACCCCTTGTCCGCTGCTGATTGCCATTCCTGTCGCCATCATCGGATCGATTTCTCTGGCAGCACGGCGGGGAATTATTATCCGTGATCCGTCCGTACTGGAACGACTGGATACTTGCCGCGTCGCCATCTTCGACAAGACCGGAACATTGACGTACGGGCGTCCCGCATTGACGGAAGTGATCCCTGGTCCAGGGCTTTCCGAGAATGAGGCTCTGGCGTTAATCGGTAGCCTCGAACGATACTCGAAACATCCTCTGGCCTCGGCAATCACGGCACTGGCAAATGAACGTAAGCTGCGCGATTGTGAAGTGAGCGAAGTTCATGAGCTTCCCGGCGAAGGCCTGACCGGAGTCGTCGCAGGGCGCCGGGTTCGAGTCACCAGTCGAGGCAAACTGACGAAACAGAACTCGAGCGAGCAAATGTCAAAAATCCTCGAGAGCCTCCCGCCGCAGGTGGCGGGAATGGAGTGCATCGCGATTGTGGATGATGTGATCCCCGTGACGTGTCGGTTCCGCGATCAGCCCCGTAAAGAAGGAATCTCGTTCGTTCATCACCTCAGTCCAAAGCATCACTTTCAAAAAGTGATGATTGTTTCGGGTGACCGCGAATCCGAGGTCCGTTATTTAGCGGATTTGGTGGGAATCAAGGACGTTTATTTCAGTCAGACCCCGGAACAGAAACTCGCACTGGTGCGGAGCGAAACAGAGCAAGCGAATACGGTCTTTGTCGGCGATGGCATCAACGACGCCCCCGCCTTAACCTCGGCAACCGTCGGAATCGCTTTGGGTGGCAGCACGGATATTGCCTCGGAAGCGGCCCATGCGGTGATTCTCGATAGTTCGCTCAGTAAAGTCGATGAACTGCTCCACATTGGCCAGCAACTGCGCCGGATTGTATTGCAGAGTGCTGTAGGAGGAATGTTGTTCAGCCTAGGTGGAATGGTCCTGGCAGCAAGCGGACTGTTGTCACCTGTCACCGGAGCAATCACTCAGGAAGTGATCGACCTGCTCGCCGTCCTGAATGCGCTTCGTGCGGCCCAAAGCCCCTCGCAATTGACCGACTTCGACGACCCTCCCTCTCGGTCGACCTGATGCGATTGCTCAATCAGAGTCCGATCAACATCAACTGCTGCTGCTGATGGCTGAATGCCCCGACTCACGGGAGAACGACAGTTGTGATCATGCGCTTTATGTGGACACTGCGGAAAGCTCCCTGAAATGAATCACCCAAAAGATCCCTTCTGGTCTGGTGAGACAGGTCGAATTTGTGAGCTCGTCCAGAGTTCGATCACAGGCCTTTCCATGGCTGAGGCTCAGCGACGCGAGCAGGAATTTGGCCCGAATTCGATCGAAATCCGTCAGGAATTTGGCTGGGGACCCGCCGTATGGGGTCAGCTCCGCAGCCCCATTACACTGATGCTGATTTTCTCGGCAGGCCTGTCGTTCTGTCTCGGTGAACAGACCGAAGCCTCGATCATCCTGTTGATTATCGCCATCAGTGCCGGCCTCGGCGTCTGGCAAGAACAGAGTGCCTCAAAGATTATCGAGAAACTGCTGGCTCTGGTTCAAACCACGGCCATGGTCTGGCGTGATGGCAAACCGGTTGCTGTCCCCGCAATCCAGATTGTGATCGGGGATGTCCTCGAACTTTCGGCCGGAGCCTCGGTTCCCGCCGACTGCCGGTTACTCAGTAGCTGCAGCCTGTTTGTCAACGAAGCGACCCTGACCGGAGAAACCTTCCCCGTTGATAAATTGCTGGGGGACTTACCCGCGCAGACTCCGCTGGCACAACGGACGAATTCCCTGTTCTGCGGAACACATGTGGAAAGCGGCACTGGTCAGGCACTTGTCGTCCGAACGGGACGGGACACCGAATTTGGTAGCATTTCGCAGCGGCTGGAACTGCGGCCTCCGCAAACCGAATTCGAACTGGGGGTGACACAGTTCGGCTATTTTCTCATGGAAGTGACACTGGTCCTGATCGTCGTCATTTTCGTGGTGAATGTGATGCTCCACCGACCCGTCTTGCAGTCCTTCCTGTTTTCGCTCGCCCTGGCGGTCGGCCTGACACCCCAGTTACTCCCCGCAATCATCAGCGTGAATCTGGCACATGGGGCTCGGCGTATGTCCGAAAAGCATGTCGTGGTCCGCAAGCTGGCATCGATCGAAAATTTCGGCAGCATGGATGTCCTTTGTTCTGATAAAACGGGAACCTTGACGGAAGGGGTGATTCAGGTCGCAGGGATGCTTGACACCCAGGGCCAAGAATCTGCGACGGTCAAACGGCTGGCCATCATCAATGCCTCTCTGCAGTCAGGTTACGCCAATCCGATTGATCAGGCGATTCGTGAAACCCCAAACGGCGATATTTCGTCCTGGACGAAGCTGGATGAAATCCCCTACGACTTTATTCGCAAACGCCTAGGGGTCCTCGCCACCGATGGGACACATCAAGTTCTGATCACCAAAGGAGCGTTCGCAAATGTCTTGGCGGTCTGTTCGACGGTCCAGAGACCCGATGGTGTGTCCCAACCGGTCTCTGAATTACGAGCATCGCTGGAACAGCAGTTTCGCCAGCTGAGTGAGCAGGGGTTGCGCGTGCTGGGAATCGCTCAACGAGACTGGGGCACGGTCCAGGGAAGGGGAGAGGCTGCCGCAGAATTGACGAAAGCAAGTGAATCAGAGATGACGTTTGTCGGTTTCATCGTCCTGCACGATCCCCCAAAAGCCGATGTGGCCCAGACCATCCGGGAATTGAATCGTCTCGGGGTCAAATTGAAAATGATCACCGGTGACAATGCCCTGGTCGCCGCCAATGTTGCCAGGCATGTCGGTTTGTCCGAGTCGCTGATCCTGACCGGCCCTGAATTGATGCAGCTCAGTGACGAGGCGTTGATTCAGCGAGTCCCGACCATCGATGTTTTTGCTCAGATTGAACCTAACCAGAAAGAGCGGATCATCCTGGCGTTCAAGAAGGCAGGCTGTGTGGTCGGGTATCTGGGGGATGGAATCAACGATGCACCCGCCTTGCATGCTGCGGATGTCGGGATCTCTGTCGATACCGCAGTGGATGTGGCCAGGGAAGCGGCCGATATCGTCCTGCTGGAACACAATCTCGACGTACTGAAAGCGGGAATCCAGGAAGGACGAGCCACCTTTTCCAATACGTTGAAGTATGTCCACATGGCGACCAGCGCCAACTTCGGCAACATGTTCAGTATGGCGGCCGCATCGCTGTTTCTCGATTACCTGCCGCTACTTCCCTCGCAAATTCTGTTGATGAATCTGTTAACGGATTTCCCCGAGATGGCGATCGCCTCGGATAGCGTTGACCCCGAACTGACCCAGAAACCACGTCGCTGGAACGTTCGCGACATTCGGAATTTTATGCTGATCTTCGGTCCAATCAGTTCGCTCTTCGACTTTCTCACCTTCGGGGCGTTATTAGTCCTGCTGCAGGCGAATGTCGAACAGTTCCGCACTGGCTGGTTCCTGGAATCGGTCGCCTCGGCGGCATTGATCGTCCTGGCGGTACGAACCCGACGCCCATTGTGGGGCAGCCGCCCATCGAATGGATTGCTTTGGTCGACACTGTTCGTCGTGGGGATCACACTGCTGATCCCGTTCACACCCTTAAACACCCGTTTGGGATTTGTACCGCTGACAGGTCTGTTCTTCGTCACGTTAATCGGTTTGCTTGGGGGCTACCTGGGTTTGGTCGAACTCGCAAAACGCTGGTTCTATGCGTCCGAGGCACCTCGTTAAGCGATTCGTTTTTTGGGCCTTGAGACTATTCGTTGACCGCTATTGATCATGGCGAAACCAAGTCTTCGAACAGTTTCGCGATTTTTTCGGTCAGCTCTGCGGCACCAATGCCTGTAATCAGAATTTTTTTGTGGGGGGAGGTCTGCCCGCTGAGCAATTCCAGTTGACGTTTTTTCAGACCGAGCGATTTGGCGAGCAGTTCGAGAATTGCTGCGGTCGCTTTCCCTTTTTCGGGTGCCTGGCAAACGGCAACTTTGAGAGCCCCGTCATGAACACCGGTGATGGCGTTGCGTCGCGCAGCGGGTTGTGCTTTGACGGCGATGACGATCCCCTGGTCATTTTCTTCGAGCGAAATCACGAAGGCTACTCCGCATGAAAAAACGAAAACAGACGGCACGATTTGCGAGAAATCGACCGTCTGCCTGTTTTCGTAAAAACCGTTGGGAATTGCTTTGGCCCGGCTGGTTCAGCAGGGGACAAAACCACAAGCCGCTTCCGGCTTACTTCTTCTTGGCGGCCTTCTTCTTATCGTCCTTCTTGGCATCCCCTTCAGGGGTCTTCTTTTTCTTCTTCTTGCCAACAACCAGCCGAACAACTCGCAACTTCGGCAATCCAAACGGGCTTGAGCCATCTGGCCAGCGTTCGTCGGTTTGCATCTGAGCGATTCGTTCATCGCGGGTCATCACACTCCGAAGCCGGGCCAAACGCCCCTTCCTCTTCAAACTTTTGTCGATGGTCACAACAATCACTCCCGCCGCACAGGCGTTCCAAAATAAGCATGAGCGTTTAAAAGCTCGAATACCCCCACATCCACGCAACTCGCGCATCCGTACAACTCGAACCTGTCAGTCAGGGAGTCATCTCCAGAGGGGAGAATATCGTAGTTGGATCAGACTCTGGTTTCAAGCCGTGTTGCCCCCGCAATCATAGAACAAAGTTTTCTCATGCGTTTCTGTCAGAAAAGTTGTCAGATTGGCCCGACTTCCGGGGAAGCTCCCCTTGCCATAACCCACATCAATTCGATAGATTACCCGTCGGCTTACCCGATAGTGTAACGGTAGCACAACAGATTTTGGTTCTGTTTGTCCAGGTTCGAATCCTGGTCGGGTAATTAGACTTACGGTGATTCTTGTGGAAATTTACCCATCATGAACCCGTCTGCTCTTCTCGGCTCTTCCCGAGAGAAAGCGTATTTTTTACGTGGTGATGGCGTTTTTCGGCCATTAATCATTGACTCGATTCAGCAATCGTTACAAGCCGATTGCACGGAATCGATTTCCCCCCCATTTCAAGCAGCCCCTTGAAAATAGGGATGCCATTTGGATCTTGCTCTGATTTTGAACTGAGATTTGGCGTAGTTGTCGAAGGTCTCGACATGTCTCTTTTGAATTCTCTGATTCGTGGTATTGGTTTGATTCGTGGTGCCGAAGGCCAATTCTTCGTTTTTCCGTGATTTGACCGACTGCTTTTATCGCGCACACAGGTCCTCAGCGTGATTGATTTTCCGGTCCGTTTCCAACGACTTCAACTAGTTCGACCGGTGGGTCGTTTCCCAGTCCGAAATAGACTTTGACGGCGTAGGTTTGCGTTCTCCCCTTCCAGGTAAACGTATCGACTGTGGCGGCTGCAAACGAGTTGGGGCCTGCCTTGTCCGAGGCGATGGTGGGATTTCCCTTCACGGAAATTTTGTTGAACTCCGACTTGGTCAGATCTGCATTCTCACTCTTGGAACGCAGTGCGGTTTGCCAGGCCTCATTCGTGGTCGAGAACGCCTGTTTGACCTGGTACTCTTGCCAGGCGAATCCCAGCAAGACCGCCACAATCGCAGCCACTGCAATACGGACGCCCCAGACGACTGCCGGGTTGATGGCTGGCGCTGGTTTGGGTTTGGATTTTTTCTTCCCGTTCTGCCGCTGATCACTCATGATGTCTCTCAAATGGGCGCAAGATTGCCGATTCTACATATTGAAGGAGACAGATCACATCTTATCGGGTCTCGTAAGTCAATCGACCTCGCAAATCGCCCCATTTGACAGGGGGATGATCCAAGTCCCCTGAAAGAAAGCCTGAATCGGGTTCCGGTGCTAGAGGTTCGCTTGTCTGAGTTGAATGAACTGTTAGACTGTTGGGGGCAGCATAGTCAGATATCGAGAGGACTGGAGGGTTCCATCACGATCCTTCTGTTGTGGTGCGATTTTTCAGTCCTCGTTGACGAATTCGTCGTGGAAAAAGGCTTGTCAGATGACTGTCAAGTGGTGGTCCTGTTAGCCAGCTTTCAGAAATCGAGATCGGCGTCGTTGCCGTAACTCCCTGTATGAACAGGGTTTGCTCCCGTAGCTCAGCTGGATAGAGCGACGGTTTCCTAAACCGTAGGTCGGTGGTTCGAATCCACTCGGGGGTACTTTCAGTGACATCGGTGTTCGATGGGGATTCTTTGTATTTCCCACCGAAGAATTGAACACCAGTAGACGCACCGCGGAATTGATGAATTCCCCGCCAATTCCGGCAATTACTCTTTCCCATTCTGATCCGTGGGTGCATCTGTATTGGTAACCGCAACCGGTTTCGATTCCGGCAGGTCGGCGACGGTCAAAAATCCCATGAACATTTCGTCGCTGGTTTGAAGTCCGAAACGGACTCGCGTTTTGGAATCCGGGTTCCGGGGATTGCTTTCCGAATTATCGAAGGCTCCGGTGCAGAGTATCCAGGTTCCCGCGGGAATTTTCAGCGGCACGGCAAAGATATGGCCGACTTGCCAGTTAAAATCGTAACGCGGCACGTTCAAGATCGTTTCGCGGCGGCCATCGGGATACAGCAACTTGGCGCGGAATCGCTTACCGCGAAGATGCATGTGGGGACCGACGTTGTAGAGTAGAGCGGGCTGCTGAAAACAGTACATCGAAAGATGTTCGGCATTCGGTTCACCCGGTGGGATCATCAGATCACGGGTTTCGGCAACCCGTGTATCGAGCTGCATTTTTGGCGGCTGCGGAGACAAATACAGACCCATTTCACTTTGGTCATGCTGCACGGTTCCATTCGTGGTGTAATGGACTTCAAATTGAAATCGGGCACCTTTGGGGACAAATCGTCCGGTATCCGCTGGGCAGATCGATGGGGGAACTCCGGGGGCCCACATGTCGAAGACGTACGCGTCGGCTCGTGGCCCCGCATAATCGGCAGGATAAATGATACGAACCAGGATGTGATGGACGACCTGGGGGTTTCCCGGACGAATGACACTGGCGCGCAGCCAGCCGTCGTGGGGCATGACAAATTCGGGCTGAAGATAGCGATAGTCCAGCAATCCGGTGGCAGGGATTTCTTCCTGCTGGGGCAATCGGGCGATAAAGTCAGGTTCCCCCAATCTCCAGGCTACCGGGGGGTCGAAGGGGGCCGCCAGCGGATCTTCACCCTCGTCGCGGGGTAACCCAAGCTCAATCCACCGCAGCAGCGACTGAGTTTCGACGGGGCTGAGCGACGAATCGTTCGAGAACTTGCCAAAATGAGGATCGGCATCCCACGGTGGCATTCGCTTGTCCAAAACCACCTCCTGAATCATGGCGGACCATTGCAGGACATCCTCGTAACGTCCCAGCGGAAAGGGGCCAATTTGCCCCGCTTGATGACATCCGGCACATTTGGTTCGCAACACTGGGGCAATCTCTTTGATGTACGAAGGCCGGTGTTTCTTGAGTCGATCCGGGAACTGAATCAGGCATCCCTCGGCAGCAGTCCGGCGGAGGGTGATCGGTCGGTCGTGCAGAAACTCGTCGAGGGCATCAACCAGATAATTCCGAGAGGGGGCCGGTTTTTGTGCCCCGGCCTTCATCTGATCGTCGATTGAGCCCCGGTAAATCACTGTTTTTGTGACCGTATCAATGGCAACCACTTCACTCAAACGAGTGATCCCGAAATGATGGGCAATCAGCTGTTGTTCATCTCGCAGCAGCGTCAGCGGCCCGAGGGTCCCTTCGATGACCTGCAGTTTAAAGGTTTCGGGATCGCCCAGAATCTGTGCTTCCGCTTGAACCCCTTTCAGCTTGGACATCGAATTGAGACGACTGATCGCGTCGAGGCCAGGTTCGTCGTGGGGAATAAACTGGGCGAGTTTATCATTCAGCCCCATCTGGGCGATCATTCGCAGCGTGATTTCATTGAAGTCATTCTGGGGGACCGAATTGACCATCCAGAACGTCACATCTTGTGGCGGGTAATCGCGGTTCAGCTTCAGGAGTTTGGGAAGTTGCTGACGGGCAACAGGACACCCATTACCCGTGAAGTACAGCACCACGACCCGGGCGTTGGCGCGACTCAATTCAAAATGGCGGCCGCGGTAATCGAGCAGGCTGAAATTGGGGACCGAGGTTGATGCGTTAACTGGTACCGGATTCGCCTCGTCAGCCCTTACGGCAGTGGCAGAGCAGATCGTGGTGACAATCTGCATCATGACGATTCCGACAGCACAGAAGCGAGTCTGTTTCGTTCGGGGCATGGTATACTTCCCGTGCATGGTATACTTTCCTCAGCAGATTTTCAGCGGGGTCGTGTATGATCGACAACCATATTCCATTGTGTACCAAACGCGGTGTGCCAAGGGAATTGTGTTGCCGGTGGTGATCTCTTCGAGCCATGTTGAGAATTTCGGTCAACCGTTGCGAGTCAGTTCCCGTTTTATCGAATCGTGATCAGCGAATCTTACGGTTTTCTGGGGAGAAGCGAATGCTCATTTCCATTCATCGAGCCTTGATTGTCTCATGCCTGTTTTTGCTGGGAGCGCAGCTGGTGGCGGTTGCCCCCTGCTGTATGGCGGACGATGTGAGTGTTTTCAAGAAGCCGGCACTGGCAGAGGCGAGTCTCGAATTACAATCGCGCGCAATTTTGCTGGCCAAGCACGGGCAAATGGAATCCGCTTTGATGATCAGTGAGGAAGCAGTGAAAGTGGCCCCATTTTCGTGGTTGGCACACTACAATCTGGCTTGCTTTTATGCACAAAGTGGAAAAGAGGAAGAGAGCCTGAAATCGATCAAATCTGCGATCAATCTCGGGTTCCGCGAGGAAAAATTGCTCGAGAACGATGATGATCTCAAGCCACTCAGAGATCTTCCCGAGTTCAAGAGATTACTCGAAGAAACTAGAAAACCGAGCAAGTCTCAAGAGCTTCAGCTCAGTCCTTTTCAGGATAATATTGCCTGGGTGGGAGCTGAAAACACGATTTGGGACGAATCGATCAACCTGTTGCGAACGGGGTTTGAATGGAAGCGACCGGCGAGACCGACTTCTGTGATTTTAGAGCATGGTGAGCTCGGCAATCGATTACGAAAGTGGTTCATCGAGGGGACAGCAGCAGGACATTTCGGTGACCTGTATGACAATTGTGATCGTGACCATTCGAATTTGAGGTATTCACAGTTCCCTCAGTTACATCGCATTGAATATCAGCCGGAAATCATAGGAGATATTTCGTTTGGCTTGCAAAACCGATTCTTGCACGGGGGAGTGGTATTGGGAAACTCGTCAACCTCGCTGGTCAATGTGCCAATTTGGAGAAGCAATCCACGCAGGGCTTATGTGACCCCCCCGTCGATGGGGACTTTGGCCCGACACTACTCGCACAATCACCTGTATGTTTATCCCGAGCATCAGGATCATGATCCCGGCCGAAATGGTACTGGCGGGTACGGCGATGTCTATCCCGCCAACACTCCGTACTTGCTCATCAGCCAAGGTTCGTCCTACACCGACCAGCCATTTCTTGATGCACTCGCCTGCACCATGGCCTCATTTCGGCCCGAGGTCAAAGAACAGATCGTGAAATTGGGATTAATGGCCCCCACGTTACAGCAGATCTTTCGGTCGTGTTACAAACCCGCACAAAAGCAGGATGCTTACCTGACAGGAATCGCCCATCCTTCGGTCTTCGACGGAACCCAAATTGATGCGATGAAAATGGTGGAAGTGGCTCATTCGATGAAGATGGAAACGATCCCCCCCTTGGCAAGACTGCATGTCGAACAGCAGGAACAAGGCCATCTGGGGCAAGATTATTTCGATGTTGTTGAGATGGAAACGCTCTTTGATACTCCCAACGCGGTAGCGCGGATTGGCCGATCCATGCAGTTTGATCGTCGGATGATTGTCACGGCGCGAGAAAGTTTTGATCATCAGAATCGCCCCCTGAAATTCAAGTGGGTCGTCTTACGAGGGGACGAGTCGCGCATTCGAATCCAACCGCTGGACGATGTAGGAAGCCGTGCAGATATCACGGTCGGCTGGCATCCCCGCCGCAAAATTCATCCCGACAGCCCCATCGAGTCCAATCGAGTCGACATCGGACTGTTCGCAAACAATGGAAAAAACTGGTCAGCACCGGCATTCATCACTTGGTATTTTTTGGATAATGAAGAGCGCGAGTATGACGACAAAAAGCGGATTCTTTCTGTCGAATACCATGGTGGCACCGATGAAGGCAACTATGTTGACCCCTTAATCCAGATCGCCAAAACCTGGAAAGATACCTACCACTATACCGAAGCGGGTGTAATGATTGGCTGGACACGCTCCCGAGGTGTCGGTCCTGAACAAAAGAACGAAGAGTTTACCAGGGATGGATTCCTGGTCCTTGAAAAAGACGACCTTGGTCGAGCGGTCGTCGCCTGCGGCGTTCAATATGAACCGCAGCCAGTTGAGGGAAAGCCTTTTCCCACAGTGGGCCAAACGACCAGAGACGACTTGTTTCGGTACAGTTATGAGGGGCCCCAAGACAAACTGGGCAAAATCACGTCGCAGGAAATTAAGTCGCAGTAACCAAGCTGGGCCGGACACCTGTACGGAGAGCAGACCAGAGACCCCTTCGATACGGTTAGTCTTTGGCCAGTAAAAAAAATGCACCCGGGAGGGCTCGAACCTCCAACCCTCGGTTCCGAAGACCGATGCTCTATCCAATTGAGCTACGGATGCGAATGCAACAACGTCAATCGTTGCTGACGACCACGGCAATAAATTAAGAATGAACGGAATCGGCATGCACCGATTCCCAAAATTCCAACCGTCGCCTGTCGGCGGATAAGTTAACGCTTCTGAGACGGTCACGCAACCTGACCACGCCCCGGAAAATTGACAATGACTTTGATCGCCCCTTCTTTGCGGTCACGAAACACCTCAAATGCTTCTTGCAGTTGCGAAAGCGGGAATCGGTGAGTGATCAGCGGTGCCACATTGATGCGCCCTTCGCGGATCCATTGCATGGCAAGCGGAAAATCTCGACTAAAATCGGGATTGACCGACGTATAGACCGTCACATTTTTAAAAAACAGGTCTCGCCAGCGTAATCCATCAATGGTTTGGGGGGGAACACCAAAAAAGAGGAGGTGACCACCTCGTTTGCACAAATCGATGCAAAGATTGAATTGCTGATCGGCATGACCCACACATTCAATCACGAGATCTGGCAGTTGGCCTCCGAGAATTTGCTGAACGGCAGCAACCGGGTCCACTTTTGTATTGCAGACGGTCGCAGTAGCACCCATTTTCGGGCTGGTTTCAAGCCGGCTTTCCAGCAAGTCCACTCCAATGATGTGGCGTGCCCCCAGCATCTTTAGCGTCGCATTCATCAACTGACCCATCGGCCCCTGGCCAACGACAACCACATCCCGATCAAGAAGATTGGGCAGTTTTTTTAGGGCAAACACAACCGTTCCCAGCGGCTGCGCCATCAGCGCCTGCTCTTCCGGAATGTTCGTGGCAATCTCGATGGCACGATTCTCGTCCAGAATAAATCGCTCTGACAACCCTTGCTGCATCAGCGGGACCGCGAGAACGCGATCGCCAACCTTCCATTTTTTCCCATTGGTGGCAGTGATGGTACCAATCATTTCGTGCAGCGAGTGGCCCTGTTCTACAGGCCATTCATCCCAACGATTGAAATAAGGGAGATCGGAACCACACAGGCAGGTTGTTTCTGGCTGAAAGATAATTTGCCCGGATAAGTTCGCAGGTGGATTGACCGACAGCACAGGCTCGGGCGCTTCAATCAGTCGAATTTTTCCAGGCGCATGGATTTCGCTAATCAGCATAAGAAGCTCACTCGTTAAGGACCTAGAAATAGAACAGGTGGTGAATTCCCTTTTGGGTCACGGAAAACAGTGGGTTTGGCCACAAAAAGAAGCCCGATCTGCTGCCAGATCGGGCTTCTTTTCTTAATAATACGGATTCGCCAGCAGTGCTTACTTCATTGCTGCGCGATCGGCTTTTTCTTTCTTGCGCTTTTCCACGACTTCGTCCTGAAGACCTCGTGGCAGCATCGAGTACCGGGCGAATTCCATAGTGAATGTCCCTTTACCCTGCGTCATCGAACGGAGTTCGTTGGCATAGTCGAACATACTGGCCAAGGGGACTTCGGCCACGATGGTGGCAACACCCATATTGGTTTCGGTCGCACCGACCAGACCCCGCTTACTTGAGATATGGCCTGTCACGTTACCCTGATATTCATCAGGAACTTCGACTTCCAGCTTCATGATCGGCTCGAGCAGTCCGATTGCAGCCTTCTTCAGCGTTTCCCGCATACAGTCAAACGCACAAATACCGAACGCCATTTCGGACGAATCGACATCGTGATAGCTACCGTCTTCCAGAACCATCTGCACATTCACCACTTCACATTCACACAATGGCCCCTTGACCAAAGCGCGCTGGAAGCCTTCATCAATCGGCTTGATGTATTCTTTCGGAATGCGTCCACCCGTGACATCATTCACAAATTCATAGGCAATAGCGCTGTCTTCTGGGAGTGGAACCAATTTTCCGACCACGTGGCCATATTGACCCGAACCACCTGTCTGCTTCTTGTGTTTGTAGTTGAACTCGACTTCTTTCGTCGGTGTTTCACGATAAGCAACACGGGGTTGGCCGATCATGCACTCAACACCGTATTCTCGCTTGATTCGTTCGACATAAATATCGAGATGCAGCTGACCCATTCCCGCAATCAGGGTTTGACCGGTTTCTTCATCAGTCAGCACGCGGAAGGTCGGGTCTTCTCGTCGGAACCGTTCGAGTGCCTTGCTCAGCTTATCAGCACCATCCCGCTTGGCAGGCTCGATGCTTAAACGGATGACGGCATCAGGAACGAAGATACTTTCCAACGAGTAAGTAACACCGTCACCACAGAACGTATCCCCCGACGCGCAATCCACCCCGACGAGTGCAACAATATCACCGGCTTCGGCGATATCCACATCTTCACGGTCATTTGCATGCATGCGGACCAGGCGACCGAACCGGACTTTCTTGCCAGTTCGGGTATTGATGTAACTGTCCCCCTTAACGATCTTACCCTGATAAAGTCGGGTGTATGTCAATTGACCGTATTCTTCAACCACGGTCTTAAAGGCCATACAGACCAGTGGTTTTTTCGGGTCAGATTCGAGGGTAACACGATTCCAGTTGGGTTCTTTGGATTCGTCCTCGGATTTCGGCTTCTTCAGCTGATCAATCGCGGTCATCTTACGGTCGAGAGGGCAGGGCAGATAGTAAGTGACCGCATCAAGAATCTCTTGAACACCCTTATTTTTGTAAGCCGAACCCATCATCACGGGCGTGATTTGCTGCGCCAGAGTCGCTGCACGGATGATCTTGCGAATGTCGTTGACAGGGGGCTCTTTTTCTTCCAGCAGCATTTCCATCAAGGGATCGCTGTACAGCGAGAGCTGTTCGAGCATGTGGGCGCGGGCTTCCGTCGCCTTTTCCTGGAATTCTGCTGGAATCGGTTCGCGGCGGATGTCTTCTCCATCTTCGCCGTCAAAGAACATCGCCTGCATGGTGATCAGGTCAATCACACCCTGGAATGACTGTTCACGGCCCATCGGGATCTGCAGTGGCACGGGGGTGACATGCAGTTTTTCTTCGATTTGCTTGATCACTTTGTCCGGATTGGCACCGGTCCGGTCCATCTTGTTGATGAACGCAATTCGGGGAACCTTATACCGCTTCATTTGTCGGTCAACAGTCAAAGACTGGCTTTGAACACCACCAACCGAGCAGAGCACCAGAATCGCTCCATCGAGCACGCGCAGAGATCGTTCGACTTCCACGGTGAAGTCAACGTGACCCGGAGTATCGATCACGTTAATCGTGTATTGATCTTTCGGTTCACTCGCATCTGTGACGTTTGTGACATCCCATTTCACTTGCGTTGCAGCCGCAGTGATGGTGATGCCCTTTTCCCGTTCCAGTTCCATGAAGTCCATCGTCGCGCCGACGTTGTCCTTCCCTTTCACTTCGTGAATCGCATGAATGCGTCCCGAGTAGAACAGAATTCGCTCGGTGAGAGTTGTTTTTCCCGAGTCGATGTGAGCCGAGATACCGATGTTGCGGACTTTTTCGAGGTTCATGGTCATGCTATTGAAACGCGGTCGGGGAACAGTGCGATCTCGGAGACG
>Ga0114978_10000210_pt1 | contig 48226 bp, 50 predicted proteins | sample S_140212_EF_Meta_FD_87027 | JGI IMG/M metagenome (GOLD analysis project Ga0114978, IMG submission 87027) | Freshwater microbial communities from Lake Simoncouche, Canada to study carbon cycling - S_140212_EF_MetaG | ecosystem: Environmental > Aquatic > Freshwater > Lake | place: Lake...
GCAATAAATCTTTAGTTCCCAATTTTGATTTGATTGATTTTTTCTTGCGCCTTCACCAAGGATGGCACCAATTCACTCCCAAATCCAACGGCGCATGCCGTTGTTAAGCTTTGCGTCACACTACTGCCCACAGCAACTGGCACTTTTAAATTTTCAGCCAGATGCAAAAAATAACGCAAATCTTTGGTTGCATTGTTCAATTCAAATTTAAGGCCTGTGTAATCACCTGACAGGGTTTTTGACATGGCTTGAAACAAACCCGAATTAACACCCCCAGCAGACACAACATTGACCAATTGATTGACGTCGATTCCAGCCTTAGCGCCCACGGCAAATGCTTCTGCGGCAGAAGTACAAATCGATTGCGCCAAAAAATTATTGAGTAACTTCACGACATGGCCATGCGTACAAGTGCCAACATGAAAAACATTTTCACAATACGCTTTGAGCAAGGGCTCGACCTTAGAAAAAACTTCTTGGGATGCGCCCACCATGGTGTTGAGTTTGCCAAGCTCTGCCTCAACAGGTGTTCGTGCCAATGGTGCGTCAACGAGCGTGATGCCTTGCGCTTGACACAATTGCTCCAAATGGCGCGTGGAGTCGGGCTCGCTGGTGGATGCATCAATGATGATTAAACCCATGCGTGGTTTTTTTAAAATGCCATGCGGTCCATGAATCGCCATCTCCACTTGCGGCGAACCCGTGACGCAAATGATCACTGCATCACACGCGTTCAATGCAGCGTAGTCATTCACAATCTTTGCGCCCATGTCTAATAAATCTTTGAGCGGTTCGCGTTTTTGATGAACCGTTAAAGACAACTGATAACCCTTGGAGAGGATATTTTTTGCCATTCCATGACCCATCAGGCCAGAAGCACCTACAAAACCAATGTGTTTCATTTTTAATCTTTCAAATCAAAGTCATTTCAGATGCGTATTTTGAAACGGGATCAAGCACGTGCCAATTGCGTAAATACCTAGCAATCTACACAAAAAAACAAGAACGAATACTATTGAATTAACGAGCAGGCGTTTTTATATGGTTAAACCCGATGTACGAACCCATCAATCTATTTCTTAATGGATAGGTCATTAAAACAACTCATGGAGACACGCAATGAAAGCCTTTCGACCTTTAGTCATCGGATTAATTTCTTCCCTCTTTGTATTAGGCGCTCATGCGCAACAAGCCATTACCTTGCATGGAGCCTCACAATTTGGTGATGACCATGCATTTACAAAAACCATGGTTCGATTTGAAGAATTGGTTAAAAAATATTACGGCAAGCCCATTAATTTTGTTCTACATAAAAACAGCGAACTGGGCTTAGAAAAAGATTATTTTGCTTACATGAATCAAGGCAAAGCTGTGGACTATGCCATCGTGTCACCTGCGCACATGTCGACGTTTTCCAAAGCGGCACCTTTTATTGATGCGCCATTTTTATTCTCTGATCTCACCCATTGGAATAAAGTGTTAGATCAAGACATCCTCAAACCCATTGCAGATGAAGTGGCACAAAAAGCCGAAGTCATGTTGATTGGTTATGCAGGTGGTGGTGTAAGAAATATTTTTTCAAACAAATCAGCAACCAACCTCGCTGAATTAAAAAATCTAAAGGTTCGTGTACAAGGGGCTCCTATTTGGAGCCGCACATTCGGTGCAATTGGAATGGCGCCTACCGTGATTGCTTATAACGAGGTTTATAACGCGATTCAAAACAACGTGATTAACGCGGGTGAGAATGAGGCTGCTGGCGTTGAAGCCATGAAGTTTTTTGAAGTAGGACCCAACCTATTGATGACTCGCCATGCCATCACCATTCGCCCCCTGTGTTTTTCTGTCAAGACACTTAAGAGCTTGCCACAGGATTTACAAGCAGCAATCATCAAAGCTGGCAAAGAAGCGGGTGCTTATGGTCGACAAGTGGAGTCTTCAGAAGACCAAGCCAAATTGGACAAATATGCCAAAGAAGGCAAACTCAAACAAGTTGCATTTACCGAGCGTGCACAAATGCAAAAGTTGGTTGAGCCTGTAATGGCGGCATACGCTAAAGAAGTTGGCGCAGAAGCGATCTATAACAAGATCAACTCTATTAAATAAGCTCAATCCAGTAAAAAGAGGCTGCCTCACACGTAGCCTCTTTTCTTTTTATTTTTCGAAAGCGGGTCATGCATCAATTACTCGAGCGCATTCACCAGTTTCTCATTGTGTTGCTGGCAATCACGGTTGTTGTTTTGCTGATTCCTGTGAGTCTACAAATTTTTTCTCGATTCACCGAAATCATTCCACGCTATATGTGGACCGAAGAGATGAGTCGTTTCTTTTTTATTTGGATGGTGATGCTGGGCGCAACTGTGGGTGTCCGTGAAAAATTACATTTTGATGTCGACGTTTGGAGCAATTTAAGCGATAAAACATCCCTGACCTTTAAAATGCTGAGCGATACATTGGTGGTTGTTTTTGCTGGAGTTATCTTTTATTGGGGCATTGAGTTCACCCAATTTGGCTGGAACCAAACTTCCGAGTTGGCTGATTTACCCATGTGGCAAATATTCATTTCTTGGCCAATTGCTGGATTTCTATGGCTTTTGTTTTTATTTGAAAGCTTTAAAAACAATATCCAAGCCTACAAACAAATCAATGCAAGCAAAGGCGCCGCATGAACACCGCAGTTTTATCCTCAGGCTCCGCCGCAATGGTTTTATTCGGTGGATTTTTTCTCTTATTGATTTTGCGCGTACCCGTGGCCTTTGCATTGGGTTTGTGTTCCCTCCCCGTTTTAATCATCGAACCCCGACTATCGCCGATGGTTTTGTTCAATGAAATGTTCAAGTCTTACAACTCGTTTATTTTATTAGCGGTCCCGTTTTTTTTACTCACCGCTAACTTAATGAATGTGGGTGGCATCACCGATCGACTCATGCGTTTATCCAGAGCAATGGTTGGACATTTTCCAGGTGGCTTGGCTCAAATCAATGTGTTGTTGTCTGTTTTCTTTGCGGGCATCTCGGGTTCATCGACGGCTGACGCAGCGAGTCAAGGAAAGTTATTCATCGAAGCTCAAGTCAAAGAAGGCTATGACTTGTCTTTTTCTATTGCCATTACAGCCGTGTCGGCTGTTTTAGCGGTCATCATTCCACCCTCGATTTTGATGGTGGTTTGGGGCGGTGTTATTTCAACATCGATTGGTGCGATGTATTTGGCGGGTATTGTTCCTGGCTTATTGATTGGCTTGGCGCAAATGGCCACCGTTCATGCCTATGCTAAAAAACGCAACTATCCTGTCTATCCAAGATCAAACCTCAATGAATTTTTTAAAGCTGCTGCTGTATCTATTCCAGCATTAATGACGCCTGTGATTATTGTGGGTGGAATTTTATTAGGCTGGTTTACTGCAACAGAGTCTGCTGCAGTTGCCGTGATCTATGCGTCAATATTGTCTTTATTTTTCTATCGCGAACTCTCACCCCGTCAACTCTTTGACGCTGTGGTTGAGACTGGAAAATTAGCCGCAGTAGCTTTGTTTTGTGTGGGCACTGCATCTGTTTTTGGTTGGTTATTGGCCTATTACCAAATTCCAAAAGCATTGCTGTCAAATGTTGAAAATATTGGATTAGGCGTGACTGGTGTTGGACTGTTAATCGCTTTTGCTTTTTTGGTTGTGGGTTGTTTTTTAGATGCCATCCCCGCCATTATTATTGTGGGCACCACCTTACAACCCTTGGCCGAGTCAGTTGGTATGCATCCCGTTCACTTTGCAATTGTTGGCATTGTGTCGCTCGCGTTTGGTTTGATCACACCGCCTTATGGCATGTGCTTGATGATTTCGTGCGCGGTGGCTAAAGTACCTCTTCGCTACGCACTCAAAGACACCATGATTATGTTGATACCGATGTTGGTTGTCTTAATCGCTGTGATTATTTTTCCGCAATTGGCTTTATTCTTACCCTCGCAGTTTTCACCTGACATGATGAAATGAAATTTTTAAAATTTTAAATGTTTGTATAAAAAAAACTTGCAGCCCACGGTATCAATACAGCGCCAACCATGCCATGTAAGCCCATGCCTAAACTGGCATAGGTGCCTGCTTGTGGATGAACACTGAAAGCGCGCGATGTGCCGATTCCATGGGATGCAACGCCTAAAGCAAATCCTCTTTGCCACCAAGGAATGATGCCGAATGCATTCAAAACAAATCGACCCAATACTGCGCCCAATATACCTGTACTCACAGCAAAGATGGCCGTTAAAGTCGGCGATGCATGAATGCGCTCTGCCACACCCATAGCAATGGGTGCAGTCACCGATTTAGCCCATAGGCCTCTGACCAATGCTTCATCAACACGCATGAGTTTGGCAACACCCACTGCAGTTGCTATCGATGTAATGCCACCTGCAATCAAGGCCAACAAGAGCACTCCCATGCGCGAACGCAAGGATTCAAAACCTTTGTAAATTGGAATAGCCAACGCGACAGTTGCAGTTCCTAATAAAAAATGAACAAACTGCGCGCCTTCAAAATACTTGGCATAAGGCATATTGAGCACTGTGATACTCACAGCAACCACAATCACAGCAATTAAAACGGGATTGGCTAATGGATGGCGTTGAGATTTTTCATAGACCGACAAACCCAGTAAATAAGCACTGAGAGTGAGGACCAACGCAAGCAAGGGACTACCCGATAGATAAACCCAAATTTCTGTCATGGGTGGCAATGCATTAGTCATGATGATTTTGCTCCCCATCGGCTGACGCCATGAACTTCAAAAACAACGATGTAACGGCGACAGTAGTGATTGTGCTGACAAGCAAAGCCAAAGCGATACCCCAAGCATGCGTTTGCAACAGCGGCAAATACAAAACCACACCCACTGTTGCGGGAATGAATAGCAAACCTAAATGTTGCAAGATTGAACTACCCACCCAATCAATTGAAGCAGGCACATTTCCGCGCATGAATAGAAAAATCAATAAAAAAATCAAACCAATAACAGGACCTGGAATCAGAGAAAAAATAAAATGCGAAAACAATTCGCCCAAAGATTGAAAAATAAAAATAAAAACCAAACCTTCGATCATTTTTTTTCTGGCCCACTGTGTGTCACGGCGCCTAACCTTGCAGGCGAGACCAAGCGCGCATATTTTTCAAGAACACCCGACAAATAAGGTTTCACACGATTCGCGCTTTCTTTTTTTCTTTGAAGCCATAAGGCTGCGTCCATCAACACATCCAAGGTTGCGTTGTGAGTATCTAATCGAATGCGGTCGCCATTTTTTAACCATGCAATTGGACCGTTGTCCGCCGCTTCAGGACCAATATAGCCCACCATCATGCCGCGTGTTGCACCAGAAAAACGACCGTCAGTGAGTAGCGCTACCTTTTCTCCCATGCCTTGGCCGTAAACCAATGCGGTCACACCCAGCATCTCTCTCATTCCTGGACCTCCTTTGGGGCCTTCGTTGCGAATGACCAATACATCGCCTTCTTTGTATTGACGTGCAGACACCGCTTCAAAGGCTTCTTCTTCATTTTCAAATACAAGAGCCGTTCCTTCAAACACACGTTGTTGAAGTCCTGCTACTTTGATCAAAGCACCATCGGGTGCAAGATTGCCTTTGAGTACAACGAGTCCACCGCTCTTAGAGAGTGCTTGCGAAATACTTTTGACAACACCACCATCGGGCGCAGGCATTTCTCGCAATGACTGCGCCAATGTATGACCCGATAGTGTGAATGCGTCGCCGTGTAAAAAACCACCATCGAGCAAAACTTTTAACACCGATTGAACGCCACCCACACGATGCAAATCAACGGCCAAATATTTTCCGCCGGGTTGTAAGTCTGCAATTAATGGTGTTCGTTCAAACACTTTGGCCACATCTTCTAATGTGAATGAAATACCTGCTTCGTGCGCAATCGCAGGTAAATGCAAACCTGCATTTGTTGAACCACCTGTTGCAGCAACGGCTGCTGCTGCGTTTTCTAAGGATTGACGCGTGACGAGATCGCGTGGCAGGGGCCCACCCTCACGAACAATTTGCGTGACACGTCTGCCTGCCATTCGAGCCAATGCCAATCGTTCACTATAAACAGCAGGCATCATGGCCGATCCTGGTAAAGCAAGACCCAATGTTTCTGCAACCATCGCCATGGTATTGGCTGTGAATTGACCTGGGCATGAACCCACAGTGGGTGAACATGCTTTTTCAAGTCCTAATAAATCAGCTTCAGACATTTGTCCTGCAATCACCGAACCCACGGCTTCATACGCAGACAAAATCGTGACATCGCGACCCTTCCATTGCCCTGGCAACATCGCACCACCATACACAAATACACTGGGGCAATTGAGTCGCACCATTGCCATCAAAACACCTGGCAATGTTTTGTCACAACCCGCAAAACCAACCAAGCCATCGTATGCGTGCGCAGCAATCACCGCTTCAATGGAATCTGCAATTAGTTCGCGCGAAACCAAACTCATGCGCATACCCGGATGATTCATCGACACACCATCGGATACAGAAATAGTGGTGAAAGGCACGGGAATGGCTTGCTCAGACGCAACACCTAATCGCGCCTCGTCAGCTTGTGGCCCCAATGATTTGGAACACGGCGTGTTATCGCCATGTTGACTCACAATGCCAATCATCGGCTTGCCAAAATCTTCATCACCCAAACCCAATGCACGCAAAAAAGCACGATGCGGTGTGCGATCCATACCTTCCACAATGCGTGCGGAGTTAAGTTTGTCTTGCGGTTTAAAAATACGCGGTGAATCTGAACTCATGTCATCACTTTCTGATGTTGATATTGTTGCCAAAGACGATGCACAAATGATGCGATGTCTTGGTCGTGAACGCTTCTATCGTATTTGAGACCTAGCGCAACACCTCTTTCAAATTGAGTTTGCAATGGCCACGAGCCAAATTGCTGTTGCAAATGATTTTGCACTTGGTAATGAATGCGAGATGGAATGTTTGAATCGATAAGCGTCATCGCTTGCACCAATTGTGCAACTGTAAGAGTCCAAGATGGCGCATTGACCCAACAACCATGCCCAGACATCACGTCATTCCATTGATCTTCATTCATCCTCAACAACTGCAACAATTGTTTAACCGCTGTTTCTAAACTCATAATCCAAATACTTGCATCTTGTGACACAGGGCAAACAAAATCACGACCTGACAAAAGTTCTCTGAGCAAATCACTATTAAAACCCGACAATGCACCGTTGAGCGTGGCCGGTCGAATCACCACCCCCGATAAGCGCAGTGCACGCGCATCGAGTTCACCCCGACGACTTAAATCATGGAGCATCATCTCGATCATTCGTTTGTGCGCACCATAAGTCAAACTTGGAATGCTGTGGGTTTCTTCGTTGATTTGCACAGGAAGTGGCGCGCCATAAACAGCAATCGAGCTACTCATCACCCATCGCACCTTGCGTTGATGTGTCAACCATTGATGTCGACAGCGATGAAGCAAATCCATACTTGCTTGCACATTGACGCGTTGACCCAAGAGCCAATCCTCTTCTGCGCGTCCACTCACGATACCTGCCAAATGCACAACCGCATCAATAGGATTTTCAAAGAGTAAAGATTGCAATTGAGGTTTGGATAAATCGCCCGTGATCCATGTGCATTGCGGATGTTGAAAGTCACCCGCTAACGTATCGGTCAAAATCAATTGCGTTTGCGTTGTCATTGAACTGCACAATTGACGCACCAATGCTTGACCCAAAAAGCCTGACGCCCCCGTTACCAATATTCGATTTAACTTTGTCTGATTCAATGAATGAGTCACTTAGATGTCTTGTGTTTTGCCCTAGGCAAAATGCCATCTTATACTGACTATACTTCGTGGAGTTTTTCTTCGAAATAAAACATGGAGTCGTTTATGAAATCCACCCTTCAAAACCTAGCCAAATTCTGCGCAGCTTTTGCACTCTTGGGGTCCACCCTATTGCAAGCGCAAACCGTCATCAATATGTCAAGTTGGGTACCCCCCACGCATTTACTCACCAAAGATGTGATGATGGGTTGGGCCTCTGCCGTCGAAAAAGCAACCAACGGACGCGTCAAAGTTCAAATGCTCCCCAAACACCCTGTCGCTCCTCCCGGAACTTTCGACGGTGTACGAGACGGTTTGATGGATGTATCGTTTGTAACGGCAAGCTACACACCCGCACGTCATCCACTCCCTCTATTAGCCGAATTGCCTGGTTCAGGTCCAACGGCAGAAATCAATTCAGTGGCTTACAACCGCATTCACTGGAAATATTTACAACAAGCCAACGAATACAAAGGTGTTAAGTTGTTGGCTGTATTCACGCACGGTCCTGGTCAAATGTTTTCCGTCAAAAAACCAGTCAACTCGGTTGCCGATTTGGCGGGTATGAAAATCAGAAGTGGCGGTGGTATCTCTGAAGCATCAGCCAAAGCATTGGGCGCGTCCCCATTGGTCAAGCCTTCAGTTGAGTCCTATGAAATTCTTTCATCAGGCATTGCAGACGGCACGTTCTTTCCTTCTGAATCGATCAAATCATTCAACCTCGATAAAGTCGTTAAACACGCCACATATTTTCCTGGCGGCTTTTATTCATCGTCGTTTGGTTTTTTCATGAATGAAGACAAATGGAATTCATTGTCCAAACAAGATCAAGACGCCATCACTTCGGTTTCTGGTGAATCATTGGCACGCTTAGCAGGTAAGGCCTGGGACGCCGCTGACAAAGTTGCATACGACGCTTTAAAAGCTGCTGGGGTTGCTATGGTTGACGCCAACCCCGCATTTGTTGCAGATGTACGCAAGCGTACCGAACCACTCTCCAACGATTGGATCAAGGCAGCCAACGCAAAAGGCATCGATGGCACCAAAGTATTGGCTGAATTTCACGAAGAAATCAAACGTGTAGCAGCAGGTCGATGAATCGAAAAACGCCCATTCAAATTCTTGAATTCATCAGTGCATTCGTTTTGTTTGCATTGATGGGCATCACCACCGTTGATGTGATTGGGCGTTATTTTTTTAATACTCCTTTGCAAGGCGGTTTAGAGATGACAGAGATGACATTGGCTTTGCTCATCTACGCTGCCCTGCCCTTGGTCACTGCACGACGCGAACACATTGTGATTGATACGTTAGATTCATTCATGAGTCCTGCCGTCAAACAATTTTTAAATAAACTATCTGACACCGTTTGTGCATTTGTATTTTTAGGTATTGGTTATTTAATTTTTAATCGCGCTACACGTATTGCTAATTATGGCGATACGACCCACGTGTTACATATTCCTTTAGCCCCTGTTGCTTATGTCATGGCCTTCATGATTGTTTCCACTGCACTTATTCAATTCGTATTAATTTTCATGCCCCGTGCGGAAACATTCGATATTGGCCCTACCACCACTTGATTTGTGATTGAAACCATGACATGACTGAAGCAATCGTTGGCCTTGTCGCCATGTTGATGCTATCGATGATTCGAATACCCATTGCAATCTCGATGGGCTTGATGGGTTTTTTAGGTTTGTGGTGGATGCGCGGTGTGATGCCATCAATGGCATCGGTTACATCCACTGTTTATGAATCAGGTTTTCAATACACGCTATCGGTCGTGCCTTTATTTATATTAATGGGCAACCTGGTGACACGAGCAGGTATGTCCAATGAGCTATATCGATTGGCCTACACACTCATTGGTCATTTGCGTGGTGGATTGGCAATGGCTACTGTATTGGCGTGTGCAGGGTTTGGCGCTATCTGTGGTTCCTCAATTGCTACAGCAGCGACAATGACCAAAGTAGCTTACCCCTCCATGAAAATCAATGGCTACTCCGATGAGCTTTCTGCAGGAACGATTGCTGCGGGCGGCACATTGGGTATCTTGATACCACCATCGACCATCATGGTCATTTACGGATTGGTTACACAGACAAACATCGGTAAATTGTTTGCTGCAGGATTGATTCCTGGCTTATTAACGGCAGCACTCATGTGCGTCACTGTTTCATATCTCACATGGCGTCATCCCACATGGGGACCTGGCGCACAACGGTCTTCTTGGAGCGAGCGTTGGGATGCATTCAAACACGTATGGGCAGTTGCTCTGTTGTTTGTCATTGTCATGGGTGGCATCTATGGTGGTGTATTTACAGCAACTGAAGGCGCAGGTATCGGTGCGTTTGGTGCTTTGTGCATTGCGATAAGTCGCAAGACATTAAATTTCAAAATATTATTAGAAATATTAGTCGATAGCGCACGCACTACGGGCATGCTATTTATGATTTTGGTGGGCGCGCTGGTGTTTGGTAACTTCATCAACTTCACTTCTATGCCAGCCGATTTGCGCAATTTTGTGATGTCCAACAACATCAGCCCCACCATGGTGATGATGACCATTTGCGTGATTTATGTGTTGCTTGGTACCGCCATGGAAGAGTTATCCATGATTCTTCTAACCATCCCCGTCTTCTTTCCATTGGTTGTGGGTATGGGCATGGATCCTGTTTGGTTTGGCGTCATCATTGTTTTGGTGGTGATGATTGGACTTATCAGCCCGCCTGTGGGGATGAATATGTTTGTCGTTAAAAATATGCTGCCCCATCTCACAACAGGTGTTATTTTTAAAGGCGTGATGCCATTTGTTTATTGTTTGATTGTGGTGCTTGCTTTGATTGTTGCGTTTCCTTCTATCGTGATGGTATTGCCACAAATTTTAAAAATGTAATTTTTTTGGAGTTCAATCATGAGCGGTCCACTCAAAGGCATCAAAATCATCGAGATGGCTGGCATTGGCCCTGGACCCTTTTGTGGCATGTTGCTCGCAGATATGGGAGCCGATGTGGTGCGCGTTGATCGCGTCTCTTCACACGATAAAGGCATTAACTTTTCACCCGAATTCGATTTACTCAATCGCAGCAAACGATCCATTGCTGTTGATTTAAAAACCGATGAAGGACTGCAAACAGTTTTAAAACTCATCGGTAAAACCGATGGTTTGATTGAAGGCTTTCGACCGGGAGTGATGGAGCGATTGGGCTTGGGGGCGGATGTTTGTATGCAACTCAATCCCAAATTGTGCTTTGGAAGAATCACGGGATGGGGACAACATGGGCCATTGGCAAATGCCGCAGGTCACGACCTGAATTACATTTCGCTCACTGGTGTGACACACAGCATGGGCAGACCTCATCACAAGCCCATGATCCCACTTAATTTAATTGGTGACTTTGGTGGTGGCGCCTTGTACTTGGCAATGGGCTTGCTTGCTGCCCTTTTGCACGCCAAACAAAGTGGCAAAGGCCAAGTGGTCGATGCAGCGATGGTCGATGGTGCGGCGAGTTTGATGACCATGCAATATGCAATTGCTCAAATGGGGCAATGGAGTGGTGGTCGAGGACAAAATATTCTTGATGGTGGTGCGCCCTTTTATGACGTGTATGAAACATCTGATGGTAAATACATCAGCATTGCACCGATAGAAAAAAAGTTTTATGAAGAATTGATGAGTCGACTTGAAATTGATATCCAAGAGTTACCTCCACAAAATTCTCAAGAACATTGGAATCAAGTTAAAACAAAATTAGAAAAACTTTTTTTGACGCAAACGCGCGACCACTGGTGCTCTCTTTTGGAGGGAACAGATGCATGCTTTGCACCCGTACTCGATTTGATGGAAACAGATAAGCACCAGCATCATGTGGAGCGTCAAACCTACACACGCGTGCAAGGTGTTTTACAAGCACAGCCCGCACCTCGGTTTAGTCACACACCCTCAGCGATTCAAAATCCGCCTCACCTCGCAGGTGCAGACAGTGAGCAAATTTTAAAAGACTGGTTGTAAGTGGGTAGTTGGCCTTGTATACCTAGGTTTTAAGCGAACCTAGTTTCGAGTTTTCGAATCACACATGTGACAGTTCAATACTGTTAAAGTAATCGCATGAACCATTCATTCGATTACATCATTGTGGGTTCCGGCACCGCTGGATCCATTCTTGCCAACCGACTCACACAAGACAAACTTCACACCGCGTGCGTGATTGAAGCTGGCATTCCAGACACGAGCATGTACATTCGCATACCTGCAGGTTTTGTAAAAACACTGTACGACCCGAGTTTTTTATGGTCGTACGAAACCGAACCGAGCGACTCCATCAATGGACGATCCATCAATTTACCGCAAGGAAAATTAGTAGGTGGATCAAGCTCAATCAATGGTTTGGTTTATAGCCGTGGTCAACCCGAAGACTTTGACGACTGGGCACAGATGGGCAATGTGGGTTGGGCTTACAAAGACATCCTGCCCTATTTCAAACGCACCGAAAAAAGAGTCGGCCCTGCTGACGAGAATGTACGAGGCAGAAATGGTGAGTTACCCATCACCAATCCCGATTGGAAAAGCAAACTTTGTGAATCCTACATTCAAGGCGCGATGGATCACGGCATTCCACGCAATCAAGATTTCAATGGCGTTGTCCACGATGGCGTAGGTTACTTTCAACGCTATATTTATAAAGGCAAACGCGTGAGTTGCGCCGATGCATTTTTGCATCCCGCAATCAAAAGAGGTGGTGTTCAGTTGCAAGTAAATGCAAGAGTTCAAAAGATATTATTTGAAGAAACACGTGCTGTTGGTGTTCGATATTTGCAAGACGGTGTCATTCACGATGTGATGGCCAACAAAGAAGTGATTATTTGCGCTGGCACACTCAACTCACCCCAAATTTTGCAACACTCAGGTATTGGAGACTCAACTGACTTACAAGCCTTAGGAATTCCTGTCACCCACCATTTGCCTGGCGTTGGAAAAAATTTACGCGATCACTTCACCGTTCGATTGGTTGCGCGCGCAAAAAATGCAGCGTCGATTAATGAGCTATCACGCGGGTGGAGATTAGGTATAGAAATTTCCAAGTGGCTCTTGGGTTTACCCAGCATATTGGCATTGAGCCCATCGATGGTTCATGTGTGTTGGAAATCAAAACCTGAATTAACGCGTGGTGATATTCAAGTTTTATTCACGCCTGCCAGTTACAAATCTGGAAAAAATTACGAGCTCGATGATTTTCCGGGTATGAGTTGTGGAGTACGTCAACAAAGACCCAACAGTTCAGGCACGCTCCGATTACGATCGGCCAATGTCAACGATAAACCCATTATTCAACCCAATTATTTGACCGATGAAGTCGATCAGCAAGTGATGGTTGCTGGAATCAAAATCGCCAGAGAATTAATGGCGAGCGCATCACTTGCGCCACACTTCCATTCAGAGCTTGTACCTGGCTCTCATTGCATGTCTGACGAGGCCTTACTTGATTTTGCGCGCACACGAGGCTCTACGTCCTATCACTTGGTGGGTACTTGCAAGATGGGCACCACAAACGATTCAATGGCCGTTGTTGATTCGCAATTACGCGTCTATGGCATTCAAAATTTACGCGTGGTCGATGCCTCGGTGATGCCACAAGTGCCTAGCGCCAACACATTAGCAGCAACAACCATGGTCGCAGAAAAAGCCGCTGACATGATCAAAGGAAAACTGCACTACAGTTGATACGCCGATCGATAGATGGGGTATAAATTTAATTTTGTGTCAAATGCAGGCAAATAAGACAACCAAAAATCAATGCGGGCCTGTGAATCTTTTTTAAAATTTTCATCTGCCAACATTCTCTTTTCATAGCTTTGTTTGATATCGTCTAAACGATCAAATAATTCTTGACCATACGTATCTTTGATCTTTGGATTTTTTTCATACATCCAGCGTATCAACTCAAGTTCTCTGTGATTGGCCATATAGTCACTCACCTCATAGGCCGTATTAAATAATCCCCATGAGGACAATGAATCAGGCGCAAAGGGTTCTAACAAGTGAGCGAGCAATAACGCCTTCGACTGTCTGATAGGTACAAACAACGCCCCTTTGTATAAATCAATCGATTCAACTTGCCAAACGCCTGTGATATTCGTTCTGAGTCGACCTTGAAAACTTTCCGTGTCATACACAACATCATTGGGTTGAACTCGCAAGGCCTCCAATTGCAAACTCTTTTTTGATGATGTGAGTGTTTTGAATTTAATACCATGTTGAATCAAATAGGGTTTGACCAACCCCGCCCAAGCGGCAGGAATCACATAACCGCCATGGGGCAAATTAACCATTGATTCTGGTACTGCTCTAATCTCATTAAAAAATGGAACACGCCAAACCTCAGGAACCGTCTCGTCATATGTAATATTGCGACCACCCACAACTGGGGCGTCATTGTGAACTTGGTAGCGATAACCTTGCAACTCTAAAAACTTGGGCATCAATTGCGTGTTCAACTCCAAGGAATTCGCCCACACCATACCCACATGAGCACCCGACCATTGATTGATTTGCTGGTCCGCCAAACGAGTGGCTTGCATCAATTGTTGCTTTTGTTTAGCGATTGATTTTGCGATTGCAGAAATCGTATCTTTGCTTGTTTGAATACGGGTTGCGTAATCGTTCCACGCGTAGTTTTCTATCAATAGTCCAATCCGATTTCGCAAAACCGCATACACATGCGAAAAACGCGGTGCATCGGCTTCTAATAAAAATCCGGCGCCTGGATTATCAACATCTCTGAGTTGTGGATAAAACCCTAACGGCAAATGGCCCAATTGAGTAACCTCATTCAAAATATGTTGATGAAGTTCTGCAGTTTTATTTTTTAAAGTTTGATTGACACTGTATTCAGTCGATAACGTAATTGACACTTTGTGCCGAAACTTTAAACCGTCAGTCACGTGCAGATCGATAATAGCCAACGGATCCCAGCGATTCATCCAACGCAAGACCGATCGAACTTCTGTTGACTGACCCAGAATCCAATCGCGATTGATGTTGATGCGCTGTGCAGTTGTTCTCGCACCTTGCTCAAGAGGGCCATTTTGGTTGGGTCGATTGAACCGACCGCGGTCTTCGTGTCCATCCACATTAAGAACGGGTATCCAAGCGATGATAAGTTCATTCAATGGATTTTTTTGATGTGTTGATAGCCACTCTCTGAGTAATATCAATCCAGCATCTTTCCCATCAATTTCACCACTGTGTGTGCCAGCAATCATCAAGACAACAGGAATATTTTTATTTTTTGCAGTGCCAGGGTCTAATGCACCCGTACGACTCGCAATGATGGAATAAATGTTTCTGCCCTCGGATGTTTGTCCGATCGATTGGCACCGCACAGCAGAAGAGAAATCACGCGCCAATTGAAAACAAATACGCTCAACTTCTTCGTATGTACCCGTTTCTTTAAATCCCGTTTGTTCAGCCTTGAGTTTCCAGTTGTTGGTACCCGCAGCAAAGCTGCCCCCCACAAAAGAGCATACAAAAGTGATATAAAAATAGAATGCAAACAGATTTAATCGCATGAACAAGCATAACTGGCATGTAGGGTTAGAGTTATCTTATTGTATTTTGATGAAAACGTCTGTAACAATGTAAGAATGAAACGCCAACCCCTTCACTATTCATTTGCCTTTGCCTGTATCGTTGGACTTTATGCGCTGATCGAATTGTCTTTTAATCACCGCTTATTGGAGTCTGCGGGCGCTTCCCTGTCTCAATCTGAATTTGATGGCTTACAAACTTGGGGGCGTTTAATAGCAGGGTTTGGTCTCTCGATGCTAATTGTGCGCTGGTTAGACATGCACATGGATCAACGCTGGATTGCAGTTTTATTGAGTTTGATTGTGGGCATGAGTGCCATGTGGAATTTTCAGCAAGTTATTTTGGATCAATTGGTGGCGCGTGCCAGTATCAGCGACAAACAAATGAGTATTCAATTGCTGCCATTGGCCAAATTGGCTGCAAGTGGTGAATTGCGTTTGCAGGGTCAAGCGATTTTGATCAACCCTATTGATGAACCCGAAGAAAAAACACTCTTTGCTTTATTTCCTGTTTTGGGTTTGGGCTTGCAACCCAGCGATCTCGATGAGCCCTATGACAAAACACTCGTTGTTAAAAAAGAATGGATTTCCATTTTTTCTGAAGAAACCTTGAATAAAGCTTATCGCAATCTCATCTCGCCACCCATCACATTGGCTTTATCTTCATTTTTTGGTTTGCTCAATTTGGCGCAATGCGTGGCTTTGTTGATCATGCAATATTTGCGATCCAAAAACAAACTCAAGATTTGGATCAGACGATACACAGTAAGTGGTTTGTCTTTGGCGATCATATTGGGCACATGGTTGATTCCCCATCGATTGGCACTATCAAAAACGTATACAGAAGTTTTGGCACCTCAGTGGCAACAGTCACACGCTGTTCTGTATCCCTTTGTAAACTGGAGTGTGCACGCAGAATTAACTTGGTACCGCATTTCCGCGCACATTCACCATTTTATTTTGCGTGACTTTCATTTTGATACATTATTACAAGTTGTTTTTTTATAATTTTTTTTAACCAAGGTCATCCCATGTCAATCAAAAATTTCCTCGTTGCTATTTGTCTATTCACTAGCACCCTCACGTGGGCACAAGCGGACAAAGTGGTCTATCACATTGACAATGCGGCTGCGCAAGCAACCAAAGGACTGCGCAACATTCGCAACCACTTAGACTTTGCACCTGACACAGAAATTGTTGTAGTCACGCATGCAGACGGTGTTGATTTTTTAATGGAAGGCGCTAAAGATAAAAATAATCCAAGTATTGATTACGCGTCCTTAGTGTCAGCACTCAAAGCCAGAAAAGTTAAATTTGAAGTGTGTGAGATTACGCTTAAAAATAGAAATCTCAAAAAAGAGCAATTTATTATGGATGCAGACTTTACACCCTCGGGCGTAGTGAGAGTAGGAAGACTGCAATCCAAAGAAGGCTATGCGTACATCAAGCCTTGAGGTTTAAAAAACTGGTTTGACTCTGCCAAAAAATCCCAACAAGGTTTCATACACCAACAAATAATTGGTCTGCTGAAAACTGGCATGCGCAACGCCTGGCATGCAAACAAATTGTTTGTCGGCATGGGGTAGTCCCCTAAAAAAATCGATCAAATCGTCTACACCTGCAATACCGTCATACTCACCACGCATCACAATGGTAGGTACCAACAACTTGGTAGGGTCCACCATCGGCAACTTAGAACACATATCCACATAAGTACCTGTAGGCACTGTTGTATCCAATGCCATCGATGCGTCTGCAAATGCATCAATCATCACTTGCTCGGCGGTACCGGGCCGATCGCGATCGAATACGCTTTGAATCACTTCACGCGTAAATGGCCTGCGATTGGAAGCCAAATACTCGGGTAATTTTTTTCTTCGCTCAACCAATGTGGGACTGCCCTCACCCGTCCACACAAACGCATCGAGCGCCAATCGAGATACTTTTCCTGGATGCTTTTGTGTGTACACAGCTGCTTTAAGTGCACCCGAAGAAATGCCATACAACATCACTTGCTTTAAGCTACTGGCTTTTAATACATAGTCCATCACGCAAGCCAAATCATCTGCGCCGTTATCAATACCAAAGTTTATCGGGCGGTATTTGTCGGATCGACCATAGCCCTCATTGTCAAAGCACCAGGTATCAAAGCCTTGCGCTGCAAACCAATCCATCACCGACGAATAAGGCCGCCCTGGCACGTACAAATCGAAAGAGGGTTGCGAACACCATGAAGATCCATGGTTAAAAATAATGGTGCCGCGATAGTTGGTCGATGGATGGCGCTTTTTTTCCCAAATAAAAAGTTTGACATCTCCCTTGCTAGTCCAATGCTCTTTGCCAACCACCAAGGGTTCTTTGTAAGCGATGTTGTCAATCATGTGCGTCTCCCGTGAAATTGATTGAAATTTAGGCTACTATAACAACGCATCGACAAAAATGAGCACACACAGTAGACAGATAGGAGACAGCATGCAACAAGTTCAATTCTTATGCCGTTCATTGTTATGGGTCGTGATTGCCATTTGCGCAACAAGCACGTCCCTATGGGCACAGAGCAATTCAAACTATCCTAACAAACCCATCAAGCTGGTTGTAGGTTTTCCGCCTGGTGCCTCTTCTGACGTCCTTGCCCGCCTGCTAGCAACTCGCTTAGGCGAAAGCCTCGGACAACCAATTACCATCGAAAACAGACCGGGCGCGGGAAGTAATTTAGGCGCTGACGCTGTTGCGCGTTCTGCACCCGACGGCTACACACTTCTTTTAACAACGGTGGCAAACGCCATCAACGCCACCTTGATGCCCAGCGCGAGTTTTGATATCTTGCGCGACTTCGCACCCATTGGAATTGTGGCTAGCGTCCCCAACTTGTTGGTAGTTCATCCATCGGTTAACGTTAAATCGGTGCAAGAACTCATTGCACTTGCAAAATCAAAACCCAGTTCTGTTATTTACGCATCATCAGGCAATGGAACAGGCACTCACCTTGCCGCAGAATTATTTAACAACATGGCTGATATTCAAATGATGCATGTGCCCTACAAAGGCAGTCCTCAAGCGGTGACGGATTTGATTGCAGGTCGCGTGATGGTGATGTTCGCGCCAACTTCTTCTGTGCTTCAACACATCAAGGCGGGTAGCCTCAAGGCATTGGCTACCACGGGTGCACAACGCACAGCCTCTGCGCCTGAATTACCAACCGTTGCAGAATCTGGCCTCGCAGGTTTTGAAGCGTCGGTTTGGTTTGGTTTGATGGCACCCAAAGGTACGACGCCCGATTTGATTGAGCGACTCAATCGTGAAACCGCAAAATTATTTACCAATGAAAAATGGAAAGAACAGCTGGCCGCACAAGGAATGGATCCACTTACCAGTTCATCTGAAAAATTTGCGGAGTATTTGAGAGCTGATACTGCAAAGTGGGCGCGAATTATTAAAAGTGCGGGTGTGAAGGCGGATTAATTTTTTCGATGATATTCAGGCCAAATCTTGAGCACCACATCGCGGTGCTCCGCATAGGCATAACAACTATTCAGATGTCTAGGCTTGCCTTCACTTTTTGTATTCAAAAAATCGCCCAATTTGAGGCCACGAATTCCTTGAAGCGCTGTTGTTGCCATCGGTATCAACATCTCAGCCAAATGAGTACAACTGGCCACACCGCGTAGTTTTTCTTTCACCATCTTTGACCAGCCCGAACCCACGCGCTCACCGATCAACACCTTCAATGTATTTTCAGCCTCTTTACAAATCGGGAAAGGCGTCACGTCAGAAGCAGCTTCAATGGATTGAACAACGTAGTCTTCATCCAAAACAAAACGAACCCATAAATCATGCAACGGTGTGTGTGGTGGGGCAGGCTCAGTTGCCAAAAAACGTTTAAAGGGATAAGGCTTGGTATCCACCAAATGCGATTCAATATCGTAAAAGCCATCTTCTCTTTGATAGGCTTGCATATGAATTTTGCGATCATGAATCGGTTTGCGCGCGTGTGGTGTTGAGAGTGGCATTTCGTTGAAACCTATTTAATTTATTTTTTATTGTATTTTGTTTTTAAAAATGCAGCTCCCGACATGAGCAATGCAGAATTCGACAAAAAGACAGGGAAATATCCCAAAGCAGTGCCGAGTCCTCCAAACACTAACGGGAATGAAAAATGAACCATGTTGTTGATCATGATTCGAAGTCCTGCAGCCTCTGATGAACGCCCATCGGGGGTCAATACATAAATGAGTGACATCGACATTGGCTGGCCACTGCCCAAGCCCAGACCCAAAACAAATGCAATCATGCCCAGAATCCAAGGATTGGCAAAAAATGGAAACAGTGCGATTGCAAACGCTGCAATAAAAATGCCGTACATCAAGATGACAGCTTCTCCCCAATGTTTAACAAAATAGGGAATGATCAAACGCACACTAAAAGTTGCCACTGCAAAGCACGCCATAACAGTACCAATGATGGAAGCAGACAAACCAATCGAGTGGCCATACACAGGAAAATAAAATTGAAATAAATCAAGTCCTGACGATAAAATTCCACTTGCGATAAAAGCGCCTTGCAGTTGCGGTATTTTCCATAGATCTGTGATTTTATTTTTAGATCGATCGCTACTTTGCTTGTTGGGGCCTGGTAGAAAATCAGGCTTAAGTAACAGCAATAAAAAAGGCACAAATGTAAGCGCCGATAAAAATTGAAAAGCGGTCAAAAAACCAAAATGATCGATCGCAAACCCAGTGGTAAATGGCCCTAAAAAAGCAGCACTTGAAAAACCAATACTGACCACGGCATAGTTTTTGGTTCTATTTTCTGGCCCTCCAATTCCACCACTCACGCCATTAACTGCAATAAAGAAAAAATGAAAAGAAAAACCAATCAATAATGAACAAAAATACAAAGTAGCCAAGCTTGGAAAAAAAGACGGCAATAAAGTTGCCAATCCAACGCCCAAACTTCCATACATCATTGGGTTTCGAGGTCCAATCCTGTCAACCAGTTTGCCCACCCATATCGCTAAAAAAACGGGAAACAAAGCGTAAAAGGCCATCAACACACCCACATCAAACTGAGATGCACCTAAATCGAGTGCATAGAGTGCAATCGCCATGCGACTGCCACCGAAACAACTGTGATTAAAAACACAAAGCAGTGCAATGAGGTAAATCGGCATTTAAATCAAACCAGAATAAGAACCGCCGTCGAGTTGCAAATTTTGACCTGAAATAAAACCCGATTGAGCGGCACACAAAAACGCACACGCATCAGCAAATTCTTCAGGTGTTCCAAATCGTTTAGCCGCAACCGTTTCAACAATTCGACGCCTGGCCTCTGCGTGATCAATACTGTGCATTTTCATCATTCGCTGCGCTAAAAATTCTTGCCTGGGTGTATCGATTCGCTCAGGCAATAAATTATTAATCGTAACGTTATCAATCACGGCATCAATACCGACTGCCTTAGAAAAAGCTGTCAGACCTGTGCGCGCTGATGTTGACAAACCCATGTGTGTTCTTGGACTTTTAACCATAGCGGAGGTGATATTAACGATGCGTCCAAATTTTCTTTGACGCATACCAGGAATCAACGCACGAATGAGCAAAATAGGCGCCAACATGTTGGACTCTAGAGCAACCATCCACGCGGAGTGATCCCAGTCTGCTAAATTGCCTGGTTGTGGACCTGCATTGTTATTGATGAGGATATCTGCATCAGGACACCCATTGACTAATGCTTCTCTGCCTTTTTCGGTGGTGATATCAGCAGCTACGATATGAACCTGTGCACTCGCAACCGTGTTTGATAGTTTAGCTTTGGCAGCTTCCAAACGCGTTACATCACGTCCATTGATATAAACAATAGCCCCCTCACGTGCCAATGCCGTGGCACACGCCAAGCCTAGTCCTTGCGATGATGCACAAACAATTGCTTTTTTGTTTTTAATTCCTAAATCCATTTTTTACTCTTTCTTGGTTTGAACTTGTGTTGAAGCAATCACATCACGCCATTGCATGCGCTCTTTTTGCATGATGCTTAGAAAATCTTGTGTTCCATAAAAAACAGGATCAAAACTCATGTCGAACATTTTTTTTCTAAATCCAGGATCTTTGGATAACGCTTGCAATTCACTTTCCCAAAATTCCAAAATATCTTTGGGCGTTGCAATGGGCATAAATAAACCATACCAATTCATAATTCCCAGATTTTCTAAACCTGATTCTGCCAATGTAGGCGCATCTGGAAACGCTTCAAGTCTTGTATTTTCTAGCGTTGCCAATGCACGCAAGCGGCCACTTTTGATGTGCTCTTTGACTGCCTCGGTTGATTGAACTAAAAACTGTACTTCGCCACCAATCAACCCCATCACCGCAGGGCTACTGCCTTTGTAGGGAACGTGGGTCATGTGAATGCCTGCTTTGGTACAAATAATTTCTGTGGTGAGTTGAAACGCATGGCCTTGACCAGGAGACGCATAAAATAATTTTTCTTTTTTGGCTAAGGCAATAAATTCTTTCATGGTATTAGCTTTAACCTGTGAATTAATCACAATCAAAGCAGGATTGCGGCCCATCAAACCAGCAGTGACTAAATCTTTGTTCACTTCATACGGCGGCTTAGGTTCAAAAAAATTTGCAATAGTGATCGGCGTGGGTGGCGTGAATAAAACCGTATGTCCATCAGGCATCGCTTTGACAACCGAGTTGGTTCCCAATTGCATAGACGCGCCTGCAAGGTTTTCAACAATGATACTTTGACCCCATTTGACACTTAGCATTTGCGCAACCAAGCGACCGACAAAATCGGGGCCACCTCCTGGTGTTGAGGGAACAACCATCTTGACAACGCGATTGGGAAATTTTGGTTTTTGCGCCCATGCTGTGGGTGAAACAAGCGCGCCTAATGCAGCAGATAAGACAAGTTTGCGTCTTTGCGATGAATGTTTCATTTTTTGTCCTTGTTTGGTGGGTGATCGTTGGAGTGATCATGCAAGTGATGGTGGGTGTGTCCATCATGCGTATGACTGAAGTTGTGTGAATGGGAATCCAGGTGCGAATGCGGGTAGGTATGCCCCACATGACCGCCATGATCGCCAGGTTTACTTTCTTGGTGATGACTTTGTGCGTAATGCTGTCGCAACAAATCAATGCCGTAGTCGTTGCCATTAGGTGTGCGCACAATGGTATGTATATGAAATTTGGCGGGCAATTCATTGGCGAGATAAACACCCGAGTGATGATCAAACTCTATCATCACCACAGGACTTTGAATGCGATAGTAAAACGTATCGTCTTCACCAAATCCACCGATCCAACAAAAATAAGTGGCATCAATGTGTTTTTCAACTTCTTCTAATCGGGCTTTTTGTGGGCCTTCTGGTAATGGCTCTACAAAAACTTTCACCAAATCGAGCAATTTCTTTTTTTGCTCCAACGACAATTGATTGCAACACAAACCCTCGAGTGGAATGATTCGATTGTCATGAAAAGCGCCACCCAAATGCAATTGATCGGCGCGGTGTCTGCGACCCTCGGGCAAATCTTTGGCTAAATTAGACGCAAATAACACCGCTTGATCGCGCTGAAATGGCGTGAGCGAACGCATCACCTCTAAACCACCACTCTCTTCGGCTTCAAATAAACGTGTACCTGCCCAAGGGCCAACATCAGCATAGGTGGGTTCAGCCCCCATAAATGCTGGTGACAAAATCATTTGTCCGCCTCCTACAAAACAATTGAGCGCCAAATGATGACCCATCACTTGCCAACCCCAAGGTTCAGTATCGGATGGAGAACCAAACAAGGTGAAATTAAAACTCCATTCACCCAACACCTTGGTGTTGTTGGTGAGCTCACCCAAAAAATGATTTAAGCGCATGACGTCACGCGTTTTTTGATAACCAATTTCACTCAAGCTTGCTTTTAAAACATCGAGTATCAATTGACGCACAGCGGGCGACACCAACTCCAAACGCAAACCTTGTTGATACACATAATATTCGGTGTTGTTCCATCTGCGCCATTCACGCGCGTCAACTGCATAGCTCAACGCTTGACGTTCATCAGAGGACAATTGTTCCCACAAATAACCGACTGCTTGGCGCATTGCAACCACAGGCGCACCGTGTTGACCCAATGAAAACAATCCGTGCATAACATGACCGTCGGTGGTGATGCCACGAAAGGATTGGGCGTACGCGGCCTCCCACGGTTTATAAAGCATCTCAGAAAATATGGGATGCGATAAACCTGCCTTTGCATGATCAAATGCGTCGCGCCCTTGAAATGCAGCAACGCGTGGATACTCCAACGTTGGAACAGAAGGTCGAAAATCAGCTGGTTTTTTCAAAATTTAGACCTCGTCGAATTACAACGGGCTTACCGTCATTTTTTTGTTTAAACATCCAATGTGCGAGTGCTGAGTCAAGATGCGTGGCATGCCCTGGAAACCAATTTACCAATTCAGCCACGAGCGAACGAGCAACATCAACACGCCCAACAGATAACAGTTGGCGGACTTCTTCGATCGAACGAAGCACCGCATTGTGTTCATCGATATGGCAATCACGCGGCGGAAATTGCGTTTGCGTCATCCAATTATTTTCAGCTTCAAAATGCTGCTTGGCCAAAAGATAAAAAGAGTCAAGCAGACCCAGTAATTCGGTTTCATTGGCTTGTTGCATGCATGCTATTTGTTTAACAAATTCTTCATGTTCTTGGTCCATTGGCGTATAGCCTAGCAACCATTCATCGGACCAATTGAGCGAATGTGATTCCATCATGCGTGTTTTTTATTTTTTCGCAAAACCGTATTTAGTAAGTACCTCTTTTTGCTCTTTAACCGAACGCTCTGCAAACGCTCTAAATGTTTTACCATCCGTGTACAAAGACTTTTGCTCAACACTTTGAAGCAACGCAATGACGCTTTGTTGCTCCATCGCAAATTTGAATGCAGCCTCTAGGGTTTGATACACAGAAGTGGGCAAGCCTTTGGGTCCTGCAATGCCCCATAGGTTATTGACCGATATGGCAGATCCCAGCTCTCGCATGGTGGGTATTTGAGGCCAACTGGGTAAGCGTGCATCGGTTGCAACGGCCAAGATACGAACCTTTCCGCCCTTGATGAGTCCCGAAGTGCCCGCAATGGTATCAACTGTAAAAACAATTTGACTGCTGAGTAATGCTTGCATGCAATCGGTTGTTCCTCTAAATGGAACAGGCGTCCACTTTAGATTTTCTTTTGCTGCGACTTCTTCAACAAACAAATGTGATGTGTTCCCCAAACCTGCCGCCGCGCCATACATCATTTGTGAAGGATTAGCGCGACCCCACGCCAAAAGATCAGCCCATGTTTTAAACGGTGAATCTTCTTTAACAACAACACCAAATGGAATATCAGTGATACCCGCCACATAATCAAAATCTTGCAACGGATCGAAGGTGACGTTTTCAATCACAGGCGCACGAAATGCGGTGATCGTGACAGGCGCAAGGGTGTAGCCATCGGAGGGAGAATTTTTGAGTGCGTTGTATGCAATCGTGCCACTGGCGCCTGATCGATTTTCAATAACGATCGTTTGTCCCAGTTTTTTAGACGCTTCAATTGCAACCGATCGCGAAATTAAATCAATCGCACCACCAGGAGGAAAACCAACCAACATCTTGATGGACTTGGATGGGTACTTGTCATCTGCAGCAAATGCAAATGGAGCAGACACAATCAATGACGCTGCTACGGACCGCTTTAAATAATGGCGGCGCGATAAAACGCGTGCATTCATTTTATTGTTCATTATTTTTCACCCTTGTGCAAACCTTGTTGATGCGCGTACTCACGCCATATTTTTCCATCAGGCATGTCCACATCAAAACCAATCACGTTGGTCATGTCTTGCAAATGAAGGCCTATCGGATCTTCACCCTTCTCATTGAGATTGATAGAGTCCATGAGTCTCTTTCGTAAGCGCACAACCGCTGCATCTGCCGCAACCAGATGCTCTTGTGTTCGATCGTAGATGGGGCCCATTGACGTTGAAATAACTGCATCTTCTTGTGTGATGCCTTTAAAGCCACTCCAATTTTTTCTTTTCTCCATCGCATCGCGATCTTGCCAATAGCTGTTATCCCAATTGGCGACAAAGGTGTTGTCTTTGTAAAAACGTTCTTCGGTCATGCCAGAGCGTTTGAGTCTTTCTTGCAAATCGAGTTTGCGTGAAAAGCTTGCATCAATCAAATAAGTGGCCGTGTTCTCGTCATCCATCGGCACATCATAGACGGTGGTAAAAAAATCAGGAAATTGAATCACTCGTCCATAAGGCTCAAACAACGGCACGAGGCGAACATTGTTTCGGGCTTGTGGCCCACCAATTTTTCGAATGCTGGCGTAATGAAAGCCAAATGCCGTATTTTCGATATCAAGTTGTGGAGACATATCGTCCCACGCATCGCTCACCATATCGTTTACTTCTAATGCAGTTTCCCCATGGTTTTCTTTGAGCCAACCAGGTCGCGTGAGGTTGCTGTGCAAGATACCCACGTGCGAAGAATCGGTACCTCCCTCCCACATCTGAAAAAAATTAGCACTGGTATTGACTCTAAATAAAATTCGATTGCTATCGGGTACTTCATCGTATGCAAACCTTCTAAAGGGAGGTTTTTTGTTTGCGTCACCAATATAAGTCCAAATCAAACCCGACACTTCTACAACAGGATATGCGGGTGCTTTTAATCGATCTTTAAAAGTAGAGTCTGCATTGTTGGGCATATCCAATATCGTGCCATCAACAGAAAATTTCCATCCGTGATAGATACAACGAATGCCTCCATCTTCAACGCGCCCCAACGCCATGGATGCACCGCGGTGCGTGCACAACTCATCCATCACGCCTACTTTTCCGCTCGTATCTCTGAAAGCCACAAAGGTTTGACCCAATAATTTGGCTCGCATGGGTTTGCAATCGGGCTTGGGTAATTCTGCGGATGTGGCAATCGGATGCCAATAACGTCGCATCATGCGACCCAAGGGTGTATCGGGCCCGACTTGCGTTAAACGATTGTTATCTTCTCTACTCAGCATTTTTGTCCTTTACTGAAATTTTTATTCTGGCTTTGCACCCGATGCTTTAACGACAGCGCGCCAACGCTCAGTATCTTGTGCAATAAATTCTGCAAATTGTTGAGTAGTACCGCCACTAATGACCAAACCTTGCGCCGATAAATTTTGTCGCAAGGTTGGATCTGTGAGCGCTTTATTAAATTCTGCATTGAGTCGATCAATGATTGCTTTGGGTGTGCCCGTAGGAACCATGATGCCTTGCCAACCCACAGCCACATAGTCTTTAACACCAGCTTCTGCCATGGTTGGAATTTGCGGCAAGGTTGGCGCACGTGTGCTTCCTGTGTAACCCAATGCACGCAAGCGTCCTGATTTAACGTGTTGCGAGCCCGTCAACATATCGTTACAAAGCACTTGCACTTCACCTGTGAGCAAGGCATTGAGTGCAGGTGCTGCACCCTTGTATGGAATATGCGTGATTGAAATACCAGCTTGCATTTTAAAAAGCTCGATTGCCAAGTGTGGAAAAGTTCCACTGCCCGCCGATGCGTAGTTGAGTGTTTCGGGTTTTGCTTTGGCCAATGCAATCAACTCTTGAATATTGTTTGCAGGTGTTTTTTCTGACACCATGATCAATGAAGGTACCAAGGCTAACAACAAAACAGGTGTAAATGTTGTTGCCGTGTCATAAGGCAATTTGGGATACAAACTGGGATTGATGGCGATATTGGTATTGGCAAACAACAAGGTATATCCATCGGCTGTAGATTTTGCAACAGCTTCTGCCCCTGGAATACCACCTGCACCGGGTTTGTTGTCAATCAAGACAGGTTGACCCATGGATGCGGTGAGTTTTTCGCCCAGAGCACGCGCCAATAAATCCGCAGAACCTCCTGGTGGAAATGGAACCACAATACGAATGGACTTTGATGGATACGTTTGTGCTTGCAAAGAAATACTGATTACAAATAAACAGAGAGACAAAAATAATTTCATGATTAGATTCCTATGATATTCAAGAGGCTTCACAAACCTCGTCGGTGCTTTTGATAATGGCTTGTGGATCGTGATTTTTCCCTCCTTGATTGATGCCATTCATCACGCTTTTGAAAAATACAGCGTCTGCAGACGTGGGTAAGGCGCTGATGCATTTGGCCTCGGTTTCGTTATGTTGTTTGCATTTGGTAATTGCACCTTGGTCGCGCTGAAAATTACCTATATTTTTTGAAAAAACGTTTTGTGATTTTTTGGAAAAATCAGAAACCTTCATTTTTTGCATGGAGGTGGCATAAACCATGTAGCCCACACATTTGCCTAAGGATTCTGGCGACGCATCTGCCATGACCATTGTTGAAAAAGTCATTAATAAAAAAAGTACGCTGAAAGTATTATTTTTGACGCGTTTCATATCATTTCCCCTATATAAAGGTCAACGGCTATTCTTACAACGAATCCGTTATAAAACAAGCCCTTATGAGACAGGTATTGCCATCTACGCCAAATTGGAACCCAAATAAATTGAAATCGTTTCTGCTGTTTTTTTGAGTGCCGATCGTGATTGCGCAATTGTCATTTGAGCATCGCGTTGTTTCAGATATGGCATATTGATGGAAGCGATTGCCCCCATATGAGAAGCATCAAAGATAGGAAACGCAATATCGGTGATGCCATTGACCGTATCGCTGGGTACTTGCTCGTAACCTCTAAACCGTATTTCATTTAATTTTTTTAATAGCAACCGTGGGTTTAAAACAGTTGGCTTTGCATTTTCAACCAACTCAACAATCCATTTTTTTTGTAATTCTGCAGGTTGAAATGCAGCAATCACCCGAGCAGATGTGCGATCGGTTCTAAAGGGAAAATGAGATCCAAGTCGAACACTAAAGCCCAGAGGTTCGGGCGTTTGCACGGATATCACCACCACCAAACGCTTGTCGTGGTGCATGCTCAAGTGAACCGATTGCCTCGTTAACAGAGCCAATTCGTGCATATGCAATGTGGCAATCGATGTGATATCGCTTAATGGTAAAAACTGTTTGCCCAAATCAAACATTTTTAAACTTAATCGAAAACCATCGTCTTGTCGCGTGATGTAACCGCGTCTTGCAAGCACCTCTACCATTCGGTAAATTTCACTTGAAGATTTTCCTAATGCCTCAGAGAGCTCTAATAAAGTTTTACCCTCAGGACCCTGCGCCAAGCACTCCAAAATATCCAAGCCCTTTTCTAGGGCAGGAGCTGCATACAAAGCACCCGATAATTGTTTGGTCAGAGTGGAATGCACATTAGACTTATTTTTCGTCATAGAAGAGAACATTACATCAATTGAGGTTTGATCGTATAACAATTTCGAAAAGCAGAACAAGCGAAACCCCCATCAGGGTATCTACCAATGCATTAACACCAAACTTACTGCGAGCATTAGACTTTCATATTTAAATGTTAATTTCATCTATCAAACTGGAGCATTGAATGACAAAGGTTTTATCCTCTGAGCAAATTCAAAAATACCAACGAGATGGCTATGTCTCACCTATTGATGTATTTGCGCCAGATGAAATTAGCAATCTCAACGTTCATTTAGATCAATTCAGAACCAAAATTGGCGGAAAGATTGCGGGCCGTTACAACCAAAAACCGCATCTACTTTCTCCTTGGATTAACTCGATCGTTAGACACCCAAAAGTTTTAGATACAGTCGAAGACGTCTTAGGTCCCAATATCTTTTGTTGGGCATCTCAGTTTTTTGCAAAAGATGCGGGTGACAAGGCATACGTATCATGGCATCAAGATGGCAACTACTGGGGCCTATCATCGGTTGATGTGATTACAGCATGGATTGCACTGACACCAAGCACACTTGAATCAGGTTGTATGAATGTTGTCCCAGGATCTCAAAATCAAAGGGTGCAGCACATTGATACGTTTGCAGAAAACAATTTGCTTTCCAGAGGCCAAGAAATTGCTGTCAAAGTCGATCCCAAAGAAGTGGTCCCTATCATTCTTCAACCAGGTCAAATGTCTCTGCACCATGTCATGATTTTTCATGGCTCGGAACCTAATTTGGCCAACCATCCACGCGTTGGCTTTGCCATTCGTTATATGCCCACCCATATCAAACAAACCATGGGAGAAAAAGACAGTGCACTCTTGGTTCGTGGCGTCGATCAATTCAATTATTTTGACCATGAATCGGACCCTGTGGGAGAGTTTGACGAGCAAGCGGTCGCTCAACACAAATTAGTCATTGACAGGCAACTGGCAATTCTTTACGCTGGAGCTAAAAAGAAAAAATTACTTGAAGAAACACCCTGAGATTTACAACATCAAAATGAAACAAGGAGACAACTATGAAAAGACGTGATTTCACAACTCTCGTGGCAGCCAGTGCAATCGGTGGCGCAAGTATTGCGCAAGAAACGATTCGTATTCGGTTGGCGCATTCACTATCAACCAGTGAACCTGCGCATTTAGCCGCAGAATTTTTTGCAAAAAATGTGGCTCAACGCTCCAACAATCGCGTTCAAATTCAAGTTTTTCCTGGTGAGCAATTAGGCTCGGGTAAGGACGTCAACGAGATGATCCGTCAAGGCGCCAATGTGATGAACATCACAGATCCTGGATATCTATCTGATTTTGTTCCTGATATCGGCGTTCTCAATGGACCCTACTTAATAAATGATCCAAAGGACTACAACAAATTATTAGCCTCGGATTGGTACAAGGGCACAGAAAAAAAATTAGAGACTGCAGGATTTCGATTGGTGATGGCCAATGGATTTTTTGGGCAGCGTCACTTGATTTCGACAAAAGCCGTGCGTAAGCCCGAGGATATGAACGGCATGACAGTTCGCGTCCCACCCAACACCATGTGGATTGAAACATTCAAAGCTATGGGCGCGCGCCCCACAACGGTTCAATGGTCTGAGGTCTACAACGCCCTGCAACAAAACGTCGTGGTGGGCGCTGAAGCACCACTGGGATCTTTATGGGGATCCAAACTTCATGAAGTTAGAAAGTTTATTTCTATGACAGGGCACTTCACTGCATTTGTGATGTGGCCAATCAATGCCAATTACTTCAATAAACTGCCCGCTGATGTTCAAAAACTTCTTTTAGAAGAAGGCAAACGCGCAGGTGACGAAATGACACGACTGACTTTAGATCTGCAAAATGATTACATGAGTAAATTCAAAGCTGCAGGCGTGCAATTTGTAACCGATGTAGATATCAACGCATTTCAAAAGGCCACAAACTCTGTTTACAGCGCATTTCCAAAATGGACGCCTGGTTTACACGACACCGTCCTAGCGGCGATTCGCAAATAACACCCACCCACGCCCCTTTTAAGGGGCTTTTTAATTGCATCAAAGTACCCTCATGAATTCACAAAAACAAGCTTCCACGTGGTTTGGACGCTGGACCGATCAATTTGAAGAGGTCATTGCTTGCATCGCATTGATCGTAGTTGTCACAAGCGTGACCTGGGGTGTATTTACACGTTACATCACCGAGCAACCCGCTACTTGGGCCAGCGAGATTGCAACATTGAGTTTTGCGTGGTTGGTTTTTTTTGGTGCTGCAGCTTGTATGAAATACAAACTTCACCCATCGATTGACATGCTTGTTAAACAATTCAGTCCCACATGGCAAATCATCATTCGATGGCTCAATCATGCATTGGTACTTGGATTTTGTGGTTTTATGGCAGTTTATGGTGGGCAATTCGCTTGGGCTTCTTGGGAGAATCCAACACCCGTATTGCGATGGCCTCTCACTTTTTTATACGGCCCCGTTGCTTTTTGTTTTGCACTCATGGCGATTCGATACATTCAAGTTCTCATCAAAGGGGCTTGGGAAATTGAATCTGAAAGGGAAACCTATGTGGGCTGATTGGATCCCTGGAATTTTAATGCTCGTGCTCTTTGCATTAGAAACACCCATCTCATTTGCAATTGCAATCAGTGCACTTTCGTTCTTTTTGATTGATGGAGAAATTCCTTTCAAAATATTTGCGCAAAAAATGGTGAGTGCAACTGACAGTTATCCACTGCTGTCTATTCCCTTTTTTGTTTTAGCGGGCGCCATCATGAACAAGGCAGGCATCACGCATCGTTTGTTGGCGCTTGCTGACGCTATGGTCGGACACATGACAGGCGCATTGGCACAAATGTGTACCGTGCTAGCAACTCTTTTGGGTGGACTGACTGCATCATCATCAGCCGATGCAGCCATGCTCGCTAAAGTACTGGGCCCATCGATGGTCAAGTCTAATTACAGCCCTGCTTTTGCTGCGGTCATCACATCATGCGCAGCCATCATCACCTCTTTAATCCCACCCTCCATTGGACTCATCATTTATGGATACATTGCAGATGTGTCTGTTGGTCGACTCTTTATTGGCGGCATTATTCCAGGCTTGATGTTGGCGGCTTCACTGATGATCGTGACTTGGTATATTGCCAAAAAACGCGGCTATCATCCTTTACGATCAGAGTTTGCTGGCTACGGTGTTGTATTTAAAACATTCAAGGAGGCGCTATGGGCCTTGTCCATTCCGATGTTCATCATCGTTGGAATTCGATATGGAATTTTTACACCCACTGAAGCAGGAGCAGTCACTGTTTTATACACAATAGGTGTTGGCTTATTTGCATATAAGTCTCTGAGTATCAAAGATTTACCCAAAGTTTTAAAAGAGACTGCACTCGATACCAGCTCAGTGATGCTGATGATTTGTGCGGCCTCTGCATTTGGTTTTTATTTGGCTTGGGAGCGAATCCCTCCTCAAATGGCCAGTTGGATGCTGACACTCACCAAAGATCCTTTATCGCTTTTACTCATCATCAATGTCATGCTCATTGTCTTGGGCACTGCCATTGAAGGTACATCTGCATTGATTATCTTGACGCCTATTTTTGTTCCAATTCTATTAAAACTTAACGTTGATATGGTTCATTTCGGTATTGTTCTCATCACAAACTTAACCATTGCAGGCGTAACTCCCCCTGTCGGACAAATGATGTTCATCAGCTCGCAGGTTCTCAAAGTACCAATGGAAGATTACACAATTGAAGTGATGCCTTTCTTGGGTGCCATGATTGTTGTCCTACTTCTCTTAACTGTATTTCCATCGATCACACTTTGGTTGCCTAATTTGGTTTATGGAGCCGGACCTTAAAACAAAATCTACCATGTTGAAATTCAAAGCCGCTGTTTTACACAAAACGCAAACGCCTCTTCAAATTGAAACGATTGAAATTAAAGAGCTCAAACCCACCGATGTTTTGATTCGACTCCATGCCAGCGGTTTATGCCATACCGATTTAGAAGTGATGCAAGGGCAACTCGCCTATCCATTACCCATTATTTTGGGACACGAAGGCGCTGGTGTGGTTGAAGCGATTGGCAAGGATGTCACAGAATTAAAAATTGGCGATCATGTGATTTGTTCTTGGAATCCAAATTGTGGCGCATGTTTTTATTGCGATCGCGATCAACCGATTTTGTGCGAGCCTTTTGCTTTGCATCAACCCGCGGGGCATCTGATGGATGGCACTTCGCGCTATTCAATAGATGGAAAAAAATTACACCATTTTTCGGTTGTATCCTCGCATGCGCAATACTGTGTCGTACCTCAATCGGGCGCCATTGCCGTTAATAAAAACATCGGCTTTGACCAAGCCTGTTTGATTGGTTGTGGTGTGATGACAGGAGTAGGTGCTGCGGTGCGGTATGCGCAAGTACAAGAAGGCTCGCATGTTTTGGTGATCGGTTGCGGTGCAGTAGGACTCAACGTGATTCAGGGCGCTAGACTGCAAAAAGCTCAAACTATTATTGCGGTTGATCGAATACCAGATCGCCATTTGCCATGTATAAAAATGGGGGCCACTCACTTTATTCAATCTGACGATGCAAATATCTTGCCCATGATAAAAGATTTGACCAAGGGCCGCGGTGCTGATTATGTTTTTGAATGCGCAGGTAACGAGCAAAGCTTGCGAATGTCGCTTGAGGCGCTCAGACCTGGCGGCCAATTGGTCATCCTAGGAAAAACACAAGTCAATCAAGATGTGAAATTGCGTTTTGGCTCGATGATGGGTGAAAAAAGAATCGTTCGATCAAGTTATGGCGGCGCACGCCCGCACCGCGATTTCCCTTGGTTGGCTGATCTGTATATGCAGGGCGATTTGTTGCTCGACGAGTTAATCACACACCGACTGCAACTTGAAAATATCAACGACGGATTTGACGCCATGTCGCGTGGTGAAGTGCTGCGCGCAGTCGTGCAAATGAATCGCAACGAATGAGGCATCCGCCACTACAAAAAGGTTGGATTGATCAAACGCACCACCGCGTTGAACTCGGTGATTTTCAGTTAGAAAACGGGCAAACCGTTCATGATGCTTTTTTATCTTATGTCGTTCATGGAAATCTAGATTCAAAAAAACCTGTTGTATTGGGTTTGACCGCTATTGCAAGTACGCACCATCGCCTGGATTTTTTGACGGGTTCAGGCTTGGCCATTGATCCATCGCGCTACACACTGATAGTGATAGACGCCATTGGAAATGGTTTGAGCATTTCGCCCTCCAATTCAAAACGCCAACACGGTATGACATTCCCGAAATTTTCCATACGAGATATGGTGCACTCACAAAAAAAAGCGCTGGATCAATTAAAAATAAATAAGCTTTATGCAGTTATTGGTGCATCGATGGGTGGCATGCAAGCCTTGCAATGGGCAGTGAGCTATCCATCACTGATGGAGCGTATTGTTGCCATGACTCCAATGGCCAAAACCTCTGCATGGGCTCAAATACTCAATGAAACATCGCGAAAAATATTAATGTCTCATCCAAGATGGCAGTCCAATGATCCCGAATGTTGGAATGCATGGATTCCTTTGATGCAAATGATTAATTCGCGCACTCCACAATTGTGGGACAAGCAATTGCCGCGTTTTGACGACGTTAAAAATGAAATTCAAAATAAAACCAACTCATGGCAAATGCAAGAGTTTTCACCCTTTGATTGGATTTATCAATCATTGGCTTACGATCTTCACGATGTGGGTCAAACGACAGGCATGAATCTAGATACGGAATTTGCATTAAAACAAATCAAAGCTCAAACACTTGTATTGGCACCCCCTCTTGATCTGTACAACCCTGCCTATTGCGCACGATGGGCGTCGCAACACATTGCAGATTGCAGATTCATTGAAATTGATTCTGAATGGGGTCATCAATCCGCTTCTGCTGCTGATAATGCTTGCAGCGTGTTTTTGAATAACTGCATCGGTCAATTTTTGAAAAATTAGGACTTTTGTTAAAAAAATTACTGCATTTGTATTCACTTATTGGGGGCAAATAATCACCCACAAATAGGGTTTATCTCGGTTTATTTGTGACTTCCATCGCCTTACAGTTATCCAATCATGAGCAAAATTAAATCCATCGAAATCATTGATTTTCAATTTGATTCTCCCAACAAGGAACGCCTTGGAGTGGGGCAACTCATCACCTTTAAACGCGGATCCTCCATTCGTGCCACAAAAAATGCCATTGCCATCACAACCGATGACAGCTATCGCGGTGAATATGTCACCAACTGGGTCGCCAGTCCTGCAACTCGAGGTGAGATGGACATGCTCGCGCCGTTCCTCATCGGTCGAGATGCAATGGCAAGAGAAGAGATTTTTGATGACCTCAAACGAGAGATCCGACAATGGTCTGGTATGGGGCACGGGCCATTGGATATTGCCCTTTGGGATCTTGCTGGAAAAAAATACGGCGCGTCCATTTCTGAGTTGATCGGAGGTTATCGGCGTCGCTTGCCTGTTTATGCATCAACTTATTTAGGTGACACCAACGACGGACTCCATTGCAAGGAAGCGTATGCAGAGTTTGCGCATCAATGCTATGAAATGGGATACCGCGCCTACAAAATTCACGGCTGGAATGAAGGTGACGCCAAACGTGAAGCTGCAAATGTTTTGCATGTAGCCAAAGAAGTGGGCGACAAGATGACATTGATGTTGGACCCGGCCAATCAACTTCGAAAATTTTCTGATGCTTTATATGTAGGACGTGCGTGTGACGAAGGAAATTATTTTTGGTATGAAGATCCCATGCGAGACAACGGTAAATCTGCATTCATGCACCAAAAATTAAGAGGCATGATTAAGACCCCTCTTTTAATTACAGAATATGTACGCGGCATTGAACCCAAAGCAGATTTCATTATTGCGGGTGGCACTGATTTTTTACGCGTGGATCCCGAATACGATCACGGCATCACAGGCGGTCTGCGCATCGCTCATTTAGGCGAGGCATTTGGTCTTGATGTAGAAGTACACGCATGCGGCCCTGCGCAACGTCATTTGATGTCAGCCATGCGAAATAGCAATTACTACGAATTGGCCTTGGTAGGCCCTGATTGTCCCAACATGGTGCCGCCTGTTTACAAATGTGGCTACACCGATCAACTCGATTGTTGTGGGCCAGATGGATGCGTTGAAGTACCAACAGGACCTGGACTGGGTGTGACTTACGACTGGGATTACATCAATAAAAACTCTATTGCTAAAAGAATTTATGAATAAAAAAAACGCTTTGCGAATCGGCTACATGGGCGTGGGTCACATGGGGCACGGCGCTGCATTAAACATCTTACTCAAATCGTATCCCTTGATAGTTTTAGGAAATAAAAATCGAACACCAGTTGATGATTTGATTTCTCGCGGAGCCATTGAAGCAAAAAATCCACAAGACTTGGCAGCCAATTGCGATATTGTGTTTATGTGTCTACCTTCAACGCAACACGTTGAAGAGGGTGTGTATGGTGACAACGGAATATTAAAAGGCGTCAAACCAGGATTCATTTTGGTTGATTCCACAACATCGAACCCCGACGTGACATTGAAAATTGGTCAAGCGCTTCAAAACTTAGACGCTGATATGGTGGACGCACCTTTAGGTCGTACACCCAAGGAGGCCGAATTAGGAAAACTCAGTGCCTTTGTGGGTGGTTCAGCCAAAGCTGTGCAAACTGTCAAACCTGTGATTGAAACTTTTGCCGACGCAATTATCGAAACTGGACCCTTAGGGTCGGGGCATACGATGAAGTTAATCAATAATTTTTTAGCGATAGCCACCAGTGCCGTTGTTGGCGAGGCGCTTGCAGCAGGACTGCGCTTGGGTATCGACATGAAAGTATTTAAACAAGTGGTTGATTCTGCAGGTGGCAACAGCGTGATGTTTCAACGATTCATGCAATGGACATTGAATGGCGATGATTCGCATTTGCAGGGCATGATGAGCGTAGCCATCAAAGACCTCACATACTACAAAAAATTAGCCAGCAACGCTAACGCCAGCACTACACTGGCAGAAGCCGCAGCACAGGTTTATTTGTTGGCCAACAAACTGGGACATGAAAAACAATACATGCCTGTGCTATCAACTGTATTGGCCAATCACATGGACGGAGCCAATCGCACCTTACCCAATAGAAACTGATTTTTTGAAACTGAATTTTTAAAAGGAGACGCATCATGAAGAGACGATATTTATTTTCTAAGCTTGCACTAACAGGACTACTTGCTGGACTGTCACTTGGTGTCTCAGCGCAAACCACGCTTCGCTTTGGCCACGCCAATAGCCCTGGCGAAATTGCTTTCGATTTGTATCAAGAATTTGCTGACAACGTCAACAAAAAATCAGGTGGACAACTCACGATTCGCGTGTTCCCATCTGAGCAGTTGGGTAAAGAAGTCGATTTGTTACAGCAACTCAAATCGGGTGCATTAGATATATCGACGCCATCGATGCCCACACTCAACACCATGGTCGCTGCATTTGAAATGCCAAGCGCACCTTTTTTATGGAAAGATTGGAAGGAAGCTGAAACAGTGATTCGTGGTCCAGCTATGGAACCTGTTTGGGCAGAACTAAAAGACAAACACAATATTGTTCCACTCACAAAAATTTGGTATTGGGGATGGCGCAATTTCACGTTCACTACTAAAGAGGTTAGAAAACCTGAAGACATGGCAGGACTCAAGGTGCGTGTTCCTGAGTCCCCTATTTGGGTTGAAATGGTCAGAGGTTTTGGTGCAGCACCCACACCGATTCCATTTGGCGAGGTTTATACCGCTCTTCAACAAAAAACAGTCGATGGTCAAGAAAACCCAATTCCAACTATCTACTCACGAAAGTTTTATGAAGTTCAAGGCTATTTGTCCATGAGCCGTCACATGCTGCAAAACAATACATTGCTCATTAACAAAACCAGCTTAGAAAAGCTCAAACCCGAGTTACAAAAGTTATTGATTGATGAAGCGGCAGCTGCATCGATTAAAAACACACAAATGCAACAAGCACGCGAAGTATCGATGCTTGAAGATATTCGCAAATCAGGCAAAACAAAAATTATCGACAATCCCGATCGTGACGCGTTTGCAGCTAAGATGACAGCCGTCTATCCCAAGCTTGAAGCGCGCTGGGGAACTGAAAATTGGAAGCGCGTACGTGCAGAAATTGATCGCTTAAGAGCCATCAAATAATGCTGGATTTATTAAGATCGATTGATCGCGGCTTAGCAACTATCGAAGACACCCTGGTCACTTGGATGGTGGGGATCATCTCCATCATTCTAGGACTCGGGGTGATTTTGCGATATGTATTCAATGACCCTATTACATGGTCGGAAGAATTTGTGGTTACACTTTTTGTGTGGTTGGTGATGTTGGGTGTTCCATCCGCCTTGCGTTCCCGCATGCACATTCGCATTGATGTTTTGATCTTGCGCCTGAGTCTGCGCATGCGCCGATTATTTGGCATCATCGCGTGCTTATCTGGCTTAGTCATCATGGTTGCAGCAATTTATGCAGGCTATATGCACACCACAGGTGTGTGGGGAAGTCACACCCCTATGTTGGGATATTCAATGGGTTGGATATTTATTGCCATGCCCATCGGTTTTGCAATCACTCTCTTTCATAGTGCCATGATATTGATCGACGAAGGCCCAGAAAAAGTATTTCAAAATTCAACTGAAACAGTCATCGACTCTGCAGAAATTTAAAAATCATGCTAACCATCTTGTTGTGTGTGTTCGTTGTTTTACTTTTATTTGGTGTGCCCATTGGTTTTGCCATGCTGGGTTCATCCATGCTCGTGATTGGATTGGATGGCATCCCCGTTTCAGTGGTTGCCCAGCGTGTTGCAACCAGCGTTCAATCCTTTCCTTTGTTAGCGGTTCCCTTGTTTACTTTAGCGGGCTCGTTAATGAACGAGTCTGGCATCAGCGAACGCTTATTTAATTTCACTCGTGCATTTGTTGGTCACATTCGTGGTGGATTGGCTCAAACCGCCATTGTTGGAAATGTCTTTTTGTCAGGAATCTCTGGCTCATCCGTTGCTGATTGTGCAGCCACTTCTCGCGTGTTTGTTCCTCAACTCACGCAAGCAGGTTATGGCAGAGGATTTGCCGCAGCAGTATGTGCTGCGGCAGCCACATTAGGCCCCATTATTCCGCCATCAATTTTGATGGTGATCTATGCATGGCAAGCCAACGTATCTCTAGGTGATTTATTTATTGCAGGATTAATTCCTGGCGTTGTAATGGCATTAGCCATGATGATTGTGATTGATTACACCGCACGCAAACGCAATTTTCCAAAAGATGAGGCATTCAGTGGCGCTCGACTGTGGGCCGCATTCAGACATGCGTTGTGGGCGTTGGCAATGCCCGTACTCATTTTGTTTGGTTTTCGAATGGGCGTATTTACTGCCACAGAAATTGCAGCAGTTGCCTGTGCTTACTCTTTGCTTGTGGGTGTTTTTGTTTACCGAACACTCACCTGGAAAACTTTACCTAATATTTTATTAACGACAGGTCGTGAAACTGCAGCAATTTTGGTGATTGCGGCGGGCGCCGCACCGTTTGGATGGATATTGGGTGTAGAGCAAGCGCCTCAACAAGTGGCCGCACTACTCACATCAATTTCGACAGAGCCATGGGCAATCTTATTGATTCTTAATATTGCTCTTTTGATTGCTGGCATGTTCATGGAAACCTTGGCCATCATGATTATTTTGGTGCCGATTCTTATTCCACTTTTAACGCAACTTCAAATCGATTTACTGCACTTTGGTATTGTGTTGTTGGTTAATTTAGTTATTGGGCAAATCACACCACCAGTGGGCGTTTTGATGTTTGTTGCCAGTTCTGTTTCAAAGACGCATCTGGGTTTGATTGTGAAAGAAATCGGACCTTTTGTGGGTGCATTGATTGCGGCATTGGCCTTACTCACCTATGTTCCTGAGTTGTCTGTTTGGTTGCCTAGAGTTTTAAACCACTAATAGCAACTTATTTTTGCTTATAGGCTTGGGCTCTAAAATACCTAAGCCTGTTTCTTTCTTCAACCATGACCTAGAGTTCAACCATGACTATTTCTATGTACTACGCCAGCGTTCCACGCTTAAGCAATGCTCTTAATAATCTTTCGCATTTGCTTGATAAAGCACAAGCGCATATCGATGCAAAAAAGATTGATCCCAAAGCCTTGCTCGAATTTAGGCTCTATCCCGACATGTTCAACATGACACGTCAAGTTCAAATTGCCTCTGATACTGCAAAAAGTGTTGTCGCAAGACTCGCGGGTGTTGAAATCCCATCCTACGAAGACAACGAAATCAGCATTGAGATGTTAAAAGCTCGCATCGCTAAAACAGTGACGTTTATTCAAAGCTTTAAGCCCGAACAAATCGATGGAACAGAAGATAAAGACATCATCACCAAACGAGGTGAAAAAGAAACGCATTACAAAGGAATGCAGTTTTTATTGGGACACGCATTGCCCAACCTTTATTTTCACGTCACCGCCGCATATGCCATCTTGCGCCACAATGGTGTTGAAATTGGCAAACGCGACTATTTAGGTCAACCTTAATTCATTTCTAAAGGCACTCTCATATGGGAACCGATCCTATACCTAATGATCCATCGATTATTAAAAAACTATCTCACATCACAACTGCAACAATCACCACAGTTTTACTCAAAAAAGGATTGCGCAACGTATGGATTCGCGGTGCAAAGCCTTTAAGTCCGGGTTTGCCGCGACTCATTGGACGCGCATTCACATTGCGATTTGTTCCTGCTCGCGAAGATTTGGCCACACCAGCATCATGGGGCGCGCCCATATCCACACGCGCTGCCATTGAAGCGATGCCCAATGGATGCATTGCGGTGGTTGATGCAATGGGTGTTGAAGACGCAGGTATTTTTGGGGATATCTTGTGTGCACGTATGAAGATGCGTGGTGTGAGTGCGTTGATTACCGATGGCGTTGTTCGTGATGTGGAAGGCGTGCTGGGCACCCAACTACCCGTTTGGTGCAATGGCTACGCAGCGCCCGCCTCTGTCACCAGTCTCACCTTTGTGGGTTGGCAAGAGCCTATTGCCTGCGGTGGTGTTGCTGTGTTTCCCAATGATTGGATTGTTGTGGATGGCGACGGCGCAGTTCTGATTCCAGCCGATCTCATCAACGATGTGATTGACGCATGTATCGAACAAGAACAATTAGAAGGTTGGATCATGCAACAAGTGCAGGCGGGTCATGCACTGCCCGGTTTGTATCCACCCAATGAAGAAAACAAAGCACGCTACGAGCATTGGAAAAAAACAAAAAATAATATTTAAAACTGTATGGCGATCACGCATCTTCTTTATTTACACGGATTTCGCTCGTCGCCTTTATCTGCCAAAGCTCAGTTTTTAACCCAATGGATGAGCACGCATCGTCCTCATATCTCTTGGCATTGCCCTCAACTGCCCGTCTCCCCACTTGAAGCTCAGAACATGCTGCAACGCGATATAGAACATTGGCCACACCATCAGATGGTAGTGATTGGATCGTCTCTTGGCGGCTATTACGCGACATGGATTGCAAGCCACTATCAATGCAAAGCCGTGTTACTCAATCCTGCAATTGAGCCGGCACGCGATTTAAAAAAATACATTGGCGAGCATCCTGTATGGCAAAACCCCGAAGAAAAAATTTATTTCAAACCCCAATACATTGATGAACTACAAAATATGTACGTTCAAAATCAAAACCTACCCACATCCATCATGACGGTGATTGCAAAAGGCGATGAGGTTTTGGATTGGAAAGAAATGGCGGGAAGATATCCCCAATCCCATATCAAGCTACTGGAACAATCAGACCATGGCTTAACAGACTTTGAAGACCACTGGCCTGATATTTTGAAATTTTTAGATTTGGCTTAAGACTAAGCTTGTAAATCAATCCGTTTCAATTCCTTGTAAAGTCCTGAGCCAAAAGTGATTGCCTCCACTTTTTGAGGCTTCGCAGGCTGTGTATGTGATTGCAACACAGCACCTTTAGCGTTTAACTCTTTAGCAAAATGTTGCGCAGCATACAAATTACTGCTTTGAAGTGCTGAACTGATTTTGGATAAATAAGGATCTTGAGCAACTGTTGGATCAAAATTGATCAATGCAACAAAAGCTTGTCTTGCGCCTTCCAAGTTACCCTCTATGAGGGCGTCCAGCAGATCTTTAAGTTTTCGAGCACGCTGTCGCTTTCTATCTTCAGAAGATGCATTTTTCCCATTCCAGTTTCTGGAATAAGCTTTAACCCTCAAAGCATTTGCGCTATCCATGATCGACTCCTTAAAAAATGATTTGCTGTTGTGCGCCTCCTTTGCTCTTGCTTTAAAAAAAATGAAAGTGATTGGATGGCTCTGTTGACCTCTTGTTGATATGTCAATAAAAATTGAATGTCAGGAAACCAACCAATCAGTGCACACTAAGCATAAACAATGCCAGCTTTTTTTGACACTGGTATGTCAGCCTTAAACTTTCAAAATAAATATTTCTTAAGTATTAAATATAGTGCCTTTGATCCCATTTTCGGATTGCATCTTCAAGGACATATTGTTAGCATAAACTAACTCGATTTTTCTATACCGACAACCAAGCAATGACATCCATTCAAAGCCATCAACCCCAAGCTTGGCTCGCCCCCACACTCGAACGAGACACCTCTTGGATTCATCGCTTGAGCGCGCAAGCCATTCAAGGATTTGAAAACGCGCTTGCTCACGCCAAGTCAACTCACAAAGATTGGTTGTCTATGCAAGCATCTGATTTTCCGTTGAATGAGACTGCACTGTGTGAATTAAAAAATGCATTTGCGGCCACTCAAACGGGTTATGGCATGTGCTTACTCAAAGGGTTTCCAGTGGAACGCTGGACCATAGAAGATGCGCGCTTGGTCAATTGGGGTTTGGGCTTGCACATGGGTGTTGCACGCACGCAAAATCGCGCTAGTCAAGTCATGAACGATGTGCGCGATGAAGGGGGCGACTACAAAGTTAAAAATGGCAGAGGCTACAACACCAACGCAGGTCTTGATTTTCATGTGGACTCGTGTGACGTTGTTTCATTGCTGTGTTTGCAAACCGCCAAATCAGGTGGCACCAGTATGGTGACCAGTTCAATAGCCGTTGTAGATGAAATCAAAAAGACAAGACCCGATCTCATCCCTGTGATGCAACAACCGTTTTATTACAGCTACCAAGGGACCAACGACGCAAACCAACCACCCTTTTATCGCTGTCCAATTTTAGGAGACGATCCGCAGTATTTTTCTTTGCGTGCTAATCGCAAAAACGTGACGGCAGCTCAACGTGATTTCCCCGAAGTATCACGACTAACACCCGAGCAAATTGAAGTATTGGATCTACTTGATGAATTGTTACCCGACCCGCGATTTTGTTTTTCTATGGAATTAGAGCGTGGTGATTTACAACTACTCAACAACTATGTGGTGATTCACTCGCGAACCCATTTTGAAGATCACACCGAAGAAGAAAAGAAAAGACACTTACTACGACTGTGGTTGAGCATTCCCAATGCGCAACCCTTACCTCCCTCGTGGAAAGAGTATTTTGGTGACATTCGAACCGATGCGGTACGCGGTGGCGTGAGAGGAAGCAACATCACTCCCGAATTTTTAGCCTACGAGCGTCGTCAAGCGATAGCTTTGGGCATGACCATCTCTATTTGATTTTGATGCGTGCCCGCACTTGCTCTGTATATGGAATCGGTTCCACTGCCCCATAAGATTCGGTAGATATCGCCGCAGCGGTTGATGCATAAACACCCGCGCTATATAAATCGTCTCCCTCGCATAAGCGATGAATAAACGCACCACCAAAAGTATCCCCTGCTCCCGTTGCGTCAACGGGTTGACAGTCAACAGGCTCGATGCGATGACGCTCATTTGCATTCACAATCAAAGCACCTTGATCACCCATTTTGAGAGCCACAATTTTTGCACCCCAACTTAAACACTGATCTGCAATCACGTCTGCATCTTGCAAACCCGTAATAGCCGTCATGTCATCCCAACTGGGTAAACAAATATCACACAAGCTAATGGCTTGTTGAATCGAAACACGTGCTTGATCGATGGACCACAACTGTCTTCTGAGATTGGTATCAAACGAAACCCACACACTGGAATCTTTGGCGCGTTGCACTGCGCGCCAACATGTTTCACGCGCAGTTTCAGAAATCGCCAATGAGATGCCCGAAAAATGCAAAGCCCGCGCTTGTTCAATCACGCCCTCAGGTAAATCATTTGGCTTGATACAACTCGCAGCCGAATCTTTTCTAAAAAAATAAAAATGGTGTCCGTCGGTGTCGTGCGTCACAAAATAAATCGCTGTAAAGGCAGATGGGTTTATCACAACACATGAATCATCGATGCCTTCATCTCTCCACATTTGACGCAACATCGCACCATACGGATCGTCTCCAAGCGCACTGATATAACTCACCCGCGCGCCTTGTCTAGCGGCGGCCACTGCAAAGTTAGATGTATCTCCGCCAAAACCTTGCAAAAAATTTCTACCGTTTTTTTCGCCCGTTTGGTTGAACTCCACCATCGGCTCGCCCATGGCAACGATATAAGAAGAAGACACAGTCGTCGATTCCATTTAATCTAATTTAGCGCCAGATACTTTGACCGCCTGAGCCCATTTAGGTAACTCATCAGTCAAATATTTTTGAAAATCTTCTGCGCCTAAAAATGCGGGATCGGCACCTTGCGAAATCATGCGCGATCGAATATCTGTACTGGTCAACACTTGTTTAAACGCATCGCTTAATTTTTGCACCACGTCTTTGGGTGTACCTGCAGGCGCCAAGAAACCATAAAAACCCACCACCTCAAAACCTGCAATGCCCGACTCCATCACTGTAGGAACTTCAGGTAATGCAGGATTGCGCTCTTTACTGGTCACGGCAATGGCTTTGACGCGACCCTGCTTATGATAGCTGGCAGCTTGGGGAATCGATTCAGCCATGAATTGCACTTGCCCTGCAATTAAGTCAGTGAACGCTGGCGCACTTCCTCTGTAAGGAATATGAACCATGAACAACTGCGCAGAAGATTTCAACATCTCAGGTGCGAGATGACTGATGCCGCCATTACCTGCAGACCCGTAATTGATTTGCCCCGGTCGCGCTTTTGCATAGGCAATGAATTCTTTTAAATTATTAACAGGCACTTGTGGATTCACAAGCAAGGCCAAGGGTTGCATCGCTGTTCTTGCTATAGGAACAAAATCTTTTAAAGTGCCGTAAGGTAATTTACCGTAAAGCGCTGGATTAATCACCATAATGCCCGTGTTGGCCAACATGATGGTGTAACCATCAGCAGGCGACTTCATCACTTCTTGAGCACCCACAGTTCCACCTGCGCCCGATTTGTAATCTATGATGATGTTTTGACCAAGTACCTGTTGCAATCGGTCAGAAAGAAGACGTGCATGTTGATCTAATGGGCCCCCAGCAGGAAATCCAATGACCAATCGAATGGGTTTACTGGGAAAGCTAGGAACCTGCGCCACGGATGCGGTTGCACCCACCAATCCAACCAACCCGATCAGAATGCATAGAAGTCTAGCCAGTGCACGCATTTGGATCCATACTTCATCAATTAGGTGTAAACCTTAGATTGGCAATATTGCTACTCAAGTTTAGCCTTAAGTCCGTTGCCAAAATAACAATAAAAAAAGCAAAATTATAGTTTTTTGTAGCTTTTGTGAATTAAATAGTTCTTAAAGATAGTATTTTAGTATAAAGTCAGGCGAAATCAATTGAGAGTTTTGACGTAAATTGGATGTCTACGGATGGAAATAACAAAATCATTGGCGGGTATGTTTTCTGACAAAAAAGAGGAAAAACAACAAATTTCCTTTGAAGTGGATCTGGTGGTTGGCAAATTTAACTTGGTCGAAGAAGCCAAACGACAAGCTCAACTCGGACTACCCTCGTTTCACGAAAAAAAAATAAGCAGCAAAGAAAAAGAGGTCGTCGACTACCTCGATAGAAATCGAAAAGAAATACACAACAACACAGAAAAACAATTCGCAGCAAAATATCGCCAACTCGAAAATATTCGCAACCAATACAAACAAATCAAAGCCGAAAGTCTCAACGCGGAGTTTGAAAGAAAAGCCAGACAAGTGATGGACGAGCAAGGTGCGTTCCTCAAAAAATTAGGTTACAACGCGGCAATCAAAATCAAAGAGTTAGAGCAATTTAAAGCCGACAATCAACTTCAACGAGAAGCCAACTTTCCCAGTCAAACGGGTACTGTTTTGCGTTATTCAATTTTATTTTTCTTAATCACTGTCGAAGGCATACTCAATTCAAGTTTTTTCTCAGAAGGACTTAGTTCAGGTTTAATTGGTGGATTTATTTATGCAGCTATTCTTGCAAGTATCAATGTGATGGGTTGCTTCTTTTTAGGAAAATTTGCTATTCCTTGGATGAACAGTTGTAAATCAACGCCTAAATTATTGGGACTCATGGCCTTGATTTTTTCCTTGGCATATATGGCGATGATGGCTTTATCCATCGGTCATATCAGAGAACAATTGTTAATAGGCATCGAAAACCCCACACGCGCTGCTTGGCAAGTCATGCAAACAGACTTATTTTCTATTCATGATCTGATGTCTTGGTTTTTAATCATGCTCACCCTCGGATTTGGATTGGCGGCCTTGATCGATGGCTATACCTTGGACGATACCTATCCAGGATATGGCGACATTGTGAGAAGAACACAATGGGCTCAAGAAGAATTCGAATCTGAATTTGAAGAAGTCAGAGAAGAGCTCGAAGAGATCAAGCAAGACAATCTCGAATTCATCGATAGCGAATTCAAATCAATGCGCGATCTGCTTGACGAAGCGCAAAAATCAATAGAAGCCAAAGAAGATTTAATCCGTTATTGGCAAGAGAGCATGAAGTCATCCGAGATTGTTCTTTATGCGGCCATTCGGAAATTCAGAATAGAAAATGAAATCGCGCGCGAAGACGGCTTTAAACCTGCCTACTTCGACACCATGCCCACATTGGAATACTTGAATGAACCCACAACAGATATTGGCAAAGAAAAAACGCTGATCGATCAAATCAATCAAGATCTTTCAAAGATAGAGAAAAGCATCAGTCAACAGCGCGAGGCTGTTTATGCATCGTTTGAAGAGTATGTATCTAAACTTAACCATCTCAAATACCATTGATCATGGCAAGATCAAGCAAAATCAGACGCAGAAAAAATCGCTTGAATATCATTGCGACAGCATTGTTTATTTGCTTTGCAGCAACGATTGTGGGTGCTGCAATTTGGTGGGCAATGAATCGCAAACCTGGCATAGACCCACAAACACTCTGCCCGCAATCAGGACCGCGCGGACATCAGGTTTTGTTGGTAGATAAAACCGATGCTTTCAATACTGCGCAAAAAGCTTCGTTTGATATTTTCTTCAAAGAGCTCATTGAGAGCACCCCCGAAGGGTATTTGATTTCTATTTTTGTATTGGGTGACGATTTTAAAAACAATACCAAACCGTTTTTAGAGTTATGCAACCCAGGCACGGGCAACGACAAAAACGAGCTGACCGACAACGTAAAAGAGCTCCAACAACGCTATCGCAAACATTTTATTGGCCCCATGCTAACGGTGAGTAACGACTTAATTAATTCACCATCTGCCAAAGAATCACCCATACTCGAAATGTTGCAGTTGATAAGTTTGCACGCAATTCAATTGCACAAAGTCAAAGGTGAGGTCAATCTATTTATTGTTTCTGACATGCTTCAAAATAGCCGAGCACTCAATATGTACAAAGGCGCGTTTTCTTTTGAAAAATACGAGCAGTCTTACCAAGCGTCCAAATTATGGGTTGATTTTTCAAATGTCAACATTCATCTTTATTTGGTCAATAATAATCCAAAAACATTGACCGATGAATTAACCAATTTTTGGAAGGCTTATTCTAAAAAGGTCAAAGCCAATGAACCCACCATCAACATGATATCGGGCTGACCCATGCACACAATGAAAGATTACTATCAGGTCCTAGGCCTACTCGACAATGCCGATAGCGTGGTGATCAAGGCCGCCTACAAAGCCTTGGCACAAAAATACCATCCCGACAAAAACAAAGAATTAGCTGAAAAAAATACTTTCATCATGATGGAATTGAATGAGGCCTATGGGGTATTGGGATACGCATCCAAAAGAAAAGCTTATGACGCCAAACTTGTCAAACAGCGAGGCGCCAAGTCTTCGCAAGCCCATAACAAGCCCAAGGAAAATAAAACCAACACAAACGCAGA
>Ga0114978_10000211_pt1 | contig 48205 bp, 31 predicted proteins | sample S_140212_EF_Meta_FD_87027 | JGI IMG/M metagenome (GOLD analysis project Ga0114978, IMG submission 87027) | Freshwater microbial communities from Lake Simoncouche, Canada to study carbon cycling - S_140212_EF_MetaG | ecosystem: Environmental > Aquatic > Freshwater > Lake | place: Lake...
CGAAGAACTGAACCGGTTGGAAGCGATCCCCTTTGCCGCTTATGTCAGCGATCCTTGCGATGGACGGACTCAGGGTACCGTCGGCATGATGGATAGCCTGGCCTTTCGAAACGATGCGGCAGTCGTACTGAAGCGATTGATTCGTTCGTTGCCCACCCGGCGTGGTGTCATTGGGGTCGCCACCTGCGATAAGGGACTTCCTGCGATGATGCTGGCGCTGACGGCCCAACAGAATCTCCCCTGTATCATCGTGCCGGGGGGAGTCACACTTCCCCCCGCAGCCAGTGAAGATGCCGGAAAGGTCCAGACGATTGGGGCGAGATTTTCACATGGTGAAATCACACTCGAGGAAGCCTCGGAAGTGGGATGTCGCGCTTGTGGCTCACCAGGGGGAGGATGTCAGTTCCTGGGGACCGCAGCCACTTCACAAGTGATCGCCGAAGCGATTGGAATGGCACTGCCACACTCGGCTCTTTCCCCATCAGGACAGCCAATCTGGCTGGATATCGCCCGGCGTTCCGCTCGCGCTGTGGTCGAAATGGAACGCCGTGGGTTGACGATCAAAGATATCCTGACCCCTGATGCCCTCCACAATGCCATGGTGGTTCATGCCGCCTGTGGCGGTTCAACAAACTTGTTACTGCATATCCCCGCGATTGCCTTCGAAGCGAAGCTTCCCCGCCCGTCGGTCGAAGACTGGATCCGCCTGAATCGTCTGGTGCCACGCTTGGTCGACTGTTTGCCAAATGGTCCGATTGGCCATCCCACGGTCCGTTTCTTTCTCGCGGGTGGTGTCCCAGAACTGATGTTACATTTGCGGACATTGAAGCTGCTGAAACTTGATGCCCTGACGGTTTCGGGACAAACGCTGGGTGATGTGCTGGAGTGGTGGGAACGTTCTGAACGCCGAGTCCGCTTGCGTGAATTGCTGACGGCCCGGGATGGAGTCGATCCCGATACCGTTGTGATGTCACCCAAAATGGCCAAGCAACGGGGGCTCACCAGCACCGTGACCTTCCCAATTGGAAACATTGCTCCAGAAGGTTCCGTGATCAAGAGCACCGCGATTGATCCAACCGTCGTGGATGCCGACGGAGTCTATCGAAAAACTGGTCCAGCTCGGGTGTTCACCTCGGAACGTGCGGCGATTGCTGCGGTGAAAGGCCGTCCGCTCCGCACACCCAAGGGGCAAACGGCACCCAGCGTGAGTGAAGCGACATCCGATCTGGTCCCCATTAAGGAAGGGGACATCATCGTGCTGATGTGTCGAGGTCCGCTCGGATGCGGGATGGAAGAGACCTATCAAATCACTTCGGCCTTGCGATACCTCCCCTTCGGCAAGCATGTCGCTTTGATCACAGACGCCCGCTTTTCCGGGGTTTCTACTGGTGCCTGTATTGGCCATATTGGCCCGGAAGCCCTGGATGGGGGACCGATCGGAAAGCTCCGCGATGGCGACTTGATCAATATCGAAGTGGATACACAAAATCTGACGGGAAAGCTGAATTTTATCGGGAGGCCTGGCGACGAAGTCACCCCCGAACAGGGAGCGCTGATTCTGGCCGAACGCGAGCCCTCCCAACCCCTTTTGTGTGACCCCAATCTGCCACCAGAAACCCGCTTGTGGGCCTTGCTCCAGCGGGCCGGGGGAGGTACCTGGGCTGGGTGTGTTTATGATGTCGATAAGATTGCTGCGGCACTCGAAGCGGGATTGGCCAAACACCCATGACTGATACCGTTTACCTGATCGATACCTTCTCGTTGATGTTTCAGGTCTTTCATGCAATTCCTCCGATGACCAGCCCGGCAGGACTACCGACGAATGCGGTGTTTGGATTCAGTCGCGATCTGATGAATCTGCTCAAAGTCCACAAGCCAACCTGGCTGATTTGTGCGATGGAATCGCCAGGTCCTGGCGCACGAGATGCCCTATATCCTGCTTATAAAGCCAATCGGTCCGAGATGCCTGAAGACCTTCGGCCGCAAATTGCGTTATTAAAAGAAGTCATTCAGGCCTTCGATATCCCCTTGATTGATTCCGCCGGGTGGGAGGCGGATGATGTCATCGCGACCTTGACAAGACAGGCTGTTGAACAGGGGTTCACAGTTTGCATTGTCACCAGCGACAAAGATGCCCGACAATTATTGGGACCGCAGGTCCGTATCTACAACTTGCGCAAGAACACCTATCTGAATGAAGCGGACTTGTGGCAGGACTGGGGAGTGCGACCAAATCAAGTTGTCGACTTTCAGTCGCTGGTCGGAGACGCGGTTGACAACGTACCCGGAGTTCCGCTCGTTGGCCCCAAAAAAGCGGCTGCCATGCTGCAGGCGTACGATACGCTGGAAAATGTCCTGGCCAATAGCGAAAAAGCCAGTGGCGCGAAACTACGCGAAAATCTGAAAACATTTGCAGATCAGGCTTATCTGAGTCGAGAACTGGTCCGCTTGAACCAGCAACTTCCCATCACCTTCGATTGGGAAGCGGGCCGCCGCCAACAACCCGATATCTCCTCGCTCAAAGATCTGTTCAACCGGTTTGGCTTTCGTCGCCTCGTCGATGATATTCAGCAGTTTGCGCCAATCGCTCCCGCCGCGAAACCGACCGAGGCGGTCGTCCGAAAGCCCAAGCCGCGACTTCGTGGACAGCTTTCGTTGTTCGATGAGGAAGACGAAGAGGGGGATTCAGCCGACTCAACCACTCAAAGTTTCCCACCAACAGACCCGACGACGAGTTCACCGGATCTCGACCTGCTGATGCAGGAAACGACCGCCAACAGCCTGTTTCCCGCCAGGATTGAACGAAAATGGGAGCTCATTGACTCTGTCTCCAAGTTTGCGACGTTTCTGGAATTGTTAAAAGAGGTGTCCCGTTTTTGTTTTGACCTTGAGACGACCCATCTGGATTCGATGCGAGCCGAGATCGTCGGTTGGGCATTCAGTTGGCAAGCGGGGATGGGTTACTACATTCCGGTGAGGGGGCCCATCGGATCCGATCTGCTGGATCCCCAGAACGTGTTAGAGGCGTTGAGTCCGATTTTTGAAAACCCGACGGTCCAAATCGTCAATCAAAACCTCAAATACGATCTCACAGTTCTCAGTCGAGTTCAATTGAATGTGGCGTCAAATCGCTTGGGCCTGGACCCGATGATTGCCGACTATCTGCTCGATGCAGGAGCCCGGTCACATCGTCTTGACGTATTAATCACGAAGTATTTCGGGCTGAGCTCCATCCCGATTTCTAATCTGATTGGCTCGGGGAAACAGCAAAAAAACATGATCGATGTTCCGGTTGTGCAAGTTGCCGAGTACGCAACGGAAGACGCCGACTTGGCATTCAGGTTGGTCGAGTTACTCGAAGAACGACTGAAGACCGAGGGACTGTATGACCTGTATTGGAATCTGGAACGCCCGCTGATTGCGATTTTGGCCGAGATGGAACAGGCGGGAATTCGGGTGAATGCCGAGGAACTTCGTCGACAAAGTGTCGATGTTACCAAACGCCTGGATGAGACCATTGCCGAAATCTATGAGATGGCCGGGCACGAGTTCAATATCGACTCACCCATTCAATTGCGAAAAGTCTTGTTCGAGGAACAGCACCTTCCGGTACGACGCAAAACACAGACGGGTCCGAGTACCGACCAGGAGGTGCTGGAAGAATTAGCGCTGATTCATTCTCTGCCGGCCAAGATCATCGAACACCGGCAACTCTCCAAGTTGAAGGGGACATACCTCGATACGCTTCCAGAACTGATCCACCCCGAAACCGGTCGCATTCATTGCTCGTTCAACCAGGTGGTTGCAGCGACGGGACGACTCAGTTGCAGCGAGCCGAATCTGCAAAATATTCCCATCAGGACAGCCGAAGGCCGAAAGATCCGTCGTGCATTTATTCCGGGGCAAACGGGATGGAAACTGGTCTGTGCGGATTACTCGCAAATTGAACTGCGAATCCTGGCCCATTTCAGCGCGGACGAGGCACTCAAAGCCGCTTTCCAGCAAGGGATCGATATTCACTCGGCGGTGGCAGCGGATGTGTTTGGAGTCGCTGTTGAACAGGTGAATTCGGACCAGCGCCGGATGGCGAAAGCGGTCAATTTTGGCGTCATTTATGGACAAAGCCCGTTTGGACTGGCAGCGACACTCGGGATTGAAAAAGAGATCGCCGCTAAATTCATCCAGGACTACTTCGTCAAGTATGCGGGAGTCAACCGTTTTATTCACCAGACGTTGACGGAATGTCAGGAAACGGGATTTGCCAAAACGATTCTTGGCCGCCGCCGACAAATTGAGGGGATTCGTTCCCAACGGGGGCCAAACCTGAACATGCCTGAACGGACAGCGGTGAATACGGTGATTCAGGGGTCCGCAGCAGACCTGATCAAGCTCGCCATGATTCATGTTCAAGCGCGGCTGAAGCACGAGGGACTCGCCGCACGGATGTTGCTGCAGATCCATGATGAATTAGTGTTCGAATCCTCTCCCGAGGACTTGGAATCGCTGGTACAGCTCGTACGACACGAAATGGAACATGCGATGTCACTCTCGGTCCCACTGATTGTCGATATCGCGGTTGGGGACAACTGGCTGGACGTGAACACGGTGTGATGAGAAGATCAGGGACAATACGGATGCTTTTCTGTGTTTTCAGACAACGGGTGAACTATGTCAGCTGAGTTGCAGCGGTCGCTTCCGCCGGTTCGATTTGCTTTGGTTGGCTGTGGTCGAATGGGTCGACATCACAGCGAACGAATGCAAGAGGATGGTCGGGGCGAAGTTGTTGCCCTGTTTGATTCGGAACATTCCACGGCGGTTCAGTTGAGAGCCGAACGTTGGCCTGCTGCGCGGATTGCAATAAGTTTCCACGAACTTCTGGCAGACCAAGCGGTCGATGCCGTCATCATTTGCACACCGACTGCTGAGCACTACTTGCAAACCCTCGCCTGCCTGAACCGAGGCTGGCATGTGTTGTGCGAGAAACCACTCGCTTCTCGTCGAGACCAGATCCTCGAGCTCATACAATTCTCCGAAACGGCAAAATCCCGCAATCAAGCGTTTTCGCTCGGGTACCAACGACGATTTGCACCGGTGTTTGTCACGTTGCGACGGGAAGTCCTGTCGGGAAAGTGGGGCGCCGTGCGGGCGATTGTGTCCCATAACGTCGAAAATTGGCAGTCGACCATTGGAGGGACCTGGCGGGATGATCCCCAGCGAAACCCTGGCGGATTTCTCACGGATGCCGGGAGTCACAAACTGGATGCACTGTTTTATGTGACCGGACTGAAACCGGTCGAAGTCTTTGCCCGCAGTCAGTCCTGGGGGAGTCAGGTTGAGATTGTGACCAGCGTCTCTGCACTCTTCACGTCAGATGTGATCGCGTCAGATGTGATCGCATCGGATGTGACGGTCACCATGGACTTTATTGGAAACGCGCAATATCTCGGAGAAGATCTCAATATCCACTGCGAAAACGCAGATCTCATGTTACGGCATGAGGAGCTCTGGATCGGTCGCGATGGTCACCGAGAGCGTTTGCCGATCGATTCCATCCAGTCGAATCCCGTGTCCGGAATTCTCGATACGATCCTTGAAGGTAAGCCCGATCGATCCCCCCCCGCAGCGGCGCTCCCCGTTTTTGACATGACCCAGGCCATCCTGGAATCGGGAAGAACAGGAACACTTATCCGATTGCCCTCATTCGAGAGATAATCGATCGAAACTTGTTGTTGAGATTGCTCGTTTCAGACTGGCGATGAGGCACATGACGACAGAAAGTGAATTCATGAGGCATACGGATTTCGATGCGACATCGGACCCCAAATCCCGCTTAAAACCGCTGGGGCGTTTTTTATTCATTGCGGGGCTTACGCTGATCGCGTCACGGGGAATCGATTTTTTTTCGAAGATGCCTGGACTCCCCGCTTTCTGGTACACCAATCAGTCGATGTGGATTTTGATCGGGTTAGGGATGTCCGCATCCGGATGGCGGATGCTCTGGACTAGACAGTCCATCACCGTGCCGTCGTGGCAGCCATCCATTCCTGGAAAACGTTTTCAAGCGCTGACGCTGATGGTGAGTGAGGGATGTCATCTGTGTGAAGAGGCGGCAGCGATCTTGGCCAAGTATCAAACATGGATCCCCCCGGCAATCGAAAGGGATATTCATTCAGACCCGATTCTCACTGAACGTTTCTCGACGTGTGTCCCCGTTGTGATGTTGGACGGCAAAATTCGATTTCGAGGGCGAATTCAGGAAATCTTACTACAGAGATTGATCGAAGGAACTCCACCAATCGAAGGAAAATCGAATCGCTTCGGTTCGTCCGCCGCAGGCCTGAATTAAACCATCCAAGCATTTGTTTTTTGATCTATTGAGAAACAAATTCTTTGACAAATTCAATCATTGTCATCATCGCAGGAGAGTGCATTAAATCTTCGCTGCGGGGCGGTTCGATTGCTCCCTGAGCGATCGCTGCGAGCGTATCGTCTAACGTTGTTGCCAGATCGACAGAAGACTCTGCGACCAAAACACCCTTGTATCGCTTGAAATGCTGGACCGTTGCGAGCTGGTGTTCATTACGCGTTTCTCCCAAGCTCGCCCGTCGCGGCATCACCACAATCCATTTATTTTGATTGATGGAAGTAATAATTGTCCCCATTCCCGCATGAGAAACAACCAGAGCTGATCGTGAAAAAAGGCGGGCATATTCCGGTGGCTTAAGAAATTCGACGAACGAACAGTGCTTCGGCTGAAATTCCGTTTTTCCAATTTGTGCGACCACTTCAAACTGTTCATTCGCTCCCGCGGCCCATTCATCAAACGCTTTTACCAAGCGGTCGCAAGGCTCGTTTCCCACAGTGAGAAACACCAATGGTTTTGCCAGGTTTTGAGTGATCATCGTTTGCGGCGTGGTGTTGCCAGCCGAGTTCGTTGAGGAGGTTTTGACGAAACCTTGAACAAACTGAATCAAAGCGGGTTCACATGGATGACGCTGCTTGAGGATTTCACTTCCAGGAGCCAAGGCGATGTTGTTCGCACGAAAAATGGCCTCGGAAAGATCCTGATCCTGTTCTGCCACAATGACCAAAGGGGATTTACGAAAGTGATGAGCGGTGGCAAGCTGGTGCTCATTTCGTTGCTCATTTAAACTCGCCCGCTTCGGCAAAATGACGATCGGCTTGTTGAGCTCGATCGCCGTGATAATTGTTCCCATCCCCGCGTGGGAAACAACTAACGAGCATTTTTCAACACAAGCTTGGTACTCTTCCGGGTTCAGGAACTCGCAGTAGGGAAAATTCTTGGGCCGATATTTCCCTCTCCCGATCTGTGCGTAAAACTCGCGCTGCAGATGATTTGCCTCAACAAATTCATCGACGAGTTTGATCAGCCGATCAAATGGGTCCATATTCCCAACCGTGACGAAAATCAAATCACAGACCCTTGATAATCAACACGCCCCGGAACTTGTAAGTGTGACCACTGAGTGAGAACGACGTCCGCATACTTCATCGCCATTTTTCCGGATAACGATAACTCTTCCGCATTGGCGATACTGTCGATCCAAAGCGTACGAATTCCCAGCAATTTACCAATCCGAATTGCGAGATAACCAGGAGCGGCACCAGTTGAAACAATCGAAGTCGGTCGCTCGCGAACGATGATCCACAACATTTGGAAACACAACCAGATCAGTCGCAGCTTGCTCTTTCGGGTCGCTTCAGTCACTGCACGAAAGGGAGCTCCTTCGACCATGGTTTTGTACTCAGGATCAGTTGTCACATAGACGATGTCGATCCCCGCAAATGCAGGACGGAGCCGCAATAACTGAATCCAATGTCCTCCACGCGACGCAACAGCAAGAATCTTGACTCGATTCACTTTATCTTTCATTTTCTGGCCAGTCCTGTATCTTTCATTTTATGACCAGTCCTGTTTTCGAGGATCACTCAATCACCACAGAACCGTTGGGATCGGAAAATCTCGCCATCGGAACAATTGATCTACAACACTCAGTTTATACTGTCCGGGATAAATGAACGGCAAGCCTTTGATCGAGATAACAGCTTTCAACAAAAAATTCTATCGAATTTTTAATAATTCTCGCTGTGTCATCACTTTCCAACCCCGAGATTCTGCCAGATCAAGTAATCGAGCCGTCAAATCCAGCACGTAGAAAAAGCGTTCTTCACTTCGATCGAAATCATGCATTAAGATCACTCCACCCCCGTCCCTTTCGGCCATGGCAACAATCGATCCCACATCTGGCAAGTTCGCACAAGTATCCCCAGAAACGATCGTCCACCAGCCGAGATGAATTCGATGACGAGTTGCCGCCAACCAGGTCAACAGATTGATTTTTCCATAGGGTGGGCGGAACAGCATAAAGTCGATATTCGTTCGCTTCAACGTCGAGAAACCCTGCAATACGTCCCGCAGGCTACGCCAAGGTGTCACTTTCCATCCATTGAGATGATTCTGAGAGTGGCTGGCCAAATCGTGTCCTGCGTGCTGCATTCGAGGCAAAATCGAACCTTTGCTCTGAATATTCTTCCCAACGAGGTAGAAAGTCGCCTTGGCTTGGTGTTGGTCCAAAAGATCCAACAGCTTAGGCGTTGTTTCCTCGCCTGGACCATCATCGTAAGTTAAAACCAGCACGCGTTCCTTCCGGCACCGTCTGCGGAGATCACTTTCACTGAAAAGTCTGACAGAATAGGGAATCGCGTAGTAGAAAACTACAAATAAAATCGGGAGTGCGAAGAGAATCATCCAAATCATTCAAATTTCCACCTGATTTCGTCAAACCTCATCAACCTAAAAAATCGTGTTTCACCTGATGTCTCGCAGGAGAAAAGGATCGCCTGTGAGTGGAAGTCGATTTGTTGGTCGATTATACCAACTTTTCGCTGAAAACAACTCCCTGTCGGAAATGGTAGATTCTGAATCGTTGTCAGAAGTTCCAGTGAGTGATATTCGTCCCACAGAGATTCGCAGAAACGAATTTTCTTTTTCGACAGTTTCAGCCTTCCATCTTGATTTTGAATCAGCCTTGATTGAGTTTGGTTGACAGTCCGGAGTGACGAAGAAGTGCGTCGGCCTTGGGTTCACGGCCTCGAAATTCCTGGAAAACTTGCAGAGGGTGACGACTTCCCCCTAATGCCAATACCGTGTCGCGAAAACGCTGGCCAGTAAGTCGCATCGCCTCTGGATCATCCAATCCCGCCTCTTCGAATGCGCTGAATGCATCCGCACTCAGAATCTCGGCCCATTTGTAGCTGTAATACCCAGCCGCGTACCCCCCACTGAAGATATGTTGGAACGAACAGAGCGAACGGTCTTCTGAGAGCAAAGGAAGCACCGCAGTCTGCTCGCTCAGGCGCCGATTCAACTCATGGACCGATTCCGATCCGCTGGGGTCAAAGTCAAAATGGAGGGCAATATCCGTCATGCCGAATAAGATTTGCCGCAGCGTCATCGATCCAGCACGATAATTCTTCGCGGCACGAATTTTTTCAAAAAGCGATTCCGGAAGAGGGGCGCCACTCTGATAATGCCCGGTCAGTCCCATCAAAGTTGGTTGATGATAGCACCAGTTTTCCATAAACTGACTCGGCAATTCCACCGCATCCCATTCAATTCCATTGATTCCTGCGCAGTCCGCTTCATCGACTTTCGTCAGCATGTGTTGAAGTCCATGCCCCATTTCATGGAATAGCGTCTCGACCTCACGAAAGGACATCAGGCTCGGAGTATCGCCGTGTGGCGGTGTCTGATTACAAACAAGATGTGCGACGGGAAGTTGAATTGTGCCATGAATGGTCCGCCTCCCCAGGCAGTCATCCATCCAGGCTCCCCCTCGTTTATTTTCCGGACGGGAATAAGCGTCAAGGTAAAACCCGGCGATCTGGGTACCTGTCGAATCGTGGACTTGGTAAAAACGGACATCAGGATGCCAGAGGCTGACATCGGATTGATGCTGGATTCTCACTTCGAACAATCGTTCGAGCAACTCGAACAGACCCTTGAGAACTTTCTCAAAGGGGAAATAAGGCCGAAGCTCTTCATCGGTATACGCATATCGTTCTTCGCGGAGTCTCTCAGCCCAAAATCCTACGTCCCAGACTTGAAGCGGTGTCGAGTCTCCCCGAGCCGTTTTGAGTTGCTGAATGTCCTCGAGGTCGCGTACTGCTGCGTCCCAGGCTGAAGATCGCAACTCACAAAACATCTGCCGAATCGCGGCTACACTGGGGGCCATTTTGCGTGTCAGACTGACTTCTGCGTAGTTTTGATAGCCAAGCAAACGGGCCTTCTCCTGACGCAACGTCAAGATCCTGGTGATCAGCGAATCGTTGTTCAATTCGCCTGCAGACGCCCGTGTAACAAACGCGCGGTAAAGTTGTTCGCGCAGTGTTCGGTTGCGACAATGTTCCATGAAGGGGGTGAACAGCGGGGCTTCAAGCGTAATCCGCCAGGGGCCCTCTGCCGGGGTTGCCGCGACAGAGGCTGCTTTGTGGGCTTGATTCCAGGAATTTGCCGCAAGGTTCCGCAGCGTCGCTGGCCAACCCGTGGCATCAACCGAATCCGTAATTTCGAGCGCAAACGCTTTGGTCGCATCGAGGACATGGTTCGAAAAGTCGGTGGAAAGCTGGGAAAGCTCTTGTTCAATCGCATTGAACCGCGTTCGTTTCGCTTCGCTTAAGGCAATCCCTGTCAGCTCGGCCCCTTTAATCCGATCGATCACAATCCGCTGCTGGGCTTCACTTAACCGCGACCACTCCTCACCATCCCGCAATTGTTTGAGTATCCGATAAATCGGCTCGCTTTGACTGACGCGCAGACCGAACTGGACAACATCTGGCAAAACGGCTTCATAAGCCGCTCGCAGTTCATCCGAATTCAAGACACCGAAAAGATGCCCCACCGGCTTCCAGCCATACTCAAAAGGGGGATCGAGTTGTTCGAGCCTTCCCAATGAGCCTTCCCAAGTTGGCACCAGGTCTAGTTCGATGGCCGCGAGATCCGTCGTCGCCTGATCGATGATCTGCTTGACCGCTGGCACGATATGTTCCGGTCGGATCGCAGCGAAATCCGGCAGGCCCGTCTTGGCCAGAAGCGGATTGCTGGCAGAAAAAATCGAGTCACCCATGACGAAAAATCCTCGAGTTTCAACATTAAAAAAGAAAAGATTAAGATCTTGCAGCAGATGCCGGGAGAAGAGGCCACGACCAACCCAATGCGGTGGCGACGCAATCAACTGGAATTTCACCACACTGTGTCAGCTGAAATACGGTGTCAGCCGAAATGTTCCCGCAGAAAAAGCCAAGTTCTGATGGGTGATTCGAATTCACTTGCGTGAATTGTAGTCAAAATTTCGTGATGAAACAGTCCTGTGAGAGCCAGTCTATCGAGATTCTCTGCAGAAAACGATGAATCGAATTGGTATTGGAAGGTTTTGAATCCTTGCCAGAACATCACTTTTGACAGAAAAATTGACGTTCTGGCAGGGACCGACTTGGAGCACAGGTTCGTTTCGGTAAGAATCTACTGGACCGGGCAGGTTCAAGTCACTGATTCGGACCAGTGCGTAGGTCTGCTGCATGGAATTTGTGGGGTTTGGTTCCGCAACCCCTTGTCAGCTTATTGAAAAATGTCAGTCCATTGAAATTTGATCCGAGACTTTATGCAACGAATTCTGCTCAAATCCAAAATCCATCGTGCGACAGTGACGGATGCTCAATTGCATTACGAGGGAAGCGTCACGATCGACTATGACCTCATGCTTGCCGCAAATATCGCCGAGCACGAGCAGGTCCACATCTATGATGTCAACAATGGGAATCGGTTGATCACTTACGCCATTCGAGGACCGTCCGGAAGCGGAACGATCTGCATCAATGGGGCCGCAGCCCATCTCGTCTCGCCGGGAAATCTCGTTATTATTTGTGCCTATGCCCAGTTCGAAGAAGCCGAAATCGAGCGACATCGGCCGAAGGTCGTGCATGTCGACGCTCAAAATTGCCAAACACGATCCCACTGAAAAAGGGGCTGATTTTCTGTCCATTGAGGGGGATGTTGATCGGCGGTAAAAAACAAACTTGGTTGACTTTCGGTTGATCGATGTCTAATTTCGTGCTGGAAATCAAGTCTATTCTTGTTTTGTATCCTACTCATGAAAGGCAACTCTGATGGGTCGTCCTGTTACCCTTTTTACCGGCCAATGGGCCGACCTGAAGCTGGAAGATCTCTGCAAAAAAGCCAAAGATTTTGGCTATGACGGTTTGGAACTGGCGTGCTGGGGTGATCACTTTGAAGTGGATAAGGCACTTTCCGACGACACCTATTGTGCCCGAAAACGAGAATTGCTCGAAAAATACGATCTGCAAGTTTTCGCGATCTCCAACCATCTCGTCGGACAAGCGGTTCTTGACAATATCGACGCCCGGCACAAAAGCATTCTTCCCCCTCATGTCTGGGGTGATGGGAAACCTGAAGGGGTGACTCATCGAGCGATTGAAGAGATGAAGAACACCGCTCGGGCGGCACAGAAACTGGGAATCGGAATCGTCAATGGTTTCACCGGATCAAGTGTCTGGCACTTGATTTATGATTTCCCCCCCACACCGAAATCGATGTACGATGACGGGTTCAAGCTGCTCGCCGAACGCTGGAACCCGATTCTGGATGTCTTCCAGGAGTGTGGCGTCAAGTTTGCACTGGAAGTGCATCCTACGGAAATTGCCTTCGATCTCTACTCGGCTGAGCGTGCGATTGCCGCTTTGGGGGGCCGGGAAGAATTCGGCTTCAACTTTGATCCAAGCCATCTAATCTGGCAAGGCGTTGATCCGGCCGAGTTCATCCGCTATTTCCCGAATCGGATCTTCCATGTTCACATGAAGGACGCCAAAGTCACACTGAACGGGCGTTCAGGAATTCTCTCGAGCCATCTCTCTTTCGGTGATCAACGCCGCGGTTGGGATTTCCGGAGTATGGGACGCGGCGGAGTCAACTTTGAAGAAGTGATCCGGGCGCTGAACGCAGCAAAATACCAAGGCCCACTTTCGGTGGAATGGGAAGATAGTGGGATGGATCGTGAGCATGGTGCGCGTGAGTCTTGCCAATACGTCAAGAATATCGATTTCGCCCCCTCTGCGCGTGCCTTTGACGCGGCATTTGCCGAATAGCATCCCGTTCAAGGGATGCTGTGACACACGAGCATGAATTTAAGGCCGACACGAGAAATCGTGTCGGCCTTTTCGATTTCACCGCAAGCGTTACAACTCACACGCCATCCCTCGTTCGCGGAATCACAGCGAGATTCCGCGTGTTCGTGAGACGGCAATTTCTGTCACCGACTTTTCAGGTACGCCAACAGGTCCAGCACATCCTCTTGCGTGAGTGTGTTCAGCAAACCCTCCGGCATGAATGAGACGCGCGAAGGGGCAGTACTTTCCAGGTCCGTCATCCGGAATCGAATTTCACTCCCACCGGGATCATTGGGATTGGTGGCCACCATCATGGTGTCCCCTGCTCGATTGACGGTTCGGCCAAATTGTGTGGTCCCATCCTTCATACTGTAAATCATCAGACCATACTGCTCGTTGATCACTTTACTGGGGTTCAGGATGTTGTCGAGCAGGTCACTCGAGCTGTAACGTCCGCTGGCACTGCTGAGGTCAGGTCCACCGAAGCCCCCTTCCCCCTGAAAACTGTGGCACACGATACACGCGGTGGCGGTAAACAGCTTGCGACCATTATCCACGTTGCGCGGCTCAGCCAAACCTGCTTCGAGTGTCGAGGTAAAATCGTTCATCGTCCATTTTTTGACAAAACTGCGATTTGTCTGCGGAATGATTTTAGACGGCTTTTGAGCCAGCGAAATCCGTCCCGCGTACTTTTGTCGTTCTGTTTCCGTGAGCATGCTGATCACCGCATGCAGTGATCGATCGCGAACGGCTCTCGCCGTGGCGCCCCCTTTCCAAAAGGGGACTCGCTCGAAAGCCAGCTTCAAGAAACGCTCACGGAGTTCAGGGTTCCAGGGGGCCGTCTGACTGGAACCGGTCAATGCCTGCAGGTAGAGAATCTGCTCTTCCTGGGTTCGGCTTTGTTCCAGCAAATCCAGAATCGGTACGATCAATGTTTTGCTTTGGAGTGCGGCGACCAGCGCGACCAGTTCTTCGTTGACACGACGGTCCGTTGCGGGGATCGCGGGTTCCAGTTGAGCCACAAGTTTGGCCGCGATCTCAGGCGGATATTTGCCATGTCGCACGGCAGAAATCGTCAGAATCCTCAAGTACCAGCACTGTTCATCAGGACTCAATTTTCCGAACTCGAAATGATCGAGCGCGGCAAGCAACGAGGATTGAATCGTTGTCTCGCCGTCGGTCGAACGCGCCAGTGCCAATAAGGCTTGAAGTGCGGTCCGGGGATCTCGCTCGCGGAGTGCCTGATCTTTCCACTCGGAAACCGGTTGCCATTCCAGTGCCGCACGGGCCGCACCGCGGATCGCTCGATCGGGATGTCCCAAATGCGGCCAGATTTCCCCAAGCGTTTTCGGGCGAGCAGTCCCATGCAATAACTCTAGCCGTCGACGCAACTGGTGCGCCGCAGTCGTGACGGGATCCCAGGGGTCGGGGGTAGCAAGGCTGGTACTTTCCGGCCCCGCGTAGGTCACGCGGTACAAACCACATTGTGTCCCACGTCCACCGATCAGGAAATAGAGGGCGGCATCTCGTGGTGAGACGGCCACATCAGCAATTGGCAATCCCTGGGCACTCAAAAAAGGTTCTGCTTCTGCTGTGTAGGATGCTCCTGAGGGTGTCAGATGGACGGCGAACATCCGTCCGTAACTCCAGTCACATGCAAATAAAGCCTGCTGATAGCGAGCGGGAAACTCGGTTCCATATCCAAAGGCAATTCCGGTTGGTGAGCCTGGTCCAATGTTCTTGATTGGAGGCTGAATCTCTTCCCATTTCGGTGTCCAGCTCCACAGCATTTCCCCCGCTCGTCCCCCCCAGCCACTGTCCGTTCCACTCAAAATTTGACGAATCGCGGTGGGACGATAGTTCGGCAGCCCAAAGTCATTTTCCAGATCGCTGTCGAAAGTGAAGAGGTCTCCGTCGCGATTGAAGGCCAGGTCATAACTGTTTCGCAATCCCATGCAGAGATATTCCCGATTCTCGCCGTCGAGATCCGCTCGCATCACCCAACCGCCAGAATGGGGCTGTTTTTCATAGGCAAAATCCCAGCTGTCCCGGTTCCAGTGTTTGGGCGTACGCCCTTTTTCGCAGGGCAATCCGTTGCGATCGCCACTGACAATGTAGATCGATTTGCCGTCGGGACCCGGAATCACCGCATGCAGGCTGTGTTCGTACCAGTTGGCGGCATCACCGGTCACTCGAGGAAATTCAAACAGTCTATCAGCCGTATCAAGTTTGTCGTCACCATCGGTGTCTCGAAGGCGCAACAGAACTTCAGGACGGTAGTTTTCTTCCGAGTGATTTCCATGCTGGACAACATAGAGTGCTCCATTGATAAACGCCATTCCCTGAGAATAGCCCCATTTGTCAGAGACCACTTCCACGATGACTTCGGTCGCTTGCCCCGGACGGGGAAGGGTGAGTCGAAATAACCGAGGCCCTTGATCCGACGCGTAGAGGCGTCCTTGGTAGTCAAAACAGATGGCAACCCAGGACCCTTGTTCGCGAGGAACCGAGTAGACTCGTTCGACCTGAAAATCGGCATGAATCGCAATTGCCGCTGCAGAAATTGCCTCATCAGCGAGCAGCCATCTGGCTGAAGCGAGCCCGATGGCAAAACAGGCGAAAAGAAGCTTGTATTTCATGAAGAATTCCGTGATTTTGATTTTCGTCGAGGCCAAGATGGACACTGGCAGCGGTCAAGCCCGTTGGAAACCGGTTGATTTTGACGGGAAACCATCGCTGGAAAACGGTAACAGATTCGTTGGTCATCCGCATCTCTACACCGGGTTTTCGAACAGCGTAGCGGTGGGTTGGCGAAGAGGTGGTCGATTCGCGGAATCACCAGGTTTCCTGGCTGTTTCGGAGGTCGATGTTGATCGCGTACACCGGCCTGATTCTCGTCGATTCGACCATGGCTGGGATCGAACTCGCCGAATATCGATTGTGATCAGAGCTGTTCCCGACCGAGACGGTCACGTGTGGTCTGTCGCGATCGAGAATACGGCTATTCTTTACTGAGTGTGCCAGACCACATCGGGTCGTTAAGATGGACTTTTGATTCCACAATCTCAACCTCGTCCGGCCCCCTTTTTCCGTGGTGATTATGATTCCATCGCCGGACACACCATTGAACAAAACCGGATTCGTGACGAATATTCGCGAAAAAATTTACCGTTACGTTCCGGCACTCGAATCCTTGCGACATTATTCGCTGCACTCGATGGGGTTGGATACGATGGCGGGGTTAACGGTGGCCGCCGTTGCGGTCCCACAAGCGATGGCGTATGCACAAATTGCAGGGATTCCGGCGCAATATGGGTTGTATACCGCAATTGTCATGACCAGTGTCGGTGCGTTGTTTGACTCGTCAAAACAACTGATCAACGGGCCGACGAATGCCATTTCGATTGCGGTGCTGAGTGCTGTCGTGGGATTCAGCGAAGCCGAACGAATTCCCGCAGTGATCCTGCTGGCACTCATGGTCGGAATTGTGCAAACAGGAATTACCTTTCTGAAATTGGGGGATCTGACTCGCTACATTTCGCATGCGGTCATCGTCGGTTTCACGCTGGGAGCGGCGATTTTACTGGTGCTGGATCAGCTGAAAAATTTGCTGGGATTACCCGCGATGGGAACCGGTGATGACCACTTCCTGAAACGCTTCTGGTTAACCCTTTCGCATGTCGATCAAACCAACTGGCGAGCATTGCTGATTGGGTTGGGAACAATCCTCGTGGCGATTTTACTCCGCACGATCAACCAGCGGTTCCGATTGCGTTTGCCGGAATTTCTCTTGGCGGTGATTTGTCTGGCGACTGTTGTCTGGTACTGGGAATTGGAAAAGCAGGGGGTGCGCGTGGTCGGTGCCATTCCCGCCAAGCTGCCCTCATTTCAGTTACCGGAAATTGTTTGGCCACGCGTTCATGCCATGGCCGGCAGTAGTCTGGCGATTGCCTTGCTGGGATTGCTCGAAGCGATCGCGATGGCCAAGGCGATCGCGAATAAAACTCGTCAAAAACTGGATATTAACCAGCAATGCCTCAGTGAGGGGGTCGCAAATCTGGTGGGAAGTTTATTCCAGTGCTTTCCCGGTTCAGGCTCGTTGACTCGATCCACGATTAATCATCAGGCTGGGGGCTGCACCCAATGGTCCGGAATCATTTCTGCGGTCGCGGTTGCCGGGACCATGATGCTGTTCGCTCCTTATGCCTACTTCATTCCCAAGGCCGGGCTGGCGGGGATTTTGATCTTGTCCGCCTGGCGACTTGTTGATTGGCACGAATTATTTTACCACCTGAAAACAACTCGCTTTGATGCGTGGATCGTGCTCGTGACCGCCATCGCTGCGGTGGCGATCTCGATCGAATTCTGCGTGATGATAGGTGTTTTTCTTTCGTTTGTGCTTTACGTTCCTCAAGCCGCCCGCGTGCATTTGACGGAACTGACGCTGGCTCAGGACCGGATTGTGCGAGAACGCATTGCAACAGACACGGTCTGCAATCGCATTCGAGTTTACAGCCTGGAAGGGGAACTGTTTTTTGGGGCCGCACCCGAATTGGAAGAGCATCTCGACAAAATCGCAGAGGACGCACGGGTGGGCGTTCGTGTTGTGGTCCTGCGGCTGAAACGGGCCCGAAATGCGGATGCCGTCTGCTTACGAGTATTCGACCGTTTTATTTCGCGAATGCAAGTCGAGAACGTGGATATCCTGCTGTGTGGAGTGCGACCCGATTTGATGTCGGTGATCGACTCGAGTGGACTCATGAAACAACTCGGTCGTGACCGCGTGTTTGTCTTCGAGGAAACAAGTGGGGTTTGGTCGAGTACACTCGAGGCAGTCCGATTTGCCTACGAAATTGTGGGCCAGGATGTCTGTGAGTCCTGTCCTCGTCGTGGAAGTCTGATTCGAGGAAGTCTCACCGATGACCGCCAAGACTGGTACTTTATGATTTGATCGCGGACCTCAATCCGGTAAAGCGTTTTCCGGTCGAATTCGGAGTTCCGTTTTATTGGACCTAGAACCGCCAGAGCATTTGGCTATAAAAAACCAGAGCGTGGTTGTCATGAAGCGTGACGTAATCCGTCTGACGGTAATCCACTTGGCAACTGACCTGGATGGTTTTGGTGATATCCCAAAAAACGCTGGAATAATAGGTTGAATTCCGAGCAATCCCATCCGCAGCCAAATCGCTCCGATTCACGGATTCGATTCCATAACCCGCATGCAGATGAACTTGATCAGAAAAGTAATAGAAAACTTCACCCCAGCCTCCGGCCCCTCGAACAGGAGCAAACGTGACGCTGTTAAATGTCTGAAAAATGTTGGCGGCATAATTTCCAATCGCCTGACCAAGATAACCTTCGCCACTGACACCAAATTGACGCGTTACATTCCATTTGCCATCGACCGACACCCCCCACGAGGTGACAGTCCGTCGAAACGGACTCGCCGAAAGCAGATCGTCAAGACTCGTGACAATCTGGCTGTTGCGTAGCTCGCCAATTAAACCCGCAATCGCCAATTCTGCCGGGGCTTCACGACGTCCCCCTGCAAGTTCAGTCATCGCTCCCAGACTGAGCAGTCCCCTCCCCTCCAGATTCGGAAGGCCATTTCCTTCTGTCGATCGACGATTGGAATCGATCAGAATCGTCGTGATCGGATCACTGAACGCAATCTGCAATTTGGATTTGACCTCATCCGTAATTTGATCAGATCGCTCGAGCCGAACTTGACCACGGAAACTACCAGGGTTTCCCGAAGCCCCAAGCCGGGCGATGGGAATCACCGTTGGGTCTCGAGGGGCAAATAAATCATTCTGTAGCCCCGCAGAAAATCGCCAGTGCTCGTTTTGCAAATCTGCGAAGGCCAAGATGGGCAGTAACCCATAAGTGTCTGAGGTGAGGCTGCCATTCATCAGATAAATCAAGGCAAACGCTCCAGGCTTGAACCCTCCCATTTCTGGTCCGCTGAACACCGCCTGAACCGAGGACTGACGACTATGGAGCTCAAAAGTATTGGTGTTATTGCCAAAATAAGAAGGGGGCAAAACGAACAAGGGGTTCCAGGGAACAAATGTTCGTTCTGTTCCCGCAATTCCGAGAATCGAAAAACTCCCCGACAGTTTCAGTGTGCTGGTCTCATTGAGCATCGACACCGTAATCCCTTCGCCGGGTCGGGGCTTGGGTGGGGAGACGTTAACCCCGATCATTGACGCTGAAGAGTGTTCGTTCGCGATGATGAGTGGAGGAAGATTCTCGGGCTCCCCCTGAAGTTCAGGAGCGATTCGGCCTGCTGGTGGAAATTGTGTATCCTGGCAGCGTCCGGTCGCGGCAGAAAACGTAATGGCGATTAAAATGAGTACCACGAAACAACGCATCCATGCCTCCTCGGGCAACGGCGGATCAGAGTGACGATTGGGAAGTGAATCGTGTTGAGTAATCAAATTTCGCTGATGCTTCAATATCAAAATTTGGCAGGAAAATCGATTCCTGTTCGCCGTTTCTTCGTGGTTTGCGATACTGAAGCGAAGTGACTGACCCACGTAAGGACCTCATTCTGAGTGAAATTCCTGGCAAGACGACGTACACTCATCTGATCACGGGATGTCCTTGTTTTCCTCAAGTTCGGTTGATATTGAGCTTATGTCGCTGCTACACCCTGGATTGTTGCTTGGCTTGGGGCTCTCCATCATCCCCATCCTGCTGCATTTGCTGTTACGGGCCAAACCGAAGCGATTGATTTTTCCAGCGCTCCGTCTCATCCAGCAGAATCGCCGACAGAACGTACGGCGAATGCGATTGCGGCATTTTTGGTTACTCTTGTTCCGTGTGCTGGTGATTGGTCTGATTGCATTGGCGTTTACCCGTCCCACATTGCCTACGGCAAATTATGCTCTCACCCGGTTTGAATGGGTGAAAATCGCGGTGTTCGCCAGTTGCGGATTGGGTGGGTATTTCGGCATGCTTGGCTGGTGGAAACGATCTCCCTTACCTCGACAACAGCTGCTGACGAGACAATCGTGGCTGCGTGGGGTGATCATCGGACTTACAGGATTCCTGCTGTTGTTGGGTGTCGCTTGGCCCTATGGGCATCGAGTTTCCGCCGAAATCAAAGATCCGGCACCGAATGTCGCTGAAAACCTCCCTGTGGCCGCGATGTTTTTATTCGATACCAGTCCGAGTATGAGCTATCGGCAGGGAAATCAAAGTCGTTTGCAGTCAGCTCAGCAAATTGCCCGCGACCATCTCAGTCGATTGCCTGCCGGAAGTAAGGTGGCAGTTGCGACGTTACACGAAGCCTCTTCGTCGGGAGCAGAAGAGAAAGAACAGGTCCTTAGTGAACGATTTTCCGCGTTCTCGCTGGATCTTCAGGCTGCACGCGGGCGAATTGATGCCTGTGAAATCAAATCCGGGGGGCTGAAGCTGAATGATCGACTTCGTTCGGCGCTCTTGGCACAAGAGGCCGATCGCCGCCGATTAACCGCCGAGCAGACTTCCATTCCCGAAGAAAAACGTCAGGATCGCTATGTTCGCGAGATCTATCTGTTCACGGACTTGGCACGGACGGCCTGGCGCGAAGAGAGTTCCCGTTTGTTGCTGGATGAACTGGCACGATTGAAAACATTTTCGGTCTATCTGATCGATGTGGGTGAATCCAATCCGATGAATGTTGGCATCACCAGCCTCAAACCCCTGCGGGAAACGGTTCCTGCGGGAAGTTCGGTGAGAGTTGATCTTGGGCTTTCAGCGACTGGCCAAGTGAAATCCGAGCAAACAGTCGAGTTCTTTCTGTCACAGGATGGCAAACTCGTCAAACGGGGTCAGCAAACAATCACCGTCGCGCCGGGGATTGAGCGAAGGTTGACATTTGAAATTCCCGCCGTGGCAACAAGCTATCTCCAAGGTGAGTTTCGACTCATTGGCTCGGATCCGATGACCATGGACGATGTTGGGTACTTTACCATTCGAACGTTACCCCCACTCAAACTCTTGATTGTCGCCGAATCGGAGGAAGTGGCCTTTTACTGGAAGTCGGCGATGGAATACGTTTCGTCCGCAAAAATCACGGAATTTCAGGTTGAATTCCTGCGACCCAGCCAACTTCCTGGAGCCAATTTGAAAACGTTTGACGTGATTTACTTGATAAACGTCTCGTCACCAGCGGAAGCACTTTGGACGCGACTTCATGATTATGTCGACGGGGGGGGTGGCTTGGGATTGTTTCTCGGTGCGGCCAGTTCTGCCTTGAATCAAAGTCTCCGCAGCGATCAGATCAATCCGGTCGCCTACAATACCCGATTGGCTCAAACCGTGCTGCCAGCAGAACTCGTAGCAGCCCTTCCTCCCGCAAGTGGACTGTCGATCGACCTCCGCAATTCCCAGCATCGTTTGCTGAAACGGCTGGAAGAGGCGGGGGCATTAAGTGAACTGGGGGCTGCAGAGATTTCCCGATTATGGAAAGTCGCACCTCAAGAGTCGGCAATCATTGTGGCCCGTTACGCAGGAATTTTGCAATTACCGGCTCTGGTCGAGCGTCGTATTGGACGGGGACGGGTTATGATGATGACCACGTCGGTTGATGATCCGAAGTGGAACGACATCGTCGGTAGCGCCCTCTCGTTCGTGTTCTCAGATCAACTGACGCAGTATCTGTCACAGCAAACTTCGCTTGCCTGTAATTTTCAGGTGGGGAACGAGGTGCTGGTGCCGCTTGACCGCGATCAAAACCTCAGGAAAGTCGTGCTCAGAATGCCCGATTTTAAGCAACATTTCCAAGAGATTCCCGATGATGCCAAGGCTTTTCGAATACGGGATCTGACGACCTTGGGGTCCTATCAGGTCGATTCGACTGAAGGAAACCTCGGCTTTCATTCCGGTTTCAGTATCAACCTCCCAGCGGGCGAAAGTGATTTGCGTCGACTTGAGCCCAAAGATCTGGATGACCTGCTGGGGGAGGGTCGTTATTCGATCAGTCGCGATCCTGGTAGCCTTGAGCGAGACGTGCAAACCGGACGCTTGGGTCGCGAGATCTACGGTTTTCTGGTAGGAGTGCTCGTCTGCGTGTTTGCCTTGGAACAGTTGACGGCAACGTGGTTTTACCGAACGGAGAATGCGTGATGGTGACGAACACTTTGGGCAATCAGCTCAGCAGGGTGCAACCCGAGTCGCAGGCCCCCCCCAGAAGTCGCGAATTTTCATTCCGTTGGGTTTATCGTTTCCGTTCCAGAGACGAAAGATCGGCCTGCGATTCCGGTCGTTTGACGCAAATTCTGCCGAAAACGGTTGACGGACCAGATCTCTCAACGAAAAATCTTGCAAATCGACGAGAATCCTCTTGTCCCAATCCGTGATTGCGAATATCAACCCATTCTTCCCATAAACAAATCCATGTCATCGTCACGGCAGCCTGTTGAAGCTCCGATTGGAACAGTTGGTCGCGCCACCTTGTGTGGGACGGCATTGTTTCTCATCGCTGGCTTCAGCATTGCCGTGTTGCTGAAACCTGATCCACGAGGATTCGGAACGCACCAGCAGTTGGGCCTTCCCCCTTGTGCATTCCGTTTTTTTGTGAATCGTCCCTGTCCCGGTTGCGGGATGACAACCTGTTTCGCTTATTTTGTTCGAGGTCAGTTTGCTGCAGCGTTGCGGGCGAATCCCGCAGGAACTCTGCTTGCCACCGTTTGTCTGTTATCAATCCCCTGGTGTTTCTGGAGTGCTTTCCTTGGACGACTTTGGATGGTTTCCGACCCGGTTCCAGTGATCACGGCGCTTTCAGTCAGCTTGGCAGGTTTAATTTTTCTGTTGTGGGCCATCCGGATGCTCGCACTGGTTTAGAAGTTCGAGATCGAGTGAAAAAATGGCAGAATGAGGGATCGGGAACCAAGGAATGGATTCCCTGTGGTAATTGAACAAGAACTGAAGCTGCTCAACCAGCAAACTGGCGAAGGATCGCCCCGATGAATGACCTTTCCACCCTGACAAATCGACGCAACGCACTGAGAACACTCAGTGCCATCGGTTGTGGTTTATCCCTACTTCCCGTTGCCGGTTGCTCAAAGCTGCTCTTGGGGGGCGGAAAAATTCTCTTCGGCGACCCCAAGATCACCGCAGAATTTACCCAGTTGACGCAGGAAGATTTGACCAAGGGGACAAAAATAGTCCTGGTTGTCTGCTCGACACCCGAATCGGTTGAGGCGGAAACATCAACCTTAAAGCTGGATTTGATCGACGGTGTTACGCGACGAATGAAACTGAACAAGGTCAAGATTATCAACCCCGACCGAGTTGCTGAGTGGCTCGAAGAACAGAGTGGAACCAGCATTGATCTGCAAAAACTGGCCCGGGACTTCGACACGGATTACATCGCCTGGATCGAGGTCCAAACGTTCGGGTTGAGGGAGCCAAACAGTCCGAAACTGCTGCGAGGTTCCACGACAGGCTACATCCGTGTCGCCCGGATCGAAGAGTTTGACGGAAAAAGACGGGCGATCATGGCCTACACTCGAGAATTTGCGTTGACTTACCCGCAACACCAGCCGTTGTCGGAAAATAGTCGATCCTCAATTGTGTTTCACAAACAATACGTTTCAGAACTTTGCGATATGTTGGCCGAACGATTTTATAACCACCGGCCCGGAACAAGTTTCTGAGAGCACAAAGGCATTCCCATGCGGTTAATCTCTAAGCAAATTTCGACACTACTTGCCGTTATGCTGTTGTGCATGGTTGCCAGTGGATGCAATTACCTCGTGATCTTTGGCTATCTGCTGGGAGGACCGCCGTCGGTCGAACCCGAGTTTGAGAAGGAAACCAAAGAATCGCTGACCGATAAAGACGTGCGCGTGGCTGTCGTCTGTTTTGCTCCCAACGAAATCAAATACAGTTTCGAGAGCATCGACCACGAACTGGCACAATACGTCGCCTTTCAATTACATGCCCATAAAATCAAAGTCGTTCCTCCCGATCTCGTGAAGGGCTGGTTGGAAGAAAACAAGGATTGGGATAAACCCGAGGAAATCGGGGTCCATTTTAAAGTCACCTACGTCATTTACATTGACCTCAACGAGTTTACCCTTTACGAGGAGGGAAGCCCGAATCTCTATCGAGGACGATCCGAAAGCATCGTGAGTGCCTGGAAAATGGACGACGATGGTCACGCAGAAAAGATCTTCAGTGCCGAGAAGACGTCGAAATACCCCATCCATCAACCCGTCAGTTCAGGTGACAAAACCTACATGACATTCAAAGGCGAGTACATGACCCGCCTCAGCGATGAGATCGGTCGCTTCTTTTATTCCTATTTCGTGGCGGACGAAATTGCCACTGCGGGTGGCTGAGTTCGGCTGGATTCATCAGTATCTCTTGATTGGACTTGCCTTGGTGGCTTAAGATGCAGAGAGTTGCCGCACCTCGAAAGGGACTGCGGACCGACTTTGTCGTCCTGCTACGATAAGGGCCTCGACTGTGCTGAATCTCTGTCCTGGAACCGAGCGAAATTGTGCGGGATCATCCCGACGAAACTTCCTTCAAGTGGGGACGCTCGCGGGTTTAGGAATTTCGTTGCCGCAGATGCTGGCTCACCAAGCTCAAGCGAAAACGAAGGGCCAGCGTCATGGTGGAAAGAATTCGTCGGACATCAATTGCATTTTGATTTGGACCCAGGGGGGAACCAGCCACCACGATACATTTGACCCCAAGCCACAGGCACCGATCAATGTCAAAGGAGAGTACGGTGTCATCGAGACTTCGGTACCTGGTGTGCAGTTTACGGAAGTGATTCCGCGTCTGGCGAAGGAACTGGGACGCTATGCAGTCCTGCGCAGCTGGAATCCGATGAACGGCAGCCATGGCGTGGCCGATCAGCATCTGATGTCGGGACGAACCTTCAATCCTGCGATGCATTACCCAACAATCGGCTCGGTGATCAGCCATGAAATGGGCTTCAAAACAGCAATGCCCCCCTTCATTCAATTGGGGAACAATGTTGATCGCAGCTTCGGTGGCGGTAAGTCGGGAATTCTTGGTCTCGAACACGACGCGTTCGAAATTCTCGCGGATCCGAATGCGGTCAACTTCGCAGTCCGTGACATTACGCCACCAACAGGCATTTCGAACGAGCGAGTCGATCGCCGTAAACGTGTTTTGGGAATGATTGATTCCCTGCAACGAACAACCAACATCCAGCCGGCTGACTATGACGCACTGGACGAAAACTATCAGACCGCGCTCAACATGATTACCGCGCAAGAAACACGGCGGGCTTTTCAGCTCGACAAAGAAGATCCTCGCCTGCGTGAGCAGTATGGAAAGAATTCCTTCGGACAAAAATGCCTGCTGGCGCGCCGACTCATCGAGGCGGGGGTCCGTTTTGTGACCGTATCCGATGGCGGCTGGGACACCCATCAAAATAATTTCACCAGCTTGAAAAGCAATCTGATGCCGCGGATTGATCAAGGTTTGCCTCAACTGCTGATCGATTTAGAGCAGCGAGGCCTACTCGATACAACGCTCGTTGTTTGGCTGACGGATTTCGGTCGCACACCGAAAATCAATTCTGCCAGTGGACGCGATCACTGGGCGTCAGCCGGCTTTGCCGTGATGGCAGGTGCAGGAATTCCAGGCGGAAGTGTACTCGGGGCCACTGATGACGAGGGTGGTCAACCGATTCGGAATCAATACTTTACGGAGAATCTTGTCGCCACAATCTATCACAAATTGGGTCTCCCGCTGGATCTGCATGTCCAAAGCCCCGATGGGCGCCCCGTTCGTTTAATCGAAGGAGAGCCGATTCGCGAATGGGTCTGATCACGATGCCGAACGAGAGGTTTTCAAGGGAATCACGGACCGAAACAGGGCCGTCAGCAGCAAGATCGACCCCAACACGCTGGGGGTGAGAAACAACCACCACACGGTCGCCAGCAATAACCAAGAAGTTGCGACGTGTTGCTGTAGCCACTCACTCCATTCAATTCGAATGATTTTTCGCAAGAGAGGGATCAGGACCACTGCGGTGAAGAGGGTAAGGCCGATCTGCAACCAACGTCGATCAAGCTGCCAGACTCGGATGACGCCCCCGTCAGTGCTTTGTCCACGCAGTGTGCTACTGGCATCTGTAACCGGCTCTTCTAAAAGTTTGGTCTGCCAATTTTCGGGAACAACCTCAGTTGCGGGATCCAATTCATCGATGACAGCAACGAGCTGATCTCGACGCGCTAATCGCTGTGGCGATGACGATGTTGGTTTCTGAACTTCGAGCATTGTCTGATTTAGTAGACGCGCTTGCAATTGTTGAATCATTCCTCGATTCAAGATCGCTCCACGAGTTTCGGCCGCTAATGCTTTTTGACGGTCAAGCAATGTTTCCAACCGGTCCAATCCCTGGTCTAGTGAATTCATTTTCGTGACTCCGGATCGGCTCCATAACACCAATGGGTCATCGGGAAGAATTGTGATCAGATTTCGTTCCACCGAGATCGCTTGCGGCCAAGGGAACTCTTCTTGAGTGATCGGTCTTGTTTTGTGCTGACGAGTCATCGACCAAGCCATCGTCAACACCGATTCGGTACCAGCGTCACTCATTGGAATCTGCATCTGACCATCGTTGATTACCGAGAGTGGCAGCGGATGGTCATCAAGGAATATTGCGGAGATGACGATCTGCGGTGGTAGGTGAAACGTCAGATCATTGCGAACCGACGAGAGATACGCATGGGTTAGGCCGGATGCATTCCCCTGTGGATGTAACCACATCCGCTGATCCAGCAAGCGTACCGATTGTTCACGCAGATTGGATATCAGAGCATCTCGCTGAATTCGGATCGAACTTCCCGTCACACGAAAGGCCTGTCCTCCTCCCGGCAGGTCGTTGTAGACACTTTGCGACCACTCAGGAAGATCTGCAATTCGCAGATCACGCCCCCCAGCTGGAAACCAAACATTTTCCGGCTCGACCACCAAGAGGGTTTCATGGCTATTGGCATTCAGAGGAATGGGTAAGGAAAGTTCCCAATCATTTTTTTTGGGTTCCACGACTTTTGTTTCAAATTGCAAGATTACGGTTCCGGGAGCATCACTGCGATTTAAAAGTAAATCCAGTTGCCGCATTCCATCGCTTTGTTCGTGCCAGGCGGGTTCGGCGTGTTCGACTTCTACGCTTTCGATATCCGCAAATCCACTGGGAAAGCTAACTCCCATTCGCAGAGGAGATTCCCCTTCAGGTTTCAATTGCATGCGATACGTTAGCTTCCATTCCGTCCCTGCGGTTCTTTGCAGAAATACGGCAGCTCGTGTCGAGCATTGCGAGTGTCGCGACGAAGTTTGAATTGTTCCCCGAGGAATCGGTTCGGACAGTTGGAACTGCCCGACGACGATCTGTCCTTCCTGGTCCGGATCGATTTGATGGCGTGTGTCGACATCCGTTTTCCATTCGCGCAGTTGTTCCGTGTTCACATCGACTTCCGCGTCGCGTGTCAGCAGTAATCGACTTCCAATCATGTCACAATCTTCGGGTCGAACAAAGGGGAGACTGACCGGCACACCCGACCGTAACGGCATGCTACCTCGTAAAGTGATGATCTGTTTTGCTTGTGGTTTATCACTCAGAAATAAGACCACTCGCGAGGGGTCTCCCCGAAATTCACTCCAGCGAATCAGTCGTTCGGCGCCGTTTTCGATGACCGAAATCTTCTCGATCCGCAGACGGCGGTCAACAAGGAGAACGGTCTGAAACGTTGCTGATGAAGACGTTTCCATCTCACCCACCAAAGTCCATTCCAGTCGACGTTTACCGATCGCACCGATTTGCTTCCAGTTCAACCCGCGTCGTTTGGTTTGATGGGGAAGTAATTGAAATGTGGGTGTTGTCCCCTCGCGCACCTCGAATGTCGTTTGCGTCTGTTGCGGGATCACCATTTCCAGGTGACGAGTGTCAATCGATTCATTCCAGGCATTCAAATAAATATCGGGGGAAATGGCATTCACGTTTTCGGGGTCAAGATTCGCCGTCTCGAGACGAAAGTCTGTCGGTCCAGAAACGCCCCACCAATTCCGTTCATATCGCCACTCAATCGTGGGTGAGGGAGAAAGGCCAAATCGGGGGAGTGGCGTTTGCAACGAAGAATCGGTTTGCGGTAAGAACAGGATTCCGTCTAGAACGAGACTTGATCGGTGCGCCCGATCAAATATCAGCCTTAGACGTCGCTGTCCCTTCCCCGTGACGATGATGTCGCTACGAAGGAGGTCATCACCACGTGAATGAATACTCCGAAGTACCGCTTCAGCAGGCAAATCCAATTCCAGGGAATCCAGATCCCCTTCATCGAGCGTTGCCTTCAAATGAAACCGAATTTCACGACTCGATGGGCGAAGATCTAAATGCTGAAGGAGTGAGACCGACGCAAAACGCGAAAGAGGGAGCGGAGTGGATGGCCTCCAATAAACCTGGAAATGAGTTGTGGATCCTAAATCGCATTCCATACGGGAATGATCTGGCTGATGAACGGTCTCCCCCAATCCGCCGGTTATGGCTGCGAACTGGGTTGATGCAGGTAAATCAAAAGTAAAATGACTTCGTGCCACAGAGGGAATATTGAGCTCAAATGCCCCCCCAATCGGACGAGGCTTTCGAAGTCGCAATTCGATTTCATACGTGATCACTCTGGCCTCAGAACGCGGAACACCGGCAGTAACGGGCGGATCCTCTACCGATTCACCACCGGGGCGTACGAGCTCGACCACATATCCCTTCCCTTGCGGCAAGGCCCCGATTGGATGCGACACTCCGTTTACCAGACACGAATCGGCATCGGGAAGACTGGCATCGGACAAGGGCAATTCAATGAAAACAGAACCGCTGGTGGAATTCAGTAAATGAACTTGATATCGGGCGAGAAGATTCAGGTGCCCCTCGCTGGCCTTGGAGAGGTCATACTTTGCGGATGAGATCAAATACTTGGGAACGTTTGCAGAGTTATTGGCCATCTCTTTCCAGCGCAACAGCGCATCACGGGGGAGATAAACCAGGGGCAACGTTTCTGATGGCCGGCCGTCAGGATCGACGGGGACGAAAACCGTCGGACGCTTGGGGACATCGCCCGAATTTGGCAGCGGTTCTTCTGCGATCAAAACGAGTGGGCTCAAAACAAGGCAAGTGATCCAAAATGCAAAGCCACCCATCAGTGATGCTGAAATGATCCCGGTCATTTTCCGCAAATCATTGGTTCCCCTCTGACGAGAAGACAAGTGCTCCTGGCAGAAGAGTCGTCGCGGAATCAATAAGGCAATCAGCGTTCCCGCGATGATTCCACCAAGGGATTCGGTAAGGGGCGAGGGGGCTGAAATTGTCGCAGCCAAAGCCAAGCCAATCACGAAAGAGGCAACACGATCCCGATATCTCCAGCTGATGATTCGCACTCCCAAGCCGAGTAACAGGCTGAGGCCAAGGCAAATCCAGTGGAGCAGCTTGATCCGTGCCGAATGCCATAACTCGACGAAAAGTTCGTCGGGGATCCTTGGTGAAGTCGCATGATGTTGTTGCCATTCGGCCGGAGCAAGCAGCTCGTCATTTCGAGCCCCGATCGCAAGAGTGGGTGTTGGATCAGGCTGTAGCAATTGTTTCCAATCCTCCATTCGAAATGGCATGAACACCGATTCATTTTCTGCGCGTCCTAATGGTCCAAAAAAACGCTGATACCAACTGGGGATGGGGAGTGATCTCGACAATCGAACCGGGGAAGGCTCGGCAAAAAGTCGTGCCGAGGGGGGAATCGCGAACTCCCAGGAAAAACCGAGTACCTGAGCAGAGACCTGCGGCACGAGAATTTGGCGTTTCTCGTAAAATGCGATACTGGCTGCAGGGACTCGATAGATAAGATCCACCGCGTCACTCCGCCCGGCATTCAAACCGGGGATCGTAAACTCGCCGTCTCTCTGATTGACTGTGATCGATTCTCCATCGACGATGACATCTTCCAAAACCGCAGCGGTATGAAGTTGTATGCGTAGCGTCTCGTGAGAAGCCCCATTTTCCAGTTGCAGGCGGGCGCGATACAGATCAAAACCATGAGCATCGGTTGTCATCAAAGTTCTGAGTTGCATCGAGACCATCAAAGGGAATTCCCGAGAGGGCTCTGGGTTTTGCAGCGAGAGTCCGAATTCGGTATCGGGGGTTGCATACCACCATGTCAATCGCTGACCAGCAGGTTTTAATCCCTCGGTTTCCAACCCAAATTCCAGTGATTCAGGATGCGTCAACTTTAATCGAGACTGTTTGTCAAAGGCCTGCGGGACGAAAACCAGCGCCAATCGATTCAAGTTTAACCAGCGATTAATGGAGATCCCTTCAATTTGAAGTTCACGTCCCATCGATCTCGGCAGGCGGATTTCCCAAAGTTCCCCTTTCGAAGGTAGATTCCATTCCATGTGTTGTGATTTTTTGAGGCGAGATGCGGATAAATCAATTGGCGGAGATCCTTTCAGCGTCCATCTGACATCGGAGTTCGGCTCAGTCAGATAAACCAGCACCCGGTCTGACAGAACTTCACCAGGTTCATACAGAATGGAATAGCGAATGCGATATTCGCTGGAAACCGCTTCAATGGTGGTCTCGGTACGAACGTGGACCGGGGGCAGGCGAAGAGATAATTTCATCGTTCCAATCCCCTCTGTGAAGTCGCCCCGAAACCAGCGGCGTTCCATATTGTCCGTTGCAATCGAGAAGAGTGTCCCAGTCGGGGGTGCAACGCGCTCCAATTTTGCGTCCTCGGAAATGTCCATCGTCATGGATGAAGGGATTTGAATTCCCAAGAACGCATCGGTCGTTTCGCAATTGAGAAGCTGCGGGGTGGGAATCGAAACGGCTTGTCCCGATTCAGGAGGGAGTCGTTGCGCGACCACCTTGACCGCTCGTAATTGCCCTGGCTGCATCGCCTCCATAAATTCAACGCTGAGCAGCGAGTTTCCCTCGCCGTGGGATTGCCCACCACCTTGAGGCTGTACTTCCCAGTTCCATTTGACATTCTCTCGAAAACGAGGGGGTTCCTCTGAGGGAATTGGAGAACGTATTCCTTCGGATGAACCGATCAGTTGAACATCTGTGACCTCCCACTGTGGGGGGAACAGGCAATTCATGCGGAATCCGCCACCCGTCGGAGATGACCAGTGAATCTCGGTAGTCATCTTCCATTCGTCTTCTTCAGCAATCATAAGGCTCAGTAATTGTCCTGAGAGCGACACTGGCGGACGATGAACATCGAGAATGAATTGCGCATTCGCAGTCAGTTGTTGAAAGGAAAAGCTCTCACCATCCGCATTGGGCAAAAGAGGTGTTAATTGACGGTAACCGTGAGAGCGAATTGATCGGACCTGTAACGGCGACTGAATCGTGACGAACTGACGTCCCCCCGTAAAGGTGCTGTCCTCAACCAGGATTTGGGGGACGACAGCCGGTTGTCCCGGTTTCTGAACTGTGATTCCCTCGATTCGCACAGAGCGGCCCCGGCCAGTCAATGGTCCTGGCAAGCGAATTGTCACCCGCCCATCCTCTTCGATGTCCTGCGTTTGTTTGAACGAAACCGGAGTCTCTGTTCCGTAGAGAACCGAATCGATTTTCAGACCAGTCGGGACTCGTAGTGTCAGTTCTCGAACAGGGGCATCGAGAGCCTCGATATTCAAAATCATCTGGAATCGCAGTTCTTCTTCACGAACAATCACGTGCATATCGTAATCGACCAGCAACGCTCGCTGACGCTCGGCAAGCTGAGTCCGATCGACAATCGTCACCCGACAACGGCTTTCGCTACCGCAGTGAATCCGCCATAAATTCATCTCGTTCGCAGAACCATCCGAGAGCAAACTGACTTCCGCACCAGTAGAGTAGACGGTCAATTCCGGTGGAATCCGTAAATCCAAAAACGAAGTCGTGGCGACAGGCAGCTGAAAATCAAAATCGATTCCACCCGGAAATCGCCTCCCCTGGGATGTCCATTCACCGAGGAGTTCACGCCCCCGTCCATCCGTGAGAATGCAGACGCGACCATCCGTTGATGACCCCCATATTGCGGGCCGATCTGGCCACTTGAGTTCATCAAATGCGAAGGAAAAGGGGCCAAGATCCAGCAGTGATGGGGGGCCAGGAAATCGTTGGACGGAAGCAGTCATCACGCCCGCAACCAGTGTGTCATCCGCGAGTGTCGCCTCGTAATGGGCGGACTTAAGCCAAGCGACACGAGGTCCGCGCAATCGCTCTGTCAGCTGTTGAATTAAACTCAAAAACTGGTCTCGAGGGTATTCTTCCAGATGAGAGATCTCTTTTGGCCAGGCGTCTGGCCGATCTGCGGGAATATCGGCCCGTTCAAATTCCATACCGGTCCGTTCCGCATCGGCAGCAACGAGTCGACCACACGCGAAGAGAACCATCGCGGTCAGACAAACGGTGATCAGGCCGATCAATAACCTGGAATCAACACAGAGATTGGGCTTCATGAGACGCCGCTTCCGGGTTCAATGGGTAGATCAGAACGACTGTCATGCACTGCCGGACGATGCAAAGTGGCCTCGTTCGGATCCGCTTGGCGCGATGCATAGTGACTGCCAAAGGCATTCATCGGAGGAAATTCGCCTTGTCCCTCAAAAGAGAGAACTGCGTTGTCATGACGCCGCCGAATCCAGCTTTCCAGCATGACCGCAATTGCCGGAAAAATCATACCCGCAATCATCGGCTGGACGAGCAGTTCCAGCGGTGCCGAATACCATAATCCAAAAACAGCGATCAAGAGAGCGGTTAATAACAGTGTCATGACGTGTCGCAGCACAACCAGCCTCAGGACGATGAAGCCCACGACTAGAGAAAACCCAGCCCCAAACAGGAGCACCATGGGACTACTCAAGGTTTGAAAGGTTAACGGCTGTGGTGCCCCAAATTGGCTGAACGTATACAGATTCAGGGTGGCCTCGGGGGCCAGAAAATCAGAGTCGACAGGGACTTTTACCGAGTCCGCAGCGACCCAACGCTGTAATTCCATCGTTCCCGGATCCGACTTACGCCGCCAGAAAAACCCTTGTCTTTGCCAATGAAACATCGGTGTGGCCGAGGGGGGATAAGTCAGTAAATGATGTCCAGCGGGTAACGCAGCCTGCCAGATGACTTGAGAATCCCAAAGACACTTCGGCAACTGCGGTCCTTGCAAAAGCAGGCTTTCTGACCAACCGAGACTCGAGCAAAATCGGTCCTGGTATTCAACGGTCAGCAAATGCTCTTGAACCGACTCTTTCGATGAGGTTTCGGGAATTTGAAGCAAATATTTCCGTGAATCGATCGGAGATTCCTGAAAATCACGAGCAGATAATGCCTGATTGTCCCAGAAAAATCTTGGCATGGAACAGGTTCCAGGAAGGACAATCGGAATTGAGGTTGAACGAGTCGTCATGCGGAATTGCGATCGCACGCGTCCCTGCCCCGTACGATCAGCATGGATGCGAATCAGAGCGTGTGTGACGCTTCCTCGTCCCGTGGCATGGGTTGAGGGAGTCAGTTTCAGTGGAAGTTCAACAGGACTTCCTTCTGCCTGCCATTGCCATGAATCTTGGCGAGAAAAGGAAGCGGTCCATATTTCCGGGGAAACGGGGACCGCATCAAACCATTCTGGTTGCACCAACGAAACGCGCGTGTGGGTGAACGGGGTGTCAACGTTTCTGATCATGGGCAGCGTTAACTCTACGTCAGAATCAAACGCCGAATCCTTGGCAAACGAGACCGAGAACTTCGCTTGTATTTCAAAGCGACCGAGTTGCCCCTCTCCCAATTTCAAGAGAACCTGTCGTGTGGGTCCTCCTGATGTCGTTGAAGGGGCAGAATTCTCAAGAAATTCTGGTATCAGCTCGATGTCACGGCTGGTGAAAAAACGAATTTGATCCGGAACGATCGACGAGGGGATCGCAATCCGGACTTGGGACAGTCGCTCATAGAGAACATCGTAGATCAGCCTTTGATTGATCCGAAATTGATTGTCTTGCCAATACGCATCAATCAATGATTCGGTCCGAATCCGCTGCCTCTGCGGGGTCACTCGCAGTCCAAAGGTCTGTTCTTGTGTGTCCACTCGAAAACTTGTGACTTTGAGCCCCTGCATCGTCTCGGGCAATTCGACACCGGCCGAAGAGACCTGCTGCATGACGGTATCACCCCGTGTCGTCACTTCGGTTTCCACGTTTTCCGCGTTAGCGATCGTCATCGTTGTTGGTGAATGCCGTGAGGCAAATCTCGGACGAGGCAGAGAAAACATCGTCTCTTCGCCCGATTTCCAGGGACGACGGGCTCGCAGATGCAGCAAAAAACGTCCGGCGGGATGCTTGACTAACCGAATCATCATCGACCCCGGTTCGTCGAAGTCGTGGGTTTCAACAATTCCAAGTTCATCGAACAGCTCGATGGTCCACCCCTCAGTACCATGGTCTGGCCAAGTAAAAAAAACTTCATTCAAGCTATCTCGGTTCTCTTGATATTCAAAAACCGCGTTCAGCTCCAGTTGCTGAACAGACGCTTTGAGAAAAAACTGGGGACGGACCTGAAAATAGGGTTTCACTTCGTCAAACCTCATCGTCAGTTTGAACGGCTGACCGAGAAACTGATAGGCACGAATCACGGGCCCCAAATTCGGCGGAAATTCGCCGGCATTGATTCTCAAAATGCTGGAATCGGTCGGCTCGGTCGAGAAACGTAACCCCTCACCAATCGCGAGACCAATACGTCCAGATTCTTTTCCAGCCCCCTCAACAAGAAAACCATCCAAAGTCACCGTGCGCGATTTGATGGGAATACGCAAGTTCCAGATTAACTGAGTGGAATTGGACTTTTCCCGCAGTGTCACATTGACGTTTTGAGGATTCTTTGGATCCGCTTGATAGGACACCTTCTCGGTGTTGTCGAGCTTAATCTGCTCTGCCCCCGTCGGAAGTCGCATCTCAAACCGGTCGAATCCCCCCTGCAGCGATTTCACGAGCTGCTCGGCGCGCAATTGAACGTAATCATTCTCGATCAGGGCACGGATCGTCGTTTGGGACTCTAATGCGATGGTATTCGTTCGCAGTTCTGTGACGGGATTCCAGGTCAAATCGAATCGAGTCCCCAGGCCAAAGGCTTCGATCACTGTTTTTCCGTCAGTGGAAGGGATCACTTCGATAATCGTCTGTTCTCGCAGCGCCTTGGTGGTGACCGAGGGATAGGGAAGTTGCAGCTGCACGCGGCTGACAGGGCTTGGTGGAAGCGTCAGTATGATGCGCCGCGAAGGAAGCTGCTTTTTCAGAGGAATGCTGACGGAAAGTTCCAGACGATGTGGCCCACGTCCACGAAACCACCAGACAAATCCCTGCTCCGGATCTTTTTTCTCGGCGGGAGACTCTTCCCCATCACCCGTGTAGGTGGGGGGCTTCAGTAGCACGGCCTCATTCAAAAACAGTGGAACAGAGACAAACTCGTCGGCTTGTGTCAGGCGAATCGTGTAAGCCACTTTCAAATTGGCTCGCTCTTCATCGGCCGAACCCGTAATTTCAATGTCTGTGATTGTTGTCGCTTGCGGCTTTGCCAGGGAAGATTTGCTGCGACCGTCCAAAAAACGAAGAAAGTCTTCCCAACTCGCCTGATTCAATACGGGAACCAGATCCCCATTTTTATCTTGAAGGTACTTGACGGAAGCGGGCGGAAGCCCCCCCTCGAATGAGGACTTTCCTACCCCTGGAGCAGAGTCTTTTTTGCTGGACTCCATACCGTTTGAGGGGCCCGATTTTAAGACCGATGAAGCCTCTTCACCGAAGGCGAAAAATGGAACCAGCAGCAGCAAAACGCAAACCAGTATTCCCAGTCGCTCCACCCTGTCTGGTGTCAAGTTTCCCTGCATCGGCGCAACTCCCAATCAAGAGCAGGATGAGAATCACGAAAAATCCGCAGAACCCAAAACAATCACGCTGCAGAACCTGAAAACCTGAGTTTATTCTACATAGACAAACTCGTTCAAACAGAACAAAACCTGACAAAAATCCTCTAATCCCCTGGCAAGCCGTGCGTCAGATTCCGTTGGGGAATAGGATGCCGATTGTGAGGCGAGAAACTGAACACTATTCACCAACTCTTCTACAGTCGGTTCCCGACTGACGGCGGTGAGATATCCCAGACGCACCGCAGATTCCAAGGAACCACGGGCAACGGGTAATAATTTCGCCGCAAATTTTTGCGACGCATCCCGAACATGCGGATTATTCATTAACAAGAGTGCCTGCGGTGCAATCGTTGTTTCAGATCGATCCGCGACCGGAGTGGTACCGTCCGGCGCGTCGAAGACCGTCATCGATGGTATCAACTGACTCCTTTTCATGGTGAAATACAGACTGCGCCGCTGGTGCCCTTCATCCAGCCGCCCTGGACCATAGAGTCGATCATCCAACTGGCTGCTCACCGAAAGAATCGCATCGCGAATGACTTCGGCTTCCAATCGCCGCCGTGGTCGATGCCATAAAAGGGTATTCTCACGATTCGTGCTGACTCGGATTTCGTCCGTGTCGCAGGATTGACGATAAGTGCTGCTGCTGAGAATCGCACGGTGAATCGGTTTCCACTCCCACTGATGCCGCACCAGTTCCGTGGCGAGCCAGTCCAGGAGTTCCGGATGAGTCGGTAACTCACCCCGTGTCCCAAAGTCGGAGGGCGTGGCGACAATCCCTCGTCCCAGATGGTGTTGCCACAGACGATTTACACAGACGCGGGCCAACAAGTTTCCCGCTCCCCCTTCACGATCAACTAACCAGTTCGTGAAAGAAGTTCGACGGAACGACGTGCGCCATCCCGCTGGCGGTTGGGTTTGAAATAACTCGGGAGAATCCGGGTTTGCCATCAGAACTTGCAGAAAGCTTTGGGTCGCCACCGACTCTTTATTGTTCGGCTCACCTCGACGTAAAAAATGCGTTTCCCGCAGAAATTCTGCTTCCGCTTGCGTGTGCAAGGTGACTGGCGGTAATCCCTCGGTAGCCACCAACACCTTCTGCAGGCGAGGCTTTGGTGCTTGCGCGGCGTGAGCCGCCCGCCGCTCTTCCAGATTTTTCCAACCGGGATCTTGTGATTTGAACCAGTTTAAGACCTTTGTTTTTTGGCCCATCACCAAACGATCAAAGGGTTGATCAAGCATTTCCTGAATCGTTTCATCCAATGCCCCCCCCGTCGTTGCCGGAAGATCAGACCGCCGCGAGATCGAAAGTCGCGGACGACCAATCGAGTGCTGAACATTATTATTAAATCGCAACGTCAGAGTGATCAGCGTTCCCTGCGCAAACCCAAATGGCTCCGCCGCCGAAAAGACTGCCGCATGGTCCTTACCAAATTCAGGATCGACCGCCCACGCACTCGCGGGATTATCATCAATCACAGCGGAAACAGGGAGGCCATTCTGTTCAAAAGTCGCTTTCGCATTGACCAGTTTGACGGTTTTTACGTTTTTGAGATCGGACTGAACGTCAGCAGAATCCGGGACTGGTTGGGCTGTAACCAGCAACTCCGATAGGGCGAAATTTCCATTGGGAGCGCGTCCTGGTCCCGAGTGAACAAATGAAGGATCGGCAAGGGCTTCCAGTCGAATCGAAGTAATATCCTGCAGACTCGTTAGAAAAGTAATCGTCCAGGAATCGTTGGCGGGATTCGGACCATTCACCAGCCACGAAGCATCGGGGAGCTGTGTGAAGACCGCATTCCCTTGAGATTGGTACTTGATATCCTGAGGAAGCAGCCATGCAAAGCTGTCTTTTGAACGGTCGCGACGGGACTGCCATTCGACAAAACGCTGAGGTAATCCATCGGATTCGTAGGTTGAGATCGCCTGCTCAAAAGGGCGATGATCCTGCTCGAATACCGCTTTCGCACGGTGATAGCCTTCGGGGTCAAAATCGAGTTCGACTTCACTTCGAATGGTGGTCGTAAAGGTGGAAAGCAAGCGATAATAATCGGCTTGGGGAATGGCATCAAACTTATGGTCATGGCAACGGGCACAGCCAATTGTCAAACCCAACAGCGAAGTACCAATCGTCCCCAGCATGTCGTCCATCTCATCATAACGATGTTTCTCAACTTCATTTTTTGTAATTTGCGTCGAATGGACACCAGCGGCAAGATATCCTGTGGCCATCATCGCCAATCGCTGGTCAGGAGCGATTTCATCACCCGCAATTTGCCAGCGAACAAACTGGTCGTAAGGCATGCCTGAATTCAGCGCCTGAACGATGAAATCCCGATAGTGAAATGCCGAACCACGGTCATAGTCGTGTTCAAACCCATGACTTTCGGCAAATCGAGCCAGATCCAGCCAGCGTCGGCCCCACCGCTCACCATAATGGGGATTTGCCAGCAACTGATCCACAAACCGTTCATAGGCGTCGGGTCGAGTCTCCGCCGCAAAGGCTTCTAATTGCTCGACGGAGGGAGGCAATCCGATCAGATCCAATGAAACTCGACGCGCGAGTGCATTTCGGCCAACCAGCGGATTTTGACGAAGACCCTTTTCCGCCAGTTTTGCAAACACAAAACGGTCGATCGGTGACAAATCCAACGGTGAAAGACCGTCTTGAGGTAGCCCGTTTTTCGGTGGCATGATCTCAGGTGGCTGCACTCGTTTCAGTGGCTGAAAGGACCATAACGATCTGGTTTCCGGGGCAATTCTTCGTTCGGTCCAAATCGTCACCTCCGCCTTTCGAGTCACAAGAGGTTCCTCGTACGGAGCCCCAAGGTCGATCCAGGTGCTGATCGCGGCAATCTCTGCGGGGGACAGCTTGCCCCCGTCTTTCGGCATCTGGGGCTGCTGCTGATGCGAAATGACCCGGCTGATCAGGCTTTTCGCTCCGCGACCGATCACCGCTGCGGGTCCGCGCTCCCCCCCCTTGAGCAGTCCCTCTTGAGTCGAGAGGTCCAGTTTTCCCTCGGTTGAGTCTTCACCGTGACAACCAACACATTTTTGTTTGAGGATCAGACGAACCTGTTCTTTGAAGAGGACTAGTCCCTGAGTCCGTTTTGCCGCATGATCCGGGTCAACCGCCTTGCCCCCTTCTTGAGCACAAACTTCTTGTGTGGGGATCGTGAAACCAGCGAGCCCGATCGTGAGCAGCACCCAGACGTAGAAAATTCGTGCTTGCATCAGGCCTCCGACCGAGTTGAAAAAAACGATTGTGGGAAGTGAAAACCAACCCAATTGATTCTATGAAATCCGCAAACAGGAAAACAATGGGTCGGGAGTGTAAGCGCCCCCTTCCGATGGCAGAAAACAATGGCTTAAAATTCTGGTGGGAGCGCCATCGCTTCTGAGATCGGTTCCCCGATGGATAAAAGCCAGCGTTCGCCCAAGGATTCAAAGATCATGTCGTCTTCCAGAATCTCAACAACGGTCCCCTGAAAATGTCCAATTTCAAACTGCCCTCCCTGTTGCAGTTTTAAGAGTTTGTCCTGACCTCGCAACGAGATCCAGACTTCCGCCTCGCCACTGTCTCGCGTCACCGCAGTCAGAAAAGCCTGTCGGGAAGCATCTGATTCACCTCCCGCACCAAACATGTTTCTCTGCACAATAATGGCGTAGTCGGCAAGTCCCCCTCCCACCAGTCGCGTCGAAGTTACCATCGAAAGCTGATCCTTGCTTTCCGCACCTGGCAGCACCAGTGCGTCAATGGTCATCAGAATGTCCAATCCCCCCCCCTTACCCAACGGAGTGAGATTCAGGGATTGAATTTTATGCAGGTGGCCCGCTCGGTAAAAATCAAATAGGAACTTCACCAATTGACTCAGCGAACCTTTTCCACGTACCGAAAAACTGAGCGATTCATAAAATCCCTTACGACTGGTCGCTGGTCCGGAATCGACATGAGCCGCCTGAAAATCTGACTTTTCCACCAGATCCAATAGCCATGTTCGATACAGGGATCTGGCGATTTCCGTGTCGCTGGGTAAAGACGATTTTTCCAGAACGGCGAGGCGTCGAGCGGCCTCTTTCGACTCGGCCAACTCCTGCTTTTTTTTCTTGATCTTTTTTTCAAGTTGTGATTTACGATTCTCACGTTGTTCGAGCGGCGCATCCACGTAATTGTGCAGCAGATAATCACCGCCGAGGTAGATCACCATCGCCCCCAGCGCGAAATACAGTAGTCGTTTACGAAGATCGTTCATGTTTTCGACTCCTCGGAACTGGCGGCAGGAGGCTGTTTTTTTCGGGGCGGATTCTGTTCACCACGGGATTCGCGAGGCGGCTTCAAATCCTGCTGATCAGCATCTTTCTGGCCAGAAGCCTGCTCGGGAGAAGCCTCCTTGACCTCGGTCCCCTGTTTTGACGTTTTCTTTTCCGTTCCCGTGGCTTTCACCCCGTTTTTCTTCTTCGTTCCGTTGAGCGAATCTTTGCCCGAATTGGCCTGGGGTTTCGACTTCGTTTCGATTCGAGCCGGGGTCAGGCTGACCGAGGTTTCAAAGTTCCAAGGATACGATTTGTCCTGAATCCGTTCGTCTACGCGGGGTGTTTGCACTTCGTGTCGTGTATCGCGCAACGTCGCTTCCATCCGTGTCACCACGTTCGGCTCGCGCGCCAGCCCTTGAAACGCCAGACTTGCCCGTCCACCCCGTGCGGGACTCATCGTCAACCGCTGTAAAACCAAGTCCTGTCCTGTGGGAAGTTTTGCAGAAAAATCCCGTAATTCGTCCAGCCAGACGACGCTGTTTGCATTCCAATCTTCGAGAGCATCCGCAACCTTTTTCTTTTCTGTCGTCTTTTTCACCAGACCTTCCAGATCAGATAACTCACTCGCCAAACGTTTGATTTCCGCATCCGCCGTGGAAAAAACATCCCACAGATAGTACGCTCCCGCCCCTCCCAACAGCGCAACCGCAGACAATGACATCACCAGTTGTCGCGTCCGATTCGGGGGTTTCGGGGGTCGTTTCGGGTGTTGGAAATCCAGCGAATGTTTGCCACCATGAACTTCCGCCGTCAACATTCCCAATAGCGGAATCAGTCGACCTGACGACGGTTGTTCCCATTTGGCAGCCAGCAAAAACCCTGTATAGGGATCGCGCTGTTCTGCGTGAATTCCATTTTCCCGAGCAATCTGTTCCGCCAGACGTTGATGATCCTGCGCCGTTCCGACCACGTATACGGTTTCAATCGCCTGAGAAACCGCAGCACTTTGTGGAGCCACGAGCAGAGTACGGCGAACTTCGTCCAAAAGCCGCGTCTCCGCAAATTCGTTCCCTAGAACGCCGGGCAGGCGAACAGTCCGAAAAAACAAAGCCTGCACTTGGTCAATCACGATCAAATCGACTTCATCATCGATCACGTTCACCAGCAACGAATTTCCTGCTCGAAGATTTTGTCCAAGAAGATTTTGTCCGTTAAGAAACAATGCCGCCGTTGCATACGAACGCATCAGCATCCGATCAGGGGTCATCCCCGCCGCGTTACAGACCCCCGTGATTCGGTCAAATTCGGTTCGCGATAATGCGGCAGCCGTAATTCGACGGGATTCGGTTGCAACAACTCCATTGGCGACAAAGTCGATCACCGACTCTTCAGCCATGTTCGGGGACGCCGTCGTGACCTGATTCAAGACGAGTTCCGGGAGTTCGGCATCGGTTGCAGGAGGGACTGGGAAATCAAACAGCTCGATCGCATTTCGATCGACACCCATTAAAATCCGGGCACCGGTCCGTTTGTGTTTCGCCAGAACCGTCTGCAACCGCTTGCCCAATTCCTCCGCCGTCATAGGAGGGTCGTCAGCGCCACGGACGCAGGATATCGTCTCGGTCGCTTCCAGCGTGATTCGCTCGCCAACAGCGGTCCCCAGGACCAGGCAGAGTTCACGCGGGTCGCAGTCAATTGCCAGCAGGCGTTGCATCGAATGCTCCATACGGCTGGGTGGTCGAAACTCCTCCTGGAGTATCCAAAACATCCCACGGATAACCTCGTCCTAAAATCTGCAAATCTTTCCAGAACAGCCGCCGTACAGGTCTCCGACTGGCATCCAACACCATCTCGACCCGCTGAGAAAGTCGCGATGTTTCGGAAAACGCAATAATCTGTCCGCGATAAACATCCCCTCCGACCGTCAGGTACGGAAACAGTTCTTTCATCTTCATAAGGCTGACGAGACCTTCGGTCAACAGCCAGCAGGGATGTTCGTCATGCGAATGATCCGGATTGGACAGTTCCCGCTTCGAGGTTGAGGTTCTTGCCGCCACAATTTGGTCAACAAGCCCCTTGTCAAAACCCGGAATCGCTCGCAGCACTTCAGGGGGAGCCAGGTTCAGATTGATCTGCCCGCGGAGAACCGGACGATTCGAGATCGTGACACGATCGCAGAATTTCGCCAGGAAAATATCCAGTTGTTTTCGCTCTACCGGAACAGGACTGCCAATCACGCGCGGAACACCCTTGGCGACGGGAATTGAAACCAATGACTGCAAAACATCGAGCGGCGATCGGAACAAATATCGGGAGGGGCTGGCAAAGTTCACCTTCAGGCTCGCCAGATCGGCACTCGGACCGCTCCCCGCATTCGGAATATATTGCCGGCAGAGGACCACATAATTTGCGAGTTGCAAATCAAAGCTCCGAACCAGTTCGGAATGCAATTGGCTGAGATTCGGCTGATTGAGATCAATTCTGACTTCTCCTTGACGAGTCTGATTCCGCTCGCCACCAAAAATCGTCAAGAGCTCGACCCAAGGCGAGAATTGCTCACCATCAGCCTCCCTGTTTTCAAATTCTGGTGTTGAAGAGAGAGAAGTCTCGTCCAAGTCCAGATGATGATTCTGATTGGTATCATCGCCAAACAATAACGAACGAGTGACCCCCTTGATCAACAGCAGTTCTTCAAGAGAATCGGGAATGCCATTTCGCGGGGCGTATGGTGGGTTCAAGGTGGCATAATAGTCGTCCTCGGCCCCCGCTGGTCGAGGAACCCGATCCGCATCCATCCAGTCGAGAATCGCATCTGCGATCGAGGTGGTCATGCCAGGCAGGGCAAGTAAGGCTTTTTGGCCGGCTCCGGTGAAACGAGACTCCCAGTCAAGAACCGTTCTCAGGTCCAGTCGCCCGGATTCCCGCTGAAGTCCATACCGCCATGTCGACGAAGTCGACGAGGAGGACTCGAGATACCGGGGTGCCATCACCGTAAATCGAACCCGACCATGCGGGCCCCCTTCATCGGCGACCACGATTCCGCGCATCCATTGTTCTTCCCCAGCAGCGATCGAAGCCGAAGTCGATTCGGACGTCGACGGTGGTCGGGAGAGATACAGCTTCAAAAATTCTTCAGCAGAAAGAATGGCGTGTTCCATCTGCAATTGTTCACCACGCAAATGAACAACTTTATTCGCATTCGACATCGATGCCACAAAGCCAAAACCCGCCAGACTGATCATCACCACGACCACCATGACGATAATCAGCACAATTCCACGGGGATTAGGGGGTGTGCGGCTGTTGCGGCGTGGTATTCGAAAAGCAATCATGGCTGACGCCCCCTTCGCACTGGAGCAGGCGATTGGGAATCCGCAACCCCGACGATACGCGGAATTTGTTCGAAATTCCCTGACTCGGTTTGACGATCCGCAAACGGCAAATGAACCAATCGCCGATAGACCCTGCCCGCAGACGTTGATCGGCCAGTCGAGTTTTCTTGGGCCAGAGACAGCGAGTCCTCGGAATCATCAATTGCTTCGCCATCACTCTGCAAGGGAATTTCGCCTTTGATGGTTTTGATGCGGAATAACAGTTCGACCAGCAGCGGAAGTTTTCTGCGTTCCCAACTATCCCATTCTTCTTCCCACTTCTGGCCGTCATAGTAACGAAATTCGATCGCGGTGATCTGAGGAACATGAAACAAATCTCGGCCACTTTTTAACGAAAGGTCGTCGGCAGCAGTCCACTCAGGGAAATCCCCAGGTAAAAGACTGGTTGATGCCCCTGACGCGGCAGCCACTCGAGTCGCCAATCGGTTTCCTGCCCAGGTTTCCCACGCCCATTCGCGGCGGACAAATCCCCCCGGATGCTGTTGTTCCACGATGGTTGAATCGTGCTGTCTGAGGAACGTGTACTCGATCGTGCGTAATTCTGTGGCGACGGGAGTCCGACCTTGCCCCGGTTGCGGGACAAAATCCGCCAGTTCCAGAGGTTCCCGTGTCGTGCGTGGATCCGTCTGCAGCACGATCAATCGCAACGCCTGTTTCGTCCCAAATAATCCAAAACGAGGGGTGAGCGTTTCAGGGGATTGCGTCCCACGGGGAACCATCGACTGCGCAACGGGAATGGTTCCAGAGCCAAAACGGTCATTGACAGCAAGATTTGAACCCGAGGAAAAAGTCGGTGACTGGTTGCCAGCGGAAGGTCCACGCAAACCAACCTGAGCCGGATTGGGAGTCGGCATCGCGGCGGAAAAATTACCGGGAACGGGCGAGGAATTCGGATCGAAATCGGCAAGCTGTGTCACCTGCAACAAATCCTTGGCGAGTAAACTCGTGAGCCCCCGCACAATTTGCGTTTCTTCCACCTTCTTCCGCCCCGATGCGAACATTCGGAGATAGATGTCAGAAAGACTCCACAGAGCAAGCATCACAACGGAAGCGAGCAAAGACGTGAGTAGCACTTCGAGCAGTGTGAATCCGGCGAAGTACTTCACGCCCAAAGACATCCTTGGTGGCCGATTCGATTTCATGGAATCGATACCCCCCCAGGATTTCGCGCGGATTGGTTGAGGTTCGACTCACCGGTTCGCGAAACAGGGGATGCTCCCCGTGCTTCACCCCCCTGTGCTCGCCCCCCCTGTGCTGGATTGGGAGCGGTTGATCGAGTTCCATTCCCTGCAGGAGTTGAAGTAGTGTCCGTTAACCAGCGAACCAGCGAAAACTGGACCGGACGACGAGTGGTCTCTGGAGCCTGAAAAACGGTCACAACCACCGCAACCAGTTCACGCATGGGAAGTGGCCTGAGTTCCACCGAATACCGCCATTCCGAGTCGTCATCCAGTTCCTGCGATTCAACCCCCTTGAGCGGCACAACCCCCGCGACGATCTCATCCAGCTTGGCCTGACAGAGCAATTGAGCCTGATTGAGATCGTAGGCGGAATTCGCCTGCTTTCTGCCAATCGTGGCCAGTTCAATCAGGGCGATCGAACTGGCTAGCAGAATACTGGTAGCCAACAGAACCTCCATCAGAGAGAAACCGCGGCGCGAAAGAACCATCATCGCAATTCCTGGCGACGGGTCTCTCCAATTTTTGCAATCCCTGTCAGTCCGCTGAGTTTCACATCCAGATGCAGGTCCGGTTCACCATGCAGTCCGACAACGGCCGTGGTTGTCGCCCCGTCAGGATAGAAGACAGCAAAATCGGTCCATTCTTCGTCGTCATCTGCCGCGACCGAGTCCCCAGAATCGGTGAACTCTTCGTCCATCGGAACTTCAAAACAGATCCCATCGGGAAGCTCTTTTTCTTCACTCAATCGATCTGACTGTTCATTGAGGGGTGAGTGTTCAAGAGCCCCCCCCTGGACCAGTTCCATCCCCGTTTGTGCCGCAGATTCCAATTGCTCCGCATCGCTTGCATCGTCTTCAGACAACGGCAAAACCTGAAATTTTCCCGTGTGTAATTGGATGCGAAACAATTGGGCCTCGCCAGACTGCATCGCCTTCAATCGTGCTTTCGCCATCGCTGAAGAAACTTCCTGTGCCGCGGCTTGCAGTCGCATTTTGTTCATGGGCGACTTCAGCATCGGCCAGGAAATTGCTGCCATCCCGGCCAGTACGGACATGACAACGACCATCTCCATCATGGAGTGACCGCGGCGCGGATGAGCAGCGTTGTGGACAAACTTTGTGTTCAAGCACTTCATGTTCAAGCACCTTCCTTCTTTTCGCCGTCCCAGCTGACAATATCATCATCGGTATTTTCCTGGCCGTCCGGACCAAAGGACCAGATTTCTGGTTCTTTGCGTTTGTTGTGGGTGCCGGGAAACTGATACTGATAATCATGTCCCCAAGGATCCTTGGGAATCTGGGATTTTTTGAGATACGGACCGTCCCAACTCGATTTTGTTTCTTCGTCTTGGGAAGGATCTTCCAGCAATGCCGACAAGCCAATTTCGGTATCCGGGTACTCACGCATGTCAACGACATAATGTTCGAGACTCGACATCAGCATCCCGATCTGAGTCTTCGCACCATTTATGTCCGCCTTTTGTTTACTTCCCAGAATGCGTGGCCCCACCATGGAAATTAACAGGACGAGAATCGCCAGTACGACCAGCATTTCCACCAGGGTAAAACCACTCCGCTGCCGTTGAAAAGTTCTTTGAATTTTCATGAATTTATCCTCTATCTCTAAATCGACTTTGTTGCCTGGTCCATCCGTGTGTCGCAGGCCATTTCCTGACCAGAATCGTTCCTGGGTTTCCCTTTTACGAGCCGGTTTGCCCGCAAGTCATTTCTCGCATGTTCACTATCCCATCGTGGCACTCATTTCAAAAACAGGGAGCAATAACGCCGTTAGCACAAACAGCACGACGGCCCCCATGATCAAAAGCATCGTTGGTTCGAGCAGACGCACCATGATGTTTAATTGACGTCCGATGCGTCGATCAATTCCATCCGCGACGTTGATCAAGACCTTTTCCAGGTTATTCGATTCCTCGGCGATGCTGATCATCGCCATAATCGGTTTGGGGAAGAGTCCACATTCCCTTAACGGTCGTGATAAGGTTTCTCCCGAAGAAATATTCTTAGCCGAACCATGAATCGCCTGAGCAAGCACTCGATTACCCGTGGCATCACTGCTGATTTCCAGTGCTCGCAGCAGAGGAACCCCATTTCGTAAGAGTGTCCCCAATACGCGGCAAAACCGTGAAAGGGCTGTCGAAAGAAAGATCGGACCAATGGCAGGAAGCTGGATTTTGTATCGATCGATCATCAACCGGGCGGCGTCCGTTTGCAGTCGTTTTCGTAACCAGACGAACAGACCGAAAAGTCCTGCGGCCAGGATCAAGCCATAATTTCCCAGAAAATCACTGATCCATAAGAGCGCGATTGTCGGTCCCGGTAATCCCCCGGCTTTTTCCAGTTGAGAAAACAACTCCGCAAACTTGGGGACGAAAAAGACGATCAAGACCACCGTCACCACGGTTCCAGCGACCGCGAGAAATGCGGGATAAGCCATGGCACCCACGACTTGACCCTTCATTTCTTCCTGCATTTCCAGAAAATCGGCAGTTCGCTTCAACGCATCTTCCAGGAAGGCCCCTTCAGATCCCGCGCGAACCATACTGATGGCCAGTTCGCCGAAGATTTCAGGGTGTCGAGCCAGCGCTTGATCAAAGGGAACCCCTTCGGCCACTTTGTCTCGCACATCCGCCAGGACTTCCGCCAGAATCGGTTGTGCGGCTTGCTCGACCAGAACATCCAAAGCCGCCATCAACGAAACGCCATTTTGCAGCAAGTCCGCCAGTTGCGTCAAATTGTTTGCCAGCAACTCGGCCTTGATCCGTTTCTTCTTCGGCCAGAACTGAATCGGGCCTTTGGTTTCATCAACGCGCACAGGAAATAAACCACGCTCTTTCAGCAACGAGAAGACATCTCGCTTGCTGGCAGCTGTGATTACGCCCGAGAGATCTTTTCCCGTTGCGTTCCGCGCTTGATAAGAAAAATCCGGCATCAAAAACCCACTCAATAAAACAAAATCGTCAATCCGCTTTTGTGACTCGTAAAACTTCTGCCAATGTCGTCTGACCGCGCTGGACCCTGAGCCAGCCATCCTGCCTTAATGTGCGCATGCCGGCCTTAATCCCCGCTCGCTTGATCACATTCGAGGGAAGCCGTTCGGAAACCAGTTGACGTAACTCGTCGTTGGCCTCAAGAAACTCGTAAAGTCCGACTCGACCCGAGTACCCTGTACCACGGCAGGCACGACAGCCGACATTCCGATAAAGTGGGGCACCACTGGCACGAACCTCGTC
>Ga0114978_10000213_pt1 | contig 48028 bp, 38 predicted proteins | sample S_140212_EF_Meta_FD_87027 | JGI IMG/M metagenome (GOLD analysis project Ga0114978, IMG submission 87027) | Freshwater microbial communities from Lake Simoncouche, Canada to study carbon cycling - S_140212_EF_MetaG | ecosystem: Environmental > Aquatic > Freshwater > Lake | place: Lake...
TAAGGGCTACTTCGGAAACAAATCCCGTCTGTACGTCTACGCCCTCGAGGCCGTTCAGCGCGCGCAGAAGTTCGCTTATCGCGACCGCCGCAAGAACAAGTCGACGTTCCGTCAGCTGTGGATTGTGCGTCTCAACGCCGCCTGCCGTCCCCTCGGCATTTCCTACAGCCGTCTGATCTCTGGTCTGAAGAAGGCCAACATCACGATGGACCGTAAGAACCTGAGCGAACTGGCCATCCATGACGCCCCCGCTTTCGAAGCGATCGTTAAGAAGGCCCAAGCCGCGCTCGTCTAAGACGATTTAACGTCCCTGCACGAAGCCCCGGCCCTCCGGGGCTTCTTCGTTTTGCGGTGCTTTCGCTTGCCGACTTTCCCCTCCCCCGCACAAATCAACCCATGCAGCTGCAGCTCGCCCAACTCGTCGCCGCCGCCACCCAGGAAGCCGTCGCCGTCGCCACCCGCGCCGAGCTCGAGGCCTTCAAGGCGCGGGTCGTCGGCCCCAACGGCTCCCTGACCCAGGTGATGAAGGGGATGGCCACTCTTTCCAAGGAGGAGCGCCCCGTCGTGGGCAAGCTCATCAACGAGGCCAAGAAGTCCATCGAGGAGATCCTCGCCGCCTTGCTGGTGAAGGTTGAGAACGCCGAGATTGCCGCCGCCCTCGGCGCGGCCGTCGACCCGACCCTCCCGAGCCCCGACGCTCCCGCTGGTTCGCTCCACCCGCTTTCCCGCACCCGCGAGCGGATCCTGGCCTCCTTCCGCAAGTTAGGCTTCGTCGTCGCCGACGGACCCGAAGTCGAGACCGAGTGGCATTGCTTCGACGCCCTCAACACGCCGGCCGACCACCCGGCCCGCGACATGCAGGACACGCTCTACATGCCGAAGGCGTTTCGCTCCGCCGACGCGCCCCGCAAGGCCGACGAGGCGATCCTCCTCCGCACGCACACGTCGAGCGTCCAGGTCCGCACGATGCTCTCGCGTCAGCCGCCGTTCCGCATCGTGGCCCCGGGGCGTTGCTTTCGTCGCGACGCGGTCGACGCGACGCACTCCGCCAACTTCCACCAGGTCGAAGGGCTGTGGATCGATCGCCACGTGACGCTCGCCGACCTCCGCGGCGTGCTCGACTTCTTCGTCAAGGAGACCTTCGGCGCCGACGCCGAGATCCGCCTGCGCCCGTCCTTTTTCCCGTTCACGGAACCGTCCTTCGAGATGGACCTCCGCTCGCCCAACTTGGGCCGCCTCTCCAACCGCTGGCTCGAGATCATGGGCTGCGGCCTCGTCGACCCCAAGGTGCTCGAACTCTGCGGCCTCGACCCGGACGAATGGTCGGGTCTCGCCTTCGGCCTCGGCCTCGAACGCATCGCGATGCTGGTCCACGGCATCGACGACATCCGCCACTTCTACAACAACGACACGCGCTTCCTGCGCCAGTTCGCCTAAGCCATGAAAGTCTCGTTCCAAGCCCTCTCCCGTCATCTCGACCTCGCTGGCGTCACCGCCGAGCGCGTCGCGGAAGTTCTCCCGATGCTCGGGCTCGAGGTGGAGTCGGTCACGACCTTCGGCCTCGCCCCGCTGCCGCTGGTGGTGGTCGGTGAAATCACGTCCTTCGTCCCGCACCCCAAGGCCGATCGGCTGAGCGTCTGCGTGGTCGATGTGGGCGACGGCGCCCCGCGCCAGATTGTCTGCGGGGCCAAGAACTTCAAGGCCGGCGACCGCGTCCCGGTCGCGCTACCGGGCACACGGATGCCCGGCGGTTTCGAGATCAAGGTCTCGAAACTCCGCGACGTCGACTCGGCGGGCATGATGTGCTCCTCCGAAGAACTCGGCCTGGGCAAGGGCGAGGATGGCCTGCTCATCCTGACCCCGCGCCAGCCGGCCCTCGGCACGCCGCTCAATGCCCTTTACGGCGCGCCGGATACGGTGCTCGAGATCTCGGTCACGCCGAACCGTGGCGATTGCCTCGGCGTCCGTGGTGTCGCGCGCGACCTCGCCGCCGCGCTGGGTCTCACGCTCAAGCCGCTCACGGTGAAGACGGCTGCCGGCCTCGCCGCCGCGCCTTCCGCCGCCGACGCGGTGAAGTTCGTCCGCTCGTCCTCCGAGTTCTGCCCTTACTACACGCTGCGCACGCTGAAGAACGTGCAGGTCGGCCCGAGCCCGGCCTGGCTCCGCCGTGACCTCGAGGCCGCCGGTCTCCGCCCGATCAATAACGTGGTCGACATCACGAACTGGGTGCTGCTCGAGCTCGGCCAGCCGCTCCATGCGTTTGACGCGCAGAAAGTTTCCGAAGGCATCGAAGCCCGCCCGGCCCGCGAAGGCGAGCAGATCGTCCTCCTTGACGGCAAGCAGGTGAAACTCGAGCCCGGGGTCTGCGTCATCGCCGACGCCCAGCGCCCGCTCGTCGTCGCCGGCGTGATGGGTGGCGTCGATGCCGGCGTGACCGACGCGACGACCGAAGTCCTCCTCGAAGCCGCCTGGTTCCGCCCCGGCGAGATCCGCCGCGTCGCCCGCCGCCTCGGCGTGTCGACCGATTCTTCCCACCGCTTCGCCCGCGACGTGGATCCGGCCGGCGTCGAGCTTGCCTCGCGTCTCGCCACGGACCTTCTCGTCGAACTCGCCGGTGCCCAGGTGGTCGGCCCCGCCATCGCCGTCGGCCAGCCCCCGCGCGCCGACGTCACCATTGAGCTTCCCGCCGGCTACGTCGCGGCCAAGCTCGGCACGCCGGTCGCGGATGCCGACGTCTCCGCGGCCTTCACCCGTCTGGGTTTCACGGTGAAGCCTTCCGCGACCGGTTGCTCGGTGCTGGTGCCTTCGTTCCGTTCCGACGTGACCCGCCCGATCGACCTGGTCGAGGAGTTCATCCGCATCCACGGCACCGACAAGGTGCCCGCCGGCCGTCCGATCGCTCCGCTCCCGGGCGACGAGGACGCGCTCACGTCTGTCTTCACCCGGGAAGTCTCGGCCCGTCTCGTCGGTGCCGGTTTCACGGAGTGCTGTCACTACTCGCTCCGCGACGCCGCGGAACTCGAACGCACCCTTGGCGCCGACCAGGCCGCCCTGGTCGCGATGGATAACCCGCTGACCGCCGAACAGACGCACCTCCGCGCGTCGCTCGTCCCCGGCCTCGCCGGCGCCCTCGCCCTCAACCTCTCGGTCCACGCCGACCCGCGCGGGCTCTTCGAAGTCGGCACGGTCTTCCGCCCGCAGGCCGATGGCACGGTCCGCGAATTCCTCTCGGTCGCCTTCGCCATCGTCGCCGAACCGGTGACGCGCTCTTGGAAGTCCCGCGAAGCCTTCGACACCCTCCGCGCCAAGCGACTCCTGCAGGACGCCGCCGCGCTCGCCGGCGTCACCGCCGTTCGGCTTTCGTTCGCCGCCGCCCACGGCGGTCTCTGGCAGGCGGATCACGCCGCCGCCCTCGTCGATCGCGGCCGCGCCGCCGAAGGCGCCTGCGGCGTCCTCGATCTCCGCTGGACCCGCTCGCTCGGCCTGAAGAGCTCGGTCATCGCCGGTGAAGTCTGCTTCCCGCGCTCGGCCTTCGCCGAAGCCCGGAAGATCCCGCGCTTCGAAGCGTTCTCTTCCTTCCCGCCCGTGACGAAGGACGTCGCGGTCATCGTTCCGGTGGGCGTCGCCGCCGCCGAGGTCGAAAGCCGTGTCCGGCAAGGCGCCGCCAAGGCCGCCGGCAAGGAGTTCGCGCTGGAGTCGGTCAACTGTTTCGACGTCTTCACCGGCCCGGGCTTGCCTGAAGGCCACCGCAGTCTCGCCTTCGAGATCCGCTGGCGCCACGCCGCGCGCACGCTCACCGACGAGGAGACCAACCAAGCCCTCGGCGTCGTCATCGCGACGCTCGAGAAGGGCGCCGGCTGGACCGTCCGCCGCTGATTCCCATGGCCGTAGGTTTCGACATCGACCACCTCGCGAAGCTCGCCCGCCTCAGCCTCACGGCCGAGGAGAAGGCGCTCTACTCGTCGCAGCTTAACCAGATCCTGGGCCACTTCCAGGCGCTCGCGGACGCTGACCTGCCCGCGACAATCGACGACGCCCGGGTCGTCGACGAAGCCGCCCTGCGTTCCGATGAGCCGGGTCCGGTCCTCGGCGCCGAAGCCGTCACCCGCATCGCCCCCGCCTCGCGCGACGGGCAGATCTCCGTCCCGCGCGTCGTGGACGACGAAGCGTAAGCCATGGCCGACGCGCTCCACACGCTTTCCGCCGCCGAGCTCGGCCGTCGCCTTGCGGCCGGCGTGCTCACGTCCCGCGCCCTTTGCGCAGCCCTCCTCGCCCGCTACCAGACGGTGAACGATAAGGTCGGCGCCTTCACGCACCTCGACCAGGCCGACGTGCTGGCGCAGGCCTCCGCTTCCGACGCCCGCCGCCAGGCCGGGCAGGGCAGAGGTCCGCTCGAAGGCATCCCGGTCGCGATCAAGGACAACATCGCGGTGAAGGGCCAGCCGCTCACGTGCTCGAGCAAGATGCTCGCGCCGCTGGTCTCCCCTTACGACTCCCATGTCGCCGAACGCCTCCGCGCCGCCGGCGCGATCCTCTACGGTCGCTTGAACATGGACGAGTTCGCGATGGGTTCCTCCACGGAGAACTCGGCGATCCGCAAGACGTTCAATCCCTGGGACCTCGCCCGGATCCCGGGCGGTTCTTCCGGCGGCAGCGCCGCGGCCCTTGCCTCTGGCCTGGTGCCGCTCGCGCTGGGTTCCGACACCGGAGGCTCGATTCGCCAGCCCGCCTCGCATTGCGGCGTGGTCGGCCTGAAGCCGACCTACGGCCTCATCTCCCGCTTCGGCCTCGTGGCCTTTGCCTCGTCGCTCGACCAGATCGGCCCGATGGCCCGCAGCGTCGAAGACTGCGAACTCCTCCTCAACGCGCTGGCTTCGGCCGACGCGCGTGACATGACCTGCTTCGGCCCGTCTGACCGTACCCTCACTCCTGCCGGCGACGCCCAGAAGCTCCGCATCGGCATCCCGAAGGGGTTCCTCGGTAAGGGCGTCGCGCCCGAAGTTGCCGCCGCGGTCAAGGCCGCGGTCGAATTCTACCGCGCCCAGGGCTGCGTGATTTCGGAGGTCGAGCTGCCCTCCGCCGACCTTGCGGTGCCGACGTATTACGTCGTCGCGACCGCCGAGGCTTCCTCGAACCTCGGCCGCTACGACGGCGTGCGCTACGGCCATCGCTCCGCCACCGCCGGCACGCCGGTCGAGATGATGACGGCCAGTCGCTCCGAAGGCTTCGGCCCCGAAGTGAAGCGCCGCATCTTGCTCGGCACGTTCGTGCTCAGCGCGGGCTACGCCGACGCCTATTACGTCCGCGCCCTCCGCGCCCGCGCGAAGATCCGGGCCGAATACCTCGCCGCCCTCGCCGGCGTCGACGTGTTGCTCACCCCGACGGTCCCGACGCCTGCCTTCAAGGTCGGCGAGAAGGCTGCGGATCCCCTCCAGCTTTACCTCGAGGACATCTTCACGATTCCCGCCAACCTGGCCGGCCTCCCGGCGATCTCGGTGCCCTGCGGCAAGTCCGGCCATCTGCCGGTCGGTTTCCATCTCGTCGGGGCGCCGCTCTCCGAAGCCAAACTTCTCGCCGCGGGTCGTCTCTTCGAGACCGCCCATGGTTACGCCCACCAGCAAGCCGCCCTATGAGCCAAGTGCCTTCTGATTGGGAAGTCGTCATCGGCCTCGAGGTCCACGTCCAGCTGCATACCCGCGCCAAGGTCTTCGCGTCGTCTCCCTGGGGCTTCGGTCAGGAACCCAACGAGCAAGTCGACCCGGTTGTCCTTGGCCTCCCTGGCACGCTACCGGTCGTGAATCGCGAGGCGGTCGAGAAATCCATCCTCTTCGGTCTGGTCGTCGGGGCGTCGGTTCCGGAGCGCTGCGCCTGGGACCGGAAGAACTATTTCTACCCTGATAATCCGAAGAACTACCAGCTCACCCAGAAGGATTTTCCGGTCGTCGTCGGTGGCCAGGTCGAGATCGAGCTCCCGGGCGCCTCCCGCAATGTGATGGGCGAGCACAAGTTCATCCGCATCCACCACGCCCACCTCGAGGAAGACGTGGGTAAGCTCAGCCACGCGGGCAGCGGCTCGCTGGTCGACTACAACCGCGCGGGCGTGCCGCTCCTCGAGATCGTCACCGAGCCGGACCTCCGTTCCTCGGCCGAAGCCGAAGCCTTCCTCCGCTCGCTCGTCGCGATGCTCACCCAGGCCGGCGTGGCCGATTGCGACATGGAGAAGGGCCAGCTGCGTTGCGACTGCAACGTATCCGTCCGTCGTCGTGGCGTCGAAAAGCTCGGCACCCGTACCGAGACCAAGAACCTCAACTCCATCTCGAGCGTCCGCGACACCGTCATCTACGAGACCGCCCGCCAGATCCGGGAACTCGAGGCTGGCCGCCCGATCACCCAGGAGACCCGCGGCTGGAACGCCGAACTCGCCCGTGGTTACGTCCTGCGCGACAAGGAAGACGCCCACGATTACCGTTACTTCCCGGACCCGGATATCCCGACCCTGAAGATTTCCCGCGAGACCGTGGCCCGCCTCGCTCGGTTGGTCCCCGAGAACCTTTACGACCGCCAGCGTCGCTACACCGAGACGCTCGGCCTGCCTTACACCGCCGCCTCGGTATTGGTGAACGACCGCGCGCTCGCCGAATGGTTCGAGGCCGCCGTGGCCGCCCACCCGGCCAACCCGTCGGGCATCGCCAACCTCGTGGCCAACGACCTGCTCCGCGACCTCGCCGCTGCGGCGGGCACCGCCGGGGCTTTCGACGAGTCCGCTCCGGCGCCGGTCTCGCTGGCGTCTTGCCTGATCAAGCCCGCGCAGCTCGCCGGTCTGGTGAAACTCACCGACGAGGGCGTGATCTCCAAGCAGCAGGCCAAGGAGGTCTTCGCTGAGATGTTCAAGACGGGTCAGGATGCCGCCGCCATCGTCGATGCCAAGGGGCTCCGTCAGAACAGCGACACCGGCGAACTCGAGAAAATCGTCCAGGAAGTCATCGCCGACCCCGCCGTCGCCAAATCCATCGCCGAATACCGCGCGGGGAACGAGAAGGCCATCAACGCGCTCAAGGGACCGATCATGAAGCGTACGCAAGGGAAGGCCAATCCCGGGCTGATCGACCAGTTGCTCCGGAAGGCGCTCGGATGAAAGCGTTGGACCCCGACGTTTCGCCCTGGGCGGCCGGCGTCAAGGCTGCGCGCGACAACGCCATCCCTTCGCTCGTCATCCTGCTCGCCGCGACCGCCTTGGTGGTCGGCTATTACCAAGTCCCGACCCTCCGGGCTTGGCTTGATGTCGTCGGCACCGTCAACCGCGAGCACCCGCTCGCCTTCGCCATGCTCTGCACGGGGTTCACCGCTGGGGTCATCCCTTGGTGCTTCCGCATGGCCTTTCCAGGTTTGCGCCCCGCGCGCCCCGGGCTCGACCTGCTCCACAGCGTTGTCTGGTGGATGTTCATGGGGGTCGTCGTGTGTTATTTCTATGTCGCGCAAGGCCACTGGTTCGGCACCGAGCCCTCCTTCGGGGTAGTGGTTCGCAAGGTGGCCGTCGACCAGCTCGGCTTCACCGTGCTCTGCGGCGCGCCGTTCAACGCCATCTCCCACCTCTGGAAGGATTCCAATTGGGATACCGTGCGACTGCGGGCCGCGATGGGCCCCGGCTGGTATCGTCGGCTCGTCTTGCCCAACCTCTTGCCTAACTACCTGGTCTGGTTCCCCGGCAACATCATCTTCTACAGCATGCCCTCGGAATTACAGTTGCCGGTCGCCAACTGCATCGGCTGTTTCTGGGCGCTCATGTGCGTGCGCATCGCCACGCACTCGGGGGTGAAGGAGTAAGTAATAGGGATTAGGGAGTGGGGAGTCGGGATTAGGTGACCTAACACCTAAGACCTAATCACTCCCTTGCCCCCGTGTCCCCATGTCCCCTAATCTTCATCATGCTTAGGTTCGTCCTGCTCCTTCCGCTCGCGCTCCGCGCCGCCGATCCCGTCGCTGAGTTTCGTGGGAGTCCGGAGCGTTCCTCCGCCGTCCTGAGACAGCCCGCCCCGGAAGGCATCCACCTCGTCACGATCGCCTTCGGTGCCGATGACGTGGACTCGGTCACGACCGTGAAGGCCGAGGCTCGTCGGTTGATCGCGTTGAACGTCGCCGTGCCCAAGGGACGTACCGACGTCCGGCGTTTCCTCGTCGATGTCCGTCGCCCTGAATACGCGGGTGGCCGCGTCGCTCTCAAGCCGCGCGAAAGCGGCGCCCCGGATTGGGATGACCAGCTCTCGCTCGAATTCATCGGCCCGACGGCCCGGGCCCGCGTCGTTGCCATCGAGCCGGCACCGGCGGCGACGACCCGGATCTTCCTGGCCGGGGATTCGACCGTCACAGACCAGTCGCTGGAGCCCTACGTCGGCTGGGGGCAGGTGCTGCCGCTCTTCATCGGCGAGCGCGCTGCCGTCGCCAACCACGCCGAGTCGGGCCGCGCCCTGCGATCCTTTCAGGCCGAGCATCGCTTGGACAAGATTCTCGCCCAGCTGCGCGCCGGTGACTTCGTGCTCATCCAGTTCGGGCATAACGACCAGAAGGAGAAAGGGGAGGGCGTGGGTGCTTTCACGACCTACGCGATCCGCCTGCGGGCCTACGTCGACGCCATTCAGGCGAAGGGTGGTAAGCCCGTGCTCGTGACCGCCGTCGCCCGGCGTCGCTTCGACCCCCAGGGGCAGGTCAGCGAATCCCTCGGCGACTTCCCCGAGGCGGTGCGTCGCGTCGCCAAGGAGCGGGGCCTGCCGCTGCTCGACCTCAACACCGCCGCCAAGCAGGTCTACCAAGCGCTCGGGGTCGAACGCAGTAAACTCGCTTTGCTGCATTTCCCCGCGAACTCCTTCCCCGGCCAGACTGAGCCGCTGCGTGATGACACCCACTTCAGTGCTTACGGTGCTTACGAGATGGCGCGCTGCGCGGTGGAAGGCATCCGGACGGGGGTCCCTGACCTCGCGGTCATGCTCGCCCCCACGGTGAAGCCTTTCGACCCGACCCATCCCGACGACCCGGCCCAGGTGGTGATTCCCGCCAGTTCCCTCGCTCGTGGCGACCAGCCTGAAGGCAAATAAGCCCTCGCAGGGCATCCCTCGCTTGAATCCCCCTCGGGGATAGTCGAGGCTCGACCTCGTGCCCGATCTCTTCGGTGAAATCGAACCCGGCGTCGCCGAGGTGGTCCCGTTTGACGGCGGGGCCCGGGCCTACTCGTACTCCGTCCCCGCGGCCTTGAAGGATACCCTGCAGGTAGGCCACCTCGTCCGCGTGCCGCTCGGGGGCCGCGTCAGCCTCGGCGTCGTCTGGCGCTACCCCGCTGAGCCGCCTCCCGCCGCAAAACTTCGGAGCATCATCGTGCTCGAGCACGAGCAGCCCGTCATGACCCCGGACTGCTGTAAACTCGCGGAATGGATGGCTGGCTACTACGGCTGCGGACTCAACTCCGTGCTGGAGACCGTCCTGCCGGCCGCCGTCCGCAAAGGCGTCCGCCCCGTCCTCCGCCGGCTCTTGACCTTAGTCGCGCTGCCCGAGCCCGAGGCCTTGGAGAAACTCCGCCGGAAAGCCCCGCGACAGGCCCAGGTCTTGGATTACCTCGCCGCCCAAAAGGAACCGGCCGATCGGGCTAAGATGGTCGAAGGTCTCGGCGTGGCGCAGCCTGCCGTCGATGCCTTGATCAAGTCCGGGGTGGTCAAGGAGGACGCCAGTGTGCTTTGGCGAGTGGCCTATGACGACCCTTACGCCGAGGGCGAGACCGTCGCCGCCCGTGGGCACGACCTCAACCCCGAGCAGCTCGCCGCGGTGGCCTCCGTGGCCACGACCCTGGATAGCAAGGCCTTTCGGGCGCACCTGTTGCACGGGGTCACCGGCTCCGGCAAGACCGAGGTCTACGTGGCCCTAATCCGCAAAGTGGTGGCCGAAGGCGGCTCCGCCATCTTTCTCGTCCCCGAGGTCGCCCTCACGCCGCAGACCGTCGGCCGGCTTCGCTCCCGCTTGGCCGACCTCGGCGCCAAAGTCGTCGTGTGGCACAGCCACCTTTCCGCCGGTGAACGTTTCGATGCGTGGATGGCGATGTCGCTGGGGCAGGCGAGGGTGGTGGTCGGCGCCCGGTCCGCGGTCTTCGCGCCCTTACCGAACCTCCGGCTCATCGTCGTCGACGAGGAGCACGAACCGTCCTTCAAGCAAGGCGAGACGCCCATGTACCACGGCCGCGATGTCGCGGTGATGCGGGCCTCGCTGCTCGGTATTCCTTGCGTGCTCGGCTCCGCCACCCCGTCGCTCGAGACGTGGAAGAACGCGCAGGCCGGGCGCTACACCCTCAACTCGATGCCCAAGCGGGTCGACGACCGGCCGATGCCCGCCTTCCGGATTGTGGACATGCGCCGCGAGGTGCTGCACCTCAAGGGCCAGCACCTCCTCTCGCGGGAGCTGACGGACGGCATCCGGGAGCGCCTCCAGCGCCGCGAGCAGTCGATCCTCTTCCTCAATCGCCGCGGGCATTCCCGTTCGCTCGTGTGCCCCGATTGCGGCGAAGCCGTCCAGTGCGGTCGCTGCAGCGTCTCGCTGACCTTGCACCGCACCGACGACACCGCCCGTTGCCACCTTTGCAACCACCAGGAGCGCGCCCCGGTCGTCTGTCCCAAGTGCCGCTCGCCCAAGGTCCGCTGGAAGGGCTACGGCACCCAGAAAGTCGAGGAGACCATCGCCCACCTTTTCCCGCGGGCTAAAGTCGCCCGGATCGACGCCGACACCATGTCCAAGAAGGACCGCTTCCGCCAAGTGCTCTCGGACTTCCGTGCGGGCAAGTACGACATGCTCCTTGGGACGCAGATGATCGCCAAGGGGCTGGACTTCCCGCGCGTCACGCTCGTCGGTATCATCGACGCCGACCTTTCCCTGCAGCTCCCCGATTTTCGCGCGGCCGAACGGACCTTCCAGCTACTCACGCAGGTCGCCGGTCGCGCCGGCCGCGGCGACCTCGAAGGCGTGGTGGTCGTGCAGAGTTTCCAGCCGGCCACGGACCCGATTCAGTTCGCCAAGCGTCTCGACTTCGAAGGCTTTGCCGCCGCCGAGATGGAGCGTCGCGCCGAATTTGGCTACCCGCCGGACCGGCACCTCATCCGGCACGTGTTCCGGGGACGCAACGCGGAGAAGGTCAACTTCGTCGCCGATGCCTGGGTCAAGGAACTCGAACGCCTGCATCCCGGTATCGCGGAGGTCCGCGGCCCCGCCCCGTGCCCCTTTGAGAAGGTTCAGGACCAACATCGCGTCCACATCTGGTACCTCGTGACCGGGGTGCGGTCTTTCCTCGCGGCCCTTTTGCCGCTCCGGACCAAGGTGCTCCGGGACGAGGACGTCATCGACGTCATCGACGTCGACGCCCAAGATTGCGCGTGAGGGGAGATGACTGAATCGAGGGCAGCATCGATGACTGCGTCGATGGCAGAAAAGAAGCCGTTCGATTCCTCAGTGTGGCGGCCGGCGAATTCCCTTTCGCTGTTTTATCTGTGATCGATTCAGTCATCGATTCAGCCATCGACTCAGTCCTCTATTCTGCCGGCTCCCCACTCACCACCACCGCTTGCGCTTCATCCAGAGGGTGATGAGCGCCGCCACGACAGCCATCGAGCCGATGGCGAAGAAGTAACCATATTTCTCGCCCCATTCGGTGTGGATCTCGGGCATGAAGTGGAAATTCATACCCCAGAGGCCGACCAAGAAGGTCAGTGGAATGAAGACCGAGGACATTACCGTCAGCACGCGGATCACCTCGCTGGTCTTCCGCTCCTGCTGCGTGTGGTGGTATTCCTGCAGGTCTTGGAGGATGGTCCGGGCATGTTCGATGCGGTCGGCGGCGCGGATCGAATGGTCGTAGAGGTCGCGCAGGAAGATATCTAGCGAGGTGGGCAGCAGGGCGTGCTCGTAGTGTTCCAGCACACTGACCATGTCCTTGAGCGGTTGGGCGAGCCGGCTGAGGCGCACCACGATGCGCTTGAGCCGATAGACCTCGTTGAGATCCCAGTCATCGGTGCCCTTCAGGATGGAATCTTCGAGCTCCGTGATGGCATCCTCGATCTCCTCGGTCTGGACCAGCAGTCGGTCGACCAAAGTATCCAAGAGGGAGTACACGAGATAGCCCGAGCCCCAACGGCGGATATTACCTTTGTTCTCCGTCAGGCGCTTCTCGATGGCCGCGAAGACGGGTTCATCATTTTCATGGAAGGAGATGACCCAGTTCTGGGCGGCAATGATGGAAATCTGTTGGCCCTTGGGGGTGTGTTCCTCGACCCCGAGGCGGACGGATCGGGCGACGGCCAGGATCTTGTCCCCGTGCTCTTCGAACTTGGGCCGGGAGGTGTTGGTCAGGACGTCTTCCTGCGCTAGCATCGGGATGTCGAAGAAGGCGCCGACGATGTGGACAATCTGGGGGTCGGTGATGCCGAGGACTTGGATCCAGACCATGGCACTCCGCCCAGCGTAGCGCCCGACGGCGTCCAATTCGGCGAACTCCTCCACCTTGCAACCGGCCTCGTCGTAGGAATAGACCCGGAACTTGGTCGGGACATTGGACTCGAAGGGGGAGGCGGCGGGCAGCTGGCCTGGGGCGCGGCCAATCTCGGTATCCTCAAAGGCCGCCTCGCCCGGCAGGGGGACGGCGTCGGCCTTCAGCCCGAGGCGCCGGCGGAGGTCTTCCAGCCGGCGCTGGATGAAGGACCGGGCCCGGGCCTTGTCCGATTCGCGCTTTTCCTGATGCCGGCTCATACCCGCCAGTTTTAGGAGGAGCCGGCCGTTGTCAACGGGGACGCTAATCCTCGGCCTAGGCCGCGATCTTACGCCGGCTCTTGCTGTTGCGCCGCCCACTACGACCAATCCCGAGGGTCTCCATCTTCCCTTGATGCACCTTCTGGAAAAGATTGTTCGAATTGGTCACCCCGAGGCAGTAAAGCGCGGCCGCCACTTGTTCGACATCGTCCGGCTTGACCAAGCCGGCGTTGCCCAGCCATTCCGCGAGGGCCAGGTGGAAATTGGCGGGGCTGATGTCCATCTTGTCGCCGCCGTGGGTCAGCCAGACCTGGGCCCGCACTTCCATGGTGCAGTTCCCTTTCTTGAGACAGATATCTAGGACTTGCTGTAGGGTCTGCTTGCAGGGGGCGGCGGGCTTGATCGACGGAATCTCGGACATGAAGAAGGCGAGGGAGAGGGGGCGGGAGGGACGTCGGGAAGTTAGTAATTCGACAGTATACTGTGAACAACCAACTACGCACTGTCAGCAAGTATTATAATACTATAGAAGGTCGCCGCCGACCCCGGTGGTGGTCGCGACAGGACTTGAACCTGTGACTTCAGCAATGTGAATGCTGCGCTCTAACCAACTGAGCTACGCGACCGCTACCGGGCCTTCCTAGATGGCTGGGCGGGGCGGGGCGGGCAAGACTGAATTGGCCCGCGCCGACCCACCCGACGGCTTGCAACGGCCCGGGGAGCCTCAATCTTAAGGGGATGGATACCGCCGTAAGCCCTGCCACCCCCCGGGTGGCCGATGAGCGCCTCCTCCGGTTGACCCCGGCGGCCGGCGGCAAGGTCCTTGCCTTGGCCGCCCGTGAAGCCCAGGGCGGTTTCCTCCGGGTGGCGATCACGGGGGGCGGGTGCAACGGCCTTGCCTATAAAATGCGTTTTGCCGGTGCGCCCAAGGCCGGGGATATCTTGGTCCGCACCGCGGGCGTCGAGGCCCTCGTCGATCCGAAATCCGCGCTCTACCTCCGCGGCACCCATTTGGATTATTCCGACAAGATGATCGGCGGCGGCTTTAAATTCTCCAATCCCAACGCCAAGGCCAGCTGTTCGTGCGGGGAGAGTTTTTCGCTTTGACCGAAGGTCAAAGCGAGGGGGCAAGTTGACACGCTGGCACGTGGGCAAGGGAGGGGCACGCAGCGAAGCTGCGACGGGACACGTTGACAAGGGGACATGGGGTTGGTCCGAAGGAGACTACGGAGTATAGAGTTCTGCGTGCGGAGGGATGCGAAGACCGTGCAAGGGTGCGAATCGGCCTTCGGCCTGAGCAAAGGTTTAAAGGTGAAATCGGCATGCTGGCAGGCGTCCAAAGGCGGCGAAGCAACCCCTTGTCCCCTTGTCACCTTGTCAACTTATCCCCTCGTGGCCCGCGGCCACCCTCAGTCCGCCGGAATCTCGTCCTTGGCGCCGGCTTCGTAACGTTCGCACCAGGCCTTGGACCAGGAGGCGAAGTCGCCCGCGGCGATGTGCGCGTGGGCCTGGGCCATGAGGTCCTGCAGGAAGTGGATGTTATGCAAAGCGAGCAACGTGCCGCCGAGCTGCTCTCCGGCGTGGTGCAGGTGACGCAGGTAAGCGCGCGAGAAGTGGCGGCAGGTGTAGTTGTCCATGCCTTCGACCAACGGACGATGGTCTTCGCGGTAGCGCAGGTGCTTCACGCTGATCGGACCGTCGGGCGTGAACGCGCCGCCGTGGCGACCGATGCGGGTCGGCATCGTGCAGTCGAACATATCTGCGCCGAGCGCGACCATGCGGAGGAGCTGGGGCGGCGTGCCGACGCCCATGACATAGCGGGGCTTGTTCTTCGGCAGCAACGGCGCGACGAGACCGACCTGATGGAGCATGTGTTCCTCGGGCTCGCCGACGCTCACGCCGCCGATGGCGTGGCCGGGGAAATCGAGCCCGCCGAGTTCTTCGGCGCAGCGGATACGTAGGTCGTCGAATACTGAGCCCTGGTTGATGCAGAAGAGATGACGACCCGAGGCAAGGAAGCCGCGGTCCTTCGCCAGCTGGAGCATCTCCTTGGCCCAGCGGATGGAGCGGTTCACGGCGACTTCGCACGCGGCGCGCTCGCACGGGTAGGGCGGGCATTCGTCGAGCACCATCGCGATGTCGGACCCGAGCGCGTCCTGGATGTCGAAGCAGTCCTTCACGTCGAGGAACAGCTTGTTGCCGTCGAGGTGGGAGCTAAAATGAATACCCTCGTCGGTGATCGTCCGGAGCTTTGCCAGCGAGAAGACCTGGAAGCCGCCGCTATCGGTCAGGATTGGCTTGTCCCAGTGCATGAACTGATGGAGACCGCCGGCGGCGCGGACGATTTCGCGGCCCGGGCGGAGGTTCAGGTGGTAGGTGTTGCTGAGCAGGATCTGGGCACCCGTCTCGGCGACCTGCTGGGGAGAGAGGCCCTTGACCGTGGCCTGGGTGCCGACCGGCATGAAGACCGGCGTGCGGACCTCCCCGTGGGGGGTCTTCAGGACGCCGAGGCGCGCGGCCGTCGTCGTATCGGTCTTAAGCAGGGTGAACACACCGGAAAACTAGGGGGTAGGTTGGCACGCTGGCAAGGGGACAAGAAGAGGACAGATGGCAAATGACTGAATCGATGACAGATCACGGAAGGAGGGTGGGTTGAGATGTCGGCCCGTTACCACGCCTCCATACCGATTAGCCCGTTGATTCGTTCTGTCATCTGTCCTCCGTCATCGACTCAGCCATCCGTTTTGCTCTTCAACGGCAATTCCCGTCAAAACTCAGTCTCATCCCCTTCGGCGCATCGGCGCGAATCGCGCCGTCCGCGAAGACGCAGACGCCGTTGACGAACGTGCGCTCGATGGTGCTGCCAAAGGTGTGCCCTTCGAGGGGCGACCAGCCGCACTGGTAAAGGGTATTGCCGGGCTGGACCGTGTAAGGCTTGCGGGGATCGACGACCACGAGGTCGGCCGCGTAGCCTTCGCGGAGGAAGCCGCGGCGTTCCACCCCGAAGAGGACCGCGGGCGCATGGCAGGCGCGTTCCACGGCGGTTTCGATCGAGAACGCACCCCGGGCGACGAGGTCGAGCAGCACCTGCAACGAGTGTTGCACGAGCGGCAGGCCCGACGGGGCCTTGAAGTAAGTCTGGTCCTTCTCCTCGCGGGTGTGGGGGGCGTGGTCGGTCGCGATGACGTCAATGACCCCGGCGGCTACGGCGGCGCGCACGGCGGCGCGGTCGGCGGCCGTCTTGATCGCGGGGTTGCATTTGATCTGGTGTCCGAGGCGGGCGTAATCCTCCTCCGCGAACCAGAGGTGGTGCACGCAGGCCTCGGCGGTGAGGCGCTTACCTTTGAGCGGGGCGGCGCTGAAGAGGGAGAGCTCCTTGGCGGTCGTGATGTGCAGGATGTGCAGACGCGCATCGTGTCGCTGGGCGAGTTCAGCGGCCATCGAGGACGAGGCGTAGCAGGCCTCGGCATTCCGGATACGCGGGTGTTCGCCGGCCGGCACGTTCTCGCCCCACTGCGCCTTGGCGGCGGCTTCAGCGGCCTTGATCATGGGCGTGTCCTCGCAGTGGGTGGCGATGAGGGCGGGGGCGTGGCGGAAGATACCTTCGAGCGTCGCGGTCTGGTCGACGAGCATGTCGCCGGTCGAGGAGCCCATGAAGACCTTGACCCCGCAGATCCGGCGGGGGTCCATGGCTTTCACGACCTCGAGGTTGGTGTTGGTCGCGCCGAGGAAGAAGGAGTAGTTGGCGACCGAAGTGGCCGCGCCAATGGCGTATTTCTTCTCGAGTTCTGCGAGCGTGACCGCCGGCGGGTTCGTGTTCGGCATCTCCATGAACGACGTCACGCCACCCGCCACGGCCGCCCGCGCCTCGCTGGCGATGCAGGCCTTATGGGTGAGGCCGGGCTCGCGGAAGTGGACCTGATCATCGATCAAGCCCGGCAGCAGCAACTTGCCGGTCAGGTCATACTCCTGGTCGAACTTGCGGTCGGAGGGCAGGGTGCCGATACGTTCAATCAAACCATCGCGCAGCAGCACATCCGCGACGAAACGGCGGCCTTCGTTGACGAGCTCGGCTTGGCGGAGGGCGACGGTGGCCATGCCGACAGTCTCGCCCCTTGGTCCATCGACCGCAAATGGGAAAAGCGCGTCCGGCTCAGACGCCGACCTTGACGATGTCCGAGAGGTCGGCCTTCTGCACGCCTTCCGGATTGATGTTCACGGCGGTGACGCGGAACTGGGCACCCTTGCGATGGCTGAACTTCAGGACGAAATTGGTCACGCTGAGCTTCTCCTCCGGGAAGAGCTCGGCCTTACGCGCCACCATAGTCGTCACCAGTTCCTCGACCTGGGTCACGGTCGCGCCCGGGAGGGTGGCCAAGGTCTTCTTGGCGGCGGCGATCTTCTCTTCGCCTTCGATGGCGGCGTTCCAAATCAGGATAGCGACATTCATCGCGCCCTTGGCGGCGGTGTGGTTGTTCCCGGCCTGCTCAAGAATCGGCTGGGAGTACTGAATCAGTTTGTCCGCTAAGGTCGGGCCCTTCGGCTTGTCGTCGATGGTCTGGGGCTTCGGGGCGGGGTCGAAGACGCGGCCGATGGGGCGGGGCTTGTTGGTGCCGAAGGCGCCGTGACGATTACGGGAGAAGGACATGGCCGGGTGGGGTCTCCAAGGGAAACCTGCTTCAGGCGGTCGGCAAGCCCTTTCACCTGCCGTCCCTTGACACCCCCCTGCCAGCCCGCCAGCCTACCGCCGTTCCCCAACCACCGTGGCCGATTACAGCGAAGTCATCCGCAAGCACCGCCGAGACCACCTCTCGACCCCGAATTCCCTCCCGCGCGGCGTCCATCGGTACTTCGAAAGCACCCTCTTGGCGCTGCCGATTGAGCAAGTCTTCGCGTTCTTCTCGAAGGCCGAGAACCTTGAAGCGATCACCCCGGCCGAGCTGGCGTTCCGGATCGAGACCCCGCTGCCCATCGTCATGGGGCAGGGGACCCTGATCGACTACCGGCTCAAACTCAACGGCGTGAGCTTCGCCTGGCGGACGCGCATCACCGCTTGGGACCCGCCCTACGCATTCGTCGACGAACAACTCAAGGGGCCTTACGCGGCGTGGCTCCACACGCACACCTTTTCAGACGAAGGCGGCAAGACCCGCATGGACGACGAAGTCCTCTACAAGCTTCCGCTCTGGCCGCTCGGCGAGGTCGCTTACCCGTTTGTGAAGTCCAAGGTCGAGGGCATCTTCCGGCACCGCCGCGCGAAGATGCGCGAGATCTTGGGCGTTTAGGAATTAGGGAATAGGAAGTAGGGAATGGGGATTAGGGATTAGGAAGTGGATACCCACTGCCCAAGCCCCAACCCCTAGTACTCAAAACCTATTCCCTATTCCCCATCACCTATTCGGGGCTACTTCTTCTCCAACGTCTCCACCGGCTTGCGGCCGGCCCAGGCGATGCCGCGAAGCAGCAGGGTCTGGACGTCGGGGCGCGAGAAATTCACGTAGGTGTGGCCGGGGATGAAGACGAACGCGCGTTGGGCGCCTTCTTTCTCGTAGGTCCAGACCTGGGTCTGCGACTCGAAGCCGTCGCCCTTCTTCTTGGGCGTCGGCGCGGTCGCGAGCGCATGGATGCCGGGGAGCATATCGAGGTCGTAGTAGATCTCGTCCTTCATGCCGAAGTCGGCCACGCCCTTGGTGATCGCATGGTCATGGTCGACGAAGTTGAGCTGCATCGGGCCTTCGCGCCACCGGGTGACCTTCTGGCGCCAGGAGCCGCCGAGGAGGTCGCGGTAATAGTCGTCGGAGGGGCCGCCACCGGCGACCGCGCCCGCGTGGATCACCACGAAGCCGCCGCCGCGCTTCGCGTAGGCGTCGATGATCTCGCGTTCCTCGGGCTTGAAATTGCCGCCGACCTGGCGGTGGATGATGACTACGTCGGTCTGCGCCAACTGGGCCGCGGTCGGGAAGACGTCGCCACCTTCGACTTGGGCCCCGCGTTCCTTGAGGAGCGGTACCCAGTCGCGGAGGAAGGCTGGGTGGTCATGATCGCCGGGGCCGTGGGACTTCGGGCCGGAGCGGAGAAAGATGCGGAGCGGCTTCGAGCCCGGTCCCGTTGCAGGAATCGGGTCGGGACCACCGGTCTTGGGGGCGACGTCGGCGGCGAAAACAGTGCAGAGGGCTAGGAGGGGTAGCAGGCAGCGCATGGGGAGGATTTAGGGGGCGGCATGGGGGAGGGCAAGGATTAGGGAGTAGGGGGTAGGGACAAGGGATTAGGAATTAGGGATTAGGAATTAGGGAGTGGGGTGAAGGGTGGGCGCTTGCGCGGCCTAACACCCAACACCCAACACCTAACACCTAACACCCAACCCCTAAACCACCCCGACCAACTCCGCGAGGGAGTGGACGAACTTGTCGGCGCCGGCGACGACCTTAGGGCGTTGCACGTAGCGGCCGAAGCCGACGACCAGGTCGGCGTCGCCCTTGACCTCGAGGTCGCTGGCGCCGTCGCCGACCATGACGACATGTGCGGCCTGGTGTTCGGCTCGCAAGCGGCGAGCGACGACGTTCTTGCCCTTGGTCCGGCAGGTCGGGCAAGAGTCGTCGAACCCAGCGTAGGAACCGTCGGCGTGGAATTTGAGGACCACGGCTTCGACGCGCTCGATGCCGAGGAAGTCGGCGAGGGGGCGGATGGCCTGCGTGAAGCCGCCACTGACGATGGCGATCTTCCAGCCGACGGCGCGGAGTTGGGCGAGGCTGGCCACGGCGGTCGGTTCGACGGTCGCGATGTACTTGGCCCCGATCGCGGCTAACTCGGCGGCCGTCGGCTTGATGATGTCGAGGCGCTTGGCGAAAATCGCTTCCATCGGCGTCCCGCCGTTCATCGCGGCGTTCGTCATGTCCTCGACCGCCTTGAAGGTCTCGGGCCCGCGGAGACGGCCTAACTCATCGATGCCCTCGATGGACGAGAGGGTCGAATCGCAGTCGAGGAGCAGGAGCTTCGTGGCCACGCCGGACTAGAAAGGGAAAGGGCGGGGGAGGGCAAGGGTAAGGGGAGGAGCCGAGGGCTGGGGCTAGGGACAGAAATAGGACCGAGTGCTGAATCGAGTGCAGAGTACGGAGTACGGACTACAGAGTCTATGGAAGTGCGGGGATGAGAGGCTGACTTGAGTCTGAAACCCTGTCCCTTCTGTCACCTTGCCTCTCGGTAGGGACCAGCGTCCCTGCTGGTCCGCGGTCGAAACACGGGGTCTGGCTTCGCCTCGCGGAGCGATGGCGTGCCTGACCTCGTGTTGAAGGCCGACTTGCCGCGAAACCGGCAACGGGGTCAGGCACCATCACGCTGTGCTTGCTGAAGCCAGACCCCATGCCGGCGGCCGACCGGGGACGGTCAGCCCTACCTAGAGACCGGGGGGCTAGGGCAGCACGCGGTGCTGCCCCTACCAAACGCCTTGCCCTTATTCCTGGATTCTTAACTCTACTCCCTACTATGGCCTGCACTCCTCCTGCCTCCGCTTCCGAAGTTTTTTGCCGTTCTGCCAAGTGCTCTCGCTGGGCCGCGCGGATCGCCCTAGCGGCCTCGGTCGTGATGCTCATCGTCATCTCCAAGGCTGGGAATGAGTTCGTCCGCACCGCCGCCGCAGGTAATGGCGGTGGCGCCGAGCGTATCGTCGGTTTCCTTTCCGTCTTTATCGCCCAGGGCCTCACCCTGCTCACCCTCCTTTGCCTTGCGCGTCGCCGTTTCTCGGCCTCGCACCACGCCGCGGTGAAGTCGGCCAATCTCAAGGCCCTCGAGTTACTCGCCGCTTCCACCGCCGACGAAGCTACTAAGAAGGACATCCTCGGCCGCGCCGCCGACCTCGTTGCCGGCAAGCCGGGCTGCTGTAAGTAAGGGCGGTCGGAGTAGAGTGCGGAGTCGAGTGCTGGATCGAGTGCAGAGTGCTGAGTCGATGAACGCATGCATGGATGGACGCAGCAGCTTTGGTCTATAAGCCTTCCCCTGACGACTGACCCTTTAGAATTTATGTCTCTCGATTCGGTACTCAGAGTTGTTTCTCCCCTTGCCCACGTGCCCCCTGGCCAGCCGGCCAGCTGTTACCAATGGCTTCGCCTCGCGGAGCGATGGCGTGCCTGACCTCGTGTTGAAGGCCGTAACCGGCAACGGGGTCAGGCACCATCATGCTGCGCATGCTGAAGCCAGACCCCATGCCGGCGGCCGACCGGGGACGGTCAGCCCTACCTTCCGTCCCGATCCTTCCGCTCCTGCTCGAGCGAGGCTTTGATAGCGTCGTTGAAGGCTTTGGTGCGTTCGGCTTCCGTGGGTTCGGGCGCCGCGGGCGCCGAGCCTTGGTATTGGCCGCCGACCCAGCGGAGCAGGCGGAAGCGGATTGTCCCGGGGTTTTTCCATGGCACCCTAGGCAGGTCCGTCTTCGTGCCATCTTTCACCACGGTGGCGTGGCCGCTCAGGCTGAGATCCGTGAGCGTCGACCAATCCTTCAAGGGTTGAGCCCCTTTGGGGTCGATGGGTTGGAAGTCTTCGACGCCGAGGTTCACCGTGACCCAGCCCCCGTCGGCCTTGAGCGGTACCGTTGCGATGTATTCGCCGGTGCCCGCCCCGAAGGCGCCCCACGCGTTGCGGGTCACGCTCACGTAGAGGACGGTGTCGTTCGCCGGGTTGATCTCGAAGGCCAGCCGGGCGCCCTGCGGGCCGCGCCAGCGCGGGTCTTTCACTTTACGCGTGGTCGCGACCCAGTGGTCGGGGTTTCCCCAGTTCAAGCGGAACCAATCTTGCCAGCCCTGCACGCCGTTATCGATGGAGCGATCGCGTTGGGCGGAAGGTCGGACCCCCGCCTTGGCCAGCTGTGCCCCGGTCAGCACTAGCACGCGTGAGCTCAGCGCGAAGGTCTCGCTCCGGCCGACGCCGGGATTCGTCGCGACCTTGCGGTAGGCCGCGGGCGTCTCGTAGCTCACGTCGGCATAGACGAAGAGCGGGTCCTTGGCGTCGAGCACCGGTACCGTCGCCTGCCAGGACTTGCCCACCGCGGTCGTCGGTACCGTCCGCCAGAAAGCCGTCAGAGCATGGGCGTCGGCCGTGGCGTAGACCCGCACCGCTTTGACCATGCGGCCGGCCTCCGGTGTCACCGTGAACACCGCCTGGCCATTAGCCGCTTGGCTTTCAAGGCGAAGCTGCGGGGTGGTGGGTAGCTGGTAGGCTCCCTTGAGGTATTGCTCGAACCAAAGCGTCGTCGTCAGGTTATGCTCGTCGGTACTGCGGTGGTTGAAGTGGGGAGGGATGCTGAAACCCAGGATTCCCGCTGGCACGTCGCGCCAGGTGTAGGCGAAGTTGAAAAGGTGTGCGTGGAAATCGTTGGTCGGCGAGAACCACAACGTCGGCACCTTCAGTCGGTCGATGTACGGGTTCTCGGAGCGCGTCGCCAGGTCGCGGGCGGAACGCTTGCTCGGAGCCCCGCCTGGGGACGTCGCCGGGTCGCCCGTGAAGTCGCCCGAACCTCCGCAGGACGGCACCGCCGCCTTCACCCGATCATCGATCCCGGTCAGTTGGACCGTCAAGCGACCGCCCATCGAATGCCCCGTCACGCCCAGTTTCGCCGGGTCCACCTCGGGCTGCTGCTCCAGGAACGTTAAGGCGCGGCGGGCGGACAGCGTCACCAGGAACCAGTTGTCGTTCCGGGGCGAGTCCACCGCGTCGAGCGTGTAGGCGTCGGGTTCCGTCGGGCCGGCGAAATGGTTCGCCTTGTTCCGTTGCGGCGGGTGGGTCGCGTCGAGCGCACCCCAGTCGGTATTCGGGCCATCGTACACCTTGCCATCCGCCAAGGTCATCTTGTTGCCACCCCAGTTGAGCGACAGGCTGGCGTAGCCCAGCTTGGCGTTCGTCACGACGGACGAGAGGCTGGCCGATTGCCCGCCGCCGTGGATCTGCAGGATCGTCGGCAAGGCCTTCGCTCCCTTCGGGAACGCATAGAAAGCCGCCATCGTCGCCGGTTGGCCCTTGAATGTCCCGATGCGGTAGCGGACGACGCGGCAGACAATGCCCTCCTGCTCCCACTCCTTGGTCACCTCGGACACCAGCGGCTCGACGCGGGGGTCGTAGGCGCCCCAAAGTTCGGTCAGGGTTTCTGGAACCTTGCCATCCTTGAGCGGAGGCAGCGAATCAGCCCCCCGGGCGATGGAGCCTAGGCCTAAGGCTAGCAGTAGGGCGAGGGTGGGGCGCATGCGGCAGAATGTAGGGAGGAAGGGGGAGGAGGGAATAGGAAATAGGGAGTAGGGAATAGGGAGTAGGGAATAGGGAGTAGGGAATAGGGAGTAGGGAATGGGGAGTGGGGAATAGGGGTTAGGAAAGGGGAGATGGATAGAGTCTTTAGGGCGTAGGAAACGGAGATTAGGTTGGGTTTCAGGGCCGAATCCCGTTATCCGAATACCCACTTCCCATTTCCCACTCCCTATTTCCCTATGCGCCTTCTTCTCGCCCTGCTCGCCCCGTTGATCGCCGGCGCCACGCCTGCGGTCGAACCAATCCCGGCTTTCGCGGCGGGTTCCCGCATCCTTTTCCAGGGGGATTCGATTACCGACGGTAACCGTGGACGGAGCCTCGACCCGAACCACATCCTCGGGCATGGCTACGTCTTCATCACCGCGGCCCGCCATGGCGCGGCTTTCCCCACGGCCAACCTAGACTTTTATAACCGCGGCGTGAGCGGCAACACGGTCCGGGAGCTGCAGAAGCGCTGGACGAAGGACACGTTGGAGCTGAAACCCGACTTCCTGAGCGTGATGATCGGGGTCAACGATAGTTCCAAGAATGTTCCGTTGGCGGAATACGAGAAGACCTACGACGAGCTGTTGGCCTCCGCCCGCGCGGCCAACCCTAAACTGAAACTGGTCCTCTGCGCCCCCTTCGTGAAGCACAAGGATGGGCCCGTGCCGGAGGATATCGGCGCCCGCCAAGCCATCGTCGCGAAGCTCGCCGCGAAATACGGCGCCGCGCGCGTTGATTTTCAAAAAGTCTTCGACGCCGCCACCACCGCTGAGACTCCGGCCGATTACTGGATCTGGGATCGAGTCCACCCGACCTACCGCGGCCATCAACTCATGGCAGATGAGTGGGAGCGCGTAGTCCGGGCGTTCTGGAAGTGAAGCGCGAAGAAGACGCGAGGACGTCGGGATAATCGTGCCGGCTGGTGCGTGCAGTCTAGAGTGCTGAATCGAGTACAGATTGCTGGATCGAGTACTGCATCGATGCGTACCTGATGCCTCCCGTCGCGCGCTCCGCGCGCGGGTAGGGAGACCGGTCGGGACCAGCGTCTCTGCTGGTACGCGGCTGAAACGTCCCGGCAACGGGGTCAGGCACCATCATGCTTCGCATGCTGAAGCCAGACCCCATGCCGACGGCCGACCGGGACGGTCAGCCCTACCTGAAGATAACAAGACGAAGGGACAGGGACAGGGTCAGTGGGCAGGGGGAGGCTTATGGGCTAAGGCGAGCCTACCTTCCGTACTCTGTACTCGACTCTGCCCTCTGTACTCGATCCAGCACTCCGCGCTTACCTGTCCTTCCCCTGACCCTGCCAACTGACCCTGCCCCTAGCCCCGGTCCCAATCCCTCCCTTATTGCATCCTCCCCCTCCTCCCTTATCCCTCCCCTATGATCACCCTTCGTGAGCTGACCAAGGTCTTCGGGACGCAGACGGCCGTCGGCGGCCTGAGCCTCGAGATCCCTGCCGGCCAGATCGTCGGCTTCCTCGGGCCCAATGGCGCCGGCAAGTCCACAACGCTCAAGATGATCACGGGCATGCTGAAGCCCACTTCGGGTACGGCGATCATCGCGGGGCATGACCTCGCGACCGACCCGTTGGCGGTGAAGCGCAGCGTGGGCTTCGTGCCCGAGAGCGGCGCGCTCTACGAATCGCTCTCCGGTCTGGAATACCTGCGCATGGTCGCCTCGCTCTACGGGATTGCGGCGGAGCAGGCCGACGCCCGGATCGCCGAGTTCATCCAGTTCTTCGACCTGACCTGGGATGTCCTGACCGAAAAGCTGCTCGCGGCCTACAGCAAGGGCATGCGCCGCAAGATCGTCATCATCTCGGCCTTGCTACACAACCCGCCCGTGTTGCTGTTCGACGAGCCGCTCGACGGCCTCGACGTTAACGCGGCGATGGGCTTCAAGACGTTGATCCAGACGCTGGCTAAGCAGGGTCGGACGATTGTCTACAGCTCCCACATCCTCGACGTGGTCGAGAAGGTCTGCGACCGCGTGGTGATCATCAATCAGGGCAAACTGGTGCTCGACGGCGCCCCGGCCGCGGTCAGCGCCGCCAACGGCGGCCGTTCCCTCGAGGAGATCTTCACGGCCCTGACCGGCGGCGACCAGTTGCGGGAGAAGGCCGAGACCTTCGCGCGTACCTTCACCGACCATGGCGACCGACGCTGAGCGCGAGTCCATCCAGCGCCAGGGTCTGGTCGAGCTGTTCGACAAGTTGTTCCACCGGGGCCGGCTGGCCCAGCGCAACGTCCAGTTCAAGCCGTCCCTCGAGCGCCGCCGGCGTTGCTGGTCGACCGTCGCGGTGGTGGTCTTCGGCGTTTTCCTGCTGGGCTTCGCCGGCGGGGACATGCCGCCGCTGGTCTTCGCGACGTTCCTGCACGGCTACACGCTGCTGATCCTCGGGCTCGGCGCGGTGAACGCCTGTGGCAATCTGCTCTTCAGCGAGCACGAGTCGGACATCCTGCTGCACCGGCCGGTGACTTCGCGGGTGATCTTACAGACCAAGGTCCAGGTCATCCTCCGCAACCTTTACCTTAACGCGGTCGCCTTCAACGTCATGGCCATGTTGCTGGGGGTCTTTCGCTCGTCCGGCTCTTGGCGCTTCCTGCCGGCGCATCTCCTATCCATCGGGCTTAACGTGCTCTTCGCGACGAGCGTGGTAGTGCTTGCCTACCATGCCTGTCTGCGTCTCTTCGGCCGCGAGCGCCTCAACTCGTACATCACCTTCATGCAGGTCGGCGTGGCCCTCTTCATTATCTTAGGCGCCCAACTCGTGCCCCGGCTCCTGCTGCATGAAGGGGTCGGTCAGTGGACCAGCCACCCGTGGTTCACCCTGCTGCCCCCCGCTTGGTTTGGGAGTCTGGACGCCTTGCTTGTCACCTTGGAACCCACGCCCGCGCTCTGGCTCGGGGCTGGCCTCGCGGTCGGACTCACCCTTTTGGTTGCTTGGCTCGCCTTCGTCCGCCTCGCCGATGGTTACGAGGAAGTCGTGCTCGCCTTGGGCGAGCAACCGTCGGCCCGGGTCAAGATCGGCCCGAGTGGAAAACGCTGGATCGAGCGGCTCGCCGACAGCTGGCTGATGCGACCCTGGCTCCCGGACCGCGTGCAACGTGCCGGCTTCCTCGTGGCCCTAGCCCAGTTCACGCGAGTCCGCGGGGTCAAGGTCCGCATATACCCGCGCATCGTGCAGTTCGCCGCCTACCCTTTGATGTTCCTGCTGGGTGGGTTTCCGGGCGACCTCATGATGCTCTTCATCTTCCTCCCCGGCATCTTTGGCTTGATCGGCTACACCGTGAGCGAGGCGATGCTGTATTCCGAGGAGTTTGCGGGCTCCGACCTATTCCGCTTCACCCCGTTGCGGAGCCCGGGGCCGCTTTTCTACGGGGCGCATAAGGCCGCGTTGCTCATGGCGATACTGCCGATCCTGCTCATCTGGGTGCTCGCCATCGTCCTGATCACGGGTCAGCCCGCGTTGCTCTGGCAACTGGTGCCGGCGGTGCTCTTCGGGCTCCTTTGCGGCCTAATCCCGCCGATGACTAAGGGCTACCTCATCTTCTCGCAGACCGAGCCCACCGGCGCGGCCATCGGCAAAGGCTGCCTGATCCAGATGCTGCCCATGCTCGCCGGCCTCGCACTCGGCGGCGTCTCCTACCTCTTCTGGCACTTCGGTTGGTACGCCTACTTCCTCCCCGTGCTCTTCGCCGGCTATTGCCTTGTCCGCCATCTCTTCCGCAAGGCCATCGAGGAGCAGGAATTGGCGGTGGAGTAGGTGTTAGGGAGTGGGGAGTAGGGAGTAGGGAGTGGGGAGTAGGGAATAGGTGATAGGGAGTGGGTGGGAGGGAGTGGGCCTTACCTACCTCGATGAACGGCTTGGCGCCCTACACCCCACCACCCATTCCCTAATTCCTATCCATGCCGCATCCACCCGATCAGCTTGCTGTACCAACGGGTGGGTTTCGCGGCGGGGCGGTGTTCGCGCAGGAGGGTGATGATGTCCTGGCGGCCGAAGGTCGTGGCGAAGTCCATCGGGGTGGAGCCGCCTTGGTCGCCCAGCGGGTCGGCTCCGGCGTCCAGCAGCATCCGCGCGATGTCCACGTGCCCCTTGAAGGCCACGCCACCGAGCGGTGTCTGGCCCTTCTCGTTGCGTAGGTCCACCTGCGCCCCGGCCCTGAGCAGCATCGCCACGGTCTCGGCCCGGCCCTGGTAGGCCGCGATCATCAGGAGCGTGTTGCCCTTGGCGTCGCGCAGGTTGACGTCGAGTCCTTGCCCGATGGCCTCGGCGAGCTTGGCGGTCCCGCCGGATCGGGCGAGTTCGGCCATGGGCTCGGGGAGTTGGAGCGGTGCGCTCATCAGGGGTCCTAGGAACGGAGGAATGGATTAAGCGCCAGCCGAACGAGGCTTCAACCTTCCTTCGCCGGTCGGGTCTCGGGCTCGGCCTTCCATAGGCGGTAGCGGACCTCGAGGCCCTCCGGGACGTAGACGACCAAGGGAAGACGGCTGTTGTAGCGCACCGGGCCCGTGCCCGCCATCGTCACGAACCGGGTCACCTTGGGGGCGCCGGGTGGCACGCCGATGCGGGTGGAGAACGTCCCGCCCTGAGCCTTCGCTTCGAAATAGTTATAGCCCCAGCCCTCGACGGTCTTCTCCTCGATCTTGGCGCCGCCGCCCATGCGGTTCACCCCATCCGTCTCCATCTCCTTGCCGACGGACAGTTCGACCTTCCAGGCGAACTCGTCCGCTTGGCCGTCGAGGTGGATGACGATGCGCTTCATTCCCGCCGCGGCGGCCGGGTAGGCCTTCTGCCAGTGGCTATCGTCATCGGGTCGCTTCACCGGATCAGCGGCGAAGGATGCGTTCGCAAGGCAGGCGAGAAGCAGAAAGGGTCGCATGGGGTTGAGAGTAGCCCTCTTCGATGTGTTGTCACCTTTCCTCTTACCCCAGCAACGCCCGCAACCCCGCCTCGTCTAGCACCGGGACGCCCAGCTCCTGGGCTTTCGTGAGCTTCGAGCCGGCTTCCTCGCCCGCGACGACGTAGTCGGTCTTCTTGCTGACGCTGCCGCTGACCTTGCCGCCGGCCTTCTCGATGAGGTCGCGGGCTTCGTCGCGGCCGAGCGTAGGCAAGGTGCCGGTCAGGACGAAGGTCTTGCCGGCGATGCCTTCCACCACCGCCGCCGCCGCGGCTTCCGCCAGGTTCAGCCCGGCTTCGCGCATCGCCCGGACCCAGTCGCGGTGGTTGGGATCACTGAAGAAGGACAAGATGGATTCGGAGACTTCCACCCCGACTCCTGGGATGACGGCTTCGTGCGTGACGCCGCCTTTCTTGCCGACTTTGGTGTGGAGCAGGTCCGCGGACCGGGCGGCCTCGAGCGCGTCGAGTGATTTGAAGTACCGGGCGAGGTCCTTGGCGGTCTGCGTGCCGACGTTGGGGATGCCGAGGGCGTGGATGGCCCGCCAGAGTTCCCGCTGCTTGGCTTGGGCCAGACCGGCCAGCATGTTGTCGACCGACTTCTCCTTGAATCCTTCCACCATCATCCATTCGCCGCGGTTGAGCTTGAGCACGTCGACCGGGGCGTCGACCAGTCCGAGGTCGATGAGCTGCTCTGCCACGGCCTCGCCGAGGCCGTCGATGTCGAGGCACTGCTTGCAGGCGAAGTGAATCAGCCGGCGGATCTTCATCTCCCGGGAAGGCGCGCGCAGCTTATAGGCGGCCTCGTCGCCGACGCGCACGGCGTCGAGCCCGAGCTCCTTGAGCCGGCCCTCGAAGTCGAACGGTACCGCCTCGGCCGGACGCTTGGAGAGCACCACCTCGAGAATCTGCGGGATGATCTCGCCCGCTTTCTGGATGCGCACCGTGTCGCCCTCGCGGATGTCCTTGCGGGCAATCTCGCCGGCGTTGTGCAGGGTCGCCCGGGCGACGGTCGAGCCGGCGAGGAGCACGGGTTCGAGTTCGGCCACGGGCGTGATCGCGCCGGTGCGGCCTACCTGCATGGTGATCGCGCGCAGCACGGTCTCCGCGCGGTCCGGCGGGAACTTGAACGCCACGGCCCAGTGCGGGAACTTGCTCGTGCGGCCGGCCTTCTGCTGCTCGGCCAGGCGGTCGACCTTGACCACGGCGCCATCGGTGGGAAAGGGCAGCTCGCGGCGAAGGCCGTCGAGTTGCTGGATCGCCGCCCAGGCGGCCTCGATCCCGCGCTGCACCGGGATGTCGTTGCGCGTCGGGAAACCCCACTGCGTCAGTTGGCGTTTGAAATCGGAAAGCGACCCGAACACCTGCGGCTCGCAGGCGCCCAGGCCGTAGCAGAGCACGCTCAGGCGGCGCTTCCGGGCTTCCTCGTGGTCGAGGAGTTTGACGGTGCCCGCCGCCAGATTGCGCGGGTTCGCGTAGAGCACCTCGCCCTCGGCCTCGCGCTCGGCGTTCAGGCGCTGGAACTCCGCGAGCTCCATGTAGACCTCGCCGCGGATCTCGAGCAGGTCCGGGGCGCCGGCCAGTTCGCGGGGGAGCGAGGCGATGAGGGCGATGTTGTGGGTGACGTCGTCGCCACGGTTACCGTTGCCGCGGGTGACCGCGCGGACGAAGCGGCCACGCTCGTAGGTGAGGGAGAGGGCGACCCCGTCGACCTTGGGCTCCACCACGAAGTCGACCTCGCTGGTCCCGAGCGCCTTCTGGAGGCGTTCGCCGAAGGCCCGGAAGTCCCCTTCGTCGTAGGTGTTGTCCAACGAGAGCATCGGCTCCCGGTGGTCGCGCTGCTGGAACCCCTCGGATCGGTCGTCACCGATTCCGAGCTCCGGTCCGGCGTGCTCCTGGTACTTGCCCTCCAGCTTGCGGAGCCGGGCCACCAACTCGTCGAACTCGAAGTCCGAGATCTCCGGCGCGTTCTTCCGGCGATACAGCTCCTCGTGCCGCGCGATCAATCGGCGCAGGTGCTGGATTTCCTCGAGGTCGGTCTCCTTGGACATGGACGGCGGAAAGTTAGGGGGCGGGGGAGGGAGATGCAATAAGGGAGGGGAGGCGGAGGGAGGGGTTAGGGATTAGGTAGTAGGGAGTGGGGAGTAGGAAGTAGGCGGTGGGGATTAGGGAGTGGTTGGCATTAGGTAGGGGCGAGCGGCCCTGCTCGTTCGCGGCCGAAACACGGGGTCTGGCTTCGCCTCGCGACGCGATGGCGTGCCTGACCTCGTGTGAAGGCCGAAGAACCGGCAACGGGGTCAGGCACCATCATGCTGCGCATGCTGAAGCCAGACCCCATGCCGGCGGCCGACCGCCCATCCGCCAACCGCCAGTACCCTTCTCTTGCACCTTCGTACCGTTGCCCTATCAATCTAGGCATGCCCCTGCCTCCTTTGCCCGCGAATCTCCAGGCCCGTCGTGATTTCCTCCGTAAGGTCGCCCTCGGCGCGGCGCTGTTCGCCGTGCCGGGGGCCTTCGCCGAGGCGCTGACCCGTACGCCGAAGCAGACCGAGGGTCCGTTCTACCCGGACAAGCTGCCGCTCGATACCGACAACGACCTGATCATTGTGAACAACGGCGTCACGCCCGCGGTTGGGGAAATCACTTGGCTCAGCGGACGCATCCTCGACGAGCACGGCGACCCAGTCCGCAATGCGCTGGTCGAGATTTGGCAGGCCGACAGCAAGGGCGCATACATCCACACGAAGACCGGCAACGCCGCCAAGCGCGACGGCAACTTCCAGGGGTTTGGCCGTTTCCTCACCGGCTCCAATGGCGAGTACCTTTTCCGGACGATCAAGCCCGTGCCTTATCAGCCGCGCACCCCGCACATCCACCTGGCCGTACGCCTCAAGGGCAAGAAGGAGCTCATTACCCAGTGCTACATCAAGGGGCATGAGCTCAACCCCAATGACATGGTCTACAAGGCCATCAAGGACCCGGCCCAGCGCGAGAGCGTGGCGATTGACTTCGCCCCGCTCAAGGGCTCGAAGGCCGGCGAACTCTCCGCCCGCTGGGACGTCGTCCTCGGCTTCACGCCGGAGGGTTGATCAGGTAGGGGCAGTAGTTAGCTGGCACGCTGGCAAGCGGGCACGTGGGCAAGGGCGCAGCGTTTGCCTCTGGCCAACCAGTCAACCGATCAACGGATCAACTCTGCCTTAGGTAGGGCTGGCCGTCCTCGGTCGGCCGCCGGCATGGGGTCTGGCTTCAGCATGCGAAGCATGATGGTGCCTGACCCCGTTGCCGGTTTCGGCCTTCACACGAGGTCAGGCACGCCATCGCGTCGCGAGGCGAAGCCAGACCCCGTGTTTCGGCCGCGGACGAGCAGGGACGCTCGTCCGCGGCCCAAGAGGCGTCCGGTGCGTTCTGGCCAACCGATCAACGGATCAACTCTCGAACAGTTGATTTCTTCCCCAACAAAAAGCCCCTGTTTCCAGGGGCTTGGGGGCGGACTCGGCGCGTCGCTTACTTGGCGTGGGCCTTGACGAAGTCGATGTTGGCCTTCACCTGCGGGACGCTGTCGTTCCAGTCGGCTTCGTGCTCGATCGAGATGTGGCCGTCGAACTTCTGCTTCTTCAATTCCTCGAGGCAGGCGGCGACGTCGACCACGCCCTTGCCGGCGACGACGACGGGCGAGTTACCGAACTTTTCTTTGTCCTTGAGGTGGACGCTGATGATGCGGCCGCTGAGGATGCGGAGGCACTCGACGGACTTGAGGTTCGAGGTGGCCCAGTGACCGATGTCGGCGCAGGCGCCGACGCGCTTGTCGCGGCTCTCGACGACGCCGAGGATGTAGAGGGGGTTCCAGACCTTGTACTTCGGCTTATCCATCGAGCCGCCGTGTTCGTGGAAGGCTACCTTGATGTCGGTCTCAATGGCGGCCTTTTCCCAGGCGGCGATCTGCTCGGTGGACTCGGTGCAGACGGCGTAGAGGCCCATCTTCTTGGCGAAGGCCATGATCTTGTTCACTTCCTCGGGGTTGCCGGCACCGACGACACCGTAGTTCACCGCCTTGACGCCCTGGCGCTTCAGCTCGGCCTGCAGTTCGGCCATGGCCTCGGGGGACATGGTGTGGCTAACCTTGTCCTTGGAGCCAGGCTTGAGGACTTGGCCCGGGTAGAACTCGATCATGTTGCCGCCGGCTTCCTTGGTCTTGGCGATCGCCTCGAACGCCGAGAAGCGGTTGAAGGTGTAGGCCTGGCAGCCGACGAACCAGCCGTTCTGGCGCAGTTCTTCGGGCAGGGGGTCGGCCTTGAGGGTCGCGACGAGCGCGAGGGCGAGGAGGGGGAGGAGGCGCATGAGGGTAGGGGGTTTATGACAGAGATAGACCCGGGGTGTTCCCTAGGTCAAGAACCCCTCCCTTTGCGGCTAGCGCCGACCACGTCCCGCCGGCTTGGTTTTGGCATGATTTTTCAGGCTTTCTGGCAGCATTGGCTTCGTTGGTGGCAAAGGCGTGGCGCCTTGGGCGCCCAAGGCGAACGCTGGGCCGGACGGTACTACCAGCGGGCCGGAGCCTACGTCTTGGCATCGAATTGGCGGTCCGGCGCCGATGAACTCGACCTGGTGGTGCTGGATGGCAAGGTCCTCGTTTTCGTGGAGGTCAAGACCCGGACGGCCGATCACGGGGGCGCTGGCCACGCGGCGGTGGATGCCCGCAAAAAGACGGCTTTAAGACGCGCGGCGAAGGCTTGGCTGCGCGAAATCGGCGGCGCCCCGCACCTCCGCTTTGATATCGTCGAAGTTCTGGTTTGCAAGCATGGCCCCGTCCGCATCCTGCAACACCGCGGCGAGCCCCTTCTCGGGCCTCGCCGTTTTTGAATACCGATGTCCGAAACCGACCGTCATCCGTTCCTCTCTGGCCTCAGCAAGCACCGCGGCGCCCAGCCCACTTGCGTGGTCATCTTCGGCGCTTCGGGCGACTTGGCGGCCCGGAAGCTGCTCCCCGCGCTCTACAACCTGGCCGTGGATAGCCTGCTCCCCGCCGACTTCCACCTGATCGGGTTCGGGCGCAAGCCGATCCCGGAGGCCGATTTCCGCGCCCAAGCCGGGGCCGATATCCAGAAGTTTTCCCGCCGGGAGTTCCGGGCCGACATCTGGAAGCGCGTCGAGGACAACACTTCCTACCAGGCCGGTGGCTATGACGAGCCGGCCGCCTACGCCGCCTTGAAGGAGCAGATCGCCGCCGCCGAGAAGCGCGCTGGGCGCCCCCTTCAGCTGGTGTTTTACGTCTCGACCCCGCCGACCGTGTTCGAGGCCATCCTCGAGAACCTCGGCCAGTCCGGCCTCGCCGCCCGCGGGCTGGGCACCGACCTCGAGAGCAAGGTCATCATCGAGAAGCCCTTTGGCAAGGACCTCGACTCCGCCGTCCACCTCAACGCCGTCGCTGCCCGCAACTTCCGCGAGTCCCAGATTTTCCGCATCGACCATTACCTCGGTAAGGAGACGGTCCAGGACCTCCTCGTCCTGCGTTTCGCCAACCCGATCTTCGAACCGCTCTGGAATCGCCGGCACGTCGACCACGTGCAGATCACCGTCGCCGAGGAGCTCGGCGTGGGGACCCGCGGTGGCTACTACGACGGCAGTGGCGCCACGCGCGACATGCTGCAGAACCACACCATGCAGCTCCTCGCGCTCGTCGCGATGGATCAGCCCCGCTCCCTTTCCGCCGAGCATATCCGCGACGAGAAGGTCAAACTGCTCGAGTCGATCAGCCCGCTGCGCCTCGGGGCCAACGGCGATGCCGTCCGCGCGCAGTACGCCGAAGGCCTTGCGGGCGGCGAGAAGGTCCCCGGTTACCTGGCCGAGAAGGACATCCCGGCGACCTCCCCGACCGAGACGTTCTGCGCCTTGCGCCTCTCCATCGAGAACAGCCGCTGGTCCGGCGTGCCGTTCTACATGCGCTCGGGTAAGCGCCTCGCCCGCCGCGTCTCGGAGATCGCGATCCAGTTCAAGCAGCCCGAGTCCGGCCTCTTCGCCGGCGACGCGCGCTACGACCTCGCCCCGAACCGCCTCGTCATCCAGATCCAGCCCGACGAAGGCACGACGCTGGTGCTCAACTCCAAGGTCCCCGGCCTCGAGCCGCGCACCCAGCCCGTGCGCCTGAGTTTCCGCTACGCGACTACCTATGGGTCCAACACGCCCGAGGCCTACGAGCGCCTGATCCTCGACGGGATCGTCGGCGACCGCACGCTCTTCATCCGCGGCGACGAGACCGAGGCCTCTTGGCGTCTCTTCGCGCCGCTGCTGCAGTCCTGGCAGCAGCAGGGCCGCGAAGGGGTCGAGACCTACGCCTCCGGCTCCTGGGGGCCCGCGGGCGGCGATGCCCTCCTGGCTGCCCACGGCCACGCCTGGCGCAACGCCGGCCGCTGATCATGGCCCACCCGTTGATCGACGCGCTCCCGGGTAACCCGGTCAAGATTTCCGCCGTGCTCCCCTCCCTCGACAAGGCTTGGGCGGAGGAAGGGGAAGAAGCCTCGCGCGCTTCGCAGATGAACGTCGTCCTGATGTTCGGCGCCGGCGTCTCCTCGGAGGACGCGCAGGCCCGCTTCGACGAAGCCATCCGCTTCGCCCAGCGCTACCCGTGCCGCCTCGTGATTCTTGCTGCGCGTCCGGTCGCCGAGGCCGCCGCCGTGCTCGAGGCCAAGGTCAACGTCCTCTGCTTCTTCGACCCCTCGCGGCGCGGCAAGCGCTGCTGTGAGGCGCTGATGCTCGCCCACGGTGCGCCGACCGCCGAACTCGAATCGCTCGTCTCCACCTGGCTCGAAGGCGACTTGCCCGTCAACCTCTGGGCGCACGGCGTCACCGCCGCGGAGTTCCAGCCCTGGCTGGCTTGGACGTCGCGCTGCCGGCGCGTCGTCGCCGACCGCTCCCTGGTGGGCGATGATTTCTTCAAGCTGGCGTTCCCTAACCCGAAGTCGGTCCGCGACCTCGCTGTGGCGCGCTGCCTGCCGGTCCGGCAGGCGCTCGGCCAATTCCTCGCCGCGCATGCGCCCGCCGAACTCGTCCGCGGGCTCCGCTCGGTGACGATCAACCACGGTCCGGCGCTGCAGGGCGAGGCCGCCGGGCTGCTCGAATGGATGCGGGGTTGCCTCACGCATTGCGCCGGCCTCTCCCGCTCGCACCTCGACGCCACTTTCGCGCTTTCGCCCAAGGCCCCGCCCGGCGACAACCTCGATGCTGAGTGGGTTTTTGCCGATGGGGCCCGTTTTTCGTGGGAGCACGCCGACCAAGGGACCCGCGCAATCATCACCTTTACGCGGAGCCGTCAGTCCGCACCGGTCACGCAGCGCGTTGCCTTGATGGGTGCGCCCGAGGCCTTGTCGGAAGCGGTTTTCTTTTAAGCCTTACCGGCGGGCGGGTTCATCCGTCGTCCTCCCTCGCCGATGGTTGTCCAGCCCTTGCTCAGGCGACGCCGTTCTCGCGTATCCAAGCGGCCATGAGCTGGAACGCCTTGGCGCGGTGGCTGATCTTGTCCTTCTCCTTGGGGGAGAGTTGCCCGAAGGTCTGCTCGTGGTTGGCCGGCACGAAGAGCGAATCGTAGCCGAACCCTTCGGCGCCGACTTCGGCGTCGAGGATCTTGCCCCAGCACTGGCCCACGAATTTACCGACTTCTTGATTGGGCCCGAGGAGGATGAGGTGGCACTCGAAGCGCGCGCCGCGTTTATGGAGAGGCGCCTTCTTCATGGCCTCGAGCAGCTTGGCCCGGTTCTGGGCGTCGGTCGCGCCGACGCCGGCAAAGATGGCGGAGTCGACGCCGGGGCCGCCTTGCAAGGCATCGCAACAAAGGCCGCTGTCGTCCGCGAGGACCCAGGCTTTCTGGGGGGTGATCTCGCGGAGAGCGTTGGCCTTCAGGCGGCAGTTACCGTTAAAGGTACCGGTGATTTCTTCGACATACGGCATGCCTCCGAGCTCCTTCGCGGAGCGGACTTTAACCGCGAGTCGCGCTTGCGCGAACATGCGCCCGAATTCCTCGGCCTTATGTGCATTGCCCGTCGCCAGGTAGATATCCATGCCCGGAATGTGAGTGCCCGTCAGGGAGAAGGCAAGGAGGGGAGGGCATACAAGCTGGCCGGCTGGCCAGTGGGCACGTGGGCAAGGGGAAGGATACGGAAGGACACAAGCTGGCCCGCTGGCTCTTTGGTAGGGGCAGCACCGCGTGCTGCCCTAGTGGTAGGGCTGACCGTCCCCGGTCGGCCGTCAGCATGGGTCCGGCTTCATCTCGCGAGGCGATGATGTGCCTGACCTCATGCGCGCTTGGCTGCCGCCATGGTCTCCCTTGCCCACTTGCCCGCCGGCCCGCTGGCCCACTCATCATAATGGATTGTTTCCGCCCCCTTCCTCGGCCAAGGTAGGGTCTGGGCGGTCCTCAGCCTTCATCGGTCATCTGCCCTCCGTCATCTTTTCGTCCCTTGTCCCTCCGCTGCCTCATCACCGCCGGCCCGACCCGCGAGTTCCTCGACCCGGTCCGCTTCGTCAGCAACCCGTCGACGGGCAAGATGGGCTATGCCCTGGCCGCCGCCGCCCGGGCCGCAGGTTGGACGGTCGACCTCGTTTCCGGTCCGGTCTCCCTGCCTGAGCCCGCCGGTGTCATGGTCTACCCGGTTGTCTCCGCGGCCGAGATGCTCCGGCAGACGGATGCCTTGTTCGGTCCTTGCGATATTTTGATTATGACCGCCGCGGTCAGCGACTGGCGCCCGCAGGTCAGCCACCCGCAGAAACTCAAGAAGACCGGCGAAGCCCTGACCGTCGCGTTCGAGCCGACCGAGGACATCCTCGCCACGCTCGCCCGCCGCCGCCGACCCGACCAGCTCCTCGTCGGCTTCGCCGCCGAGACCGAGGACGTGGAGGCCCACGCCTTGGCCAAGCTCGCCCGCAAAGACGTCGACCTGATCGCCGCCAATTCGGTGGCGGGTCCCCAAGGCGCGTTTGGCTCCGACCAGAACCGGCTCGTGCTCCTCGGGCGCGACGGCTTCCGTGCCGTCCTCGGACCCGCCGCCAAGACCGCCGTCGCGACCGCCTTGATCGCCCAGCTCGCGCCCTTCCTCGCGGCGCGTTCCCGCTAAGATGTCCCGCCGCCGCTCCAGTTCGCTGGACCGTATCCTCGGTCGACTCGAAGGCCTCGACGCCCAGAACCTTGCTATCCTCGCCCGCCGCATCGAGCGCGAGCGCGACCTCATGGAGACGGTGCTCGACACGCTCCGCGAGGGCGTGCTGGTGCTCGCCCAAGACGGTGCCGTGGAATACGCCAACGCCGCGGCCGTCGTCCTGCTCGGGGCTGACCCGACCGAGGTCAACGGCGCGGACCTCCGGCGTTTCTCGCCCGACATCGCCGCGGCGCTCGACCTGCCCGGCGAAGTCGAGGGGATGACGCGCGAACTCGAAGTCCGCTACCCGGAGCCGCGCGTGCTGCGGCTCCACCTGGCCCGCGTGGCCGACGCCCATTCCGCCGACCGGACCCGCCGCGTGGTCGTCCTGAGCGACGTCACCGCCGAGCGCACGCAGACCGAGGACCGGGTTGAGAGCGAGCGCATCGACTCCATCATGGCCCTCGCCGCGGGCGTCGCCCACGAGGTCGGCAACCCGCTCAACGCGATCGGCATCCACCTGCAATTGCTCCAGCGCGAGGCCGAGAAGCTCGGCGACTCGCCGGCCGCCCAAAAGGTGCGTCAGGCCGCCGAGGTTTGCCGCGGGGAGATCTCCCGCCTCGATGGGATCGTGCGCGACTTCCTCGGGGCGATCCGGCCGACCCCGCCCAACTTCGCCGACACCGATCTTGTGGCCGTGGTGGCCGAGGCGATGACGCTCCTGCGCGACCAGATGGAGCAGCTGGGGGTGCGGGTGCAGGTCGACCTCCCGGGCTCGATGCCCGCGATCTTGGCGGACCGCAACCAGGTCAAGCAGGCGCTTTTCAATGCCACGAAGAACGCCCTCGAGGCGATGGATCGCGGCGGGGAACTGTTCGTGACCTTGTCGTCCGACGACGAGTGGGCGGTGCTTTCGATCCGCGACACCGGCGTCGGGATCCCGGCTGACCGGCTGACGCGGGTCTTCGACGCCTATTACACGACCAAGGAATCGGGCGGCGGCCTCGGCATGCTCATCATCCTGAAGATCATGCGGGCGCATGGCGGCTCGGTGGATATCCGTAGTACCCCTGACGTCGGCACGACCGTGACCCTGCGTTTCCCCCTCAAGCAACGTAGGGTCCGTACCCTAGACGCTCCGCGGGCTTGAAACTTTCTCGGCTTCCCGCAGTCTTACCTTTCCTCCCCATGCGTCTCGCCCTCTGCCTTCTCGCCTTACCCCTCGCCGTCCTCGCCGAGGATAAGCCTCTGCCGCTCGTGCTGCCGAAGTCCGTCGCGCTGGGTACTCCGAAGCCCATGAAGATCGACAACCTCGAGCCGCCGGCCAAGGGCCCGCGCGTGTTGCCGAAGGTCCCCGCCGAGGCGAAGAATCTCGCCCTCGGTTGCCCGGTCACCTCCAGTGCCAAAGAGGCGGCCGCCGGCGATTTCTCCTACCTTACCGACGGTGATAAAGGCGGGGAGGAAGGCTTCGAGGTCGAGCTTCCGCGCGGCCACCAGTGGCTGCAGGTCGAGCTCCCGAAGACCTCCGATATCCACGCCATCGCCCTTTGGCACTTCCACCGTGAGCGGCGCGTCTACTTCTGCGTGGTGGTGCAAATCTCCGACGACCCTGATTTCAAGACCGGGGTGACGACGGTCTACAATAGCGACGCCGAAGGCGAACTGGGCTTCGGGAAGGGCAAGGACTACGTTTACTACGAATCCAACGAGGGGCGCGTTATCCCGGTCGCCGCCGTCAAGGGGCGCTACGTCCGCTTCCACTCCAAGGGCAACTCCGCCGCGCCTTCCAATGATTATATCGAGGGCGAGGTCTGGGGCGTGCCCGCCAAGTAAGCCCGACTTTGCTTGAATCGCCCGGGCTTCCGCCCATTTTGGGGTTGTGAAGGTCCTCCGTGCCAAGTCCGCCGGGTTCTGCTGGGGTGTCGAGCGCGCCATCGATATCGCCCGGGAGTATGCCCAGAAAGGCCGTCACCCCGTCTACACCGATGGGCCGTTGATCCATAACCGCCAGATGATGGAGGTCCTCACCGGCGAGGGCATCCGTGAGCTCGGCGACTACCGCAGCCAGGACAAACTCGCCGTGTCGCCGGAGACCGCTGCCGCCGCCGTGATGGTCGTGCGTGCCCATGGCATCTCGCCTGACCGCCGCCAGTACCTCAAGTCGCTCGGCATGGAGTTCCGCGACGCCACCTGCCCCGACGTCGGCATCATCGCCGGCAAGGTCCGCATGCACGCGAAGAAGGGCTTCCGCACCGTCATCTTCGGCGACCCGCAGCACCCCGAGGTCATCGGCTTGCTTGGGTACGCGGAAGGGCAAGGCCACGTCATCTCCGGCCCCGCCGACATCGACGCCTTACCCGACCTCGGGGACAAGATCTGCATGGTCTCCCAGTCGACGATGTTCACCGACGAGTTTGCGCGGTTGGCCGCCCACCTCCGGACGCGTTTCCCTTCGGCGCTCATTTTCGACACTATCTGCGGTGCCACCAAGGACCGGCAGTCCGATGTCGTCGAACTGCGTCGCCAAGGGTGCGAGGCGATCGTGGTCATCGGCGGCCGGCATTCGGCCAACACGATGAAACTCGCCAAACTGGTCGAACTGCAAGGGCTGCCCTGCTTCCACGTGGAGACCGCCGCCGAACTCGACTTCGGCGCATTAGGGCGTTTCGCCGTCGTCGGGGTCACCGCGGGGGCCTCGACCCCAGCTTTTCTGATCGACGAGGTCTGCCGCCAGCTCGAGGCCTTGTCCTGAAGCCCTTTCTGGGGCGGTTTTCGTGGTAAATCAGACGCGGATTTATCACGGGTGAGACCCCGTCCCTCCTTGCACCCCGGCGGGTGGCCTTCTTAATGCATGCCATTATGCCCATCGTCGCTACCATTCTCGGTATCCTGCTCGTCGTCCTCCTCGTCCTCGCGGTCTACGCCGTGGGCATCTACAACGGGCTGGTCACGCTGCGGAACGTCTTCCGCAACGCTTTCGCCCAGGTCGACGTCCAGCTCAAGCGCCGGCATGACCTGATCCCGAACCTCGTCGAGACCGCCAAGGGTTATATGGCCCATGAGAGCGGCACCCTGACCGCCGTCATCGAAGCCCGCGCCAAGGCTACCCAGGCCAACGTCCGTTTTGCCGGTAACCCGAACGACCCCGCCGCCATGCGCGACCTCAGCCAGGCCGAAGCCGGCCTGAGCGGCGCCCTTGGCAAATTGATGGTCGTCTCCGAGCAGTACCCCCAACTCAAGGCCGACACCACGATGCGCGCCCTGATGGAGGAACTGACCTCGACCGAGAACCGTATCGCTTTCTCGCGCCAAGCCTACAACGACGCCGTCTTATCCTATAACAACGGCCGCGAGACCTTCCCCCAGGTCTTCGTCGCAAACTCGTTTGGTTTCGTCGCCGCCGAGTTCTTCAAGGCCGAAGAAGCCGATAAGGTTGCCCCGACGGTGAAGTTCTAAGCGCTCGCCGCGAACGGCCCATGGCCGCCACGATGAATTTTTTTCGGGCGCAGGATGACGCCCGCGGACGCACGACCAAGTTGGTCGTGCTACTCGTGTTGGCCATCATCATCCTGATCAGTGGCCTCTACGCCCTGGCGGTGGTGGGTTCCTCCAATCCAAGCCGCGGGCGCCCGCTGGATTGGTGGCAGCCCGAACTGTTCCTCGGCACCTCGGGCGTCGCCTTGCTGGTCATCGTGGCCGGCAGCCTCATCCGCATGAGCGCCTTGTCCGCCGGCGGCGCGTCCATCGCGATCGGGCTCGGCGGTCGCCGGATCCCCAGCCGCGGTGCCTCGCCCGGCGAGCGCCGCCTGCTCAACGTCGTCGAGGAGATGGCCATCGCCTCGGGGATGCCCGTGCCTACCTGCTTCGTCCTCGAGGACCCCGGTATCAACGCCTTCGCCGCCGGCAACGACCCCAAGGACGCCGTCATCGGCGTGACCCGCGGGGCACTCGACCTGCTCACGCGCGACGAGCTGCAGGGCGTCGTGGCCCACGAGTTCAGCCACATCGGCAACGGCGACATGCGCATGAACCTGCGCCTCATCGGCGCGGTCGCCGGACTCCTGGCGCTTACGCAGCTGGGCTACCTTCTCATCCGCATCGCTCCCCGCGGCCGCGACGGCGCCAAGGTCGGCCTCCCGATGATGGCCGCCGGCGCCGTGGTCATCGTCTTCGGTCTCGGCGGCGTCTTCTTCTCCCGCGTCATCCAGGCCTCCATCTCGCGCCAGCGCGAGTACCTCGCCGACGCCTCCGCCGTCCAGTTCACGCGCAACCCGCTGGGGCTCTCCGGCGCCCTCCAGAAAGTCGCGCGGGGCACCACCGCTCCGGCGAGGCAGCGCGCGCCTCGCGATCGGTTCGAGGAGGAAGCGAACGATGACGGCTCGCCCAACCTCGGCTTCGCCCAGTCCGAGGCCCAGCACATGTTTTTCAGCTCCACACCCGGCTTCTGGGACAGCCTTTTCTCGACGCACCCGCCCTTGGAGGATCGTATCCGCCGCATCGACCCGGCTTTCGACGGCAAGTTGCCCACCGGTCCGCTGCTGCGCGTCAGCGACGAGGCCGAGGCACCTGTGTCGCGACTCGGTGGTGCGGCCCCGGCTGCCACCGCCGCCGCGCCGGCGCCCACCCGCGCCCCGACCAACCTCGAGATCCAGGAAGCCGTCCATTTTAATGGCCGCTTCCCCGAGACCTTGCGCGACGCCTTGGCGGAGCCAATCGGCGCCATGGGCCTGGTCTTCGCCTGCGTCCTCTCCTCGGACCCCGCAACCCGGGCCCAGCAACTGGCTTCGCTCGACGAACTCGCCGGCGGGGAGGTCGCCCGGGAGGCCCAGCGCCTGCAGCCGATCCTGCGCGCCCTGCCGCCCGGCTTCCGGGTGCCGGCGCTCGACCTCGCGATGCCCGCCCTGCGCGTCCTTTCGCCCGTGCAGCGCGCGACCTTCCGCGACGCCTTGGCGCGCTTCAGCGCCTCGACCGAGGATGGGCTCGTCGGCCTGCTTGTCCAAGGGGCTGTCCGTCGCTACCTCGAGCTCCCTCCGCCCATCGCTGGTCGCGACCTGCTGACCCTCGCGCAACATCACGGGCTGGTCCTTTCGGCCGTCGTGCACGCCTCCGGCGAATCGGAGGAGGGGCATCAGGCCGCCTACGCCAAGGCCTGCCAGTCCCTCGGGCTTGCGCTCGACCCGCTCTTGCCCGCCGCCGCCATCGACCTCGCGAAGGTCGACGACTCCCTGGCCTGCCTCGCGAAGCTCCCGGTGCCTGCGCGTCGCGATTTCGTACGCGCCTGCGGCGTCGCCGTGCTCAGCGACGGGCAGGCCGAGCCCCGCGAGGTCGAGATCCTCCGCGCCGTGGCCGACTCGCTCGGCATCAGCTTCGCCACCGGGCTGAAGGCCTGATACCCTCGGAGGGTAGGGGCAGCACCGCGTGTTGCCCTAGCTAGTGAAGGCAACCTTAACGGATCACGGGCATGACCTCATCAAGCGCCTCCGGATTTCACCTCAGCCAAAGGGGTCAGGCCGTTCGTGCCTGACCCTGTTAGTTAAAACGCCCGAAATGGGCTTCTAAACTAACACCCAGACTGACTAACGGCCTGACCCCTTTGCATTCCGCCGTCATGACGCGTCGCTGGCCGACCATAGTGGGGGCAGCGGCAAGCGATGCGGTCGCGCCCGTTACCATGACCTCATCAAGCGCCTCCGGATTTCACCTCAGCCAAAGGGGTCAGGCCGTTCGTGCCTGACCCTGTTAGTTAAAACGCCCGAAAGAGGCCTCTAAACTAACACCCCTCTTCACTAACGGCCTGACCCCTTTGATGCCGGACCCCTTTGATGCCGTTTTCCATGGGACGATCCCCGTCCCTAATCTCCGCACGTTCCGGCCGGCCTCGGCTCAACCCGCGATGAGCGACTCGCCGGTCATCTCGGCCGGCTTCGGTAGGCCCATGAGGGCGAGCAGGGTCGGGGCGACGTCGGCCAGGCGGCCGGTGGGGCGGGTCTTGAGGGTCTTGCAGCCGGCGCCGTAGAGGACGACCTCGACGGGGCTGAGCGTGTGGCGCGTGTGGGCGCAGTTCTCCTCCGGCTCCCACATTTGGTCGGCGTTGCCGTGGTCGGCCGTGATGACAGCCTTGCCGCCGACTTGGTCGAGGGCGGCTAGGAGGACGCCGAGGCCGCTGTCGACGGCTTCGCAGGCCTTGCAGACGGCGGCGAGGTCGCCGGTGTGGCCGACCATGTCCGGGTTGGCGTAGTTGACGACGATGAGGCCGTACTTGCCGGAAAGGATTGCGGCCTTGGCCATCTCGGTGACGTGCGCGGCCGACATCTCGGGCTTCTGGTTGTAGGTCGAGACTTCCTTCGGGCTCTGCGCCATGCCGCGCTCTTCACCGCTGAAGGGTTCCTCGCGGTAGTCGTTGAAGAAGAAGGTCACGTGCGGGAACTTCTCGGTCTCGGCCGTGCGGAACTGCGCGACACCTTGCTTAGCGACCCACTCGCCGAGGATGTTCACCATCTTGGCAGGCTTGTCGAAGACGACGTTGGGGCAGAGGCCCTTCTCGTAGTTCGTGAGGGTGGCGTAGAAGATCTTGAGGAGCTTCGCGCGGGCCCAGCCCTTGAACTCCGGATCGGTGAAGGCGCGGGTGATCTCGCGCGGGCGGTCGCCGCGGAAGTTGAAGAACAGCACCGAGTCGCCGTCCTGGATGTAAGCCGTGCCCTTGATACGGGTGGCCGGGACGAATTCGTCGCCGGTCGTATTAGAGTCGGTCGGCTGGTCGTAATAGGCCTGTACGGCTTCGGCGGCCGAAGCGGCTTCCGGGGCCGGAGCGCCGGTGAGGGCGTCGTAGGCGGCCTTCACGCGTTCCCAGCGGTTGTCGCGGTCCATGGCCCAGAAACGGCCGGCGACGCTGGCGACCTTGCCGATGCCGATCTTCACGAGTTCCGCTTCGAGCTGCTTGAGGTAGCCGAGGCCCGAGGTGGGCGGGCTATCGCGGCCGTCCATGAAGGCATGGATGAAGACCTTGGAGAGGCCTTCTTCCTTCAGGAGGCGGAGGAGGGCGTAGAGGTGGGGTAGGGTGGAGTGGACGCCGGCTTCGGAGCAGAGGCCCATCAGGTGAACCGCGCCGCCGGTAGCCTTGACGTTCTCGACGAGGCCGCGGAAGGCCTTGATCTGGCGCATGGCGGCCGGGTCGGTGAGGCCCTTATCAATGCGGACGATCTCCTGGTCGACGATGCGGCCGGCGCCGATGTTCTGGTGGCCGACTTCGGAGTTCCCCATGATGCCGACGGGCAGGCCGACATCGAGGCCGTGGGCCATGATCTCGGTGCGGGGCCAGTCTTGGGTCAGGCCGCGGGAGACCGGGATATTCGCCAGCTTCACGGCGTTGAACTTGTCGTGCTTAGGGTTGTGGTTTTCGCCCCAACCGTCGCGGATCACTAGGAGTACGGGTTTCATAAGTGGATAGGAGGGAGAGATAGGGTGATTTGGGGTAGGGAGGCAAAGAGGAATCGAGGCTGAGTGGGTAGGGGCGGCACCGCGTGCTGCCCTAGATGCCTTTAAGGTAGGGACGAGCGTCCCTGCTCGTCCGCGGTCGAAACACGGGGTCTGGCTTCGCCTCGCGACGCGATGGCGTGCCTGACCTCGTGTTGAAGGCCGAAGTTCCTTGCCGCGAAACCGGCAACGGGGTCAGGCACCATCACGCTACGCGTGCTGAAGCCAGACCCCATGCCGGCGGCCGACCGGGGACGGTCAGCCCTACCTGAAGCGCACAGAGTGCTGAGTCGAGTGCTGAATCGAGTACAGCGGACAGGTTCCTTTCCCTGACCCTGCTCCTGACCCTTAGTTTTCACGGGCCCTAGCCCTAGCCCTCACGTCTTCCTTTGCACTTCCGGGACTTTGTCTCTAGGCCTTCCGACATGCCCCGACTTCTCTTCGCTCTGCTCGGAATGGCGTTTTGCGCCGTCGCCTCGGCCGCGTCGGTCGAGAAACTGACCATCGACGGCAAGGCCGTGACCGTGAAGGTCCCGGATCAAGCCGCCCCGGGTAAGCCGTGGCTTTGGGTCGGCGAGTTCGGCGGCCACCTGAAGTCGCTCGAGGACGGGCTGGTCGCGAAAGGCTGGCACGTGGTCTACGTCGGCGTGAGCAACCAGTTCGGCTCCGCTCGCTCGATGGCGACCTGGGATAAAGTGTACGCCGACCTGCGTGAAAAGCGCGGGCTCTCCGCCAAGCCGGCGCTGCTCGGGATCTCGCGCGGCGGTCTCTATGTCAATGCCTGGACGCGCCTGCACCCGGACCAAGTCAGCGTGCTCTACCTCGACAACGGCGTGTGCGACATCCGCTCCTGGCCGGGTGGGTTCGCCCTGACGCACCAGAGCAAGGGCAGCGCCGGTGACTGGAAACTTTATAAGACCGAGTTTGGTTTCGCGAACGACGAGGACGCCAAGGCGAAGTCCCTGCAAGCCGCCGAAGGGCTCCTGCCGGCAATCAAGGCCGGGGTCGTCCTTATCTCGTGCCACGGTACTGCGGACAAGACCGTGCCCTTTGAGGACAACGCCGCGCTCGTCAGCAAACTTTGGCAGGACAATGGCGGCCGCGTGAAGCTCTGGGCCAAGGAAGGCGGCGATCACCATCCCCACGGCCTGCCGGATCCAAAGGCGTTGATCGAGGTGCTGACGGCGGAAGCGAAGTAATCGGCCCTCCGAGGGGCAGGGGGTAGGCGCGGAGTGCTGAATCGAGTGCTGAATTGAGTACCGAGTGCTGAGTCGAGGGAAGCTGATGCCCATTTAGGCGCGCTACGCGCGGGTAGGGACGAGTGTCCCTGCTCGTCCGCGGCCGAAACACGGGGTCTGGCTTTGCCTCGCGATGCGATGGCGTGCCTGACCTCGTGTTGAAGGCCGAAGTTCCTTGCCGCGAAACCGGCAAGGGGTCAGGCACCATCACGCGACGCGTGCTGAAGCCAGACCCCATGCCGGCGGCCGAGCGAGGAGGGCAGCCCTGCCTGAGGCGTGGACTCAGCGCAGGGGGTGTTCTTGCCTGTCCCTGACCCTGCCGACTGACCCTGTCCCTTGATATCAGGCCGCGCTCACGCCTCCACCCAGCGGCCCTTTTCCTTGATGAGGTCGACGAGGCGCTCGACGGCTTCTTCCTGGGGGATGTTGAACTTCACGGGCGTCTTGCCGACGTAGAGGTTGATTTTACCGGGGGCGCCGCCGACGTACCCGAAGTCGGCGTCGGCCATCTCGCCGGGGCCGTTCACGATGCAGCCCATGACGGCGATGGTGACGGACTTCAGGTGGCCGGTGCGTTCCTTGATCTTCAGGGTCGTCGACTGGATGTCAAAGAGGGTGCGGCCGCAGCTCGGGCAAGCGACATACTCGGTCTTGGTCTGGCGCATGCGCGCGCCCTGCAGGATGTCATAGGCCAGCGTGAGCGACTTCGCCGAAGAGGTCGGCGTCTCGCACGAAAGGAAGTCGCCGTAGCCATCAACGAGTAGGCCGCCAGCGAAGATCGAGGCCTCGATCAGGCGGGATTGGAAGCCTGCGTCGAGAAGTACCGCGTTGGCGACCGTCGTGCGGATCCAGAGCGGGGCTTCGAGCTGGGCGACGTCAGCGCAACGGACGAGTTCGCGGTAAGTGCCAGTGGCGTGGAGGTCGTCCTGCGGCTGCGAAGAGGTGAGAATAAGCCGGCCGGCGGGAATCGCCGCGAGTTCCTTCGTGAGCGCCGCGAGCGTCGGGCCATCGAGGTCGACGGCAAGGATGGCGTCATGTTTAACGACGGCTTCACCCCAGGCTTTGACGTCGGCGCCATTGGCGGCGGCGAACGCCTTAACAACCACCAGACGGCTCCCGGAGCCGTCGAACGGGAAGTCGGCAGGCGATAGGCTCGTCTCGACGAAGAGGGCCGGTAGGGCTGGTCCGAGGGCCTTGCGCAGGGAGCGTAGGCCGGACGCATGGGCGGGGTCGTCGAGGCGCACCAGCAGGCCTTCGGCGCGGACTTCTCTTTGGGCCGCATGGGCGTCGAGGAGTTCCTTTGCCGCGGCTTGCCAGTCGGCGAGGCCGGCGATGCTGCGGACAATCACGCGAGGGAGTTCACCCGAACCCGCGAGGCAATTCGAGGAAAGTGCGATGAGCTCGGTCTCGCGACGGACGAAAGCGAACGGGTCGGCCGGGTCGGCGGGAAGTTTGACCGAAGAAGCGGCGCCGAGCGCGGCGAAGTCTTCGGCGCGGCGGACGATCTCGCGGCAGACCGGGATCTCATGCCACGGGTCCTCCGTCAACGAGACGCGGATCGTGTCGCCCAGGCCGTCGGCCAGTAACGAGCCGATGCCGATGGCGGACTTGATGCGGGCGTCCTCGCCTTCGCCAGCCTCGGTCACGCCGAGGTGGAGCGGGTAGTCCATGCCGAGCCCGGCCATGCGGGCGGCGGCGAGCCGGTAGGCCTCGACCATCACCTTCGGGTTCGAGGACTTCATGGACAGGATCATATCCTTGTAGCCGTGGGACTCCGCGATGCGGATGAATTCGAGGGCGGACTCCACCATCCCGTTGGGCGAGTCGCCAAAGCGGTTCATGATGCGGTCGGAGAGCGAGCCGTGGTTGGTGCCGATTCGGAGAGAGCGGCCGAGGGCCTTGGCGCGGAGGACTAGGGGCGTGAAGGCCTCGTGCAGGCGCTCCAGTTCCTCGGCGTAGGCTTGGTCGGTGTACTCCAGCACCGCAAACTTCTTCTTGTCGGCGTAGTTGCCCGGGTTGACGCGAACTTTCTCCACGTGCTCAACGGCCTCCATCGCGGCGACCGGGAGGAAATGGATGTCGGCGACCAGCGGCTGGTTGAACCCCGCTGCTCGGAACTGCCGGTGGATATCCTTGAGCGCGATGGCCGCGGCCTTGTTCGGGGCGGTGATGCGGATGATCTCGCAGCCCGCCTCCGCGAGCCGGATCGCCTGGGCCACGGTCGCCGCGACATCCTCGGTGTCGGA
>Ga0114978_10000215_pt1 | contig 47783 bp, 34 predicted proteins | sample S_140212_EF_Meta_FD_87027 | JGI IMG/M metagenome (GOLD analysis project Ga0114978, IMG submission 87027) | Freshwater microbial communities from Lake Simoncouche, Canada to study carbon cycling - S_140212_EF_MetaG | ecosystem: Environmental > Aquatic > Freshwater > Lake | place: Lake...
AAAGTGTTGATAAGGCACGGCATATAAGATATTATTATGCTTACTAATTAATTCTTTTATGCGTTCGTTTCTATGCGAACTGGCGTTGTCTAAAATAATTAATTTATCCTTGAATTTTGTAGTAATATATTTTTCTAAAAACTCAACTAATCTATCCGTATTTATTCCGCTTTTTTCATATAACTCCCACCCTAAAACGCCTTTGGTAGAAATCGCAAAAATGCCTGTATATTTCTTAAAGACCTCTTGTGATTCGGTTTTTATCACACATCTTTTACCAATATCACTATAACAATGATGTCTTTTTTGTAGTGATTTTATACTGGTTTCATCAATACAAATAATATCATCAATATTATATTTTTTCACCTCTTTATAAAAATCCTTAATTTTTGCATTTATGTCTATTTCCTTCCCAAAGCGTTTTGTCGGTTCGTGTCTTATCCTTGTTATTTTCAAAGTAATATTATTGTCCCTTACGATGCGACTTAAATGAAACCTTGATAATGTTAAAGTTGGGTATTTTTCTTTAAGTTTTACTAATAAATCATCCATCGTAATTGTTTTATTCTTTTTTAATTCATCTAAAATAAACTTAATATGTTCTTTCTGTATTTTATATGCAACAGGCTTTCGGTTATGGCGTTTTATTTCTTCTTCCGCTTGAAATCTATCTACCCAACGCATTAAACTTCTTACCGAACACTTGAATATTTTACAGACTTCTTCTTGGGTTGTATCTTCGGTCAGGTAATAATTAACTGCCGATAATTTATAATCCTCACTTTTATGTATTGTCATTTAATATGATGTAATAATTATATTAATATAATATAGTAAATAAAATTATAACTATATTATATAAAATGAAAAATATTAATTTATTAATTGTAGCATCTTCTGATATGGATGGAACTGACGATGATTTTAATTTACCATCTGATGTTATTAATATTGAATTTCCTTGTTCTAAATATGATGGTAAAATTATTAAAGAAAATGAAATGGCAACAAATAAATCACCAAAATGTAAAAAATGTCACTATACACAAGTAGAACATAAATATGGTTATCCATTATTTCCATTACATCCAGTTAAATTAATAGCAGGAGAAATGGCAGATACAGGAAAACCAGTTTATGAAAAATCAAAATATAGTGATTTTTGGAAAAATAAGTATGTAATATTTGAAAGAATTAAATTTATGTTTGGTGATGATATTAATATTAATTATAATTCAATTGTTCCTACTTATGTGAATAATTTAGAATATTTACCAACCATAGATAAAATAAATAATATAATTTGTAATAAATTAAAACTAAAAGGAACAATAACTTATAAAAAACCATATAATTTTTCGTGTATGTTGGATGAAATTTATAACCAAAAGGATTATAAAGATACAAAATATGATTGTATATTTGTAGTTAGTGGTGGTTTAGGATGGTTATATACTCCTGATAATTTTAAAGTAATGACGAATTTATTGCGTGATAAATCAAAAATGGCAATAATAGGTAATTTATGGAACACACCAATATTTGATTATGCAGAATATTTTGGTAAATTCAAATTTATGAATCCAATTAATTCTTGTTTATATGATAATTCTTATATTTATGCTTCTAATGAAATTAAAAAAGATATAAAAAAATGCATTAGTGATTATACTAAAATTTTATTAGATGATACTAAATTTATTGAAGGTTATGAAATGTTATTTAGAGTATAAAATTATTTTTAACTCACATTTAAAAATCGGCGTTTTAAATGTGCGAAGGTGTAAATATACGAAATAATTGTTTATTTTCATTATCATTATTATGATTTTTAATATATCTATATTTATTTAAAGTTAGTTTATTATTATGAGTTAAATTATAATAGGTATATTTTTTTGTATTTTTAATATAATTATCTAAAAAATGTGTATATTCAGGTATCAATCTTATAATTTCAATAGGTTTAATAATTTCAATTTCAATAATAGCTTTTTTTAATTTTTGTTTTTGATGATATTTTAGTCTAGATGTGCGTGTTGATCGTTTTGTTAATCGTTTTTGAGTAAGATATATATTATTATTATTATTATTATTATTATTATTATTATTATTATTATTATTATATTCTTTAATTTGTTGAATATTATTAAATTTTAGTTGTTTTGTTTTTTTTGTTTTTTTTGTTGTAAAATCTGTAAAAAGATTGCAAATACTACCACCTTTACTTTTATATGTTTTAACCATCTTTATAATTGTAATAGATAATTATTTATATAATTATTTATATAATTATTTATATTTTATATAATTATTTAACATTTGTATTTATATGACAATCATTAACCCTACCACTTGGGTCGCTTGAATTAATACCTAACCACTTAGTATTTGGAGCCCAAGCTTTAACAGTTGTTTCACGTGATGGATATAGTTTTTCGAATATTTGTCTATAATAAAATGCCTCTGTAGTTTGTGGTGTATTATAAGGATATAAATATGATCTATTATTAAATGCTGCTAAAAAGTTCAATCTAACTTCTGTATCAGTAAAAGATTTAAGAGTATCAATCCATCTATAAGTAATAGAGTCACTAAATTGTTCTTTTTGTCTCCAAAGGACTTCCTCTGGTAAATAAACAGGTTTACCATCATCATTTTTAATATCAAAGGCTTTTCTAAGAATATATTTTTCAATAGGTTTACCATTAGGTGTACCATTAGGTGAATAGGGTTGTGCTTTAACATCTTTATTAATATTAATACATAACTTAACAAATTCAGTATCTAAAAAGGGAACGCGAGATTCCAACCCATTTCCCATAGTAGATTTATCTGCACGTAAACAATCAAAATATCCTAAATCTAATACACGTCTCTTACATTCTAATTGATGTTCCATATCATTAGGTGCTTTGTGAAAATATAAATAGCCACCTAAAATTTCATCACTACCTTCACCACTTAATACCATTTTAACACCCATTGATTTAATTTTACGAGACATTAAATAATGTGGTGTGGATGCTCTAATGGTTGTGATATCATACGTTTCTAAAACACTAACAATTTCATCAATAGAATTAATACCTTCTTCAACAGTAAAATCAATTTCATGATGAGTCGTTCCTAAGAAGTCAGCAACTAAACGTGCATAGGGTAAATCTGTGCTATCTTTATCACCTATACTAAATGTATGAATATTTGGGTTTTCACCATAAATTTCAGGATGTTCTCGTATATATTTAACAGCAATACTCGCAACTAAAGAACTATCTAAACCTCCTGAAAGTAAAATACCAAATGGAACATCACTCATTAATCTAATGATAACTGCTTTTTCAAAGCTTTCTTTAATTTGTTTTAATAATAAATCCTGGTCTACATTACTAAGACTATTTTTCTCTTGATAATCATATGAAACTGTGTCTTCACCAACATTCTGATCATTTATCCAATCTCCATCTGGTGTATTACAAAAATAGTTAATTGGTTTTAAAATTGGATTTTTTGCATCAAAATATAAATAACATCCATTTGGCATAACACTAACATTAATACATTTTTCAAGGGCTTTAATTTCACTTGCAATATGAACGTGACCGTATTTATCCATACCATAATAACATTGTGTAATACCGAAAGGATCTCGTGCAACAAATACCATATCATTTTTAGTATCGTGTAGGATAAAACTATATTGTCCATTTAATTTTGACATGATTGAAACAATTTGTGTATGTGTTAGAATAGTTTGTGTCTTTAATTCATTTTCATAAAGAGCTAAAATAACTTCACAATCACTGCCAGTTTTATATTTATATTCAGAAAACTCTTTTTTTAAATCTTTATAATTAAATATTTCACCGTTAACACATAAAACAACACTATCATCTTGATTAGTAAGAGGTTGAATACCTGATTTAGGATCAATAATACTCAATCTCATATGAGAAAAACATCCATATGTTGTTTGATGATATCCAGTACCATCGGGACCTCTGTGACGTAATCGATGAGATGCCTTTATCGCGTGACGCCTATATTTAGTATCATTAATAGGTTTATTAGAAATAAGAGCATAAATGCCACACATTGTATTGATTTCGATTATTAAATAATGTATTAAATTAATTAAATAATTAAATAATTAACTAATTAATTTATAAACGTTAAGTATACATAGTTAAATAGATTTTTTTAAATTTAAATTATTTATAAAATAATATAAAACAAGAATAAACTAAAATAAAATAAAATAAAATAAAATAAAATAAATGTATCCAGAATATAAAACTATAAATATTATAAAGTTATTATGTCAATACTGTGTTATAAGAAGGTTTAAACCTTTGAGAAAAATCAATAGTACATGGCATTACAGATAATCCATCATTATTTAATTGTAAACATTGATCTTTTGCTAATATAGGATTAATAACATTAAATCCAAATAAAATATTACTATTATCTGTAATACGACTACTTTTATTTAATGGATCTGTAATATAACTATTATATGTATCTAAATTATTTATTTTATTAGAAATAAATTGTTGTTTAGGTTCATTAGAGTTACAAGATTTAAAAGCCCAACTTGCTGGAGTATTAACAGTTTTGTCATCTTTAATAATATTTGTATTAGGTTCATATTGTAAACATCCATTATTACCATATATTAAATAATTAGGATACATACTACTATTATTATTTTTATTCACATAATCACTATTGCTATTATCTCCAGATTCTTTATATAGTTCTACATTTAACATTTGTGAATTATTCATACTTTTAAAAGCTTTTATATCTGTTTGTTTTGATTTATGTGTTTGTATATAGTCTTGTAATGTATATAATTCTCCTTTTAAATTATCAATTTTTTTATTTTGAAGATATATATAAGTATTAAAAGCTGATGCTGTCATATTATTAGGATCATCTAACAATGCTACATTTTGATTATATGTATTAGAATATTTATTAATTTCTGAAAAGTTCTGAGGATTTAATATAATAGAACTCATATTTGTAAATTGTTCTATAGTTAATGATTTTTGTGCATCTGTTATTAAAGATTGTAGTTGTGTAATTAATGAATTTTGTTTTGTAATTATTAAATTAGCTTTATTATTATTTAATAATAAAGGATTTACAGTTGGTGTTGGTGTTGGTGTCCCAGTAGGTGTTGGTGTACTAGTTCCAGTTCCAGTTCCACCTCCAGATCCAGTTACCGCTCCACCTCCAGATCCAGTTACCGCTCCAGATCCAGCTCCAGATCCAGTTACCGCTCCAGATCCAGCTCCAGATCCAGTTACCGCTCCAGATCCAGCTCCAGTTACCTCTCCAGCTCCAGCACCAGAATCACTTGGTGTCGATAGTATACCTCCCATTTATATACTTATTTTTAATAATAATTAAATAATCTAATTCTATTAGTATGTAATATTTTATTTATATTTAATAAATAATTATATATTAATTATAACTAATATAAAAATAAAATTTATTATAATAATAATAATTAATAAAATGTCTTCATCCAGAAATATTTTTTCTACTTTAAATAAAAATGATTCTCAAATTCTTGATCAAATGACATCTAAAACAAATAAATTTACTCTAAATGGCTATAAAACATTTGCAAAATGTGTTCATGTTTATGATGGTGATACTATACACGTTGTTTTCAAAATGCCAAATAGCAACGAATGTTATAAATGGATAATTCGTATGATTGGAATAGATACTCCAGAAATGAAAACAAAAAATACATATGAAAAACAATTAGCAATAAAAGCTCGTGATTTTTTACGTAATTTAATACTTGATAAAATTATTTTTATAGAGTGTTTAGATTTTGATAAGTATGGTCGCCTTCTTGGAGATATATATGCTGAAGGTAATGAAATGAGTATGAGTAATCAATTGATTGAGAAAGGATATGCTAAAGCATATGATGGTGGAACAAAATCTATATGGGGTAATGGTGAAAGTAATGAGAATGGCTCTGGTTCTGGTTCTGGTAATAGTAATATAACTTCTACAAATGAATAAAGTATTGATTTATGTTTTTTAATTTTATTATTTATTATTTTATATTTTTTATTATTATTTTTTATTATTTAATATTATATATAGATGAAATTATATAACTGATTAATAAATAAATTATTTCAATACCAAATTATATAATTTAAAAATAAATAAATTAAAAATAATATTTAAAATATAATTATAATTATAATTATAATTATAATTATAAATATAAATATAAATATTAAAAATAATAAAATGTCAACTAATCAAATGTCAATTAATCAAATTGATGATTATTTTAAATTAGAAAAGAATGTATCAAATCGTTATACATTCTTACCAATTTATAATCATAAATATTATGAATTTTATAAAAAACAGTTATCTACAGTCTGGACTGTTGAGGAAGTTGACCTTAGTAAAGATAGAGACCAATTTAATAATAAATTAAGCGATACTGAGAAAACATTTGTTAAAAACATATTAGCGTTTTTTGCAGCAAGTGATGGTATTGTTGCTGAAAACTTAGATATGAATTTTATTGAAGAAATTACATATAAAGAAGTGAGAACCTGTCTGCGTTTTCAAGCAATGATGGAAGATATTCATAGTGAAATGTATAGTCGCCTTATTGATACTCTTATTACAGACCCTATTGAAAAAGATCATATTTTCAATGCAATTACTACGATTCCTTGTATTAAACTCAAAGCTGATTGGGCTAAAAAATGGACACAAAGTGAATTGGCATCCCTTCCTCACAGACTGGTAGCTTTTTCTTGTGTGGAAGGAATACATTTTAGTGGGTCATTTTGTGCTATCTATTGGTTAAAGAAGCGTAACTTGATGCCTGGATTAACACTTAGTAATGAATTTATTGCCCGCGATGAAGGTTGTCATACTGAAACCAGTGTATCGCTTTACAATGATTTAAAAGAAGAACATAAATTGGATGAAAAAGTAGTAAATAATATTATCGAAGAAGCAGTAGATATTGAGACCGTATTTATTACAGATAGTATTAGTTGCTCTATGTTAGGTATGAATGTAGAAATGATGAAACAATATATTAAATTTGTAGGTGATAGATTACTACTTCAATTAGGGTATAAAAAAATATATAATGTGTCAAATCCTTTTGACTTTATGGAAAATATAAGTGTTGAAAACAAAACGAATTTCTTTGAAGATCGAGTCAGTAATTATAGCAAAGCCGGAGTGGGTGGTAATGGAGTTGCGGATAAAGAGTTTGATCTGGATGCGGAGTTTTAGTAAGGATATTACTGATTATTATTTATTGGTTTTTATTAATTTTTTATTAGTTTTATAGGTTATCCTATAAAACTTATTATTTTAAATGCTTTATTTTTTTGTATATCTAAATAGTTTACTAAAAATTTACTTTTTATAAAATTACACTTTGTGATGTAAAATATCTTCAAGTTTTTTTAAATGATAAAAATAGTTTATTTGGTCTTCGGTTAAATATGTTTTTTGGACGTCTGTTAAAAGGTTTATATCATTTGCTTTTAAACTGTGTGTGTTTAAATTTCGTATTTGTTCTTTAGTGAATAGTGCAATTTTCTCTCGGGGTAATATTTCTAACCCATATTTAGTATAATTATTTATTTCATCTAATGATATCTTTGCAATGTCATCAACCTCATTAAAGTAAGTTGTAAGAATTGTTACATTTTTTTTTATTTCCAGCATAAAATCTTTAAAGCGTGTTTCATATTCAACTTTTTCAGGTAACTTAGATAATTGGTATTCAGTAAGTTCTCTCCATATTAAATTTGTTTTTTCTGGGCTTAAACTTTCTATTTGTTCTATTCTTAAACTTTTTATATGGTCACTTTTTAAATCTTCTATTTGTGTTTTAGTTAATTTTTGTATTTGTTTTTCAGTTAAACTTTGTATTTGTTCTCGTGTTAAACTATTTATTCCGTATCTTCCTAAATATTTTACTTGTTTTGGCTTTAAACTTCGTATTTGTTCTATTCTAAACATTTTTATATTATTGTTATTGTTGGTTAATGCGTATAATTGATCTTCTGTTAAACTTTGTATTTGTTCTGTAGTTAAACTTTGTATTGTTTGTTGAGTTAAATCATCTAGTTGTGATGGGGTTAAACTGCTTATTTGTAGTGGAGTTAAACTTTGTATTTTTTCTTGTGTACTTAAAGTTTGTATTTGTTCTTCAGTTAAACTGTCTATTTGTTGTGGAGTTAAACTTTGTATTTGTTCTTCAGTTAAACTGACTATTTGTTGTGTAGTTAATCTTCGTATTTCTTGTGGAGTTAAACTTTGTATTTGTTGTGTAGTTAATCTTGTATTTAAATTATTAGCACCGCCTCCTGAAAGTTTTTTCATAATATGCTTACGAGTTTTCTTACTACGCTTAACATTTTTACGCTTTTTACTTGAAATATGTTTGCTTTTACGAGAAACTGGCATTTTATAAAATATAATAATAAAATATATAAAATAAATAGTCTTTAATATATATAAATATTTAAAAAATAAAATAAATATTAATTATGAAAAATATAAAAAATATTTTTTAAGATCGAGTCAGTAATTATAGCAAAGCCGGAGTGGGTGGTAATGGAGTTGCTGATAAAGAGATTGATTTGGATGCGGAGTTTTAGTAAGGATATTACTGATTATTATTTGTCTATTATTTGTATTTTTTATTATATTTTTTAATTTACATATTAAAAAACTGTTTTTTAAATTATATATTTACATAGTATAAAGCTATATTTATATATAAATATATATTATTAATAATAAAAATTAACTCAAAATGGATATGATAAATAAATATAATATTGATATTTATAATAGATATAAAGATTTATTAAAAGCCAAAAAACCAGAAGACTTAGATAATAATGATTTATGTAAAATATTTGAATATTACTCTTGTATAAAACTAACAGAAGAATATCAGACTATATTTTATGAATATGCTGATATTGATCCAGAATTTAAAGAATTAAATCAAATGACTAAAAATGATACAGGGATAGATTGTTGTAATTTAATTGATACAATAGTCCAATGTAAATTACGTAAAGATACTTTAACTTGGAGAGAATGTTCTACATTTTTTGGAAGTCAAAATATATATAATGAAGAATTAAATGAAACTATTGTAAGATGGAAAAAGCTAATGATAACACGTAATACAGATTGTAAATTAGCATTAAATCTAAAAGAAAAACATAGATTATTTATCGATAAACCTTATAATAAAGATGAATTAATTAAATATTGTGAAAATGTATTAACTACACATACAGAACCTATACCTATTGTTAAAAAAATTAAAACTATTAAACCTAATAAAGATATTATAAGAGATTATCAAAAAGAATGTATTGATTTAATAATTAATAGTAAAGAAAATGTTATTATATCATTACCAACTGGAACAGGTAAAAATTTTATAATAGTTCATTCATTAGAACTAAATAAAAAATATTTAATTCTTGTTCCTAGAATTATTTTAATGGAGCAAATACAAGATGAAATTAAAAAATATAATCCAAAATTTAAAAATAAAATTCAACTTATTGGTGATAGTAATATTACTTTTGATGAAAATATAGATATAACGATATGTGTTTACAATAGTGTGAAAATTGTAGAAGAACATAGTTCAAAATTTTATAAGATATTTGTAGATGAAGCACATCATATTATTAAACCTGAAATCTATAACAACGAAGATGATATTCAATATGAAGATGATAATGCAGATTTAGAAGAGTTAGAACATGAAAATGATGATGATAGTGAAGAGGAAGATGAAGATTTAGAAGAGTTAGATGATGAAAATGATGATGATAGTGAAGAGGAAGAGGACGATGAAGTTGAAGATGAAGTTGAAGATGAAGAGGAAGAGGAAGAGGAAGAGGAAGAGGAAGAGGAAGAGGAAGATGAAGATGAAGAAGATACTGATGATGAAATTAAAAATAAATCAACCTATATTAATACAATTAATAACTTTACTAAACTCAATAATAATATTTATCTTTCCGCAACAATTGATAAGCAAGATGGATTTAAATATTATGAAAAAAATATTAGGGATATGATAAATAATAAGTATTTATGTGATTATACACTAAATATACCTATATTTACAGATGACCCTACTAATAAAAATATATGTCAATATTTATTGAAAGAACATAGAAATATTATTATATATTGTAATTCACAAAAGGAAGGTAAAAATATAAATGACTTACTTAATAAATTACAAAATAAATCAAGTGAATATATTGATTGTCATACAACAAAATTAAAAAGAAAGACTATAATTGATAAGTTTAAAAGTGGAGAATTACCATTTTTAGTTAATGTAAAAATATTAGTTGAGGGTTTTGATGCACCAATTACAAAAGGTGTTTGTTTTATGCATTTACCAAGTTCAAAAACAACACTTATACAAATTATTGGTAGAGCTTTAAGATTACATAAAGATAAAACATTTGCAAAAATAATATTACCTTTTTCTTCGAAAGAAGATGAGACAAGTATTATAAATTTTATGAAAGTAATGGCAAAAAATGATTATAGAATTAAAAAATCATTCGAGAGTAAAAAAATAGGTGGATATATATCTATTGAAAATATACATAATGATACTAATGCTAATTCTAATGAGAATAATAATGAAGAAACAAATGATATTAATTTTAAATATGAGTTAATTTTTGATAGTATGGGTGTTATGAATAATAATCAAGAAATATGGAATAAACGATTAGAGGAATTAAAAATATATATTGATGAAAATGGTAAAAGACCAACAGTAAATGATACTAATAGAATAATTTTCTTATTAGGTAGTTGGTTATCTACACAAGTTACAAATTATAATAAAAATAGAAAAAATATGAAAAATCAAATAATATATCAAAAATGGACAGATTTTATTACTGATAAAAAATATATAAAGTATTTTATTACACTTGAAGATGAATGGAAAAATAAATTAGAAGACTTAAAAAAATATATTAATGATAATAATAAATTACCATTATCAACTAAAAAAAATAGGCAAATGCGTGGATGGTTACAATATCAAAAAACTAATTATCTAAATAAAAAATTTATAATGAGTAATATAGAAATCTATAATAGTTGGTCAAATTTTATAAATGATGATAAATATAAAATATATTTCATTTCAAATGAAGATTTATGGAAAAAAAAATTAGAAGAATTAAAAAAATATATAGATGATAATAATAAAAGACCATCAACATATGATAAAAATAATGAAATACAAAGATTAGGTGATTGGTTAAGTAATCAACTTATAAATGGAAATAAAAAAATACATATTATGACAAATCCAATAATATATAATGAATGGAATACATTTATAAATAATGATAAATATAAAAAATATTTTATATCACGTGAAAATAATTGGAAAAATAAATTAGAAGAAGTTAAAAAATATATCGAAGAATATAAAAAAAAACCTTGTGACTATACTAAAGATAAAAATATTAAAAATTTAAATAGATGGATAAATACACAAATTAAAACTTATAAAAATAAAGTAAATATTATGTCTAATTCATTAATATATAATGAATGGACAAATTTTATAAATGATGATAAATATAAAATATATTTTATTACAAATGAAAGTGAATGGTATAATAAATTAAAAGAAATAAAAAAATATATAGATGATAATAATCAAAAACCATCACAAAATAATAAAAATAATAATATTAAAACTTTATGTATTTGGATTAGTACACAAAACTCAAACTATAAATTAAAAAAAGAAATTATGAAGCACCCATTAATATATAATGAATGGACTTTATTTATTAATGATAATAAATATAAAAAATATTTTATTTCAAATGAAGATGCTTGGTATAATAATTTTAATATATTAAAAATATATATTGATGAAAATAAAAAAAAACCAACATATAATGATAAAAATAATAATGCAAAAAAAATGAGTAATTGGTTACAAACACAACTTCATAATTACAAAAAATCTATTAAAATAATGTCTATACCATCAATATATAAGCAATGGACTACATTTATTAATGATGAAAAATATAAAAAATATTTTAACTAAAATTTCTCATTTATAAATTATTTTTTATTATTTTATAAATTTATAAATTTTAATTTTGTAAAATATTTAAATCATATTTTGTATTATTATAATGTTCTTCTTCAACAGTTCCTTTAGTAATAAATCGAACTATTTTTGTATTTTTATTTTGACCAATTCTAAGCATGCGTCCAATAGCTTGCGATTCTACTGCCTTTGTTTGTTCTATATCATGTTGTAATACATCACAAAATAATATATAATTTGCTTCTGTAAGGGTGCTTCCACTGTTACTGTGCTCACTACTTAACATTATAACACGATAACTATCATCTTTTTTAAATTTCATAATATTTTTATTAAGCACATAATTATTTCCAGAACAATGAACAAATTTAATATTAAATTCAGATAATGTCTTACCTATCATTCGTAGCATCTTCTCGTATTGGCTGAAAATAATAACACGATTTGTAGGATCATCAAAGATTGTGTAGATATACTGTATTAGCATCTGCATTTTACTGCCATATTTATTGATGCAATTATTTTTCCAATCTTTTCCCAACTTCTTTTCTAAAACAGTCAGCTCAGCACCTCCAGAAGCACCTCCAGAAGCACTACCAGAAGCACTACCACTATCACCAGCATCCCCACCAGAACCAACCTCTTCCTGAACCACTTCTTCTTTCTTATTAATCATTTCAACGTTCGTAATATTAAGTGATTTTCGGTCAATAGGTGCGCGACATTCCGGGCAGTTAAAATTTGTTTTTAAATCACTTGATAATTTTTTAATACAAGTTAGGCAAAAGATATGTCTACAAGGTGTAACAACAAAATCAGTTAAGTCATCAAAACAGATGATACAAGGATCTTTAGTTTTATCTGTAAGAAATTCATTGTTTGAAAATAATGTAATTTGGTTAATAATACGTGTCTTATCACTATCAAAGGTGCTAAGTTTTTTTAGATTTTTGCTAATTTCATCACGTGTTTTAATTTCACCTAATTTAGCTCCAAAAGTGGAGCATTTCATAAGAATATTGGATATATTATTAACCCAAGTATTATTCCATAGACTATATAAATGATATTTAATATCATTCATATTAGTTCTTAATATAAAATCAAGTGTATTTGGATTTTTCCATACTTCAAATACATTAAGAATATTATAGAATATTTCACAATTTGCTCTTATACGAGTATTAGTTAAATCACTAAATTTATTATTAATATCTTGTAAAATATCTGATGCAATAATTTCATCAAGATTAAGATTTGTAATATAATCTATGAGTGCAATCCATCCACTTACATCATTTTCTAATTCACTATTTCTTTTTATAAGTTTAGTTTTAGTGATTTCTAATTGTTTTACTTGTTGAGTAAATTTAGCAATCATATTAGTATTTAGTTGTTCCAGAGTTAAAGCCTCTATACACACATCATTTGCTACAGAACCATTACCAGACCCATTTCCAGAACCGCCATTATCTTCCATTAAATTAATTTCATTATTAATTAAAATATTAGTGCACATTAAAAATAGAGTTCTAATTTTAACTGCTTCACTAAGATTACGACTACCTCTAATAGAATTATAAATATTACGTTCAATATTTGTTTGTTCTACATAAATGACTTCTTCTGTAAAAATAGGTATATTTAGTAATGTTTTTACATCTTTCTTAAATGTTTTCTTAAATACTGTATTTAATAGTATATCCATATTATCAGGACTAATACCAATCAAATCACGTAAATATCTAATCTTATCGATTTGTGTAATAAAATCATCATTATAGTCTTTTACTTTTAAAAATTGTAAAATACCTAAAATACTATCAATACCCTGTTCTGTTGGTGTGCCTGTCATAGCCCATTTATAATTAGAATTTAAAATAGATAAATTTTCATAGTAAAATTGTCCTTCATTTGTAACTGATTTCATTCTATCAGTATATCTACACATTGATGTTGAAAACATTTTAATGATAGGAGAAAGTTTTTCGTGTGCTTCATCAAGAATAACACGATTCCACTTAATTTTAAAAATATTAAATTTTTCAGATAGTCGAGACATTTGATAAACATAATTACTTTTAGTTGAAATAGGTACACTAGATGCACTTAGACCACTTGTATCACCAGCAACACTAGAAACACCATTATCTGCAGTTTTAGTTTTTTTCTTCTTATCATTATCTGTATCATACGTTGAATGATTTTTATGATGCTTTTTAATAATATTTATTTTATTTAAATGTTTAATTTCATCTGTTTCACCTTCATAATTTGGTGTAAAACAATTTGTACTCGAATGATTAATATATTGTAAATAATTCTCATTAAATAATAAATTACTTGAAACAATATAAATATCATATAACTGATTAGAAAGATATTCATTTTCAGTTTCTTTTGTATTTGTTTTATGACATTGTAAATATTTATCAACATAACTATATGTATCATCTCCAGAATCAACTATAGTATCATCAACTACAGGTTCGCCTAAAGGTTCGCCTACAGGTTCAACTATAGCATCATTATCACTATGTAATAAACAATTAAGAGTATTATTAATATTATTTTTTGTTTTTAATATAAGTTTTTTCTTAATAGGTTCAAGATTAGTATTATCAATAGGAGTATCTTTTAGAGTATCTGTTGTAATATCTTTTATAACATCTTTTATAACATCTTTTATAACATCTTTTTTATCATCTTTTTTATCATCTTTTTTATCATCTTTTTTATTTAATTTTTCATTATCTTTTTTTGCCTTTAACATTAATTTTTCAATCATTTTTTGTTCTTTTGTTTGTTTTTTAATAGTAGTATCAATCGTATCAATAATTTTAGTAATATCAATACCAATATCAAGTCCAATAGGTTGGTTATGAGTATCTAATTTTATAATACTTGGTATAATTGCAATATTGTCTTTCTCTTTTGTTTTAAGTTTAAGTGTAATTTTACGCTTTGGTTCTTGTGTAGTATTAGTACCACTACCACTACCACTACCACTACCACTACCACTACTACTACTACCACTACTATTACTATTACTAATATTATTTGCCTTACATTTCTTAATATGAAATTCAGTTAATTCATTTTCTAAAGCTTTAATAGAATTTATTCCAATTAAAACTTTTGCCCTTAAGTTAAATTTATTTTTGACATATTTTTCAATTTCATTTTCCCATTGAGATGTTAATCTACTTGGGACAATAATTAAATTATTATATTCAAAACCTTTATCCAAGGGATCTATAAAATTATTACGTGTAGCATTAGGAGTATTATTACTATTATTACTTAATTTTGCAATTAAATCATTTATGTCTTTTTTATAAATATTATATTTTAACATATCATGTTTTAATTTTACTACTAAGTGTGAAATAATTGTTAATGTTTTACCAAGTCCAACTTCATCACAAATTGCACCACCGCAAAACTCTATTTTTGTATTATATTTTTCTTTATATGTTTTAGGTTTAATAATATTTTCAATAACATTAAAATCATCATTATATGAAATGCGGCTTAAGTTTTTATGATTAGTAGCATTTAATGCTGCAATTATACTTACTGAATGTTTAATTGATTCTTTATTTTCAATATCAATAACATATTTTTTATTATCATGATTAATATAATAATCTTTTACGACAACTTCTGGTATATGCTGTTTTAACCTATATATAAATGATTTAATATCTTGTAATTCATTATTATAATTATAACAATTAGACATTGAAAATTTATTATAATATGCATCAATAGTTACTTTATGTGCATCAATATTATCTTCTAATTGCAACATCCATAATAAGTTATTTTGTTGATATTCAAATAATTTTAAATTAATATGTTCTTTTAAGAATGTGCAAAATTTAGTATAATTTTTAGATGTTTTATCTGTAATTTCAAAACTTTTATTAATTTCATGATTAGTGATTTTATATTTATCATCTTGATATTTATCTTCAGTGCTAATATTAAATAATCTACTAAGTGAAAATAAATCTGGTTTAATTTTCATATCAACTAAATCATTTAAAAGTGATTTATGAATATGACATTGAAAAACATCATTTCTTTTATCAGTTATATTATCATATGAAAATATAAAGCTTTGTTGTATTGAATTTTCTATTTCATAATTTAATCTATCATAATTATTACATACATATCGCAGATATAATAATGATTTATAGGCATTAAGTTCTGATTCAAAAGTTAATTTTACACCAGTATTTGTATTAAATAATAAATGTTCTTTATAATAAGGGTCTATTTTTAATAGTCTTGGTTTAATATTAGCAATTTCATTTTCATGATAATTAATAATATCTTGTTGTCTCACAATACAATTATCTGTAGGAGGTTTAGTTCTTGCAAATTTTTCAATAATTTGAGTGACTCTATTAATTTCATTTGTATGTCTATTAATATCAACTACTTCTTGATTATGATTAACTAAGACTTGTGTTCCATCATATTTAAATTTAACATCAAATGCTAATCTAAATGGTAAAGCATCTTTATAATTAATACTACTAAATTGTTTTTGTGTAATATGTAAATAGGAATAGACATTACAATTTAATAGTTCTTTTAAATCAACTGAATTATATTTTATAGTATTATCAATAATGAGTTTATAATTACTAAATAAGTCATATACGTTGTCTGGTTGTTTATAAAGTTCATTCCAAAGAGTTATAACTAAATCTGAATTTTCATCTTTATAAGGTATAATATGTTTAGAAAATATAGAGTCATTTACATTTGTATTTACATTTGTATTTATATTTACATTTGTATATACATTTGAATTTATATTAGGAATAAAATAATCTCTAATAATATTACCATTACTATTATCTTCACTTGATAATATAGTATTTAATAAAGTTAAAATAGTTTTAATAATAGGTTCTGTTAATGTTCCATTAGTTTCATATTTTAATAAACTATTTATAAATCGAGATGTATTAGATTGAACTGTAGTTTGTGTATCAAATTTAATGTCTTTATAGAGACGAAGAATTTGTATAATAGGTATAGTTAAATACTCTGCAAATATGTATTGCGTTTCATCGTTAATAGGGTGATTATTAGTGCTACCATTAAATAAAATTTGTTGTAGTTTATTATAGGTATTATAAGTATCACAAGTATAATAATGTTGATTATTGTTGTTATTTTTTAATTTTTTACCAACCCAATCAATTGTTTTTGATACTAATGTATAATTATCTTTATTAATATTATTTTCTGTTATAAATAGTTGATTTACAAGTGTAAATTTAATAAGTATTAAATAATTAGCTTTGTCATAGCATAAATATTCATCAGTATCGTTATTATTAAGATTATTGTAAATTTGTGCAATAAGTTTATTTACAAATAATGAATCATATTCTTCTAATAATTGAGTTTTAATATCATTCATTAATTCAACTTTATAGTTAGGTTTGTAATAGGCGTAATATTTAGTTTCCATATTGTATTTTTATAAATTATGTATTATTTATACTTTTATATAGTTTATAGTTTTCAAGTCTTTAAATTATATTTATTTATATTTATAAATATTTTATAAATATTAATAAATTAATAATAAAAATCAATTTTTATTATTTTTAGTTTTTTGTTATTTTTATATCAAATATATAAATATATATAAATAAATAAATAAATATTTATATATATTAAGACAGACTTCTGCAAAATTTTTATAATTAATTATTATATTATTACTAACTTATAATTACCAACTTATAATTACCAATTTATAATTACTAATTTATATATATCAAATGACAACTAAGAGATATTTTAAGAAAAGAACTTTACTTAAAAAACATAAAAAAGTTAATTTAACAAAAAAACATAATAAATCAAGATTAACTAAAACAATAATCAATAAATTAGTTGGTGGTGCAGGCTATAATGATGATGAAATAATTAAGTTTAATAAGAATGTTCTGCCAAATTTAAAAACATTAGATGATTGTGATATTGCAATTAAAAAAATAAGTGATACACAACAAAGATTAGATGGCGAGATGGAATCGTATAAAGCATACGGAAAACTCAATACATATTCAGAAAAAAGAATATCAACAGTTCTCCCAAATTTAACAGCCAAACAAGATGAAAATATTAAATTAGTAAGAAAAAAAAGAATAGAGCTTGCACAAACACAAGGCGAATCTATGAATGACAAATTAGTAATAGATTTAATACTCTTTTTACCAAGTACAGAATTAAAAGGTTATAAAAAAATACTACTAGATTTACAAGAGACAATAAAAAAAAGCATAGACGATAAATTAATAAATTTAGCTAATGCATATATAGAATTAGTAGAAGCATATATAAATTTTAAAAGTAAAAAATCAAAACGTAATAATTTATCATCTGCTGTAGAAGTTGCAACAACTAAGGTAAATAAAGAAATAGAAACTTTAAAAGGTAATACAGAACCAATACAAATATCACATATGTGGTTTAAAAAATGGCCTGATCATGGTGTTCCTGAAAAAATGGATGATTTTCAAGCATTTATCAGCCGTGTTTTTGATGATATGAATATACATGGTGGTAATACAGTAATACATTGTTCTGCTGGTGTTGGAAGAACTGGTGTTGTTTATGTAGTATTAAAATTATTAAGTGAAGGTAATGAATTTGATTCAATTAAAGTTGAAGCTGTACAAGTTTTATTAAAGAAAAGAATTGATGATATTATTAATGAAGAAAGAAAAAACCGTAATCAGCATTTTGTTCAAACAGATATACAATATAATTTTATATATAAATATTTTACAGGTGGAGATATGCTTAATTATGATACAGAATTTAATAAATTATCAAAAACAGGATGTAAACCAGAAGACGTACCAAAAATATCTATTATGGGTAACAGAAATAGATATTCTGATATAATACCTTGTGAATCAAAAAGAGTAATGTTAAAGGATGTGTTAAAGGGTGATAATACATATATTAATGCTTCCAATATGACACCTTTAACAGTAAATGGTCGCGAAATTAAAATTATTGCAGCACAGTGCCCTAAGGATGATGCTACAATAAAAGATTTTTATCAAATGGTAAAAGACACAGACAACAATATAAAAAGAATTATAATGGTTACTGGTTTAAGTGAAAAAGGGGCAAAAAAATGCGAAGATTATTTTGGTTCAGGCTTAAATAACTTTCAGCCAATACCAAATAGTGACAATATGGTAGTAAGTTCTAAAGTAGAACATAAAGATATATACGAGACAAGAATTTTAACTAATCAACAACCAAGCGCATCCCAACACATACCTAGCAATTCCCGACAAAAATATAACACTACACCACCAGTTCCATCAAGAAATAGCAAATCAGCCAAATTGATTGCAAATGCTACACAAACTCATAACCCCTCTGCAGAACAGGCGTATGCCTCTGCCGCCCCCACCGGAAGGAAACCTATTCCCAGACCACGTCCAAACGTCCCTGAATCACAGAGAATACAGTTTAAGATTGATACAATTAATAAAGAGATAGAAGAACTTGAACAACTTAAACTTTTACGTGTTCCTGATTATAAAGGAAGAGTTGATATTAGTATAACAATGAAAATATTAGATTTAAAAAAAGAAAGAGAAACATTTATAAAACAACTCGAAGAATTAAAAAAAAATACTAATCCATTTTTATAAACTATTAATATATTGCCAATTTAAATCTTTACATATATTTTTCCATATCTGGTCTTGTTGATGTAATTTAGTTCTTGACTTTAAAAGTTGAAAACAAGTTAAATATTCATCTAATTCCAACAATTCAAAAAACTTATACATAACATAATTATAAGATAAGAAATTCTTTCTTTTAAAAGGACAGTATGTTTCAAATGGTATTTGTATTGCTTTAAACATACCTCTTATAATTTCTTCGATTTCTGGTGCAATGACTGGTGCTGGAAGACCATTTAACTGATTTATTATATAAGGTATATGTTCGTAATAATCATTTTTCTTAATTTTTTTCAATATTGTTCGCATTTTATCTGGTGTAATTACAGCCATATTTCTAATACGTTCTTTCTTAATTTCCATTATAATATCATTATAAACCGATTCTGGAATATCAGTCGTTTCTTTAGCTTGGAATTGTGCTAAGAATTCATTTAAATGATTAATACGTTTATAGCAAAACGAGGTCATTTCTTTGGGAGGTTCTTTAAAACTGGGTTTATCACTATCTACAATTATATTTTCAATATAGCCACAATTAGGACAAGTAAGTTGTCCTGTATTATTATTTAAAAGCATTTCAATATTACACATATCACAAGAATCAAAGAAGTTTTTATGAGTATTATCAATAGTCGTGCTAATATAATTTTTATCTATAAGTTTCATATATTTGTCATATATGACATCTTTATTCTGATGCATAAATATTTGTGTTTTCTGATTTTTATATTTATGTACATTATTTTTAAAATTATTATCAAAATTATTATCAAAATTATTATTTTTAGTTTCATATTCAGTTTCAGTTCTATTTAAAGTTTTAGTATTAATATTATTTATAGTTTCATTAGTATCATTAGTTTCATTAGTATCATTAGTATCATTAGTATCATTAGTTTCATTAGTTTCATTAGTTTCATTAGTATCATTAGTATCATTATTAATAGTATCAGTGTTTATAGTATCACTACATTGAAACCAATCTGTAATATTTTTTTTCTTTTTATTTATATGAGTTTTAGAGTCTTTCTCATTTTTATTCTCATTTTGATTCGTATCACTAATAGTTATTTTTGTTTCTTCATTAATAATTTTATAATAATTACTTAATAATTTACCTGTATTTAACATATATTCATTTTCATCTATATTATTTTCAATTCGATTTAATTCATATTCAATCTCTTTTTTTTTATCATCATAAAACCATATTTGTGTTTGTAATTCAATATTTAAAATTGTCAAAGATTTATTTTGTATATTTAATTCATTTAATTTTTTATTTATATTGTCTAATTCTTTATAAAGTATTTGTATTGTATCTTTATTATCCGTAAATGATTTTAATATATTATTATGTTTAGCATCAAGTGTTTGTCTATCGTCGAATAATAAGCGAGTTTTTGTTTTTGTTTTAAAAGCCATATAAATATTTAAAATTATAAAAAATAAGTAATATTATATATACTCTATAAATCCTTTAAGTATAAACTATTAATAAATTAAAAACTAAATACTTTATACGCAAATAAATGAGATGAAAATATAAATGAAAATATAAATGAAAATATAAATGAAAAAAAAATTGAATTATAATTGAATTTATAATTAAATTATAATTGAATTAATAATTGAATTAATAATTGTACTTATTATTATATTATAAATAGTAAAATGTCAATAAGACAAAAAACAAAATCAAAAGTAGAAAAAGAAGAAAAAGAAGGAAAAAAGGAAAAAGTATATACAGAAAGTTCTGTATCTAGTTCTTCTGTAGATAAAATTACAAATCTATTTAAAAAAGATAAATTAACTATTGATGTTAAAGACAATCCATCAGTTGATGATTTAAAAGAAATTGAAAGAGAAGAAAAATTTGCATTTAAATTTAATAATAAGTCAAAAGGTGCATATTTTGAATGTCATAAAGATGAAGATTATTATCTAGAATATTATAGAACTTTTGGTAAACCTCAAATTTATGGTTTATATGAAAAAAATAATGAAACAAAAGAAAAAACTATAATTGGAACAGTAACTTTAAATTATAGATATGATAATAAAGTTTGTCAAATTATGGATTTGAAAATAAAAAAAGCATATCGTGGCACAGGTGGTGTTAATAAATTTATTAGGTCAACTTTATTTAGTCGTATGATTAAAAATAATGGTTATTATGGTATATGTATGAATACAAATACCATTATTGAAACTCTAACAAGTAAAATTAGTTTACCAAAAATGAAAAATAGAGGTAAAATGTTAATTTATTTAGTATCTTATGATGAAATAAATAAGATACTTGCAACATTAGCAACATTTTATTGTAGTGAAATCGCTTATGTTGATAATAATAAAACACGTATGATTGTATCTTCTGAAACAAAAAAACCTTATAAGATTTTACACTTACATCATAATGCTGAATATAGAGAAGATGTTGATTTTACAGAATTACAACGAGGATATCAATATTGCTTTTCTATTCATGAAAGTAATGAGTATATTATTCAAGAATTAAAGGACAAATATAAGATAGCTGCAAGTTCAAGTGCTACTGTATATAGTAATGATTTTAAGACAGATTGGTCTAAATTTGTAAAGACTTTTGAAATCTAAGTTTTGAAGTTTTACCAAAACTTCACTAAACGCTAGGTAGGCTAAAGCCTACCAGAATTAGAAAAGCAGGATTTAGAAAAGCAGGATTTAGAAAAGCAGGATTTAGAAAAGCAGGATTTAGAAAATCCCGCACGCAAATTACGTGAAAATATTTGCACTATATTTTTAGTTAAGTTTTTTTTAAAAACTTAGTTTTAGTTAAGTTTTTTCTAAAAACTTAGTTTTAGTTAAGGTTTTTCTAAAAATGTAGCATTTTGTAATCAAAATTATAAAAAATTGAAAATACACAACTGTCTAAATATAGGAAATATAAATATAAATATAAAAGATAAACATATATAAGATGGCTTTAGCAAATTGGCGAGAATTAGATAGAGTATTTTGGTCCCACTCAAGTCATATATCATTGCCATATCATTCTATGGTTATGGCAAGTTTTATTTGCAACACAGAATTTAATGTGCAACTTCCAGAAAGTGTATTAACATTCATTTTCTCATTTATTAAATGTGAAAAATCATTGTTTGTATATTCTTTATATACTTCAAAACCTGGATTTATAGGAACAAAGAATATTTATTATAGTAGAAAAATACCAGACTATTTTGCTGAATTGAATGAAGATCAGTTGGTAGATTGTTATGAAGCAATTACACCATCACAAACTTTGTTGGTGCTCTCTCTAGGTAAAAAAAAGCAAAAAAAGCAAAAAAATCAAGAAAATCTAGAAAATCAAGAAAATCTAGAAAATCTAGAAAATCTATATATTGGTTCAACTCGTACAAGACAATTTTTACTATTAGCATTTGATAAATCAACTTCTAATGAAACAATACAGAATTTTCTCGATGATGCTAATGATGAGTATTATGATTATCTAAATGTATCATATTCGTATTGGGATTTTTTAGAATTACTTGAAGATAAAGACACTGCTATTTTAATTTAACTAATATTTTTTTACACCTAAAAATCCATTTCATTAATACCTAAATAATCTTGTTCATATATTTTATATATTTTTCTATCTTTATCACCTTTCAAAAGTGCCTCTTTATATTCTATATTGTCAATAAATATTTCAAAGAAACTAATAAATTTTAAAAGTCTATCTAGAATAGTATTTACTACATAATCATTATCGTATTTAATTTCATTAACATATATATTTCTTTCATTTTTTTTATTTGTATGTGCTTCAACTAAATAGGCTTGTGTGAATGATAATGCATGAAGATAAAGTTGAACTTGGACATTTTCATAATCACGCACTTTTTTAAATAAAGATTTTTGTCTCATTTTAGCTTCTACTAATTCATTATCACTTGTCATACCATCATATTTACCAATAATATACCAATCTATATGGGTATGGGTATTGGTAGTTGCATCGGCATCTGCATTGGCATCTGCATTTGCAGTTTTAAGATGTATAGGCGTAACCCATTCATTTGATTGTATAATCTTTTTTTCACTCAGACGGCAAAATTCATCTAAAATAGCATCTTCATTAGTAATACCGTGTGTTTTATTAGTTATAGAACATACTTTTTTTGTAAGGTCAATTTTTTGTGTTTCAGTTAAGTTTGTTTGTGCATGAATATAATTTGTAATTTCATCTTGTTGTTTTGTCATATCATTACTTGTTTTATCTTTATTTAAATTAAGGTCTTTTACTTTTTGTAAAATATGTGTGCCTGATGAAGCATCAGCTTCCCAAATATCATTATATTCATTAGATGTTGCAATTTGAGTATGTTCTGATTTTAATTTAGCTTCAATAAGTTTAAAATCATCAGGTTTATATTTACGCCAAATTTCACATATAATACGAGGAAAATTATTATATGCATCTAATCCAATTAATGGTGCAATTTGAGAGATTGATAAGTTTAATCTAGATGTCATTTTAATTTTATAATAATCTATAGTTTAGTTTATAGTTTATAGTTTTTAATACTTTGTATAAATTGTGTATCCAGATATACTTATGTATAATAATTCAATTTTTATATTAGATAAATAGATAAATATATAAATATATAAATATATAAATATATAAATATATAAATATATTAAGCACTTAATCAGATAAAGTAGCTGTTAATGTAGGTGGAGCGTCTTTCATATCAATATACTCTCCTGTTTGAGGATCAACAACAATAGACCCTCTAATCCCTCGTGATGTTATTGTTAACTTTGCTAAAGTATATACTAATCCTGGAACATAAAATAGACTTGTAAGTAAAAAACTATATATGATTCTATTTAAATTTTCAAATTTAAATAACATTTTTAATGTATCCCACGTTATATATGGAAATTGTTCAAGTAAATAGTCTTCTACGATATTTAAAATTTCACCTATAGGTGGAAATATAATTGTAAATAAAATTTTAAATATATGTGTTGGAATTGTAAGAACACCATGACCCATTCCGCCATATAAAGCACGGTCAAATAATTCATATTTATCAGAAAAAATTTTATTTTCTACAAAATCAGTCATTTTTTAATACAAACTATTTTATTTTATATTACTACTATTAAGAAATAATATATTTTATCTATATCTAAAACATAAAATATAAATATAAAATAAAAAATGTGAATACAATAATTATTTATTTATAATGGAGTATCTGTATCAGAAATATTTCTTAATGTATAAACTAATCCAGGTATATAAAATAATGTTGTTAATAAAAAACTATATATAATTTTATTAAGATTTTCAAATTTGATAAGATTACTAAATACTTTCCAATTAAAAAAAGGCATATCATAAGATACATCATTACCAACTATATTAACAACCTCACCTAGTGGAGGAAATATAACTGCAATAATTACTTTAAAAAAATTATTTGGAAGACAAAATGATCCATAACCTAACCCACCATACATTACTTTGTCAAATAAACTCCAATTATTTAAATTTATTTTATTCATTTCTATGTTTATTATTTAACTACTTTATAATTAGATTTTTTATTTGTATTTTATTATTTTAGAATTAGATTTTTAATTTATGTATTTTTCTATGTAATATTTTTTTATGTAATACTTTTTTATTCTAAAAAAAACTGAAACATAAAAAAAATATAATACCAATTAAAACAACAAAACCAATGGTGCTTAAAAATGCTGTTATATCTTGATTTGCTTCTTCAGGTGGATATAATTTTTCAAATTTTTTTAATTGGTACATTTCATATTGATCTGCATATCTATTTCTAGATGTTATAATAAAAGCATATATAATTCCTGCTAAAAAAAAGACATATGTAAGTAACATACAAACGAGTATATTAAACCAACCATATATGCCTTTACTTAACATAACTCCAAAAGGAGGCATTAATACATTCATTGTATAACGAAAAAATTTAGTGCTTATAACTTTACCTTTAATAAGAGATCTTGGTAGTATACCTTGAAAATTACCAAAAGTCATATTATTTATCCATCCAAAAGCATATTGTGTGATATCAAAAATATAGAATACGAATCTTAATATAAAATATAGAACTATATCTATAATTGATAATACTAAACCTGTAATAGGTCCTGGTCTACCAATGATACCACCAAGTTGGTCATTATTTTCTACATTTTGTTTTCTTGCCCAATGTTTTTTAGATATATAAATATAATCTTCAGGATCTTTTGCAGTTATATTATAAGGATCTGGGGTAGGCATATTGTTTATTTATAATTTATTATTTATTATTTAGTTATATATTTATAATTATAATAAATATAATAAAAATACTAATTAATTATTAATAATTAATTAGTATTTTTATTATATTTTATTATAGTCTAAGCATAAATAACAAGTAAAGCATATACAAGTCCTGGAATATAAAATAATAATGTAAGTAATATGCATATTATAATATTAAGCCATCCAGTTAATCCCATATCCATAAATACACCAATTGGTGGACATAAAATAGTTCCTAATATAACACTAAATGGAACTGTATTTGTATTTGTTAAATAGCATTTTTTATCTTTACTTCTGTTAAATTTTGTAAAATAATTACTTTTTCTATCAGATTCTGTAAGACTTGATTGGTCCCATCCCCAAATACCGTTCATCCACCCACCAACTGTATTTACAGATGTTGACATTAAACCTAATATTATATCAATTGGTAATCTACATATTATTATTATAATTGTCATTAAACTATTAAAAAACTCCTGACAAAAATTTAAGGGATTTAATAAATCTGTAAATAACCATAATAAAAATTTAATGAACCAAAATACAAATAATACAATCCACTTACAAAATTTAAATAGCAATATAAATAAATCACCAATTTGTATAATAGCACCAAACATACCTTCAAGTCCACCTCCATTTTGTCTTTCGATAACATTTAAATATATTATATTATGATTTTTATTATTTTTTATATTACCACTATCCCTATCATTATAATTTTCATTTATAAGTTTATTTAAATGAGTATATTTTGATAGTAATTTATTATTATATATAATATAATAATTATTAAATTTAGTAGTATAAGTTATAATATCATCTATTGTTTTTATATATTTTGGTATAGTATTTAAACATATTTGTATATTATTTATATAAAGTATAGGTTTTATCATTTACTATAATTTATTTTTTATTATTATTATTATTATTTATATTATTGCTATTCTAAATTTAGATATATTTTTATAAATTTTAATCAATAAGAAATAAAATAGTAAAAATAATAGAAAATGTAAATTGTAAATAGATACTAATATAAACTATGTTATAAACTATGTAATAAACTATGTAATAAACTATGCAATAAACTATGCATAAATGATAAGTAAAGCATATACAAGACCCGGAATATAAAATAATAATGTAAGTAATATACATATTATAATATTAAGCCATCCACTTAATCCCATATCCATAAATACACCAATTGGTGGACATAAAATAGTCCCTAATATAACACTAAATGGTACTGTATTTGTATTTGTTAAATAACATTTTTTACCTGTACTTTTGTTAAATTTTGTAAAATAATTACTTTGTCTATCAGCTTGAGTAAGACTTGATTGATCCCATCCCCAAATGCCTTGCATCCATCCACCAACTGTATTTACAGATGTTGCCATTAATCCCAATATAATATTAAATATTGAACTAAATATTGCATAAAGTATAACTACTATTGTATTAAAAAAATCCTCACAAAAATGTAATGGATTTAATAAATCTGTAAATAACCATATTATAAAAAATATAAACCAGATTACAAATTTAACTAACCATATAATATATTTAATCCACATAATAAATACATCACCTATCATCAGTATTGGTTCGATAATAGGCTTAAAAATCTCATTTACAGGTGCAAGAACTATATCCATTTTTAAATTTATAAGTAATAAGTATTTATAAAATTAAGTTTTTTAATATTTAATAATATATTAAATAAGTTATTTAATACTATAAAAGAATTTATTTAATACTATAATATTACATAAATATTACACAAAATATTAAGCAAATAAATATTTATCTAATTTACTAATTTCATCTAATTTATCTAAACTCTCTACATTTATTTTCTTTTGTTTAGCAAGATGTTCTCTTTCAGCTTGTTGTTTAATGATTATATCCTGTTTTTTTTTCTGTTCTAATGCTTCAAAATTTTGTGGCTTCATGAAATTATTTTCAACAAAAACATTTAATAAATTATTATTATGAATATTATGAATGACCTGTTGAGATTTTAAACTAACTATAATTTTATCAAATCCTAATAAGCTTTGGAACAGTAGTTCTGGTCTATCTACTAATGGTATAACATAATCAATTGTTTCTGTAATATATAACATAGACCATATGATATAATTTTGTTTTTTACCTCTTGTAGAAGGTGTGAATTTATTAGTATATAATTTAAATAAACATTGTATTTGTTTATTCCATTCATTATTAAATCCTACAGAAGATTTTAATTGTGAAATTTTATGAATGACAGACCATACTAACCATACCACATCTTTATAATATTTAGCATCTATACCACTTACTGTTCTGGAAGCACATTCATATTTACCATATTTTTTAGAATTAATCTTCTCCCATTCAAGTATCCAATTTAACCAATATAACGCTTTATTAATATTTCTATTATGGATATGAAATGCCATTTCATTAATTGCAATGCGAATTTCACTAGGATCTCCATCTATTATAATAGTTTCTATTAATCTGTTATCTTTTGCTTCTAATTTTGATTTAAAATGATCTATGATGAACTCATTTTTTTTTATAGTAGGTAGTGTATTTAATTTACGTTTTTTAGATAATACCAAAATAGATACCATTTCAGAAAGTAATAATCTTACCGCAGGATGATTGCGTAATAATAATACGTTGTCTTTTGTAAATTTAGTATTATCTATAATAGATTGCCATTGTAGATTTTTATTATATATAAATTCTGGTAATTTAGGATTATATATATTAATAGTTTTACAAGCAATTGTCATTAGTTTAGTCCATAATGGACTTACTATACCTGATAAAAATAATTGTAATGACCAATGTAATGCTGGTTCTAATTTATCTTCTAGTATTGCTTTATCAAGTGCTGCACTTGCTTTTGAAATATTATAGCCACCAAAAGTTTGGGTTTTAAAGTCTTTTAACATTCTGGAATCAATAATTTTACAAGTTTCTGATATAATGGGTAAAGATGAAGTAGATGACTGCTGTGATTGTTCTGTTCTATCAGTTTTATTTATTGGGGTCATTGTATATTTAGATGTAATAATTGACATTTTATTTTTAAATTTTATATCTTAATTTTATCTGCACTATTTATTTTTATCATAAAAACGAAATTATTTAATTGAATATATGAAAAAATTAAAAATAAACTAAACTATATCATCTTACAACATTTCAAACTGCTTTTGACTCCAAGTAGATAATGCATATGTATCTAAAATATATTTAGCATCTTTCATAATAGTATCATATACAATAGGTTCTCTAGGATGCCATTTTGTAAAGGTGCAATAATATATTTTTACTTTTGGAAAAATTTCTTTTTCAATAATATCATTATATACTTCTGGTGTCTCAATAATACCTTTTTTTGTCAATAATTTATCTAATTTAGTAAAATTAGTTATTTGTTTATGGTTTCTATTAAAATTCCATACAGCTTGTTGTGGACTAATAAAACCACTTTCAATTTTGTCAATTTTAAATTCTAAATTGCGAGGTAAAGTATATTCACTTAAATCGTGATATGGTATTAATTTACCCATTTCTTTAGTATATTCAATACCTGTATTTTCACTAAATTTGTTTTGTGGCATATATAAAAATGGTATATTTTTCAAATCTTGTAATATAAATAATGAATCATGAGTACTAAAACGTTCTGCAATATTTCTATCTGCAGTTGTAGAAATAAAGTTTTTAAATGTAAAAGTATCTCCTTCTTTATACTTTTTAAATGAATCTGGTAATCTCATACCACGAAAAAGTATCTCATCTCCAGTTAAATGAGGACATTCAGGTTTATTATAAATAGTATCTAAATTATTAAGTATTTTAATTCTAGCTTTATAATTATTTTCAATATATGTTGGTATATCTTTTATATCAAATGATTTTAACATTGGATATAAATTTGATCCATTTCCATATATATCTCTACGAAAAGTTTCTTCTTCATATATACGAAAGGGAAATGATATTTCCAATGGTTTATTTTCATTAGTAAGTAATTGTGTTTGAAAAAAAGAGCCATAACCTTTATAATATTTTAGAGCAGTTAATTCATCATTTGTAAATTTATTATAAAATTTTGTAAATTGTGGTATTAATTTAACAATCTTGTCAACTCTTTCAACTTCATATTTTCTAATATCTTTTCTTGTAATTTTTCTTTTTATTGATTTATGTTTATCATTATGTTTAACTACATTAATGGATTTCTTAATAGATTTTTGCTTAATAGATTGTTTTTTATTTATCATTTTATATAATATATTTATTATTTATTATTTATTATTTATTATTTATTATTATATGAGATAAAAAAATACTTTAATTATAATTTGTTTTATAATAATTTGTATTACTATTTGTATTACTATTTGTATTAGTATATAATAATTTACTCATATCTATAATAACAGAATCTGATGGTGTTGTTGGTATACTTGAAGTTGGTGATATATTTGGAGACGTTTGTATACTTGAATGTTCTGAGTTAGTTGGTGATGTAGTTGGAGATGTATTTGGTACTATACTATTTAGTAATTTAAATGAATAATATTTATCTTCAACACTTTTAGGTTGTATTTTAGGATGTATTTTATTATATTTTACTTCTTTATCATAATAAACATTACGTGAAATAACATTATTAAATTCATCATATTCAAGTATTGTTTTTTCTGTATATATTTCAGTTTTTGTATAAGAATATGCCATTTTGATACTTATAATAACTATATTAAATAATTAATAGCAATAAGGGTTTAAATTTAAATTTATTCATTATTAACTTTATGAAATCAATTTTATAATATTTTATATTATTTTAGAGTATAAAAAATAATTTATTATATAAAAACAATATATATAATATATATAAATATTAAATATAGTATCTAGAATAAATATAGTATCTAGAATAAATATAGTATCTAGAATAAATATAGTATCTAGAATAAATATACATAAATATACATAAATATACATAAATATACATACTAAAAAATGACAGTAGGAGCACTTTTACAACTTGAATATGGGAATACAGACCGTATGGCATTTTTAACGCTTAACCCTCAAATTACTCATTTTAAATCAGTGTATAGAAAATATACTAATTTTGCTACAGAATTTATAACAGTTCAACCAACATATACTACTGAATTATCTTGGGACACTGAAAAAACAATAGAATTTACAATACCACGTGATGGTGATGCTATTCGTGATGTGTATTTAACGTTTGAACTTCCAGATATATATTCAGATAGCATTTATCAATTTCAATGGATTAAACGTATTGGTGAATATATAGTAAAGGAAGCAACATTACAATTAGATACCAATACAAATTTAGATAAACATTATTCTGAATGGTTTCATGCGTATAGTGAACTTAATTATAATCAAGGAAAGAAAGATGGTTATTATAGAATGATTGGACATATACCAGAATTATATGATCCGTCTTCATCTCCTGGTAATAATGGTAGTTATCCTACAACATCTTATGCCCCATCCATTATTAATAGAAAGATATATTTACCACTCATATTTTGGTTTAATAAATATGCATCTTTAAGTTTTCCATTAATTGCAACACAATATGCAGAATTAAAAGTGCGTTTTTTATTAAGGCGATTAAGTGAATTATATACTGTTATTAATCCAGTAACAGGGTATCGTATTAGACCAATATCATCATCACATTATATAGGTAATTTTTTAAAACCATTACCACAACCATTATCAACACAAAATAGTTTAAATATAACACCAAGACTTGAAGTTAATAATATATTTTTAGATAATGAAGAAAGAAAAAGATTTGCTTTAGCATCACATGATTATTTAATTACTCAAGTACAAAAATTTGAAGAAACTTATAAAATTAATAATATATCCATTGATATGAAAAATATAATTAAACCTGTTTCGGAAATAGTATTTATGATACGTAGAACAGATATGGAAGATGTCAATGAATGGTCTAATTTTACTAATTGGAATATTGAAAAACTACCTCCATATTCAAATGGATATTATAATCCTCACGGTTCTGCTTTAACAATAAATACTACTAATATAAAATATTATAAAACATCTAATTTATTAAAAGCAGCAACATTAAAAATCCAAGGTAATGAAATTACAACAGGCAATGTTCTTAATAATGATTTACCATCATCAGCAAGACTAAATGGTAAAGACTCTGTATTTTATAATTTAATGGAAAATTTTAATTCTAATAATAATATGCCACAAGAAGGTATATATACATATTCATTCTCATTAGATAATAATAATATACAACCAATGGGTGCTCTTAATATGTCATCTTTAAATAAAAAGGAGTTAGCTTTGATATTAACAGAACTATATACTACCGGATATACAAATAATATCTATAATTATAATATATTAATATTTGCACAAAATTATGATATATTAACAATTATGGGTGGAAAAGGTGGACTTAAATATGCCAATTAAAAGTATAACATATTTTTATTATTTATTTTTATTATTTTTATTCTGGATACACTAATATTATTTGTATTTATTATGTTTTTATTTTATCTATTTAGAATAGTATATAAAATAAAAAACTAAAATTAAAACTAACATAAAAATGGGAACTAAAAATAATAAAAATAATAAAAAAATGCAACAAAATAAAATAACATCATCTAAAAAAGAAAAGTTTGAATCATCAACCTCATTTGAAGATGTAATTGATATGATAAGTGTGTCACCTTCAGCAAGTAATCCTGATTCTGTGACAATGCAAGATAAATTTTCAGATTATTTAATTTTATTTATGAAATATGCTTTTTTAGTGGGTATATTAACATTAAATTTTCTCGGGCTTTCTGTAGCTCTTAATTGTAATGCAGATCAAGAATTATCACAACGTATCTTAAGTGCTATCTTTGCATTCTTTTTTGGATTTGTATATTTAATAATTAATTATTATACATATAAAGTTCTGGGTCAAGGTAAAATATGTAAAATGAATAGGGACAAATTATTTCCTTTCAAAGTATAAATTTTAAATCAAAGTTATAAACTTATAAACTTATAAATATAAAAACTATAAAAACTATAAAACCTATAAAATAATTTTGTTTATATATTGTAAATAACTAGATAATAATAATGAATTTTTATATAATAATAGGTTTTTTACTAGGATTTATATTTTATATACTAATAGATAGAGGTGAGAAACAAAAACCTTTAATATTTAATTCAATTATAATATCATGTATGAATACTAAATATCACATTCATCATTGGATTATATTTTCATTATTATTTATAATTTTAATACCTATTATTTTAATTTATAAATATAATAATATTTTTGCATTATTATTAGGTATATGTTTAGGTAGTATATTACAAGGATTATCTTATAATGATTCTTTTGATATAAAAATAAAATAAATTAATTAGTAATATATAAATATTTTTCATCAATATTTGAATTCATAGTATCAAAATATTGTGCAAAATATGTTTTAAAATTTGTATCGTCTAAAGCAGGATCTTCTTTCATCACTTTATCTATCATACAGGTTTCAACATTATAATCAGCATTTATTTTCTTATCAGTTTCAACTTGATTAAGACGTGCCAGATATTTATTTGCAGCAGTATCATTATCTGTTCCATATTTACCACATACATCAAGGTCAAATAAATTAGGAGCAACTTTTCTACTACATTCTCTTTCATAAGATACTGTAGGATCATCATTTTTTTTTCTCATAACTAAATCAACAAAGGGTATATTATCAGGACATTTCATATTTTTTAAATATTTTTGAGCATCTAATTTAGTATCAAATGTTAAAGGATTGGATATACCATCAATCATTTTTTTTGTATTAAGAAGAAAAAAATGTTTACCATTTGTAACTAAATAATTATAACAACTTGTAGGTATAACAACATCATCAACAAATACTATGAAATTATCTAATGCTTTATTACGTAATAAATAAATAAGTAAAATTAATATAACTATTATAAGAACTACACCAGCAAGATTTAACATATTTTATTTGTATTTATTTGTATTTATTTGTATTTATTTGTATTTATTTGTATTTATTTGTATTTATTTGTATTTTGTTATTATTTTTTTATTTATAATTTATAATAGAATTAGATTTTATTTATATAAATAAATAGATTTTATTTATATAAATAAATATATTTTATTTATATAAATATATTTATTAAATTTTATTAAATTATAATCTAATATTATAATAAGTTTGTCTCATTTTTATTTCATTTACTGTAATAAATAATAAATAAAATGTATCAATTAAATATGTTGTCCATATTATTAATAATAATAGCATTTTTTGTATTCTATAATGAATTTAATAAGAAATTAAATACGATCGAAATGTTACTACTTGCAATTGCTTTTATTGCAATTTTAAGAGCATCGTATAATTATATTCAAATAGATAATTCAAATAAAAGATATGAAGGTTTTACAACTAAAAATAATAAAAAACAAAATCGTACAACTAAACATAAAAATAATAATAAAAATAATAATAAAATACATGATAAGTTTCAAAATACAACCGATGATGAATATGATATGATTATAAATTCTGAAGAGTCTGAAGATTATTTTGATAATGAATATAATGATGAAGATAATTTTGAAGATAATATGAAAACAAATAATAACAAAAATACAATAGCAGAATTATCGAATACAAATACAAATAATCATAATATAAATGATGATGCTGTATCTACAGTTGATGATTTACTTGGTAAGAATCAAGAGTTTTTTAATGATGTTCCAACACCAACCTTACAAGAAATAAAAGATGAAATAAAAAGTATATTTAGTCCTAAAATTATTATTGGTAAAAAAAATAATGGTTTTGGTAATACTGAAAAACAATCAAAATGGAATAGTGCTTTTAGTGGTAGTGAATTTGATATTAATGGTGCCAGTCCTAGCTATACTGATAAAAAAAAATGTGGAGAATATGATGCAATTAGAGAAGATCAAGATGGTAATCTTACAGTTCAAGATTATAAAGATGCTAAAACTTGGGTCCCAGGTTATACTTATTTACCTCCAACAAATTGGGATGTGCCTCAAAAACGTAGTCCTGTATGTATGTCACCAAGCCCAAATTCTATAAAATTAACAGGTCTCGTAGATAGAGGTTTACCAATGAATGTTTTGGAATTAAATCCTCAAGGTCAAATGGCTAATACTGAAGAAAGTGTTCAATTAACTAATGTTGGTAGTATGTTACCTAAATTTAGTTATGAGGAACAACCTTTTAGCAGACCCTATGTATAATTTAATTTTACATTTATTTTACATTTATCTTATATTTTTAATTTTATAATATTTTTATAATATTTTTATAATATTTTATGTTTTATTTTTCTAGCTATCTAATAGTAGTAAAAAATATTTATAATGAATAATGCCCAACAATTAAATATAACAACAATATTAGATACTAATAATAATATAAATAATAATATTAATAATACTAATGAAAATATAATATTAATAAATACTATTTTTAATAATAATGTATCACATAAATATAAAATTAATAAATATTTAGGTGAAGGTATCCAAGGTAGCTTATATACTGCTTTAGATAAAAATAATAAAAAATATATATGTAAAAAAATAAATTTAAATTCTACTATAAATCCAAATCAACAAAAACAATTAAATTTTGAAATAAATTTATTAAAATACCTATCATCAAATAAAATAACAAAAGAATATATTAATCCTTGTTTAGAACATAAAATTGTAGATAACCAAGTATTTACAATATTTCCTATATTTAATGGATTTAGTTTAAATCATATTAAACAATATTTATTAAAAATGAACCATAAAAATTATTATAAAATATTATTTCATCTTATAAAAGTAATATTACATGGTCTTGCTAAAATACATCAACATAATGTAGCACATCAAAATATAAATGGTAATTCAATTTTAGTATCAACTTATGGTGATAGTATAGATAGTATAGATAGGATAGATAGGTTAGATAATAGGATAGATGAAATAAAAGTGAAATTCACTGATTTTGGTCTTGGATGTGGTGTAAATAATACTTATATTAATGATGTATTTTATGATATTAATAGTTGCAATGCTAATCTAATGCCTATTAAAATTACAAATAGTATTATAAAACAATTATCAAAATCAGATTATTTATCTATAGCACAAAAAAAAGATATTATATTATTATGCACTCTATTTATACAATTACTTTTATTTTTTGATAATATAAATATTGATAGTTTACAAGGTTATAATGAAAAACTAAGAAAACAAATAAAACAAATAATTACAGAAAAATTTTTATCACAAATAGAAAAATATAGAACAAATAAATATAAAGTAGATAATGATGTATTACAATTTGTAAATACAAATAATGAAACTAAAAGAGATATATTAGAATACTTAAATATATTTAATGATTATGTATTATGTGAAGATCATCATAGACAATCTTGTCAATATATTCTGGACAAACTAATTATATATGAAAAATATAAAAATGAAGTATTTTAATTTAGTTATAATATCTATATCTCTATAGCTATATATATTATCTATATCTATCAAATTCATTTCCTAATATTTATTGTGTATCCAGATATAAATATTCATATATTCTTTTAGCAATAACTGTTCCTATACGTCTTTTTTGTTTTTCAGTCTCTGTAAGTAATATTTCAGATATAATTTTAATACTTTCTTCTTCATTAGCACAATTATCATATGCTTGTAATAAATGTCTTATCGTTGGATAATGTTCATTAATTTTAATAGCAATGGTTGAGCTAATACCTGGAATATGAGTTAATGCAAGTTGGTTCCATACTTTAGGAGTAAGATTTTCTTTTTTACATTTTTTAATAGATTGTAAATATAAATTATTTGTTTCTTGTAAAGATTGTATTTCTAAAGTATTATTATCTTCTTTATTTTCTAAATTTATTTCTGGAGTTTGAGATATATTAATAGATGGTTCCAGAATAGTATTAGTAAGTATAGTAGTATTATCATTTATAGGAGTTAGTTCTGGAGTAGGTAAAGTTATAGTAATTATATTTTTATTATTAGTTTCTTTACAACTAAAAAAATCAGTAATATCTTTATTCATTCTTTCATGTATTCTAATAATAATATCTAAAGTTTCATTTATATTATTAGTTCTAAGTAATGGTATATTATCTCTAAATGTTGAACTAACTATACTACCATATAATAATGTTTTATCATTTGGTAATCGTAAATCATTAATAATACCTTCAATAAGATAACATATTCTTTTTGTATTTTGTGAATTAGATTCTTCTGCTTTTAATCTAAGTTTTTGTTCTTTATAGCGACCATCTTTAATACTACAAATCATATCAGTCATACATTTTCGTTCAATAATTAATTGTTTTTCAGGATATTTTGTGGGTGAAATAATAATATCACCAATTTGTAAATTTTTTACTTCATAGGGTATAGTAAATGATGATGTTTTTTTAATTAGTTCTATTAACTTACCTTCCCGAGTATCTATTATAAGCATTTGTGAATATATGTATCTAGATACACTATCAATATATATCAATATATATATTAATAAATTTTACTTTTATATTAGTATTATTAATATTATTAATATAATTTAGTAATTTTTAATTAAAAAAATTGAAAATTATTTTAACTAATATAAAATAGTTAAAATTAGTAATAAAATCAATATGGATTGGATGCTTAGCGAGTATTGGAATTCTACTTATGACTATCTAGATATCGATATATGGTGTATTTGTAATCATAATTTACCTTCACTATATAGATTACTTTTACATTTTAGTTATATATATATTGATTGTGAGAAATGTTTTATTTATAGATATGAATATAAATATAGAAAACATATATATGATGATGAAGATGAAGATAAAAAACAATTAGATTTAGAAAATGAAGATGAAGAAGAAATAATTATACAAATAAAAAATATTATAAAAATTAATCCAAAAATATTATATATAAAATTTTTAGATTTTACACCTATTGAATTTATAAATAAATTAGATACTATTCTAGATGTGGAAGATACTCACCCATTTTTAAAATATAGAGAACACGGTGAAATTAGAAAAAATCAATATATATTATATGAAATATTAAAATTTGCAAAGTTTGAATATCTAAAATGTGAACTAATAAAAAGCACTGCATATCGATATATAAAAAATTCAAACCATATTGGTAATAATGCTGAATTATTTCAATTACCTTTACAAGTGTGGAATTATATGTTTACATTTTTATAAAGATAGTTTCATACTTGTAAAGTTAAACTATTTTATTTTTTTAGTAATTTAATTTGATATTATTTATTTATAAAATTGTTTTTTATACTACTATTTATTTAATAATAATAATAATAATTAATCTAATAATCAATCCAATAATAAATATAATAATTAATCTAATAATAAAATGGAACAACTCGAGTCTGATGATGATAATATATTGTGTATATGTAATCCAAAAAATACAGTATTAGATACACATTTATTACATTTTAGTTATATATATGTATATTGTATTGCTTGTCAACATTTAATACCATCTACACATGATGATGAAGATTATGAATATGAATATCTATATGAGTTTAATAAGTATGAATATATTCAAATAAAAAATCTACTTACTCAAAATCCAGATATTATTTATGAAAAAAATTATATGAATGCATATCCTTTAGATTTAATTAATCATTTACAAGAGATTTTAGAGGATCATTCAAATTATAGTTATAATACAAAATCTTTTAGACATATTCATTCAAATATAAAATATTTAGGTAAAATTAAAAAACTGATTGAATTTGAATATATAAAGCATGAATTAGTTAAACACGTTGCCTTTCGGTATATCAAAAATTCAAACTATATTGGCATTACTAATAATGATAAACAAAGGCAATTACCTTTAGAAATATGGGAATATATATTTACATATATATAGATTTATAAGATAAAAAACAAAAAATAAAAATTATAAATGCAAACTATTTTTTTTCTAAAAGGGAGGGAGTATGAGGGAACCGTAGGTTCCTTCTATTCAACTATAACATCAGGACAAAACTCATATTCTTCATATTCTCCATCATTCGTAATAATATCATTTAATGACATTTTAATACCTACTCCATCACAAAATTCACTTGTTTTGAAATAACTATCAATGTCAACTTTTTCTTCTTCAATAATTGCTTCTTCATCTTCATATGTATTTAGTAAATCTTCATCTAATAAGACAACAGAATCACCCGTCCCACAATTAGGTATTTGACCTACCATAATATTACTAGAGACACCTTTAATATTATCAAAAGAACCAAAAAGACTTGCTTCAAGCAATTGGTCTGTTGTTTCTTCAAAACTTGCCTTAGCAAGTGGTCCAATATTTTCTTTCTTAATACCGTGTCGGCTTACTGACATAATATCACCATTTTGACACATTTTATCACAAAGTAAATCAAGATGTCGTGGACTAATATTAATACCATTATCAGTTAATACTTTATTTAATTGATATTGTATTTGAAAGCGAGCAGCTTCAATACCAAATATAGAATACATTTCATTAGGATCTATACTAAATGTTCTATTAGGATCAATACCTTTACGAATTAATATATCAAATAATATTTGCGTATTTAATGTTTTCGATCCATCCGTTATAATTTTATATTCTTTTTTTTCTACAAAAGAACCATTTTCTTTTATAACAATAGATGTTAAATCTTTTTCATCATTAGGTATTCTTACATTTGTAATACCATCAACACCTTTTATACTAATATCATTAATTTCTTTAATTGTATATTCCATAAAAAGTATATCATCATTTGCTTTATTTGATGAAAAATTAAGTCTTATTCTAAATACAAGTTTAGAAGAATTATCATCCATAAACATTAATGAAGAATTTGGATAATGCTCTTTTAATATAAATTGAATATCTTCCATTGTTATCTTCTTATCAATAATTTTACGGCGATTAAATTCAAGTCTAATTAACCAAGGATTTTCAGGTATTTTTACAGATTGTGAATCAAGTTCACTAAATAATTTATAGATTTCTAAAAATTCACGATCTTCAGGCAAAACATTATCATAATTATTATTTGGTTCTAAATAAATTGCACTTGAATCTAATATATCACCAATTGTTGTCATTGCAAGATTATTACCAAGTTTATTAGCAGTATCTGCATTAAATCTGTGTTCTTCATCTAAATATATTTCATAAGAATTATTTTTTAAGGAACGGGTATTACTAAGAATTTCTGTTAAACGAGGCACACCTTTTGTAACAGAAGATTGTGCACCAATACCAGCATGGTGAAAAGTATTTAAAGTCATCTGTGTAGTTAATTCTCCAAGGCTTTGTGCTGCAATAGGTCCTACCATTTCACCACCTTCTGCTAAAGAGTTTTTAAAACGTGCTTTAACAGAATTTATAATATGAGTAAATGCAATTTTATTAATTTTTAAATCACGTATAAGTTTTTTAGGAGCAAGATAATCCCATATTAATAGTTCACAAGATAAACTACGACGGTCCCCAACTCTGCAATAATTAATAAGTTCTTGTAATTCTATAATAATCTCAATTGGATTTAAATCACTTTTATTTATATCATCAAGTTTAAATGTTTTAATAGTATTTAAAATTAATCTTTTAAAATTAACTGGATAATAGATCTCAATATCATCAATTTTATTAAATTTTGTATAAATTTTATGAAAATCATATATTATAGTTTCAATATTTTTATTATAATCTATAATAATTTGTTTCCAATTTCCAATTTTCTTCATTTTTGTAAGTTCACTTTTCATAACATATTCAAATTTTTCATTAACATCAATATAATAATTAGTATTTAATTTAGTAATATCAATCTTTATAAAATTTGTTTTTTGTTTTTCTAAATCAACACTATTAAAACCATCATAACCATAACAAAATTGAACTATATCATTATTACTTGATCTAACTGTAAAATCGTGCGCTACTTTTAAATCCTCCATAGATTTAACAAGACGTCTCTGCAAATATCCAGATGTAGCTGTTTTAACAGCAGTATCAATAACACCTTCTCTTCCAGCCATAGCATGGAAAAAGTATTCCTGTGGATTTAAACCATTCATAAAATTACTACTAATAAATCCACGACTTTCTATACCATTTTCAAAACGTGGATAATGAGGTAATGAACGATTGCTGAAACCTAATGGAACCCGTTGCTGATCTATGGTTTGTTGACCAAGAAGACACATCATTTGTTGTATATTGTCAGCCTTACCTTTAGAACCACTTGTAACAATATAATTAATACGATTTGTTAAAGGCATTTTTTTAATAATTTGGTCTGTAATATTATCAACAGTTTTTGTATTTATTGCTGCAATTTTTCCATCATATAATAAATCTAAATTATCAGAAAGGTCTGCAAGAATATTTAAATGAACTTTTTTAGTTAATTCTATAACATCTTTTTTCCCTTGTAAAATAAATTCTTCATTACGTTTTTTAATATCTTTATGGACTATTAAATCACTAATACCAACACTAAAGCCACTTCTAATTAAATAACGAGATACAATCTTTTGTAAGTCATTTAAATATCGAGTAGCTTCTTTTGTACCATAGTCATTAACAATATAATGTAATATATTTGAACATGCACTTTTTTCAATTTGACCTTGCTTTAATATACCATTTTCAATAATTATATTTTTTAATTTTTTTTTAGATAAATCTTGAGTATACGTAATAGGTGGTAAAATCATAGAATATAATTGTTTACCAGTCCATTTAACCAGTTGTCCATCATTGAAATCAGGTTCAGGAATAATACCGCTAAATTTTTCAATAGACACTAATAAATTCATCATTTCTTGATGTGTAAAATAAACATTATCATCAGTTAATTTAAATAAACCTAATAAATTATCCTGGGCAGGACCTATAATAGGAGCATTTGAACTAGGACTAATTATATTCTTTGATACAGCAGCGAGATATTGTAATTCAACAGAAGTTTGAAGACTTTGTGGTACATGCATATTCATTTCATCACCATCGAAATCGGCATTGTAGGGTTTGCAAACATCGACGTTTAATCGAAATGTATTACCTTCCATAACACGAACTTTATGTGCCATCATACTCATTTTATGCAATGATGGTTGACGATTAAATAATACAATATCGCCATTAATTAAATGTCTATTAACAGTATCACCATATTCAAGTATAATAGTGCTTGTATCTTTATCATCAAGTATAGAATATTGTCTTCCATCTCTTATTTTTTTAATACTTTTTGCACCAGGATAAATTTTAGAACCATTTCTTACATATTGATAAAGTTTATTAATATTAATTTTATTTACTACTTCTGGAAATGTTAAATTCATAGCAATTTTATAAGGCACTCCTAATTCTTCAATGGCTAAATTAGCATCTGCTGATATAACACTACGAGCACTAAAATCAACACGTTTTCCCATAAGATTATTTCTAATACGACCTTCTTTACCAACAAGCCGTTGTCGCAATGTCTTCATAGGACGACCACCTCGTGTTAAAGCTTGAGGTATTCCTTTAATATCATTATTAAATAAAGTAATAACATGATGTTGTATTTGAGCATTATAACTTTTAATAGTATCTAAAGATAGAACTGTATTCTTTGATAATTTATCTTTTAACATTTTAGTCCATTTAATAATTTCATAATATTTATTAGTTAAATCATCTTCACTACGTTGACTATTATATTGTCGAACACTTGGTCTCACACTAGGCGGGACTACAGGTAACATAGTGATGATTAACCAAGCAGGCATACACCATTTAGGACTAAATCCTAAAACAAGAGCATCATCTTCTGTAATACGTTTAAATATAGCTAATACAATTTCAGCATTTAATTTTTGTGAAATATTAATAGGAACATCTTCATTATCATCTTTCCATTCAGCAATAATTTCATAATCGCTTCTAAAATTACTACTATTATATTTAGTGGGTTGAATTGCACCACATCCTCCATTATCATATAGGGTTTCATTTTTTTTATTTATATCACCACATATTTTTGCTTTTTGTTGAACAAGTTTAAATATTTTCTCAAAACGTTCTTTATGATTACCTTTTGTTAATGCTATAATATTTTTAATAATTTTATCATTTTTATTTAAAAGTAATCGATTACATTTAATACAAATACATCTTAAAATTTTAACAATATCTGTTTCAAATTGTAAATTAAATACTGGCTTAGGCAATTCAATATGACCGAAATGCCCTGGACAAGTAATATAATTTTGTTCACACGTTTTACAATTAATATAGGGTTCAATAGGTCCCATACGTAAATCAAAAAGACCATTTATTTTAGGCTCTCCATTACTATCATATAATGTTTCGCAAGTAATATGAACTACTGATTTATTTCTAACCACTTCTGGACTATATATACCAAATTGAATACCATTTACAAATCCTGTTTCAAAATTATCATCATCAAGAGTTGTCATCGTTAATTTATAATAATCTAATTTACAATAATCTAATTTATAATAATCTAATTTAGTTTATTATTAAATAATATGGATATTTTTTAAATTAAACTTTATATTATATTATAATAAAATAAATTAATAATATTAAAATCAATTTTTATAAATATAAAGTTTATTATAAAATTTATATTAAGTATAAACTATAAAATTAAAAATAAAAATATAAATTAATAAAATTAAAAATAAAAATTAAATAGTAAAAAAATGAAAAAAAAATCAACATCAACATCAACATCAACATCAACATCAACATCAACATCAACATCAAGAATAAATGATGATAACGATGATAACGATGATAACGATGATAACGATGATAACGATGATAACGATGATAACGATGATAACGATTTTATAGATGATAGTGAAGAATGTAGTGAAGAATGTAGTGAAGAATGTAGTGAAGAATGTAGTGAAGAATGTAGTGAAGATGATAGTAATGAGTATAGTGATGAGTATAGTGATGAGTATAGTGATGAGTATAGTGATGAGTATAGTAAAGATGATATTAAATATACAAATAAAAAAAATACTAAATTGATTAATACTTATATAACTAATTATATTAAAACTATTAAACATAAATATAATGAAAAAGATAAACGTACTTTAAAAGAACAAGCAACACAATTTTATAATAATCTTATTACAATTAAACAAAATTTACATATTACACAATTTTATGAAAATATAAAGTATTTTATAGATGATACTCCAGAACAAAGAATAAGTATATTAGACACATTTACTAACATTATTAATTTAACAGATACTAAGATACCAAAAATATTTAAAATTATGAAATCATCTCTGGATACATATTATAAAAAGGTAGCATTAAATAAATTACAATTATTAGAAATAATGAAACCTGGAGATAATGAATATTTTAAACTTAGTAATTGGATAGATACATTTTTAGAAATACCATTTAATATTTATAAAATACCTAAATATATGGATGAAAATGTAATTAAAAACCCATCTTTATTTTTAACTGAAGCACAACAACATTTAGATAAAGTAATCTATGGACAACAAGAAACAAAAAGCCATATTATTGAAATACTTGCAAAAATGATAACTAATCCTAAAACAATGGGTTCTGTATTTGCAATTCATGGCGATGCAGGAACAGGTAAAACAACATTAATAAAAGATGGTCTATCAGAAGTATTTGGATTACCATTTATATTTATTTCATTAGGAGGAGCACAAGATAGAACATTCTTATCTGGTAGTAATTATGTATATGAAGGTAGTGCTTGTGGTAAAATAATACAGTCATTAAAACAATCACAATGTATGAATCCTATATTTTATTTTGATGAATTAGATAAAGTGAGTAATACAGATAGAGGACAAGAAATCATAAATATGTTAATACATTTAACAGACTATACACAAAATACTCAGTTTATGGATGATTATATGGATGGTATAGTCATTGACTTATCTAGAGCAACATTTATTTTTTCATTTAATGATAAATCAAAAATATCACCTATATTACTTGATAGAATGGAAATTATTAAGTTTCAATCTTATACAATACCTGAAAAAAAACATATTGCTACGACATTTTTATTACCAAGTATTATTAAAAATATATTTGGTGATAATAAAAAACAAATAGTATTAACAAATATGCAAATTGATCAAATTGTAAAAATACCTTGTATGTATAATTATAATAGTAATAAATCTGTGACTACGAATACTAAGAATACTACGAATACTAAGAATAGTTCTGGAATATCTAAAATACATAATGTCATAAATAAAAATAATTTAATAAATAAAAAAAGAAAGTATAGTTATAAAACTAATAGTAATAGTAATAGTAATAGTAATAGTAATAGTAATAAATATGGAGGTGTTCGCTACATAAAAAAAAGATTAGAAAGATTATTGTCAAAAATGAATGTAGACATTATAAAAGGCATATTAAAGCTTTAGATATTTCAAATGTCGAGTTAATTTTTTCGTGTGAAATATATAAAGGTATTGAATATATGAATTAAATAAACTACACATAATACAATATTTGTAGTATAGGTAATTTATACTTTTTTATTAAATAATTTTTTACTTTTTTTACTTCTTTTACTTCTTTTACTTCTTTTACTTCTTTTACTTCTTTTACTTCTTTTACTGCTTTGATGTATTTTATTTCTATGATGACTATGACTTTGTTTATGTCCTCCTATATATTTATTTGTTTTGTTTAGTAAATATTGTGGTGATTCCATTTTTTTTATTAAATTTGCTTGTGATTGTAGATTTATGGGTTTTAGTAAATTTGCTGGTGGTTCCATTTTTGTTCGTAAATTTTCTGGTGATTCCATTTTTGTTCGTAAATTTGATGGTGATTTCATTTTTCTTTGTAATTGTTCTGGTGATTGTAGATTTATGGGTTTTAGTAAATTTGCTGGTGGTTCCATTTTTGTTAGTAAATTTAAATGTTGAACATATTTATATTTATCTATAAAAGGTAGTGAATATGTATCTATTTTGTCAGTAGGATATAAATTTTTGCTAATATTTTGTAATAATATGTCATATAATTCTAATAGATTTTGGATAAATAATCTTTTTGTTGGATCAGCAACTAATATTATATCAATATATTCACTTAATAATCTTATTAGTATCTTGTATTCATCTTTTTTTTCGTTATCTTTATTTATATGTGTTAAGATATTTTTTAATATTATACCCATTGCATATATATCAGTATATATTAATAGATTATTACCTGATAATAAATTTATGCGCCGATCTATTTTTTCTAATTTATCTGTATAGTTGTCATCAGTAAATTGGTCTTGATGCAAGTTTGAAAATAAAGTTGGGTCTAAATTGTCACGTCTAGGTATATCAACAAAATCTTGTTTATAATTATAAAGTTCAGGAGATATAAAGTATGGTTTTACTCTAAACTCGGGGAATAGTCCTTGTGTTTTTTTATAACTTGTTTCAAAATCTATTAATTTAAAAACAGGAAAATTTTCATTTTCATCATATACTACATTTTCAATACTAATATCTAAATGATAAATATCGTTAGTATTTAATAATTCAATACCTTTAACTATATTTCTAAAAGATATTAATAGTTCATACCAGTTATATACTGTATATTTTTCTGAAAGTTTTGATATATTTTCTAATAGGAAAAATAAATCTATACCACCATAAACATAATTTAATATGTTTGGATTGTTTAAAAAATCATTACATTTATTTGTCGCTATTAATTTTTGTAGTCTTTTAATGTCAGAATGTGATGGTGTACATGATTGTGGACCATAAATAAAATATTTCATTTGTGGATCTATATCTTTTAATCCTACATCATGTTTTAGTTCTTTTTTATATACATTTTTATCTTTTATTATCTTAGAAATATATTGTTTGTAAGGATCATAATTTATTGCATTTTCACATTTCAAATTTGGTTTAATAACACATATATTGTCAGTACTGTCTATAACTTCATTTGTATTTATTTTATTATTATTTATCTAATATTTATAAAGATTTTTTTTAGAAATTATATAAAATCATTTTTATTTATTTAATATTTACAAATATGTTTTATTTAGAGCGTTGCGTATTTTAAATGCCGATTTTAATTTTTATAAATTTTTAATGTTCTATGTTTTGTAGATAATTTTTTTCTTTTTAAAGTTTTATATAAATCTTTATTATAAGCATATAT
>Ga0114978_10000216_pt1 | contig 47771 bp, 40 predicted proteins | sample S_140212_EF_Meta_FD_87027 | JGI IMG/M metagenome (GOLD analysis project Ga0114978, IMG submission 87027) | Freshwater microbial communities from Lake Simoncouche, Canada to study carbon cycling - S_140212_EF_MetaG | ecosystem: Environmental > Aquatic > Freshwater > Lake | place: Lake...
AAATGAAAGAGGAAAGGATTTTGAAAAACAAAGGAAACCTGTTGATATACCACTTAAAAATTTAGAGCCAGTAATAGACCCTAAATTAAATTAAAAATAATGTAATATAATACTCAAAAATAAGTTATATATAATACAATAATGTATGTTAGTTTAGTATTTAATAGGAGGTACAAGAAAACACCCTTCTAAATATAAATTAGCATCTTCGTATCTTTTGAAAGACCATCGATATATAACATAACATATATTATTGTAATCTCTATTTTTTGGATAATACATATCATTGAATTGTATGCTATTTTGCAACATTGTTTTATACTCTGCATTAACTTTCATGTCAACGTTGTAATATATATTATTTTTTTCATCGCTATTATTATCTACGTCCTTTTCATAGTTGATAATCTCGTAATTAATAAACTTACCAAGTAATAATCCGTATTTCCCATCTTGAAAAGATGATGTTGTACGTCGCACATTTGTATACTTGATGATATTTGTTTCAGAACAGTATTTTTGCAAATTACTTACAGATTTTTCTGGGTCAATTTTACCATTTTTCTTAAAATTACTCATAATATTATTTAGAACAGTATCAATCCTTATTTTTGTCTTACTATCAACAATGCTGTTATTGTTATTGTTATTGTTATTGTTATTGTTATTGTTATTGTTATTATTGTCATTTGTATTATTATCATTTAATGAAGGTAAATTAATTGTATTCTTTTGAACTTCAATAATATCAATAATATTTAAAGCTTCTTTTCTTAATTCTTCAATCGTTTTTTCTTTTGCAACACTTACAGCAATTGCTGGTTTTGTAAATATATATGGGAATATGCTTGCAAGTCCAAATAAATTTCGACGATGAAGATTTAATTTTGTTAAATGACTTTCGTTTATATTAGAGTGCTTATTCTTTGTAAGCAAACTAATATTATTTAGTTTATTAGTAAATTTTAGAGGCATATTTGAAAATGCAATTGCTTCGTATGTAAATAATAATATAATAATAATGCTTTTATAAAAGGTCATCATGTTCTTTTGATTTAACTTTGTATATTCGTATAGTAATTTATTGTTATATAATATTTATAAATATTATATAATTCAAAAACTGATATATATAATTATAGTTATTATAGAGTAATTATGGCAAACAAAAGGAGGATACAAATGAGTGCGATTAGGTGTATAGGAATGTATAAATATATAAGTATGGTTGGATGTATGAGCGTATATAAATATTTATATAAATAATATATCCATATAAGTTTTAATTATATTGCAAAAAATAATCATATCATTACGTCATACGTAAATAATCACAAAATATCATTAGAACGCAGAACATTAATATCATATTGAACATAAACATCTTCTTTTAATTTATTTAACATCTCAGTATAATTATTACCTAATACTTCAGTTCCTGAAATAAATATTGAACCGGTTTGAGGCATTTTCATGATTTTTTCCATTGTTAAGGGTTCTGTTTCATTATAACCTTCGCCAAAGAAGCATTCTTTGATAGAATGTCCTAATTCTTTGCAAGTTTTTAGAGATTTATACATATCTACAGGTTGTGCTGTATCTTTGTAGTATACTTCAAATGTTTTTTTAAACGCATTATCTGTTGTTGATGCAGATACTAAAATATCTGCCAAATCAATACGAGATATAATACCACTTTTAGATATTCCTTGATTAAATTCTATTTCAGCAGGTCCTCTTCTTTCGCCTGGCGAAAGCATTCCAGGTCTAATAATAGTATATCCCATATGTTTAGGAGCTTTCTCATATAATATACGAACTCTTTCTTCACCGGTTTGTTTTTTATAACATGAATCGCAACTTGCAAAACCCCTATCAATTGCTTCGCCATATCCATTTCCCGACGTTTCATCGTTCTTTTGGCATTTCGCGCATATAGATGACACAATTACAAGACGTTTTACATTTGAACGTATTGCTTCTTCAGCAACATTGACTAATCCAATATCTTCAACATTATCACTCGGCTCTGCAATAACACCTGTATTATTTGCAATCAAATCATATTTCATACTTCGCTTTGAAATATCAACACCTGGGGTTGATACTATTTTGACACGAGGTCTCGAAGCTGCGCAAAATATTACTGCATCAGCATCTTTCATAATCCCTGCAATACTTGCTGGATCGAGAACATCTGCAACAATACTTGTAATTTTGTCAATTTGATTAAGGTCGTCTATAACTAATGTATTCAATTTTGCATGCTCTCTATCCACAATATTTACTTTTCTCCTTGTAACTGCAATAACACTAATATTTCTTTCTAATAGTGTGCGTATTGTATCTCCTCCAGTATATCCAGAAGCACCAAATACAACAACTTTTTTAGGCACAATATTATTTTTATATTCATATTCAGAAAACCCGCTTGATTTTTTTGATAAGCTAATAATGCTAATTAATGGAATATATTTTACAATATTGCGCCGATTAATTTGCGGGTTGCAATTCATTCTCAATTGAATAATATTAACGGGTTTACTTTGACTACCCATTTTATTAATCATACCATCAATATAAACAAAAGTCAAAGAATTAACAATGTTTGATAATACGATTAATGCAAGCAACATATTAACCATTTCTTTGTTCTTTATACTTTCTACTTTCATATGTAATATAGATATATATTTATATAATAATTTAACAAAATCATATAAGGATTAGATTACTTTATAATATAAAAGGGGATAAAAAAGAAATATTATAATATCAACTTACTTATTTTTACATTTAATATTGCTCTGATTTATGAGCTTTGCTACTATGGCCGAGCCAGGTCCAAGGCATGACATTTAAGCTGTCACGTGCATAGCACTCGCAGGTTCAAATCCTGCTAGTAGCAAACAACCTTTTTATTAAGGCAATATTATTTTACATTAAATATCTAAAAACATTACCATCAGACTATTATAAATCTCATAAGATGTTTATGAAACTTATAATAGACAGAAAAATATATTAAGAAATATAAGGTAATAAATAATTACAATGTTATGCAACTATTAAGTTGTGTGTTGTAAATATCTTGTATCTCTATTATATCATTCGAATAATGCGCTGCCCAACCAAGCTTTCTCATATTTTCAGCTCTATCATAACGTGTTATATATTTATTTGTAAAATGTTTTAGTCCGAGTGTAGCCATATGTTTATTTATATACGTTGTTGAACTATATTTTACGTTGCCAGAAGGTATACAATAATGCGCGCCTGGAAAATAATTCATATCAAGAATATTTTCTCTTAAAAAACATAATTTTTTAGATTCATTTGTATTTGCAACTGCCTTTTTAATTTCTTGTAAGTCAATATCAGTCAAATCAAGTGTTTCACTCTCACCTATCATATCATAACCTTCTATTGATAATATTGTTGTCCCTAATTTTTGTTCGTTATTTAAATCATCTTCGGTTACACACAAAAATTCATCCATATCTGCAACTATTATCCAGCCTTTTTCAACATTTTTCCAGCAACCATTTTTAATTACTAAATATTTTGATTCATCAATACTGTTATTACTATTCCAAGATATAACAGAGCATCCTAAAGCTTTCGCAATTTTAACAGAATCATCGGTTGATTCATTATCATAAATTGTTATATTGCAAGATGGTAAATATTTTTTATAATGTTTTACAACATGTGGTATTAACGCACTTTCATTAAAACAGAGTAAATATATATTAATATCCATTTTTCATTATTAATGTTTATATTTCTTATATATATACCAAATAGAATATATTATAGAATTAAATATTATTTTGAATTTGCGTATATATATAATATAGAACACCTGGTCTCCCTTTATTGCGGTCTATTATGAATAGTAAGTAATCTCTATATACACATATAATATCATCTTTAATAATTTGCATATATGCAATATATAATAATATAAAATATATTGTAAATATCATATCGTTATTCGTTATTTTATTATTAATAACAAGAAACAATGGAATTATTTTTCCAATAAAGTTAATAGTTAAATAGTATGGTAAAAGAGACCTTTCATTTAAATTATAAGCTACAATAAATAAACTAAATACAAAGAAAGCAATTGCTATACATATAAGTATTATTGGATTGTAAGGAACAAGCTTGAGTAAATATGCGATTGTATAAATAAATATCCAAATAGAAAGAAACCTATCAGGTGATATAAAATTATTCATTTTTCTTTTAAAATATTACAATATTTTTTTATTAGGAAGCCCATTTAATCCGAGGTGTGCTGATAATCCTGATTTAATACCTACCATCCTATGTATTATTATTCCTAAACCCAGTGATGTTATTATTATTATTATAAATGATGCAATATATTGTATGAATGTACGATTCAATTGCTCTGTATTGTCTAATTCAAGTGGATATAACCATAAATAAGAATGTATTATTAGTGCAACAATTAGTGTAGGTATTAAATCAACCAAAGTTAAATTTAAAATTCGATGTCTTCTCATTTGCTCCATTGTTGTCATATCTATCTTGCAATATTTATACTTTAATATATATGAATAATATTAAAATAAATAAGTTCTATTATCAAAGTATTAAATAAAAAATTGATAATAATTCCTGTTTAGGTTTAATTAAAGCCCCCGCATAAGATGCCTCCCAGATGGATGATGGACCCCGACTTTGAAGAAGATGGATATGAGTATTTCAATCCCGACGAAGACGTATATTACTCCAACTACTATAACCATAGCTGTTGCGACCTCAATTTCTATGACTATAACCACTATCGTAGTTATTTCCTCTACAATATTATTGGAAACGACATTGAAGAATGCGAAGACGAATAAATTATTACAACCACAGTAGTTAAATAGTTAGTATCTATATATATCTATGTTATCTAATATATATTTTTTATATTATATAAACATATTGTATAATTATTATACAATTTATATTATGATACATTTAATAACATATGGTGATAATAAATATAAGGAATCGAAGAAAAGATTATGTAAACAAGCAGATAATTTAGGATGGTTTGATATAATACTATCATATGGTCCCGAAGACATAGATGCAGATTTTAAGGAGCAATTTAAACATATTTTGGAACTTCCACAAAACAGTGGATGTTCTATATGGAAACCTTATATAATAAATAAACGTCTTAATGAAATGCAAGATAATGATATTTTATTATATTTAGATGCAGGATGCTATATAAATCCTAATGGATTTGATAGATTTACAGAATATATTGATTTGCTTAATAATCGCAATGAAGGTTGTATTTCTTTTTCTATGAGCAACCATATTGAAAAAAAATGGACTTGCAAAGAAATATTCGAATATTTTAATATATACGAAGATAGTGATATAGTAAATACTGGTCAAATTTTATCAGGAATTATAATGTTAAAAAAAAATACAAACAGTATTCATATTATTGATTTGTGGTTGAGAACACTTTATAATAACTCAAAATTATTTACGGATAATTTTAATGAAAATCAAAGAGCTGAATATATAGAAAACAAACATGACCAAAGCATATTCAGTGTTATTAGTAAATTATATAACACATTATTGTTAGAAGACGAAACAATATTTGATGATGGTTACGGTTGTGATAAATCTACCAAATATCCTTTTTGGGAAACAAGAATAATATTATAAAAATAATATAATATGCAACAATATAATACAATCTAATCTATTTTGTAATTAAGTGTTTTATTTTTATGCATATGCTCTACGACTTCGTGTAGATTTTTAACATCATATAGTGAATTATGAGCATTTTCAACATCTTTTTTAAAATTATATTTATATATTTCGTTAAGCGACGGGTTCTTGTAATTTCCATATTGATTAATAATTTTGAGAATAGGCTTCATATGCTTCATAGTGCATAACAAAGTCTTCTTATCTAATTCGTCAATAATATATTGAAGGTTTCTTCTGTGTAATTCAGATTTAATAACACCGACATCAAATCCTATATTATGTGCAATAATATGGGACACCTTCTTTAAAAGCTCATAAAATATCTCTATTGCAACTATATCAAATGCAATACCTACCGTATCAGAAATTTCATTAGTAATACCGTGAAATTTCTCATTTGTAATCTCAAACTCTTCGCGCTTTATAATGTAATCTTTGACATCTACAAATTTATATTGTTTATCAGTAATTAACATAGAAAACTGAACAATTCTCGCATTTGCATACTTGTCTAAATCCTTATAATTAGGATAAACTCCCCATCTTAAATTATTACAATTTGGAAGTCCTGTTGTCTCTGTATCTAAAAACATTGCCATATTGAGATATAACTTATATATATCTATTATAATATATAATAGATATCATTTTTTTATATAAAGATTATCTGAAAAATATTTAAATATAATAACATCATATCAATATATATTTATGAAACATTATTGGATTAACATAGATAAGTGTGTGGATAGAAAGGAATATATGGAAAAACAATTTAGAGATAAAAATATAGATAATTATCGCATTTCAGCGGAAACACCAGACAAATTAATCAATAATACAATTATTCGCAATGTCGATTCTACTGATACGACACAAGAAGAAATTAGTTGTATCTTATCACATTTAAAAGCAATTAAGAAGGGTTATGATGATGGCGATGAATATTTTTGCATTTTAGAAGATGATTTAGAATTTACAAATATCGATTTTAAAAAAATATTTGAATATATAGAAGATTTTCAAAATAAAAATAATGAAATAATTGAAATATTGCAATTTTTTACAAATGGACATCCTCCAGTTATTGAATTGTATAATCAACACTTTTTAAACAATGAAATAATAAGAAAACGTGTCGAGCCTTATCCGAGCGCAGCATATTATTTAGTATCAAGAGAAGCCGCACGCAAAATATTAGATAAGTTTATTTTATCAGAAAATAATTATGATTTATCATATTCTGCTTGGACAGCAGCAGATCATATAATATATGCAGTCGTCAACTCATATATATTAACATATCCTATTGCTGTATCAGATATTACTTATGGAAGTACATTGCATCCGCATCATTTGCCAAATCACGAATATTGTAATAATGTTATTAGACACATATGGAAATTAAATAACCAGCTTAAAATGTTTGAGCGCGCTTAAACTCATTTATGGCAATCACTGAACGCTTTTTATGGTCTACTATTTTTTCTATTGAATATGTTTCATCTTCATAATTTGGGATCCATCTCCTTATATACTCGTATTCTTTATCATACCTTTTTAATTGTAAATCTGGATTAAAAATGCGAAAATATGGTTGCGAGTCAGTACCCGTGCTTGCGGACCATTGCCACCCTCCATTATTACTTGCAGGGTCATAATCTACAAGTTTTGAAGCAAAATATTTCTCACCCCATCTCCAATCAATAAGCAGGTCTTTTGTTAAAAACATTGCAGTAATCATGCGTAATCTATTATGCATCCAGCCTGTTTTATTTAATTGGTTCATTCCAGCATCTACCATTTCGTATCCTGTTTTGCCTTCGCACCATTTTTTAAACCACTCCTTATTATTGGTCCATTTAATAGTATCGTATTTTTCCTTAAAAGAGTTTCCTAATACATATGGAAAATAATACAATATATTTGCATAAAACTCTCGCCATATTAATTCTCTTTGCAATTCTTTTGCATCATTGTAATTGTGATAGACTTCTCTTATGCTAACGCAACCAAACTTAATGTATGCACTTAACTTTGTTGTTTTATCTAATCCGGGATAATCGCGGAATTTTGCATAGTCGGTCATAACATTCTTTAATCGTATTAGTGCTTTCTCTCGACCTCCCCGAACAGCCAAATCATCATTCACAGTATAATATTTGTGTTTATCAAATTTTTTAATATGTTTGATTACGTTTATGCGTTTAACTATTAATTTTTGCACATCATTTACTTTTAATGAAAGTGATTTTTTATAAAATGGTGTAAATACTTGATATGGTTTATCTTGATTATTTTGAATTGTTCCCATATTATAAAGAGTATAGTCCTCCTCTGTAATTATAAGTATTCCATTTTTATTTGCCCATTCTTCTATAATACTATCTCTTTTTATTGCAAATGGCGAATAATCCTTGTTATATGCGATAGATTTAATTTTGTATTTGTTTGATAATTTAGTCAAAATATCAATATCGATGCCTTCGTAATAATTTACATGGATATTCTTATCAAGGTCATCTAAACTTTCAATCATAAATTGAACACAATTATTACTAAAATAGGGGTTATTATTAGTATATATTTGAGCAGGGTTAAAAATAAATATCGGATATATACCTTTGTTCCCACAATCCTTAATCAATCTATTAAGAGCCAAATTATCATGTATGCGAAAGTCTCTGCGGAAAATAAATATGTTGATGTCCATTTTAATAAACACACCTATTTAATTTATATAAATATATATCAATATTTATAAATATATATATATCAATATTTATATTTATACAATGCAAAATCTTAAAAGATATATTAATTTATGCGATACAGACATCAAATACAGTATTTTAGGACTTATGTGCGGTTGCATAGGTTCATATTATAATGTTAATGCAAACGAGCATACAACAAGAATGATGCTGGGAGATTTTTCAAACAAACGATTATATTCCCTATTTTATACTAACCTTATATCTATGATTGCAATATCTTCCAGAGGAGCCTTCTTTGTATATTCACAAAAATGTATGAATCATAAATTAAGATGTATCGTATATAAAAAGATACTAAATCAGCCTTTGAAGTTTTACGAAACGGAACCTGTTAATTCTTTGCTGGAAAGAGTAAATAATGATGCAAGAATAGTATCTGATATTATATCATTGAATGTTAATGTGCTGTCGCGGTCTATTATAGAAGTTGTAATAACATTTTGGTTATTAACAAATATATCTTGGAAGCTTACTGCAATCGCTTTAATTTTAATCCCATTTAACTATCTAATATCAGAATGTTATAACATGATACACAAAAAAATAATGAATAACTACGAAGAATTAAACAAGGAATTAAATACATACACCCACGAAACGATTTCACACATATCTGTTTTGAAAACGTATGCAAATGAAATGCGTTCGCAAAATAAATATTATAGGTTGTCAAATGAAATATCTAATTATAATTACAAAGAATGTCTTTTGTATGGAAGCAATCTATTAATAGTAAGCAATATTCCTACAATCATAACAATCATCATTATATTATCTGCAAATTATTTAAATACTGTCGATGGACTTATTATATTTATTCTTCACAATCAAGGATTATATTCTACTATAAAAACTATTTTTGATATGAAAAATGAGTTTATAAAATGCAAAGAACCTTATGCGCGGATTACAAGTATTCTCGATGATCCCGAATATGTGCACGGGTATTACATTCCAACCGATAATAATTTGCATGGTGATATATCTTTTAATTCTTTGTCATTTAAATATAATAAATCTACAGAGCCAATTTTAACTAATTTTAATTTTAAGATTAATAGAGGAGAAAAAATTGCAATTATTGGGGCTTCCGGATGTGGCAAAAGTACCTTGTCAAAATTATTAGTTAATATATTAACTCCAACATGCGGGAACATAACAATAGATGATGTCGATATTTGCGCGTATGATAATATATGGTTAAAAAAACATATTGGATATGTGGCACAAGACAGCATATTATTTACAGATACAATTGCAAATAATATATCATATGGGTTGGATAATGTATCTGAAGATGATATTATAGAGGCATCAAAGAATGCGAATGCGCATGATTTTATATCAAATCTACCTAATAAATATCAAACAAAACTGGAAGGAACCGAGTTAAGTTCGCTTTCAGGAGGACAGAAACAGCGTATATCAATTGCAAGAGCACTAATTCGGAAACCTCAAATAATTATATTTGACGAAGCAACTTCTGCATTGGACCCTTATTGCGAAGAACTTGTACAGCAAACAATTAAAAAATGCTTTGATGACCAAAATAGTACTATGATAATAATTGCACACCGACGGTCGGCATTAGAAATTGCAGACAAAATTTATGAACTACAAGGTTCGCAATTGATATTAGCAAATATATAATAAAATATATATATATTAGAATGAGTATATATGTAAACAAAAATAATAATAAAAATAGTAATAATATAATAGTATCCTCTTATAAAACTGATAATACAAATGTGGTTATAGAAAATGTTTTAGATATAATAATAAATTCGATTGATATCAAAACTATTATTAAAAATATTAAGAATGACAATGATATTGTATTTAATCTCAAAAAATTAAATAAGAAGTTTGTGAAAGCATATGTTTATAGAATTATGCAAGGTTTATATTTATTCGATAAATACATTAAGAAGATAGAGCAAAATAATAATATATCATTTAACATTCCACAATTAAATAAGATTGACAAAGAGGGTTTATTTAGTATGATTAGTTATGCAAACTTATCGCGAAATATTATCAATGAACCATCTAATATTTTTACGCCTGAAAAGTTTGCAACACATATTTGTGATATTTTCAAAAATACGAAGTATGTAGATGTAAAAAAATACAATCATAATGATATTAAAAAGATGGGGTTGAGACTAATAGATGCTGTTGGTGGTTCATCTAATAATAAACCTTACTTTGTAGTATTAGATTATAAACCTCCTAAATGGAAAAAAACAATCTGCTTGGCTGGCAAAGGAGTTACGATTGATACTGGCGGGTATTCAATAAAAAATAGTAATAATATGGAACAAATGTATATGGACAAAGAAGGCGCAGCAATATCAATAGGATTATTCAAATATTTTGCTGATAATAATTATAAAAATAGGATAGTTTGCTTATGTCCATTAGTTGAAAATATAGTATCTGGAGGTTCATTAAAACCGAATGATATTATCAAAGCATATAATGGAACTACTGTTGAGATTGTTAGTACAGACGCAGAAGGTAGATTAATACTTGCAGATACTGTGGCATATGCATGCAAAAATTATAATCCCGATTATATATTTGATTATGCGACATTAACAAGTTGGTCTACTAAAATACATTGCCATACAAGCTTTACATATTTTACTTTGAATGATAAAATAGCAAAAAATATTGAAAAATATAATTGTATATATGCAGAAAAAAGCATAAGAATTTCTCCATGGGTTGAATACATAACCTATATTAAATCTAATATTGCTGATGTAAAAAACTTTGGATATGAATGCATTAATAGCGACGGATTAATGGCATCATTATTTATAATGAATTTTATTCCTCAAAAATATGTTAAAAGATGGGTACATTTTGATATTCGCATGTCAAGTTATAATAATGAATTGAATATTGCAGATGGTTTCGCAACATATTTAGAAATTATAAAAAATATATAATATATATATTATTAATTATTTATACATAATACAACATATTTAATCAGAGTATCCTTTCTTGTCTGTCTTCACTTTTTCCTTCTTTTCCTTCTTTTCTTTCTTTTCTTTCTTTTCTTTCTTTTCCTTTTTTTCTTTATTTTCCTTCTTATCATCTTCATCGCGCGTAATATCACCATCATCATCACTATCGACGGCTGCAACGGCTACGACCTTGATATCGTCATCACTATCATTATTTTTCATATCTTCCTTGTGTTTGTTCCACAAGGTTGCAATCATAGTAAATATTTCATCACCTTTTGCGTCAGGATGTTCGTCCTTGACTTTTTGGCGATTATCCCTAATAAACTGCTGATAGGCATTGAGAGGTTTTTTAACCTTTGCAACCTCATTGCCATCATCGTCAACATCAACTTTTTTAGCGCGCTTCTTCTGGACAGCGGTCTTCTTCACCTTTGTTTCTTCACCGATTTTCACCTTAATCTCCTTCTTTGCATTCTTGCAATACTCGTCAACTTCCTTCACAGTCAAGGTGTTTGGCATCTTTGCAATCATCTCCTGAAAGCGAACAGCATATTCAGATGACATCTTTGAAATACTGATTTGAGGAAAGGTTGCTTTGATTGCTTTGTTCGGTTGGTTTGCTTTGTTCGATTGGGTTGCTTTTGTGCGTCTTCTTATGCTTGTCCTTACTATAAGTTTTAAGAAAAGATAATCAATTTTTATTTTAATTTTGTTAATTTAGAACATATTTATCCTTGCAAAAAGATATGCAATATAAAAAATATATTATATATAATATATATTATACAATATTTTTACTTAACTTACTTAACTTACTTAACTTACTTAATCTTAACTTACTTTTGCTTTTTCTTTTTTTCCTTTACTTCCTTTACTTCCTCCTTTACTTCATCTTTTACTTCCTCCTTTACTTCCTCCTTTACTTCCTCCTTTGCTTCATCTTTTACTTCTTCTTTTGCTTGGTTTACTTCTTCGTCAACATTATCAACATTATCAACATTATCCTTTGCACCATTATCTCCTTTTTGTGTTCTCCACCTTGATGCGACCATAGAAAATACTTGAGGACCAGTTAAATTAGGGTCTTCCTTTTTAAGAACTTTAATTTGTTCTTTCATAAACTTCTGATAATCATTGGGTTCTTTTTTAGGTTTATCAACATTATTATTTTCAACTGCTTTTTTCATTCCATCTTTGAAATATGCTTCAATCTCTTTTTTAGTTTTAATAGTTTCAGGCATGTTATTCATGTATTCCTTCATTTTCATTGAGATTGACATCTTATTGTAAGTTTTAATTAAAAATTAAATTAACAATGATAATCAATTTTTATATTTTTTTATGATATTTTTCATTATTATGCTTATGATTTTGCTATTATTTATAAATTTTAAATTTGCATAATTTCCCCTTTCTATAGAACTTCCTTATATAATAATTTAGTATATAAATAAATATTGCTATTATAATATAATGTCTAATAATAATGAGCTTCTCCTCGCCCCTTCGTCGAGACTGACTATTTTCCCAATAGAACATTATGATATGTGGGAGATGTATAAGAAGGCATTAAGTTGTTTTTGGACTGCAGAAGAAATAGATTTAAGTAAAGATTTAGTAGATTTTAATAATTTAAATAACAATGAGAGGTTTTTTATTAAACAAATATTGGCATTCTTTAGTTCAAGCGATACGATTGTTAATATTAATTTAGGAGAACGATTTTTGAATGATGTCCAAGTATTAGAAGCAAAATTCTTTTATGCATTTCAAATGTCTATTGAGAATATTCATTCGGAAACTTACTCGCTATTAATAGACACCTATTTCAAAGACCCTATTGAAAAACACGAAGCACTTGACGCAATTAATTATATGCCTTGTATTAAGAAAAAAGCAGAATGGTGTTTTAAATGGATTAATGATGAAACTGCCCCTTTTTCGCAAAGACTTATTGCATTTGCATTAGTCGAAGGTGTATTTTTCAGTGGTGCATTTTGCAGTATTTTTTGGTTAAAAGAAAGAGGGCTAATGCAGGGATTGTCGTTTTCGAATGAATTAATTAGTAGAGACGAAGGTATGCATGTAGAATTTGCGGTGCTTCTGTATTCTAAAATAGAGAACCGCTTATCGCAAGAATTAGTACACCAAATTGTAAGAGAAGCTGTTGAAGTTGAAAAGAACTTTATTATTGAAAGTATTCCGTGCTCTATGCTTGGTATGAATGCAGATTTGATGTCTATCTATATTGAGTTTGTAGCCGACCGGTTACTGACACAATTAAATTATGAAAAAATATGGAACTCTAATAATCCCTTTCCTTTTATGGAAAGAATATCCATAGAAACTAAAACAAACTTCTTTGAAAGCCGTGTTTCTCAATATAGCAAAGCAAATGTTGGAAGTAAGCAGGAACATACCGATATGCGAAAGTTTACATTGGATGCTGATTTTTAGATGTAAAATACAAAACTGGCTCTATTTTTATTATACTTAAAGGAATAAAATATAATTTTATTTATAATGAATAGATTTCAAAGTGTTTTCAACGAAATTAATAAATATATAAAATATATGATATATGACGAATATATTATATTATCAAAAAACTATTTTACGTGTATGAACGAAATCCTATGTGTATTAGAAAATACGCTTTGCAAAATACAAAATATATACTTTAAATATATTTTACATCCAAAAATAAGGGCCCTATAACTTCTTTTATTATATCTAATATTCTTATTGGATTTCCTATATTATTGATTTTATTTGTCTATCTACAGCAGGGTTCTTGTAGCTAATTAGAATGTGTGAATTATAAAATTGCACAGGGACCTTGTACTCAAAATTAGTATCTATAAATTTAGGAGTTGAACAATTACGTGTATTAAACTTTATCTTTCTTACTTTTTCATCTGTAATTATCATTATCGCATTTGTTGTATCCGGTTTTGCTTTATTATCTTTACTATTACCAAGCCGAAATATTTCATTATATGACTTTGTATCAATTATATTATTTGTAAAATTCAAATATTTTAATTTTTTTAATTTTAGTAGTATGCTCGTAAATAATTTAACAAATGTCGTAGTATTTGAAAGGTTAAATCCACTAAAATCAAGCAGTTTAATATTCGTCATACCTTGTATCATATATAGTAATTCTAATATAATATCATCATCATTCTCATAGCTCTCTTCTTTGGTTTTTATTATTATAAAATGTGTAATCGATGATAATTCTAATGTATACAATATATCAATTATATCGCGTGTAAATTTTACATCTTTCAATATCACCTTGTCTATCTTACTCTTTCCTTGTATAATTAAATTTAATTGGTCTATATTTTCTTCTGTAAGTATTATACTATGCGAGCTTTTATTTACAGATGTTTCAGATACAGATTCATCGCTTGACATTTTAGGCGAATGCGATGATGAAGTATTTGATTTTCTGTCTTTTTTAATATATATTAATGTTCTGTATCCTTTACTAAAATTGAAGCAAAGATTTGCATTTTTGGTTGTTAATAAATCTAATTGACAATTCAAAGGATTTAAACAATATTTTACATCATCTTTAATATTCCAAGCGTGTTTCATTAGTTCACAAGGAATATCTCTTGTTATTTTTGTTGTTGCCATCGCAGGGTCCATACTCATTCTTGTCCAGCCATTATATACATATTGCTTTTTTTTACATGTAATCCCAGCAATTATGTGCGATGGCCTATATAAATTTGTTTCTTCAATATCACCTAATATTACAGAATCTAAATTATATTCATTACCTCTATAAAATATTTGTTCCTCCATTGATTGGATACTCTTTTTTATTTCAATATCATCTATCCTATTTTTTAATTTATTATTACCGTTTTTATTATAAACTCCTTCTCCATATATGTTAATATTATAGGTGCCATTTCTAACAAATACTATTAATACGGAAGGATTATTTTCAAACCTTCTATGTGCATCTTTAAACTCTGATGGGGGTTCTTTTAACCTCCTTGAAAGTCTATCGTTTTTTATAAACTTTGCAACATCATCTTTGAACATTGATGAATGAGACATACTAACCCTTTTTAACTTTTCAATTATAGATTTAGGTTTAATTGTAAATAAATAGTGTATCATTTCATAATGTTTCTTCAATTTATTATATTTTTGAATTATTTTAATGTCAATATCATTATTATACTCTTCGTTTAACAAAGAATACACCAAAAAATTATTTTCAATATCATATTCAAATATTGTATAATCTATCTTTAATAAATTATACAATCTACCTATATAAAAATGTGGCGTAAATCTTTCATTACGCATAGGGTTAAACATGAATATTTTTGAATTTTCTTGATGTAATAATTTCAATATGTCTATAAAAGTATTATCACTAAACTTATTGTAATCCTCGCTTTCTCTACCTTCTGTCTTTAAGTATCTATCATCTAATATATGCTTCATGAGTTTAAATAACTCCTTATCTATTTTCCATTCTTTTGATACGTTAAGTAATAATTTTCTACTTCGCTGACTATAAAACATTGCAACAAATGTAGCCATAAACCAGCATGTTTGTCCAACTTGTTTAGGGGTTAAAATTCTTGAACATGCATTTTTTCTTGCCTCCTTTATTTTTATTGGTGGCGAATTCATTTGCAAAAAACACTTTAACTCTAAATATTTATAATATATTTATAAGTATAATATTATAAATTACATTAAATAGAACATTATGTGTTGGAGCGCTTCTGTATCATTAAATACCTATGTATTTGGTTTATTTGCATCAGTGTTTGCATATTATAATGGCGTTACAAATTTACTTGGTCTTATATTCTATCAGTCCTTTATCATAATGCAATTGATAGAGTATTTCATTTGGTCTAAAACATTTTCGAATAGAATATTATCTCAAATCGCATTATTTGTTATATTATGCCAACCAATATTAAATATTATTAAAATAGAAAAAGCTCCATACTTAATACCTTATTTATTAGTGGCATACCTTGTATTTATTGGGGTTCTATATACTGTGGTAATACCATTGCATACCATAGATTTTTCATCGGTACAAAGTAAAAACGGGCATTTATCTTGGAATTGGTTAATGTGGAATATATATATTATAGCAATATGGTATGCGTTTATATCGGTGCGTTGGATAATTGATAAAATGTATCCAACATTTATATTCATAACAATCGCTCTAATTATATCAATAATACTATACAAAGATACATATACGTGGGGGTCGATGTGGTGCTGGATTGCAAATATCATATCATTATATTTTGTATTAAAGGTGTTTTATAATGATTTCTGTAAAATATAAAATATATACTTTAAATATATTTTACATCCAAAAATAAGGGCCCTATAACTTCTTTTATTATATCTAATATTCTTATTGGATTATCTTTACTACAATATTTCGTCTAAAAAATTATTAATAACATCATCTGTAATAACTGAACTTTGTGTTCCACAATAATATACCATAATTTCATCATATCTTTCGTGTTCTCCTATTTCATTTCTTGTAGGGTCATTCATATTTGAAGTCATAATATTATTTAATTCGTCAAGAGATAAATTAAAATGATTAGCAACTCGAGCATCTAATAAATGATTTTGTATATAATCTTTTATATGACATCTATTACAATATCTATATTTATAAAATAATTCTTTGGGTTTTGTAATATTACATTTATTGCATTTTCTTAATAGTTCATTATTATCCATTATTATTTTAAATATATAACATTAAATCTTATATATATATTATAACATTAAATCTAACTAATATCCTGTTGTGAAAGGCATAGCTTAATCTCTCCCAATGATGCAATAGTATATCTCAATATAATAGGGTAGTTGTTTTTAAGATAGATTTCAACTGTGTTAGACAGGTTTGTGCATTTCGTAAAGATTGATAGATATTTAAGACTGAATATTCCTTGAATTATTTCTTGGTCTTCCTCCCCACTATTCTTTTTAATAGTGATAGATTGTGATTTTTCCGAGCCCAATATGGTTTCTTGATAGCAAAAGTCCCCTTTGCAACTCAAAATCAATTTATCATTAATATTCCTGAACTCAATGAACTCTGCCAGATTATGCATATCACGAATAATCTTTTGAAGATATGACGAAGGCATATTAATAATCGTATGAAAATCAACAGGCGGTATTTGAATATTTAAAACATCTATATCGAGAACTGATAATTTATAATTTGTTTTATAATTTTTCTCTTTATTATCAATTGTTATTCCCAGATGATTAGGGTCATCTTTCAATATATATAATGACAATATATCATTATTCGTTATTGTTTTTATAAGCGCGTGCAATCTCAACATATTTATCCCAACATATATCTTTTTCTCGCATTCATATATCTCAAACTTATCTGCTTCAAGTTTAAGATGTATTAATACTATATGCGTATTATCCATTGCAACAATCTTAATACCCGTTTCATCAATCTCTAAATTAACATCCATAAGTATTTCCTTCAAAGCATCTATAACTTGTTTAAATGTCGATGCCTGAATTGTTTTAATATTTAGCAAATATATATTATTATCATCCATTTTATATTCCTAATGATTATTCCTTTAAATATATTTATTACAAACTTCAATATCTACCTATACCTCTACCTATACCTAATCTTTTTTCAAGTTCAGCTTGCAAATCAGTCTCATCAATACCATCACCATTATTATTATGACGTGCAATGCGTGCAGCCATTTCTCCACTCATATTTTGCACGGTTTGTTGTTCAACACCAGGAAGACCAAACGCATGTGCAGTATTGGAGACAATAGTATCAAGAGGTTCTGTTAAAGGAGAAACATTATTTACAGGAACGTCAGTACCAGTGTTCACTCCATTAACAGGAAGACCTCCTACATCATTATTTACAACCATCTCACTTACATCACTCTTATCAAAAAGGTGTGAATATATCTTCGTATATTTTGACATCAATCCTTCTATATATGTTTTTATTAATATATAATCTACAAATTGGATTGAAATTTTGTAATCGGCATCTTTATTTCCAATAATATCATATTCATGTGCTGATAATGAATACCTAACAATATATATACTATAAAAAAATATGCTTAAAATATATACAATTATAATATACATAAACATATATTTAAATGCATCTGATTCGCTCTGATCAGCATCACTATACAAACTATTGGGTAATTGCGTAGTATCTATCTTTTGCAAAAGTGAAATATAATCTATATTTAATAACTCTATAACTGCATAATATAACATCCCAAATGCAAACATGATTAGTAATATATTTAATATATTTGCAATAATTGAACTAAAACTATAAGAATTACTATTTTTGCAAAAGAGAAGGCAATAATATTTGCAGAAAAAAGTACCTAATACACCTAATGACAACCATTCGTAAAATATATGGCAAAAGTTTACCAAATATATAATATAATGAACAACATTACAAATATCCAAAAACCCATAAAAAATAGATATTGCGCAAACTAATGCAATAAATATAGAAAATACTAATAGTATTTTGTTGATATTAGCAGTATTCTCTGCATATTCATACATAACATTATGGTTATATTCTTCAATAATATTATAATAATCATATATGCTCTTAATCACTATTGTATTATCATTTGATAGGTCGAGTTTTGCAAGTTTCCCAAATGGGCAATCAATAGGTTCCCATGTATTTTTTGTGTTGAAAGAATTCAACTCTTCTATATTCCCCATTTTATCTTTTATATATTGTTCAAACTTGTCATAGTTTGTATTAAAACAATTAAAGCAGGCATATTTAAACATTTGTGTTATAAAATCAAGTTCTTCTGCTTCACTTTTTTCTTCAAATCTTATATTCTTGTATATTCTTATATTTTTAATATTTTCTTTAATTTCATTTTTATTATTATCATTATTAGTAGGTGGTTTATTATTATTAAAGCATACTAATTTCATAATATTATATGCGTAAGCAATAATATTAATTAATTTTTTGTCCCCATTTTTATCTCTACCATATATTTTGTCTAATGCTTCAATATCAAAAACATAATTTTTTATCTTTTTTAAAAAATTATTCTTAAACTCCTTATTTTGTATATAATAACGTTTCCCATTATCATTCTTTCCTAATAACCTATAATATGCGTTATTAATATCTTTATTAATAACTTTTATTGACGTATTATTAATCCCATATGTTCTATATTTGTAAATTATTTTCATTAATAATTTATTCTGATTAGTAGTTGCTTCTTTATCAATATCAACATATGATTTTGACATCAAAGTTGTAATATCACTGCGTTCCATTGCGCGACCATTCCTATTAACTCTCCACAAATCGTTTAAATATGAACCCCTTAAACCAAGTGTTTCAGTAAATGTATGATAATTATCTTTGATATTCAAAGCAGATTCAGGTATATTGATATTAAAATGCGTTCCAATAATTGCAATAATTGCAAGAGGGTTATAAATTAAATCATTTTCGTCTTCGTACAAAGTACATTTTGTGTTATTTGGTATATATACACTATCATCTTTGGCTTCGACCGCTTTGGCATTTGCATCTTGTGAATCGCAATATTTAAAGCATACGCCAACATCCATATTATTAGTATTTGGATACATCGAATATTTATTATTATTATGAAAGTTGGGAATACAAAACCAATCTTGCCATTGTTCGCTACAATTTCCTATTGAAAGTTTATGCAAATAATAATTAGATGTGCTTTCTGATAATGAAATATGATTACTATCAATAGTTATATTATTATTATTTAGACTTGTTATTTTTGAATTTGCAAGGTTAATTTCATAATTTAAGGAGGCAGATCTTATTATATAATTATTTTTTGTTTCTACTGATTTTGTTTGTACTGACATTTATATACCTTTAAAAATATATTAGATAATAAATATATAGTTATATTCTTCTTGTATTAGTATTAGTCTTTGATTCCTTCTGTTGTATATATAGTCGTTTCATCATCATTGGATTTGCTATTACCATCAATTTCATTCTGAATTTTTTTCAAACCACTTACATTAATATTGCATTTACTATTATCATCCTTATTTGTAATAAATGCAGGTATTTCCGTCTTGCCACCATCTTTATCTTTAAGCGTATCAATCTTTGAACAATCTATTTTCCATTTTATCTCCCCTTTATTTTCTACATTTTTGTCGTCATGTTTCCATTTTATAACATCGCCATCAATGTCAAACTTTTCAGATGGCAAATAAACATTATAATGTGTATCTTTGACTGCTACAAAATCGTCCAACCCTTGTATTTCAGTTATACCTACTTCATTAAGATTAATATTTGATATATTATCATATCTGCCTCTTGTTTTTGTAGGGTCGTTCAATTCTCTTTTGAAAATACTATCGTCATCAATTCCATCATTTTGATTTCCATCGTTATTTTTGCCTAATGATTCAGATATATTATTACTGAAATCACTCATCATTTTCTTATAATAACTGTAAGAATCCACTACATCAATATATATTGCATATGGACTATAAGTGCTACTACTTGTTAAATTTGGGTTCCCAAATCCGCTTCCGCCTCTGCCAGTATTACTTGATTTTGGCTTAAAACTATATAATAAGAATGCAATTAAACCAACTATTATTAAAAATCCCATAACTACTTTATTTTTTAAAAGTGCGCCGAAAATCGTACTGAATATTGGCACTAAAATTCCACCAATATCTTTTGAAAGTTTTGCAATATTCAAAAAATTATTAAATATAATATTAAGTGCACTTAAAAAACTTTGTATCCATATACGTAGAGAAGTCCAATTAAACCTTGTGTTTCTTCCGTTTTCCCCTGCATAAAATAATCTGTCTTTGCCTTCTTGAGCTTCTTTTAATAATTTCTCTTTTTCTTCATTGGCCTCTCGTATTTTTTTATTTTCTTCTATCTTTGTATATGCTGAAATCTTAATTTGTTCAAATTCATTTTCATATCCTTCCTTAATCTTCTTAATCTTCTTAATTATTTTTTTGATATTCATATTATCTATTGCAATTGCTACTCCTTCTTCATTACCATCTTTAATGCATGATTTATTTCGTTTTGATGGTATATATGTACAAAATAAATACATGTCTTGTAATGTATTATATTTCATATTTAATTCATAATTTCTATTTTCGTATTGCAGAATCATATCATTAATAGAATACGACCCAAATAAATATTGAAAAAACCCATAATAACTATATAATAATACTGGTACTATATAAATAATAATTGCGACGATTGTAATAATCAATACTGAATTTGTTGCAAGTTTACTATCTTCATCTGCCATTAAATATTTATATTACTATTATAATATATAAAAATAATTATAATAATAAAATAAATATGTGAGAATATAATGTAATTTTTATTATATTATTATTAATAAAATGTATTATATATATATATTTATTTTCATAATAATAATATATGCTTCGTTGTATTATATTTTCGAAGACGAATTAATAATATACCAAGTAGAAGCAATGCATTTCGATTTTAATTTACTATATAAAAAGCAACCTATCATTATTCAAAATAGTATTAATATAGATGATATATTAGTAGATTGGTTTAATTATAATATTATAGATTATAATGTTAATATTCCATATATTTGGAATAAAAATAATTTTAAATATCTCCTTGTATATGTTGACCAGTATGAAGGAAACAATGTAGAAATAACATTAGGAAACCCTCATACTAAACAAGAAAACAATATTCCAATATCACAGGATATATTGCCAGAATACAATCAAAAACTAACAACAATCGTTTTAAACTCCAACAAAATACTTATAATACCTTTCAAATGGTATTACAATTTAAACATTATTTCAGGTACACCAAGATTTTATGGAATACATGATTATATAACCTATGGTCTATCATTTGGTAATAATACATCATTAAAAAATAAAAATAATATATAAAATAATATACATCACTTAATAATCCTAATATCCTAATAACCACTAACAAACGCATATATTCTTTATTTTTTTGCTTTCTTTTTAGGTGCTTTTGGTTCGATTATTCCTTTGCGGTCATTATCATATTCTTTTAATATGAGTTCTTTGTGTTCGTTCCATGCATTTTCAAGTTCGGCTAAATCAGACATCCATATATCTTCAATCTTGCTATTACGCAAATTTTTAAGATTATTATTAAGTTCATCAACTTCCTTTTCTAATATAATCTTTCTATCATATGTTAATTGCGAAATAGGCATTTTAAGAAGATAATTGAAATCTTTAATGTCTTTATTTTTTTCATTAGTGATGTCCGCTGTGCCACTCGCGTCATCGTATTTATCATTTTCATCCGCATCAATATTACCTGCAACTACAATGTTTGTATCTGTATTAATGCGTGGATATTTAAGCTCGATTAATCTATTTGCAATATCTGTTAATTTCTTATTCATGATTTGAATATTACCAGATATAACATCAATAATAAAGCGTATTTTTGCAGATAATAAGAGGTAATCCTTCTCTAATATTTTGATTTGGTATGCCTTCCTTTCAAAATATTTTAATATACGAGTTTTCGACCATTCCTTAATAATATCAGTGGTATTATCATATTTTTGGATCGCACCATTCTTATTAAATAGATGAATATTATTAATACTCAAATTTTTACTTGAAGACATTTTAAACAATTGCTCAAACTTATCTTCGAGAGTTTCACGAGCATTCGCATTAAAATGCAATATAAACTTGACATTTTTCGAAGTATAATGATTTTCAATATATTTCAGATTATTTAATCCATTTGTAATCATATTTTCTAAAAACTCCTTATAATCTTCTGTCCAAGTTCCAATAGGTAATTCTGTAATTTCTAATGTTTCACTATCAATCCATTTATAAATTCCTTTGCTGATATACGAATTATTATCAGTCTTTTTAATAGACCCATTAAAACCCAGGTAATAAGGAACTAAATCCTCAATATCTAATATATCAACTGTTTCATATATATTATCTAATCCTTCTTCAGTATCACCATTTAAATCTGCAAGTTTAATTGCCTTGCATACAAACTTGCATATCTCTATGATTTCACTGGGATTAAATTGCGGAATATTTGTTGAGTATCCTGTTCCAATACCAATACCTCCATTAACAAGCACCATTGGAATTACAGGAATATAGAATTCCGGTTCTATTTGCTGACCGTCATCATCTTGATAATTTAAAATATTATTATCTTCCTCCTTGAAAATTAATTTTGTTAGTTTTGGTAATAATGTGAAAATATATATGGGTGATGACATATCCTGTCATCCTTGGCATCTACTACCAAACTGACCATTCGGTGAAAGTAAATTGATATTATTTGTTCCAACGTATATTTGTGCCATTCCAACGATTGCTTGTTGTAATGATGCTTCACCATGATGATAAGCAGATACTTCACTTACATATCCTGATAATTGCGCAACTTTGATTTCGTTAGTATATAATCGGCGTTTAAAGCAAGCAAATAATATTTTACGTGTGCTTTCTTTGAGGCCATCGCAAATATGATTAATGGACCTTTGCAAATCGCGATTACTGAAATGAATTAAATCCTTGTCTACAAACGTCTTAAAATCTACTTCGAGATTTGTATAATCTAACACATTGTCTTTGTCATAGTTTGCCAACCAATCCTTTCTGTCATCTGCACGCTTTTTATTAAATGCCATGTCAATAACTTCGTCTGCATTCTTGTCATATTTATAAGTAATCTTTTTCATATCTTTGAAATATTCTTTTGCCTCCTTGTCATTTGATGTACCTAACCCTTTGTAATACTTGATTTTCCACGAACCTTTCTTTGCAATATCAGTTTCACACCATTTTTCATAATCTGACATATTGTAAAACTCGATAACTTCTGTTCCACGATTATTTGTCGCTTTAATAATCGGTGTAAGCATCGATGTAAGAAACCCAGGTATTTCATACAATTCATGCCACATACTTTGGAATATATTAAATATTAACCCTTTGATATGACTACCATCATGGTCCTGGTCAGTCATAATCATAATGGAGCCATATCTTAATTGGCTCAAATCAGTATACTTTTTATTTTGCTCAAGGCCCATGATTTTCTTGATTGCTGTAATTTCATTATTATCTGTGATTTTTTGCAATGTTGCATCTTTCACATTTAATATTTTCCCACGCAAAGGGAATACACCATATTTGTCGCGCCCTATAATACTGAGTCCAGCGACAGCCATAGTTTTTGCGGAATCTCCCTCTGTTAAAATCAGAGTACATCCGGCACTTTCTTTTGTTCCCGCAAAATTTGCATCATCGAGTTTAGGAACTATTATTCGGGATATTTTCTTGCCGTCAGTCTTTACAAGCTTTTTCTTATCATAAAAATCTGTAATACTCAACGCCTTGTCAACAATCCCAACCTTGAATAATTTATCATAAAACTTATCACTCAATTCGCATTTAGAACCAAACTTTGCAACTGGCGTTGTTAAAGTTTCTTTGCTTTGCGAATCAAAACTCGGATTTACAATTAATGCCTTTACAAATACAAATAGATTATCTTTGATATGTTGCGCTTTAACAACTTTTTTCTTTTTAGATTGCGTCATATCAACAAGATTTTTAGTAATCATATTTGTAATATATTCAATATGTTTGCCTCCTTTGATAGTATTAATTCCATTGACAAATGACAAGAACTCAAAAGACCCTGAACTTGATACTGTTGCAACAATTTCCCATCTTTCTCCGGATGCTTCATATACGAAAGGTTGCTCTTTCTTGTCAAGGAATAATTCACAATATTTTTCAAAATCTTTAATCATTAGTTTTTCACCATTGAAGAATACTGATACATCTTTTGGAGTTGTCGCGCAAGCATCAATGACACGCCTATTAAACAATTTATAAATATCGTCAGACATATTCTTCATACCGAACCTTTCGTAATCTGGAATAAAACTGATTTGTGTATAGGGTACTTTTGAAGATGCTTTGACCTCGGCTTTTGTTCGCTGTGTCATATTATCACTAAACGTTTGAGTGTATATTTTTTTACTATAATGGTCAACAGTTTCAATTACAAACTCCTTTGAAAATATATTAGTAAGCTTGCTTCCGTAACCATTCTTACCACCCCATATCTTTTCTTCACCCTTGTCGTAATTTGTAGATGTTAAAAGCTCTCCAAAAATAAGTTCAGGAATCCATAAATCTCCATAACTACTATGTTTTTTGATGTCAACGCCGTTCCCATCATTCATTATAGTTATTCTTCCAGTTTCCTTGTCGATTGTCACTTTGATATTCTTGACGTGCTTAATATCCTCCTTTCCTTTGGCTTCTTCAGCTTTTAAACGCATAGAATGGTCAATCGCATTAACAATAACTTCATCAAAGATTTTTAACAAACCCGGAATATATGTTAATTCATCTTGAACCATTTTTTTTGATGTATCATCATAGATATAACTGTTTATCTTTTGAGGTTCAATAGATCCAATGTATGTATCGGGAAGTGCAAGAATGTGTTCAAGAAGTTCATATTTTTTATACTTGTCCTCTACTTTCTTATCTTGAACAGGGACACCATTAATATCGGGTTTTTTCACAGGCATTGTCTTATAATTGTTATTACAAGATATAGATATAATATTTATCAATTTTTTATATATTTATATTTATATTTATATTTATATTTATATTTATACGTATAATTTATCAGTGCGAAAATTATGAAATATTTTTAATTCTATCTATTTAATAAAGATAATGACCGTAAGTATTAAAACATTAAATGAATATAATAAATATTTAAATAATAATACTTATGTTGTTGCAAATTTTACTGCATCTTTTTGCAAACCTTGCAAAGAGATATATCCGTTTATTGAAGAATTAAAGGTAGATAATCCTAATATATTATTTATAAAAATAGATATAGAGGAAGGAAGTGATATTAGCGACCATCATAATATTTCGTCAATTCCTTATTTCAAGTTTTACAAGAATAGTATTGAAATAAACTCATATTGCGGAACAGATAAAAAACTAATTCGCGAAGCATTATCAAACTTAATAAATGATAAGCAATGATATGTATTCTAATAACTTATATAAATACAAAGAACATAATAATAATAAATTATGAACAAAATTGGTATACCTAAAGAAATTAAAGAGTACGAAAATAGGGTCTCAATTGTTCCTAATGATGTTAAGAGATTATTGGATAATAATGATAATATCTTGATATATGTAGAAACAAATGCTGGGCTTGCTGCGGGATATTCTGATGATGATTATATTGCAATGGGAGCAATAATTGCAAATACTATAGAGGACATTTATAGAAATGCAAATATTATTGTGAAGGTTAAGGAGCCACAGGAAAAAGAATACGGTTTAATTAATTCTACTCATAGTATATTATCATTTTTTCACTTTGCCGGTAATAATGCTTTAATTACTGCAATGATTGATAGTAAATCAAAATGCTATGCTTTTGAAACAATTCAAGATGATGATGGTAAATATCCTATTTTATCACCGATGTCTGTCATTGCAGGTAGAAAATCTATGATAGTTGCAGACAAGTTTAGAAACAACATTGGAAGTAATATAAATAAAAATACATACACATTTATTACAATAATTGGTGTTGGAAATGTTGGGAAAGCAGCAGCAGAGCAAGCAATACTAATGGGATATAAAACAATAAATCTTATAGATAATGATTATGAAAAAATAAAGAGCATTGAACAAAGCAACCCAGCAATTTTCAAGGCATATGAAATGAATACAAATAATTTAAAAAAACTCATGCTATTTTCAGATATTGTTATATCTTCAATTTATAATAATGGCATGAAAGCATCCAAAGTTATAACAACGGAACTGTTAGATTTAATGACTTCGCCTTCTTCTATAATTATAGATGTTGCAATAGACCAAGGAGGAACAACCGAAAAGTCTATGCCAACAACCTTCAAAAACCCTTTTATTAAATATAAGAATACTAATATATATTGTGTTCCTAATATACCCAGTTATGAACCTACGGAAGCCTCGATAAAATTATCAAACTCCATATATCCATATCTGAATTGCCTAATATCATCGAATGATAGTTATTGCAATGATAATAGTGATGATTGTGATGATTGTGATAATAAGTATTTAGTAGAATTGAATAGAGGATTATACATTAAAACGTAAAAATTACTATAATAAAAATAAAAAATGATTATTCTATTTGTCCTTATCATATTTAACAAATATGACAAGAAAGAGTATCGTTGGCAATATATATTTAGTTATTATGCTGGTAGAATATGTAGCTTCTATGAAAGTATCCTTTCCAACATTTAACAAAAATCTGGCAGTAATCAATAATATCGATATTAAAAAAGTAAATGAACATGACAAAGATGACTTGGTAAAATTATTTAAGGCAGTTCCTATGTTAATGTTTAAAAACCAAAACCTAAATCCCAAAGATTTATACGAGTTTTGCAAAGTATTTGACAGTAAATATAATGACAAGGTAATCCATCCCTTTGAAAACTCTAAAGTCGATTATGTCCCTCAAATTGCAATTCGCGGTAATTGCTATATTAAGGACCTCTATGGGATTAAAGATGCCACACTAAAATATAGTGGTCCTTTCAAAAATACCGCAGTGTGGCACCAAGATATTGTAGGTATTAATGAATATAAGCCTCCTATTGTATCAAGTATTTATATGTTAAAAACTCCTCCTATTGGCGGTGAAACGATGTTTGCAAGCATGGAAAACGCATATGATAATATCGATATTAATTTAAAAAAAGAATTAAATAATTACAATGTCATATATTCAAACACTAATTCAATGGATAATGTGATGAATACATATTACGATTATACTGGGTATAACAGAATTAATATTAATAATAATATTAATTATCAAAAAGATAATATCGGAACCACCATTATTAACAGAGAGCCACTTGTAATTTATACAGATGAATATAAAAATAAAAAAGCACTTATGATTTCGCCTTTTCGATTTGCAAAGTTTGACAAGATGTCTCAAGAAGACAGTTATGACCTTTATAGAGAGCTTATGAGTAAATACATTCTTAACAAAGATAATATTGTAAAGATTAAATGGGAAATGAATGATTTGCTTATCTTTAATAATAGAAGGTTAATTCATAGTTCATCGCCATCGATTGAATATGAAAATTATGAAAGGCTTTATTATAGTTGCTTTTTAGGAACTGACGCACCTATTATTAGATGCAATTCGATTTAGTATGATTAAATTTGATTTGATTAAACTATTATGAACATAGTATTGCCTCTATATTGATGGTGGTTGCGGTGGTGGTTGCGGTGGTGGTGGTTTATTGAAAAACTTTAATTGCGCCTTCTTATAATATCTCTTTACTGGTTCTGGAACTCCCCTTCTGTCATAACTTCCTTGAAAAATTTGCATACATAAATGCCATAGTTTTGAATATAACCCATTCTTATCAGTATAAATCATACTTCCCTCGCGTAGAGGGTTTCTTACACGATTTTTATCATCAACCCCATCTCTTTTAATCTCATCTAACCAATCCATATAATATTTACGATTATAGTATATTTTTTTGTATAATTCGTATTTTCCCCGACTATTTTTTTTCTTAATTTTTGCCAATTTCATAATATACGCTTGAACATCTACAGGTAAGTTATGTAATCGGTTAGTATCTTTTGCTGCTACTTCAGCCGCAAATGCAGCAGCTGCTCTGGGTGATGTTGCAAATGCTGAAGTAGCAGCAACAGGTGATGCCGCTCTTCCTGTTGCGGCTCTTGGTGATGCAGATCTTCCTGTTGCCGCTCTTCCTGTTGCCGCTCTTCCTGTTGCCGCTCTTCCTGTTGCGGCTCTTGGTGATGCAGCTCTTCCTGTTGCAGCTCTTCCTGTTGCAGCTCTTCCTGTTGCAGCTCTTCCTGTTGCAGATCTTCCTGTTGCAGCTCTTCCTGTTGCAGCTCTTCCTGTTGCTCTAGGGGTTGCTGATGTTCCTGCAGCTCTTCCAGATGATGATCCTGTTGATGATCCTGTTGATGATCCTGTTGATGATTTAGTTGTGCGGGTTTTGGCTTTACTCGGCATTTCGTTATTTACTCTAATATAATATAAAGGAAAAAAATAAAATCTTACATTATAATATCAATATATAAATATATAAAAAGAATAAGACAAATAATGCAAAGCGTATTAGATGGATTAATTATTAAATACAATATCATTATATAAGTTGGATGATAAAATTTCATTACATATATCAGAAATACTCTTATTTTCAATATCAATCGCAATAATATTCATGTTGTTTTCCAATGCTAATTTATAATTGGTTTCATGCAATTCGTGTAATTTCTGGATATAATCTAATTTTATATTTTTTTCAGATGAACGCCCTCGTTTATTAATACGCTGTAAACATTTGTCTGGAGAAGAGCGAAGATATATATATCCATTTGGTTTCCATAAATCATCAGTTGTTTTATGTAAACTGATGATATTTTCATATTCTGTATCACTTATAGTTTTATCTTCATATGCTTTCCGAACAAATACATTTTTAATAAAATAAGGGCTCCTTTCCATTAATACAGCGGTACTTGTTTTCTCCTGGATCCAGCACCTATCAACCCATACTTTTATTTGAAAATCATAACTGCTATTTGTAGTATTATATAGGTTCGCCAAGTAATCTGTCCAATTATCAACAGGTTCTAAATCAATTGCCAGCTTGTAATTTTTATGAAAATAATTTAAAATGCTCGTTTTATAGCATCCTATATTTCCATCTATCGTGATAATAGGCATATTTTATGTAATTAAATTATATAATTAATTATTATTTATATAATCATTTTTTCATCATTTTAGATTTATGTATTAAACTATCAATCTTTATACTTGTTATATCTCCTTTCATATACTTGATTTTTTCAAATAAACTTTCAATTATTTTATCATATTTATCCTTAATAATTTGTATCGTATTCTTTTCAATCTTTATATCAAAGAACTTGAAAATCTTCCTAATCTTTTTAATTATTATTTTATCAAGTTTAATACAATTGGTAGTTGAACTCCCGCCACCTATTATAGGTATTGCGTTGCGTGCAATGTTTCCTTCAAAGTTTATTTTGAGTAAATCACTTGTGTCATTGTCTTTTGAATAGCAAGTTTCAGTTGCTCCATAAAATGCCGCGGTATTAAAGGTGGTGCCTCCTGACATTTTGGGACCTTTTTTATTTTTTTTGTTTTGGAAAGAACATCTTTTATCAACATATTTGGATATATATTGCATGTGGTCTGATAGAACTTTCTTAATTCCCATGTTTAAGCAAATTATTGATATTATTGCAACTATATTAAATATTAATAATTCAATATAATTAGATAATAAAGCAATAACTTTATTTTTATGTTCATCTTTAATATGTATTTTGTGAGTTTTTAATAATTCTTTTGCACAAAATGTAATTTCTTTACATTTATCCATATCTTCTTACTACTATATAAAATGAAAATAAATATATATATTAAGAAGGAAAAATAAATGAATTTTTTAAATGGACGAGTTAATGCGTTTACACCTGTAGATAATTACAATATAAGGGTTGCATCTGAAAATTTAACAGAGAATAATACAAACATTGTATCGCGTAATCTAAATTGTACAGATGTATCTTCTGTATTTTTTTCAGATAATAATATTAATTTATTACAATTTGGTATTCGAAACAGAATTCTTAATGATACACAAGGTAAATATAATATCGGAAAACAAAGCGAAACTGATTTAAAAATTATTATGAGGTCCATATATTTTCAATATGGTAAAAATCTTGCAGAAAATATAAAAGAACAGGTACTTGAATTGAATACGCGTGTTATTGAATGGTCAGTTAATGAAATAAAATCAAATATTAAGCAATCTGAAAGATATATAATGGATATTAGTACATTACCTGTACCATTAGATAGGTCGACATTACCATCTCAAAAGGGTTTAAGACAATTAGAAATTACAAAGTTATAATGATAATATAATAATACCATTATAATATTATATAATAATATATTATAGAATAATAGAATATAAATGTCTGAAGAGGAAGTTTTAAATTTTAAAGCAAATGACAAGGAATTAAAGTTATTTGAGCAAGAAAAAATGGATTTATACAAAGGGACATTCGTAGTATGTTTGGTATATGGTTTATCAGCTGTCTTATTACTTGCACTGATATTATTTACTGAAAATGGCAGAGAGTATATATATAATAAGTTTGCACCGGCAGTAATAACTTATGTATTGGGTTCATTAATAATTATCATATACTTATTATATTCAATATATAGTATAAAACCGCGAAAAATAGGGAAAGATATAGATAGTGATAATAATATAAAATGTCCTGATTTTTGGAAATTAAAAAAAACAGAAGGTATTACAAAGACAGCAATGATAGATAATAATAAAGCAACACCAATTATTACAGATATAAATAATATAACAAATGCAAATATACAATATTATTGCGAATATGACGAAGATGTATATGGTGATAAAAAGAGTTTTTTAGAAATGAAAAAAAAAATAGGCAGAGAACCAACCGATGCAACCTTCAAAAGCGGATTTAAAACTATGAGTATTGCAAAAAATCAGTCGCCGGCATCCGCATCAAAGACAGTTATTCCCGATTATATTATAAAGCTCCCTACTTATGATTCTAAACCCGAAAGTGTAGAATTAAAAAATTATGCAAAATTTACAGGTGCATATAGTTCAAATTATTATAAATTAAACAATGCTGACTTTGCATCTATACCAAAAGTTGCGGATCCAGCTTATGTAACAGCTGCAGCTGATAAAGCGGTTATTGCTGAAGCCGAATCAACGACCTTGTATAACAAATACAAAGATACTGCTCCATTAGTTTGCAACAAGGTTTTCCCGCAAGTGTTAGGTGTTCTTGATAAAAAGCAAAAAAATGGAAACGAGATTAGTTGTGAATATGCAAAACAATGTGATATATCTTGGAGCTCTTTAAATTGTAAATAATATTTACATATTCCAAATATTTATATTTTATTTATATTTACATATCCCAAATGTTTTTCGATGGAATGATGTTATGCCATGTATATTAATTGCATCAATATGCTTTGATGTTCCATATCCCTTGTTTTTTTTAATATCATATAAATTAAGTTCTGAATGTTCTTCAGTTAATTTATATATTAATTCAGTATGATAATCCTTCGCAATAATAGATGCAGCAGCAATGGATAAATAATGCGCATCACCCTTTGGAATACATTCGTATTCTAATAGTTCGCTGTCAATGCCCGGCGGTGTATATCCTTTAAAGTATGGTCCATCAATTAAAAGTTTATCAAAAGGGTGTTTCTTATACGCTTCATCAACCGCGCGATGCATTGCTTTCATAGTTGCATTTAATATATTAATGTCATCAATCTCTTCAACAGACGCTGCGCCTATTCCATAAGTAATCGCATTTGTTTTAATATATCTTGCCAAAATCTCTCGCTTTTTAATTGACAATTTTTTAGAATCCTTGATTTCTTTATATATATCATCTGGGAATATATGAGGTAATACTACGCATGCGGCAATAACCGGTCCTATTAAAGTTCCTCTTGCAACTTCGTCAACACCCGCAACATAAATGTTAGTATCTGATTGAATATATGCACCTTTAATCATTATATATATAATATACAAAAAATATAAATTTATATCATTTTTTTACAAAATATGATAGATGATATTTAATATAGTTAATACCTATAAAAATGTGCCTTATTATCCTTGGAATTCATTTTATGTATATGATATTTATATCATATTTATATATCAATGACAAAGATGAATTATTTCATACCACTTACGCAATGGAAACGAAGGAAACGAAGGAAACTAATAATCGCGAAGATGTTAATGGTAATAAATTGGAAGAATCACTATCATTTAATGCTAAAACAAAAGCAGATATAACCTTAATCATTGATAAATATGTTAAAAAAGAAAAAGAAAATTATAATCTAAATAATTATGATATACTAATTCTTGAAGAAGATTTAATGAATAGATATAAGGAAAATAATTCAAATAACTTTTCATTCCCCGAAATTAAGAATGTATTAGATTGTATTGCGGATATATTAACATATTTTAAGGAAACCGAGTATATAAATGATAATAAGATGTGCTGGCAAATTGAGCAAACTTTAAATGGCATTAAAAACGCTTCGCAAGAAACTATATGCACTAATATTAATATTAAAAGCTCACCGCCACATGGAACTATATCAAATATACAAGATGTACAAGACCCAGAGTATGTTAATGTTAAAAAAGAGAATAATATATATAGTCATGATAAAAAATATGGCGAATATAATGTATATGAAACACCATATTATGGTAATACATATCCATATGCTTATTGTATTAGAGTAATGGCCCAATCATTAAATATGATAGACTTAATTATATTAGACATAGGAGGTAAGAAGGATAATAATATATGGCACAATGAATTTGCAAATAATTATTTTCAAGCAAGGTACCATTATTATTTGGATTATTTGTTAGATAATGCTCCTAATGTATTTATATTACCTATATTGCAAAATGTAAGCGCGACATCATTAATAAGGAATAGATGTTCGCGGATCCAACCTTGTGGTATAATATTTGATGTTCAGTTTGTCGACGAAGGTACACAAACACCATGCAATTGGCTATGGCACGATATAAATCACGCGCGCAGAATATATCAAAATAATGTATGGTATTCGAAGCAAAAAAATATAACGATTGATGCACTATATGAAATTATGCGCGAAGAAGTTAAAGAGATAATTCCAATTAAAAATTGGTTAGAAGACAATGATACTAAACACGATAGTTTAGTCAAGATATTGTTATTTGAGAATGATATTGAATATGAGAATATTATTAAGATGTTGCTATTTGAGATTGTACATGAAGATGCATTGCCTATTGTTAAAGAATGCATTATAAATGACATATTATTTAAATCAGGCGACTCTTATCCATACGAAAGGACCTATGATAATGACGAAAAAGATAAAAAATACAATAGAATTAACTTGCGATTTTATGAACAAGGGGCATCAACGTTGAGAACATTTTACAATAAGTTAAGACATACTTTCTTCGAGAAAGAATATGCTAATGAGAAAATAATTAAGAAAGATATGAGATATATAAAACCTATAATATATGCTTCATATTTACTATTAAACAAATTGGAACCTTCCAAATATAATAAAAATAATATGGAAAATATTTTGCATGATTTAAAAATATTGATTAAAGATACAAGATTTCAAGAGCATAATGCCACTAAATTAATGGGAGTATATATTGACATAGATGATGTCGCTTAAAATATTAAATAAGCATAATTTAAGAAGTATCAAATAAATATTTTATGTGTATATATATATGCAAAATTATTAATGGTTTTTTTTCATATTGTTTATCGCGGATAGAAAAATATAATAAGGAGTGTGAAGAAAAGGAATTGCAAGAAAAATTACTTAACGAAAACCCATATTATCTTTTAGACTCGATTAGATAATTACTGTTCTCTTAAATAGATATAAATAATATATATAGATGATATACATATAATACTATCTAATGGATAAATATTTTAAAACAAAGAGGGCTGTTGAAATAATACTTGACAATGTGAATGAACATTTTATAAAATGCTTAACATATATATCAATAGACAAAAAATATGTCTATGATATTAAATTGATACTTGGAATTATTGAGCTTCTTCAAACATATATAAATACACGCAAGAATGATTTATTATCATCTTGTATTAAATATACAAACAAATCATATTATATAAGTTTAAGAGACAATCTGTTTTCATTAATTCATAATTTTTTACTAAATAATGCATATCATGATAGAAACAAATTTATTAATGATTTAATATATAAATGTGAAATAAGCAAAAATATACAATATATTTCAAATATCAATGAAACAGAAGATGATAATGATAATGATATACAAGATGAACCAATTGCAAAGGACGCTGGCACTTTGTTTAGGGAAGCGTATTTTAATAGGAAGGTTAATAAGACAAATGTGAAAAAAGATGTTGAAATGCAAAATATTAATTTAATTGGAGGTAATGGAAATGATAATGATGATAATGATGATTTAGTATAATATATTCTAATAACATAATTTTTGTATAATAATATATTAGAATATAAATGGCAGAATTAAATTTAGAAAAATTGCGAAAAATATCAAATAAATGCTCTGCAAATAAGAAAACACAAGAATATGTGCGGTCTGTATGCATTCAAATAAAAGACCTCCTTGTAAATTATGCGCGCGATAAAAATATAAATGAGACCAAGATATTAGAAAAATACTTTGGTCATGATGCCGCTCCTAAAAATTTTAGTGCAGGACAAGTACCTAAAAAATATATTAATGAAGTTATTGAAAATGGTAATATTCGCGAACAAATGACCCTGATAATGAACTTTGGCATGAGTGGATGTTCAATTATATTATGGGCAATTGAAAAAAAGAGATGCTTATCAAAAGCAAGTATTGAATTATTGCAGGATAGGTTGTATAATCTTACAGGTATGCGAGATATAAAGAAGATCAATAAATATATAAATGGTTGCGAGAAGAAAGGTTGCATTTTACCTTGTAAGTTTGTTAGTTTGACATTAGATGGTGCTGTATCTGTGTCAAGAATGACAGCATACCCAGTATTTGATAAATTGCGAGAACCGCGCATAAAAAATGAAGATAAATATTTTGTAAAAATACAAGACCTTTATCCTAAACTATCGCAATATGAATTAGAATATATAAAGATAAATAGTAATTACGAAATAAAAAATAATACTCTTCCGTGGATTTCTGGTTTACAATATTGGAAGGTAAATAGGAACAGCTTTTATATTAGGTTGATGGAAAAAAACAAACAGATGATAGTTACGGGCCCGTCTGGTAATACTGACCTTAATCTTTCAATATTTAGATTGTTTGATAATTTTGATATTAATTTAGCAATATTTGCATGTAATTCACATATGTGCTCTACACCTGACCATTCACCTTGCGAGATATTGCTTGCATCTATACCTTATGGATTAAACGATTGGACAATAGACAAGGATAGTTTCAAATATATTAATAATAAATTGAAAATGTATAGCAATAAATAAGATTTAATTTGTTCTAAAATCAATATATTAAATAAAAAACTGATATTACTTACTGTATTTGGATAAGTAAAGCCCCGCATAGAAAGCTGACTATAAGTCAAAAGCAACAAACCAACAAAGCCAAACAAAGCCAAACAAAACCAAACAAAGCCAAACAAAGCCAAACAAAACCAAACAAAGCCAAACAAAGCCAAACAAAACCAAACAAAGCCAAACAAAGCCAAACAAAGCCAAACAAAACCAAACAAAGCCAAACAAAGCCAAACAAAACCAAACAAATATGTCAGCCAGATGGATGATGGAGCCAGAGTTTGAAATTGATGGGTATGAGGGTTATAATACGGATGACGAGGAAGATGACGAGTATTACTACTCTAATAATGGAGAGAATAAGTGCGTTGTATGTATGGGAGGCAGTTACATCCGCACAATATATATTAACTATGACGACGATGACTATGACGACACAAATGATTTCTAAATCGCAAAAACAGACATAGTATATAATTTATATAATTTATATAATGTATGTAAAATATCTTGTAATTTAGTATTTAGTATATAGTATATAATGTATATATTTTTTTTATTTAATTAATATTGATATATAATATTGATATATAATATTGATAATATTGATATAATATATAAAAATTGATTTCTTTTTTTATTAAAATAGTTTAAGCATAAGACTACTTATTTTAACTACTATTAATAAGAGATATGTCAATTTATCCTGAACTTTCCTATAATGATCAGAAGGTAGAAATCCAAGATGTAAAGGGTATTCAATTCAGTGTTCTTGGTCCGCAAGAAATTAGAAATAGGTCTGTAGTCGAGATTACTAAAACGGATACATATGCCGGAAGTGAGCCTATTGTAGGTGGTTTATTTGATTCTCGAATGGGTGTATTAGAGCATAACCGGATATGCTGTACTTGCGAACAGAAGAATATATTTTGCCCTGGACATTTTGGGCATATCGAGCTTGCAAAACCGGTATTTCATGCGATGTTCTTTGATATTGTTAAGAAATTGCTTAATTGCGTTTGTTATAAATGTTCGAAATGTTTAATATCTCCAGATACTGGCAAGGAGTTTAAACATGATATGCAAAGGATTTTATCCATTAAAAATAATCAAAAAAGATGGGAGGCCTATTTTAAATTATGTAATACGACCACAAAAATTCGCGTATGTGGTGATGATGGAACAATCGGTTGCGGAGCTGTTCAGCCTACAAAATATATCAAAGAAAACTCCATGAAAATAATTGCAGAATGGAGAGATAAAAAGCAACAAGTGAAGAACGGTGATAAAAATACTGATAAAATTGTTCAAGAGTTTACTGCTGAAGATATTCTCAAAATATTCTCTCGTATAACTGAAAAAGAAATGGAGATGATGGGCTTTAATCCAAAATGGAACAGACCAGAATGGATGATATGCACCGTTTTACCCGTTCCTCCTCCAGCTGTAAGACCGAGTATTATTGAAGAAAATGGACAGCGTCGTGAAGATGATTTGACACATAAATTAAGCGATATTATTAAAACAAATAAGCAACTATCAGACAAGATATGCAAAGGAGCATCCGAAGAAACAATAAAATATGTTGCAATGTTGCTACAATATCACGTATTTACATTTATTAACAATCAAATGCCTGGTCTTGCGCCGGCACAGCAAAGAAATGGGCGCAAACTCAAATCTGTATCTGACCGTATGAAAAAGAAAGAAGGGCGTATTCGCGGCAATCTTAATGGTAAGCGCGTTGACCAATCTGCGCGTTCAGTTATTACACCAGACCCATATATCAGCATAGATGAATTAGGTGTTCCTATCAAAGTTGCTGTGAATATAACATTTCCAGAGGTTGTTAATGAATATAACATAGATAAAATGCGCGAATTAATTAAGAATGGTTCGGAGGTTTGGCCAGGAGCAAAGTATATTAAGAAAAGCACCCGAACGATTAATTTAAAGCATTCTATTGAAAGAGACAAAAATGCCGCGGAATTAGTATATGGTGATATTGTTCATAGACATTTAACAAATGGAGATTTCATATTGTTTAACAGACAGCCATCGTTGCACAAAATGTCTATGATGTGTCATAAGGTTGTTATTATGCCATATCAAACATTTCGCTTGAATGTTCTTGATACACCTCCGTATAATGCAGATTTTGATGGAGATGAGATGAATTTGCATTGTCCGCAAAATATTCAAACAATGAGCGAATTAATGGATATTGCGGCTGTCCCGTATATGATTTTGGCTCCTCGTGATGGGAAACCGATAATTGAAGTTGTACAGGATACTTTGGTAGGCTCTTATAGATTAACAAAGAATTATACGAGAATACAAGATAAGACGCTTGCAAATATTCAGATGGTTAATAGTTATTTCAAAGGGAAACTTGATAAACCAGATGATGATTATATGTACTCTGGTAAGGATGCATATTCGCAAATATTACCTCCAGGGCTTTTTATAAACTTGAAAAATAAAAAGGAAGAGCAATTTATTATTAATAATAGTATTCTTGATGCAAGCTCTGGGTCATTGGATAAAAAAATCTTCCATGATATTTCTACTGGTTTAATTCCTGTTATATATCATGATTATGGGCCATTTGAAGTTAGAAAGTTTTTGGATAATACGCAAAGATTAATATGTCGCTGGTTATTAACATCTGGGTTCAGTGTGGGTATTAGTGATTTGGTTCCAGATAAAAAGACAGAAGAAACTTTGAAGAATAAAATTAAGGAAATGAAAAATCTGGCATATGATAAATTAGATGACATTAGAAGAGGTATTATTGAAAATAATAGTATATTTAGCAATGAAGAATATATTGAGCGCGAAATTATTGCAATTCTTGACAAGACTACAAATAATGTTGGTAAAATTAGTTTAGACCAAATTGACGATACTAATAATCGGATGATAAATATGGTTAAAGCCGGCTCAAAAGGGAAAGAAATTAATGTTGCGCAAATGATTGCTTGTGTTGGGCAGCAAAATGTCGATGGTAAGCGAATTACTTATGGATTTACTGATAGAACTTTGCCTCATTATACTAAATACGACGATGGTCCAGAAGCACGCGGTTTTGTTAAGAATAGTTTTATTAGTGGTCTAACGCCACAAGAAGTATTCTTCCATGCAATGGGAGGTCGCCAAGGACTTATTGATACTGCTGTAAAAACATCAGAAACCGGATATATTCAGCGCAGGTTAGTTAAAGCGATGGAAGATTCTAAAATTAATTATGATAATACTGTAAGAACTGCAACCGGTTCTATTATTCAATATATATATGGCGAAGATGGTATGGATGGATGTAAAATAGAAACTCAATATATTAATACAATTAATAAGAATAATATTGAATTGGATATTGAATATAATCTAAAAAGCGCAGAGCATCTTAATATTCACATGACAGATGATGCGTATAAAACTATAAATGCGGGTACTTACAAAAGATGCGCAGAACATTTTGAAGAGATGTTAAAAGATAAGGAGTTCCTTATTAAGAAGGTATTTAATGGCGAGAAAAAATATATTATTAATTATCCAATTCCATTTGATAGAATAATTAATATTGCTCATCAGCGTTTATTGTCAATAAATATTAAGAAGATAAAGACTGATTTATATCCTGATTATGTTTTGGACAAATTAGAGAAGATTAAGGAAGATTTATATGTAAAGGATAAAATCCAAGGAATGTTGTATTTTAATATATTATTAAGACTTCACTTAAATCCTAAAAAATTAATTGTGCATTTCCATTTTACGATAGAAACATTTGATTGGATTGTATCTCAAATATACGAATATTTCAACCAGGCTTTGGCGCAACCAGGGGATATGGTTGGAATAGTTGCTGCGCAAACAATAGGTGAATTAGGAACACAAATGACACTTGATTCATTCCACGTATCTGGAACAGCGGCTGCTGTGAAAGCAACATCTGGTGTTCCGCGATTAAAGGAGATACTTTCGGCGACAAAGAAAACAAAGACGCCTACATTAATTATATATATGAAGCCTGACGTATCATGTGTTATTAATCCTTTAAAAGATGAAAATGGGGATTTTATTGACCCACGCATAGATATTACAAAAAATAATGCGATTAACATCAAGAACTCTATTGAAATTACAAAATTATCTGATATTCTAAAACATAGTGAAATATATTGGGATAGTGATGTTCATAATGACACAAATATCGAACAAGACGCCGGAATTATGAGTATATACCGGGAGTTTGAGAAAATAGAAGAAAATATGTGCAAAACGATTACAACATCCCCTTGGGTATTACGCCTTGTATTTGACAAGGAGAAAATGAATACATTTGGATTGAAGATGATTGACATTTATACTAAATTAAAAACATCATATGATAAATACATTGATTGTGTATATAGCGACGATAATGCGGAAGAATGCGTATTTAGAATTAAGATGACTGAACAGGCGTTTAATGGGATTGATGAGAAAGATGAAATTGCAACTATTAAAGCAATTGAGCATAATATAGTTTACCAAGTTTTATTAAAGGGATACAAGGGAATTAAGAAAGTATCATTAAATAAAAAGAATTATACTAAATATAATGACGAAACAAATCGGTTTGATAATGTATTAGAATGGGTTCTTGATACGGATGGAACAAATCTTATTGATATACTTGCAAACCCGAATATCGATACATCAAGAACTATCTCTAATGATATTAGAGAAATATATGAAACTCTTGGTATTGAAGCATCGCGACATGCGTTGTACAAGGAATTATTGGCTGTTGTAACAGAAGGTTCAATGAATTATAGGCATATGTCTCTTCTAATTGATACGATGACATACAAAGGACAATTAATGTCTATTGATAGACACGGTATTAATCGTGGAGATATTGGTCCTCTTGCAAAGTCTTCGTTTGAAGAATCGACAGATATGCTTATAAATGCAAGTATATTTGCAGAATATGACAAGGTAAATGGTGTATCTGCAAACGTTATGTTGGGACAACAACCGCCGTGTGGTACAGGTGATAGTCGTATTCTAATAGATGAAGAACATATGATGGAACTATTAAAGAATATGGGAAATGTTAAACAAGATAAATTAAATGTAATTAATGAGGAAAAAGAAGAAGAAGCAGACGACGATGATGAATTATATACGAATAATGATTTACAGATTATAATTAACCAAAAAGAAGTAAAGAAGAGCAAGTGTTATAAATTACCTGTACAGAAGATTATTATTAAGTAAATCTATTGTTATTGTTATTGTAAATGAATAATATCTTGTATATCTATATACTACTTGTTTGTGTGCTACTTGATGATGAATATGTTTTTGTATTTTTTGCATTAACTATTCTTATTTTAATTTCTTCGGGTGCATATTTCAATTCGGAATATATAAAGCTCGTATGATTTACATTGCGAACTATATAATAGCTAAAATGCGTTTTATCATTTTTTTTATAAAGTATTAAAAGTGGCCTATCTAATTCATTATTATCTGCTTTGAATATTGATGTAGTTATGGATAAATCTTTGTCGTCGGCGCGTTTACTAATATCGACAGCTTTTCCATATTCTGCACGGTCATGTATTATTAATATAGAAATATTTAGTATTTTTGAGATTTCAAAAAACGTATTATCATTAGGATGATATATATATGTATCAGAACTACTGATATGATTTAGAATATTGAACCTTTCAACTGTGGAACTATTATAAAAATATGTTGTTAAAAATAATTCCAATGTTTTAAATGATTTTTTAGTATTATTAATACTGTTCATACCATTCAAATATGCAGAATAAAAATATGGGTCTCTGAAAATATCTTTGATTTTCTTGGTGTCAGGTACATCATTAATATTTTTATTAAATATAAATTTATAATATTTAAATGTCTTCTTAATAATATCATTATATTCATTCACAACATCATTGTCAAGCGATTTGAAATAGTCAAATAGTTCAATAATATTGTTAGGGGTGTAATCATTCTTAATATATTTTAATTGGCACCATATTTTTTTCTTGTATTTTGTCCATTTTGAATTTAAGTCTTTTGGTAATCCCTCAAACATCTTTGGCATTAAAATGCTTGCTTTTGCATTTTTGCTACTATCATCCTTTTTATTTGCAACAATTATGGTTTTATCATCATATATATTATCATAAATGACCTTGTCATTATGTTTATCATATATTATATTAGGGTTTGCGTCGTGATAATATAGTATATTTGCTGGTATATTTTTTTTAACTAAATATTGCGTAAATAGTAATTCTGTCCCATTATCTACAAAATTATCTGATAATTCATTAATATAATCATATTTAGTATGAAGAAGAGTATTCGCATACCAATCATTAATGCCATCCTTTGTAAATACTGGAATTTCTTCTAATATTATTTGAATTTTCTTCTTGTTCCCTGCACCATGTTCTGTTTCAAACATATTGAGCAACTTTTCTATGAAGACGGCACGTTGTTGTTTAGAATATTCATCAATTTTGTTATTTTTAGTTTCCAATATACTAATTAATTTATTTCTAACAATTAATCGCAAATCTAACCATTTATCAATAACCGTATTATTTCTATGATTATATTCTTCATATTCGTTCTTTTTCCCAAAAAGAATTACGCGACCTGTGTAGCGGTCATCATCTTTGCTAATTGTTAGTTTGCTAATTGCGAGTTTTTTATTAGAATTATTTAGACTTATATTTACTCCAATATCAATTGTAATTCCAAAATCTTTTAACTTATTTATTTTATTTAAAAACTTTGCATATATTTTATTTACAATTTTAATATCATATTCTTCGCCTATTATATCATCTAAAAACACAACAGTTTTAATATTTAATTCTTTCATTAAATAGGGTAATATTATGGTTCCTTGCGGTTTGAAACGTATTAATATGTTGTTTTTTAACATTATTTTGTCAATGGTATAATTGTCATTAATTATTATTGTATTAATGCTATAATCTAATGTTTCGTCTTTGATTAAATTATTTATATATTTAAGATTATTAAAAACATTGTTATTTGGTTGGTAATTAATTATTTGTTTAATATTCGAATATTCATTTAGCGCCATATGCTTTTTTTCCATATTTATTGTTTTAATTATTAAGGGCTCGTAAAAGTAAATATTATCTCGTTCCTTCATTATTTCATATAATTTATTATCGCGGTATTTATTAACATCATCCTTGTTTAGATTATTCCATTTTTCTTTCAATATCATTATTATTTCTGGTTTCTTTTGCAATCCATAATATGATATGATGTCATTAACATAGTCTGGTACTAATAAATTAACGCTTGATATAGTGCTTGTAGTATTAATAGTATTCTCCCAAACTATTAATAATTTCTTATATATTAATGCAATTAAACTATATAGATATTGGACACCTTTGTCGTCTGGATAATCATCTGTTGAAATATATTCAATAAACCTCTTGTATGATTTATAAATATATAGAAGACGAGATATTTTGAAGACTACTTTTTCATCTTTACTATCAAACTTTGGCAGTTCAATATTTATTTTATTTTTTTTATTAAGATTGTGCAGGTGCTTTCTTAATTCATTATAGAGATCCTTATTGTATTCATATAAAACTGGTTCGTAATCGCCAAAATCCTTGCATATATTTCCATTATCAAGGGATATATATGATATTATATCTATTTTATTTTTAATATTTTCTATAAATGTTTCCTTTGTTTCATCTACCAAATATGCAACTGTATTAATAATATTATCATATCTATTCGGAATTTCGTCAATATTAATTAAACCCTTTCGCAATATACATTTTTTCTTGTTAATATTATTAGGTGATAGGCAACTATCCGCATATTCCTTGTAATTATTTGGATACAATATTTTGTATAATTCTTCAGGTATATCTCCAAATCGTTTATTATAATATATTGGGTAATTTTTCATAATATAATTTTTATCTTTGTCTGGAACCTTGTCTGCTTTGTCAACCTTAATCACCTTATCAGACTTATCAGACTTATCAGACTTGTCAGATTTGTCAGATTTGTCAGATTTGTCAGATTTGTCTGTTTCCTTTTCATTTATACTTTCTTTGGTTAATTTTTTACCACAGCATGGAATATTATCTTTTTTCTTTAAGTATACATATCTTGGTAAGTTTTTATTTTTCATATCATCATTTAATCGCATAGGTGTTTCGTCGGCAATAGGGCATTTTGCATTTGCGTCTCCTTCGTCAAGTGGAATATTACTTTTAGGACACCATAAACGAGGGCATATATAATGGTTTTTATTATACACAAGCGAATTGTCAAAATGCTTGTCTAATCCTTTTTTTTGAAAGTCTATATATTCTTCTTTTGATAATGGTATTGGTTGCTTTACTTTTTGACATTTACGAGATTTATTATTGTCATTCCATAATTCCTTGTCTGCATTTTTTAATTTATTTATTAAATAATTTTTATTTTCATTATTATTTCCTCCACTTGTTTCACTTTTAGATGATGAATAGTATCTATTTCGCTGTATATCAGAACCATTAGAAGAAGAAGATGATGAATGGCGCGAAGCAACTATATCAACTATATCTGGTGTGGATTGTTTGCCATTTATTGCTTTTTCTATTATTTTCGAAATCCAAAATTCTAAACTCTCAAACTCGATAAATGATTTTGCACTTTTAATATCAATCATATAACCTCTATTTTCTTTTTTAACAACTATTCTTGTATCTTGGACATCAACATCCTTGTTTTTTATTTTAATATTATTATTATTTATATCATTCTGAATATTTCTATCAATAACACTACGGTCTTTATACTGCGCTGTTCTTTTGTAGTAAAACTCGTCCTCTTTTAATTCTGTAAATATTGTTGATGTTTTAATTTCATTTTTTAAATCTGCATATTTAGTTTTGGAAGCATTGTATTTTATACGTGCATTTATACTATTCTCCTTAAATTCAATATTAATATTTAGTACCTTGTTTATATAAATAGTTAATTCATCCTTTATTTTAAGGATTTCGTTAATAATCATACCATTGTCAACCTGATAATTAAAAACAATATTAACAATACCGCTTGCAAATATTGTTATAACAATATGTTTAGTATAATATATATTAATGCATTCTTTATCATCTTTATTTACTCTAAAAATTCTACTTAAATCCTTTCTATTTTTAAAAGTATGCTTCTTGAATAATTTATAGTATGCTTTGTTAAAATTATTATTAATATACTGTATTAACTGTATTTTGCGGGTTGTAGATAATTTGTCAAATAATATAATCAAAGAGGGTATTCCTATAATATTCGCAGTAAATACAACATTGTAATATTCCTCCGTTATTTTGTTATTATTTATAACATTTAATTTATATAACTCGGTTATTTTACTATCACTGCCTTCTTTGTAATTGTTCGATTTAAATTTAACAGTATCATAATAGTATTTATTATCAAAATCAAAATCATTTTTAAAAACAATATTAATTATATCGGTTGTATCAAATAATTCTTTTGATTTATTATATTTTTTATCGATAGTCTCATTTATTTCGTCAGACTTTCTATCTGTTGATTTAAATGGATTAACGTCATACCCTTTCCATAGAATTGTTTTTATATCGTATAGAAAAGGGGTATTATTATTCCATACATAATACGGTGTTTTATCATCGGAGTTTCCACTATTTTTATTTATATAATATGCAATTTTGTTGATTGCATCTTCTTTGCTACTATCCTGATATATATATTCTTTAATTACTACGATGGTTTTATCATAACTATTATTTTCATTAGTATCAAATACATATTTGTATTCTTTGGTATTTACCCATTTATTAACATAAACAGGTTTTACTATATTCATTAATATTTTATGTATCTAATAAAATATGAAGAAAATCATATTTTTTTATTGAAATCTTAATATAGAAGACTTATAAAAAATATAATGAGTATTTTAAATTTAATTAATGAGTTAGAAAAGGTGAAAGAAGATATTGAACGTAAGCATATTATAAAAGCATTAGAACATTATACGGAACACCTAACAAATGATACTACTGAAGCAGATAAACTAAAGAATACTAAACTTGCAAATGATCTTAAAAAAAAGGAAGAAGAAAGGAAAATGCAGGATGACAAAGCCGCATTAACTGCCGAAGAAAAAAAGGCGGAAGATAAAAAGGCAGAAGAAAAAAAAGCAGAAGATAAAAAGGCAGAAGATAAAAAGGCAGAAGAAGATAAAAAGGCAGAAGAAGATAAAAAGACAGATGCAGAGAAAAAAGCGGATGCCGATAAAAAGAAAGAAGATGCAAATAAGTTTGAAAATAATATGATGGATACTTTGAAATGGGTATTTATAGCTATTGGTATTTTCATATTTATAATAATTGTTTTAAGTTTAATATATTGGTTTATGTTTTCTGGTAATAATGAACAAAATCAAGAGATTGCGCCAACATATAACGAAGCAAATGAAGCAAATGATGCTAATGAAGGGTCTATGTTTTCATTTATATCGCCACAAAATAATAATCCAGAATATGGCGTGCAACCAACTGTGGCACCAGTTGCACCATCATATTCCTTCTATTCATCATCGCCAGTTTCACAAGTCGCGCCAGTTGCGCCAGTTGCGCCAGTTGGGTATGTAGATCCAATTGCAGCAGTTGCACAAGTTGCACCAGTTTC
>Ga0114978_10000218_pt1 | contig 47726 bp, 38 predicted proteins | sample S_140212_EF_Meta_FD_87027 | JGI IMG/M metagenome (GOLD analysis project Ga0114978, IMG submission 87027) | Freshwater microbial communities from Lake Simoncouche, Canada to study carbon cycling - S_140212_EF_MetaG | ecosystem: Environmental > Aquatic > Freshwater > Lake | place: Lake...
CATACAATCTAACTAGTAAATCACGGCATAATTACCATGTTTAGCAAATCACGGCGTATAGATAATATCTATTCGCCGTGATTTGCTAAACATGGTAATTATGCCGTGATTTACTAGTTAGATTGTATGCCGTGATTTGCTATAATATATAATTGCCGTGATTACCTACTTTTTTATATATTATTTCTATCCATAATTATAGTAGTATATTAAATGTTATTATTCAAAAAATTAGCAAAAAGAACCATACCTCCTGCAAAAATTCAACTTCAACTCGGTCAAAGTCCTCCTCTATATCAACGTGAAAAATCTAAAAGTATATCTCCGCAAAAACAAGAGCATAGAAAGGTATATACTATATCTCCTGCAAAAATTCAACTTCAACTCGGTCAAAGTCCTCCTCTATATCAACGTGAAAAATCTAAAAGTATATCTCTACAAAAGCAAGAGCATAGAAGGGTAAATAGTATATCACCGCTATACAAAGGAGAAATGAAAAGGTCATATAGTATGAGTATATCACCGCCGAAGCGTAGAGACTCAAATAAACCGTATACTTCACATGATTTAAGAGAAAGTATTAATGATTATTATAATAAAAAATATTATAAACAAGAATCTTCTAATAAACCAAAAATAAATTGGAAGACCAAAATAGGTATGTTAACAAATAGTTTAAAAAAAACTTTGAGAAGAAATTTATTTACAAAAGAAAAACCTGTCTTTCTTGACCTTGGTGAAAGTCCTCCTCTCAAAAATGAACAGACATTTGTACAACAAAATTCACTAACAAATAAATATAAAAATGTTAGAACATCAATTGGTGGAAAAATAATTACTAAACCTGTTAGAAAACCCAATAAACAAAAAAAAATTAAAAAATAAATTTACTTTCTTTGTTATCACTTTAACTTACTTATTATCTTTAAAGTCATTTCGAAAATTTTTATATACTATGTACTGACCCTCTACTTCATTCCCTACTATATTTACTTCGATATTCTTTGCAAAACTACCATCCATCTTTTTTATTATCATCCCCCATCTATTATTATATTCCTTCGATATATATATTATATATTTTTCATTATCTATATATGCATTATTCTCTATATCATTCGTAAACAAATATGTATAATACCTCTTATCTATTATATTATTTTTAAATGTTAAATATTTTATTTGTTTTGAATATAGTAATACCTTGATAAATATGTGAAATTCATTATATGTTAGTTCATATCCGCTTATTTCTAGATTTTCTAGTCTTTTAAATGTTACAAGTATTCTTAAAAAATCCTCAATTTTAACTTCTACCTTATCTAATATTACATTCTTTACTTTGCTGTTTTTACTAAAAAAATCTATAAATTCATTACATGTATCTATACTTTCAAACGATATATTTCGCAATTCTATACTCTCTATATTCTTCGTTTTCGTCATCTTTAAAACTCCTAATATTTCATTATCTATTCTTAATTTATTCAACTTAATTATTGTTATATTATTAAATGACGGTCTTATAAATGAACTTGATGTTTTAAAACTTTTATTTACCTTTGTTACATTTGACTTTAATTGTATGTAATCTTTAATTACTTTATTATCTAGTATATTAGAAAAATTAAATACGGAATCTAATATCTTTATTTGAAGATCCTCCACAATTGTTGATATATTCACAGGCGACCTCTTTTGTTCTACTATTTGATTTTTAGGTGATGAACTATTAGATTTATTTGACATCACTCCTCCCTTTTTTTTTGTCTTCTGTTCAAGTTTATTCACTCCATTCTTTTTTTTCTCTGTCTTTATTGGCATATAATAAAGGTTTCTATTATTATATTTTATTTAAATTATACAATATTATTATATAATTTGTAACCTATACTTGATTCTTATATGTGTATTTTATCTGCTGTTCTATACTATGTCCCGCCTTTGTTGCAGTTTCTTTCCTTTCTTTATAACTTGCCCCTTTATTATTTATATTTGTGGCATATAAATGTCGTATATTAGATGCTGTATATATTTTACCATATATCTTTAATGTTATTCTTTGTATCTTCTGTGTTAACGTCGATGCAGGCATTAATTCTCCTAATATATATCCTTCCTTATTCTCATCATATAATTCCTGAAAGTCTTTTGCTATCTCTAATATCTGTTTCTTCTTATTCTTTGTATTATTTATATAATATTTCTCTTTGTATATATAATTGTTTCCCTCATCCTTTATCTCTTCATTATCCTTACTTATCTTTGTATATCTCAAATCGTGTATCCTCCCATTCATTATCATCATATATCCATATATTATCTTATCTATATAGTCTGTTAACTTATTTATATTCTTCTTTATCTCTTCCTTCTCAAAATTTATTCTTAAATTATCTTCTTCTGCTACTACCTCACTCCTCTTCTCATCATATTGCTCTGCATAATCCTTTAAATATGGATATAATATCTTGCTTATTTCCATAAACCCTCTAATACCTCGAAATATACTATAAATATTCTTTACATCTGTCGGATTTTCTTTTATTGTTCCTATATTTTCATTTATTAGTCCCTTGAACTCCCTTGATATCTTTAATGAATTAAATTCTTCTCCTCTTATCTTCTTTATTATCTCACTATTTTCCCCCAATTCTACCCCTTTATTCTTCTTGTAAAAATTCTTTATATATGATATATAATTACTCTTTGTTATATCTGCTATTTCTTCCTTCTGCTTTACTGCTGGTAATTTACCTATCTTCTTTAATTTCTTAACCTCATACTCTATTGCGACATTCTTTATTGCTCTATTCATGTTTCTTTGTTCCCTCCTTCTAGCATTTATCTCTTCTCTCTTTCGTTCTCTATATGCCCTATTATTCTCAGCATTACTTTTCTTCTCTTTTTTTTCCTCTGTTATTTCCATTTATTCTTTTAATTTATTATTTTTTTATCATTTTTTATTATTATATAAATAATTCTAAAAATAATAAATTATTTAACCTTCTTACCTTTATAATCCTTAGCATACTTTAATTCTCCTTTAATTTTAATATATTCCTTCCTATCTCCAATCTTTTTATATATTGCTTTCTCCTTTCCATTTATGTTTTTTGTATACTTCATTTTTATTTCCTCTTTATTCCCGCCATCTGTTCGCATCCTCTTTGTTTTATTATCCATCCTCTTTCTAAAACATCTATGCTTATCTCCAATTTTAGATATATTTATTAATAATTCTCTTAATGTTATTGTCTTCTCATAACCCGCCGATGCTATACCTCTTCTATTTGACGAACTACTATGTCGATTCTCTCTCATCCCTATTTTCCCCCACCAAGATTGACCTTTTTCGTTCTCGCTTGCGTCTGCATCTATCGCTATTATAACATTAGGATCTATTACAATTTTAACCCTATCATCTATACCAATCTTAACCATATCATCTATACCAATTTTAATATTATATTTTTCTTCTTTTTCATCCTTTGCTTCGCAAAAAAAATCTCCAAAATTTTGTAAAAGTTTAGTTGATAATCCTTTTCCTTGATATTCTTCTTCAATACTTACCTCCAATTGATATGGTGAATACAAGTTTAATGAAAACTCTCCTATTAATTCTTCACCCTTTTTTATCTGAGACCTTATCTTACTAAACTTACTATCATAAAAGCATAAACCTTCTATTGACATCCTTATTAATACTTTATTTTTTTATTCTACTTTTCGCTTATCATAGTTTTATATTGATGAACTTATTATTGCTACGTCCCATTTATCGCATTTTACAATATACTTGGTTATTATAACTTATTTAGAATTATTTATTACCTTTTATTTTATTATATTATTTTAGATTTAATAAACATGGTTTTACAATCAACTGGGGCAATATCTTTGGCGAATATACAAACTGAATTTGGTGGTGCAAATCCAATAGGGTTAAATGAATATTATTTGAATGGAGCAAATACAACCGGAACAGGTGCTGTAGGTATTCCAACAAGTGGGCAAATATCATTATCTCAATTTTATGGTAAATCCAAAATAACAGGTGGAACAGAATATATGCTCGCTGGTAATCGCGCTGGTAATATGAATGAAGCAGGAGGTGCAAGAATGGGTATTGATGGAATAGATGATAGTTTTGCAGGGATTGGAACAGTTTTTCAATTTTTTTGGTTTAATACTGATTATGGTTCTGGTAATAATATACAATGGACTACAAATAATGTTATGACATTTGGAGGCGGTAGTTCTCAATACACAAATTGGGCTGCGAATGTTAGACCTGGTGTTTTAATGGGGCAATATGATAGATTGACTAATTATTCTACGCAATTTGCCCCAACTTCTAGTAATGGTTATAATATTAAAAGATTTATTGTTAATCAACGAAATTATTATAGTACTCCTGGTTCAGAAATACAAATGGAAATAAGATTGCTTAGGGGACCTGCTTATCAATATATTGAGATAAGAATGGCAAATTGGACTGCGGGAACTGGTGGTATATGGAATATATCTGACGGAGGTTCATTTTATAATCCATTTTCAGGTGCACCTCCAGTAGGAACAGGCGCTAGTGTAGTTTTAAGAGGAAGTTTAACTGGGACTGGCTGGGTTGCATATAATAATTACTATATGAATTTATAAGAATATATTTACTTTCTTCAATTCAAATATTATTACAATATAAAAAAATGATATCATATATAATTTAATATATATTAAAATGCCACTTAATCATATATTTCATTTGTCTGATTTACATATTAGGAATGGTGATAATACTTACTCACGGTACGAAGAATATAAAGAAGTTTTTAAAAAAACAATTATATCTATTACCAATAATATAACAGACCTTAAATTATTGTTTGAAGATTTTATTATTGTTATTACAGGCGATATTTTTCATAACAAAAATGTTATAGGAAACTATGGATTATTTATATATCGTGAGTTTATCCAATCATTATCAAAAATAGGCAGATTGTATATTATATCTGGAAATCATGATTATGACCAAAGCGATATTAATAAACCTTCACTAGTTTATTCTTCAACATTTGATATTCCAAATGTTTTTGTATTAAACACATCAACATCCTTTGTTATTGATGATATTGGGTTCTCTTTTGTAAGTATTGATAAAACTTTGGATATATACAGAAATAGTGGGAGAATACAAGATTTACCGCCATTTCCTCTGATTACTGAGAAAGTCAAATATAAGATTGCATTATTTCATGGTTCTTTTGCATCTGCTAAATTATATAATGGAAGTTCAATAGAAGAAACTTTCAATCCATACCCATTAGAATGGGTTCAAGGTTTTGACTATGTATTACTAGGTGATATTCATAAGCGCCAAGTATTTAATTATAAAAGGAAAACTATTTGCGGTTATTCAGGAAGTCTTATACAGCAGAACTTTGGAGAAGATATTATTGAACATGGATATTTGATATGGAATATAGAAAATAAACAGGTTGAAGAAATTAATGTTTATAATGATATTGGATATATTAATATTATCGAGGACGCGTCGCATAATATTTTTATTAGAAGGAATGGTAAATATACAGAAGAATTAGAAACATATATTAAAAACAATATTAATTATTTTCCAAAAATATTAGAAATAAAATCATTTTCAAATATTAATTATAAATCATTATGTAATATATTAAACACCTTTAATATTTCTTTCCAAATAGTTTCTAAATTAAGTAATCAAAGTAATCAGAATACTATCATCAAAAAGATTCATAACAGTAATGAAGAAGATAATAGTGATAATAAAGAACTACTCGATACTAATTATTTATTAGATTATTTCAAAAAATTATTATCAGATGATAAATATAAAATATTACTTAAAATAATCAAAGACAAGGAAACCTTACTCTTTGATATCCATAAATATCCTGAAGATTTGCATAGCGAATGCATTAAAAGAAATAGGGATTTGGAACCTATTATTAATTCTTGCGATGAAGCAAATGATGCACTAACTTTTAAAAAATCTTTCTTGATTAAATATTTAGAATGGGGTGGTTTATTATGTTATGAAAATAAAAATTGGATTAATTTTAAAGATTTAGATGCTAAAACATTTATGATTAAAGGTTCTAATGGAACAGGTAAATCTGCTATTTATGATATCCTACAATTAGCAATTTGGGCAACTAATAATAAGTTTGATACTTATTCATCTGGATTTATTAATCATAATAAGGATAAAGGATACACAATTGTAGATATTGAGGTTGATAATGTAACTTATCGTATTAAAAGAGACTTTTGTAAAAAGAAGAATACTTTTAAAATTACAAATAAAACATCTGTGCTCTCGAAGTTTACTAATATTTCAGATTTAGTTATATTAAAAAAAGACAGCGCATGTAATTCAGAAGTTAAAACGCTGTTTGGAGATATTAATACATTTCTTTCAACATCTATGATTACCCAAAGTGTAGACAACGATATTCTTGCTTTGAACTACAAAGATACTTTAGAAACAATTGATAAATCCCATAATATACAATTCATTTATCACCTATATAATCTATTTAAGACTGCTATTAATAAATATAAAGACTTCCGGAAAGTTATACAAAGTAAAAAAGAGGTATATGAAAAGTTGCTATTTAATTGTAAGAATGATGATATTAATGACATGGTTATAACATGTATAGAAGAAGAATTATCTATATTAAATAATGAAAAAATAAAACTTATGAAAAAATACGATGCTATCAATATTGATATTAATAATCCTTTGCATTTATCTATTGTAGATACAGATTATACAAGTCTTATTGATGATATTGTTACGAATAATCCTGATATTATCGTACCTAATGATATTTATTTAACTTATAAAGAATTGCTTAATTATTATAGATATTCTCTTAATGATGTTAATGATATTCAAAAATTAGTTAATTTGTATACAAGAGAACTTGAAGACGAATTTAATAAATTACCAAGTATAAATAAACCATGTGAAATATCACATATCCGTAATGAAGAAAGAGAATTATCAGAATATATTAATCATATGAATGATAACAATAATAATAACAACGGATTACTATTTATTCGCAATCAACAAGATGAATTGCAAAAAAATAAGAGATTACTCAGCGAATTAATTTCTAATAAACCTGCTAAAGTTTCTTTACAATATCCTAGCAAAAATATTGATAAATTAATGACTGTAATTATAAGAGTTTATGGTAATATTGATGTGTTTAATGATTTTATATCTACAAATACTAAACCATCTATTATTGACCAAAATATATTAAAAAAACTTAGAGATAATATAAATAACCCAATAACCATCGAATACTATAAAAATACTATTTATAGTAAAGATGCAATTCTTAATGATATCAATAATATTAAAGATACACTATCATCTTTAGAGAAAGATTTTAATAATTTATTTTTAAAGCAACAGAAGATAATTAATGTAAATATTCCATGTGACATTATAACTTACCAGCGATTTAAAACAGCAGTTTCTATTGCAAAGGAATTAAAGCACTTTAATATTGATATTATTGATGAGAAAATTGCAGATGATGAAATTATATTAAATGAATATCATAATAAAAACGATGAAATTAATAAACTTGATGAGAATATTGATAGTTATAATAAGGAACTTCTATTATTATCTACAAATGATGAATATAAATATAATCCTGAATGCTGTATATGTTGTAATAGACCATGGGTTTCGCGAATTAAAGAAATAGGGATTATTATTAATACTTTAAATATAAATAGAAAAGGTATTAATTACTCTGCAAATGATTTTGAAGTTGTTAAGAAACGTTTAGAAGGAAACAAAAAGGATAAATCAAAATATCATTTACTTAATGCATGGTATGATTATTACAAATTTAAAGAGGTATATGATAAGGTATCTAATGATTTAAATATTATTATTAATGATAAAAATAATTTGAATGAAAAACTTGTAAGTAAAAATATAGAACTAAGAATAATTACTGAATATACTGAATATTTTGTTGCGTATTCGTTCAGTTTATTTGAAAAAATAAATAATATTCAATTATATGATATTTATAATGAGTGGGAAAATAATTACAATTATACTAAGTCGCTTATTGAAGATTTAGAAAAATCTATACATTATAATGATGTTATTAAACCTCGCTTATCTAAATATAGAGAACTTAAGAAAAACTATGATGATTGGGTAAATTATGATAGAAATAAAAGAATAATTGATGCATATCACTATTATAGATTGAATAAAATCATAGAGATTAATGATTTATACAAAGAATATCAGAGTGGAGAGCAAATGAAACCTCAAATTAAACAAAAGATAGAATTAAAAGATTTGATAGCATCTAAAACAGGAGATATTAAAAATCTTAATGATAAAATTGTAAAGTATTCTACTATTAACACTTATAATAATGAAAATAAAACTAACTATAACCTGCTTTTAGGAATTGATAAGGAACTTGAAAATATTATTGATGTTCTTGATACTATCTTAATAAATTTCCAATCTTTTAGAAAGGAATTATATGATAACTTGATTCTCACTAAACTTGTAGACAAAACAAATAAAATTATTAAAACACTCTGTCATTCTAATACAAAACCATTCAAATTAAATTATAATGTTGATATATCCAATGATACTGTACATATTAATTGGTTAATCCATAATGATAATATATCTAAGGGGGGCGATGATAAGCAGTATATATCAGTATCACAAGCATCTGGATTTCAACGTTTTGTAATATCGTTGGCACTTCGCATGTCCTTGTATTTTAATAATTATGATGCACTATGTAATCAACTCTTTATAGATGAGGGGTTTATTAATTTTGATAAAAATAATTTATCTATAGTTCCTTCATTTCTTAAAAGTCTATTGCATTACTTTAATACTATTGTAATTCTCTCCCATATAGATATTATACAGGATTCTGTTGATGAAACTGCAGTTATTTCTTTTAATAATATTAATGGAGTTTCTTCTTTGGTTTATGGTTAAACTTATTACATATATATACAACTTACATGTTACTTTGGAAATAATATAATAATATAATAATATAATTATATAATTATATTATTAGAATTGGTTTACAATATGGCACCTCCTTACTGTGTAGATTATAAAAAACGTATAAATATTTCTGCAACTGATGCAACATTTAATACAGTTAATACAAGACTGAAGATTGTTTTTAGAACAATATTTGCTTCTAATAATTTTATGCCAACTGATCACGTATGGAAAAATAATATACCAATATTATTAAAATTAGTTGAACAATTAGTTAAACAAAATGACAGCGAAATTGATAATTTATTTGCTAATAAGGAAACTAAAGATTTTCTAAAAGATATTGCTAATGCGATTGATCTTGATCAATGGCATGATTTTATTTCGACCAATAATTTTAATCTTAAGCGAATAAAGCATTGTGGTAAATTTGGATTAGCTGATTGTATAAATCACAATTATACATCTGGTTCTGGTAATAATAAGGACCGACTTATGAAAGTTTTGGTGACAACTCATGCCGAACATATAAGAAGTGGCGATGACATAGATGTGTCTAATAATGACCCAGCAAAAAGTTTTTCTGATGCTCAGTATACAATTATTGATACTATGCCTAGTTACTTAAAAAAAATTGTAGATACAAATTTAATAGAATTAAAGACAGCTGCTTATTATATTGACTCTGCACCATGTAAGGGTGGAACAAGTCCCAATAATTATAATTTCAATACATATCAATTAAATACACATACAGAACTTTTTATTGTTAATTGTGCGTTTGCATTTTATCAATCTTTTTTTATATCTTTAGAAAATTTTGTATTTACTATAATTGGTATGGGGGATGATACTACTGCAAATGATGCATATACAAAATTAGAGTCAACGCAAAAAACATATAATATTAATATTAAATATTTGAATGCAGAAGGAAAAATTGAAGCAGAACATAATTATAAAGCAATAGGAGGTCAAGCAGGTCATTTTACTGTAAAAAACGTAGTTAGAACTCTTGTTTGTAAGGACCCTCAAACAAAAAGTCCTAGCTATGATGAAATAAATAAACTTATTATATGGTTAAATGGATTAACAGGATTAACACTAAATGTTAAAAATAATTTTATTGTATCTTTTTTAACATTAAATAAGGGGTTTGGGGACTTTGTCCAAATGTTTATGTGTTTATATTTATTTTATATTGAAATTACTATTAAAGAAGCTACGGTTTGCGTTTTTTTATATAATATTATTTTAGCAACTTGTGATTCGCATTTAACATATATAGCACTTCTTTGCGAGTGTCCTTTTATAATTGGTGGTTGCAGAGAGTCGCGTAAGATATATATGGATGGTAAAAGTAGATATCTTGATAAAACATTTGAAACTGTTTGGAATACATATAACAAAATAAAGATGTATAAACGTGGGAGCATACCAGAAGAAACTACGACAGAACCCGAATTTGAATGGAAAAATGCATTAGAATGCGCGTGCGATGGTAAAGGGAAAGGGAAAGGGAAAGCAAGCAATGATACTTCGCTATCATCTATATTAACTTTTGAATCAAATAATAAATCGCATTTAAATTTACAACTTAAAAAATTGCATAATAATTCTATGTTGATATTTGAAATGGTAAAAAACAAAGAAGAAGATTATATTTGTATTACACTAGGAATTAACCCTTATCAAATAATAGTATTTGATGATGTAGGGCGTGGTATTGCCGTTCAATTTGTATTCAAAATATATATAAAAAGTGCACAACCTAATATGGATGCATATTTTGTTAGTGTAATTAATGCTGCGACAATTGAAAATTATAAGAAATTATATAAATATTTATCATCTAATGTCGATGTAATTATTACTTCTATATTATATAATAACCTTTTATACAACATGTTTATTGGTAATAAAACCCCTTTAGAAAATATAAAAGATTCTTTTGCGAGGGCAAATAAAACCGTAGACGTTAAATTATTTAAACCTTTTACGTTAATTGATTTTCAAACACTAAAAGAAACAAGTCTCAAACCATCTGTTCGTCGTCCGATTGAAAGGTTTGTAGCATGGGCAATAGCATCAAATCGGACTGCCATAGCGACCTTCGGTAATGCACAAAATATAAATATACTCAAATTTTATGATTATGTAATAAAAACTGCAGAATGCTTGAAAGTATTGTTTTCTTATTATGTTGCAATTGATGAACATATATCTAAATTGAACAAATTTCCTACCAGTATAGATATAGTGCAGATATATATTGTAGAGATAGTAGAGATAGAAAGTGTTCCTTTACAAAAAATGTTGATTGAAATGTTTGGCAAATACAAAGAAATAATAATTAATGAAATGAAAGCAATTTGTAAAACATATTATGAAAGTGTGAATGTCGACATCTTTTTTTATTACTTACCTGAACAAGTTAGAGAATTAAAAAATATTATGCTTGAGCTTAAAGAAGAAACGTCTTCTAAAGATTTTGTACAAAAAACAAATGCAGAAAAACGACTAGAAGCATGTTCATTAGCAATTAAATGTTTTGAAAATATTATAGAATCCCATAATAAAATCAAATTAAATAATGAATTTCTAGAAAAAACGGGTATAGTAGGAGATGAAGATGCTATAAATAGTCTTAGTCATGCAAATAGTGAAGAAGAGTGTAAACTTGAAGATGAAGACGTAGAAGGTAATGGAGATAATGAAGCAATGGAAGAAGATACTGATGCGGTTGATAGTAATGAACAAAAAAGCATGGAAGCAATTGAAATACTGGAAGGACGCGTTGCCGATATTTTTAATAATGAAGAACGTAACAGGATAAAAGGTGAAATAGAATCGCGAGAATTAGTCGAACATTTATTGCGAGCTGAGGAAGGTAGTCGTGCAAATAGAAGTGGAAAAAGAAGGAGAAATCATGATGACCAGGATGAGGGTGATGGTGCGAGTTCTAGTAAGAAGCAGAAAGGAGGTTATACTGTTAGTGAAGAAGATACTTCATTATTATCTTTTAATATTCCTGGTGGAGCACAATTATCATTTTCAGTAATTAATGATGAACACTATATACAATTAAGTCTGGGACAACATCAATCTTGTACATTAAGAATTGCTCTAGATTTTTCTTTATCTGAATTAATATATTATATAAAAGAGCAAAGCATATATGATGAAGAATATGATGACCCTCTTTATATAATGGTTAACTCTATGTATAAATTACTTGAATTTACAGAATTTATAATATATAAAAGTCCTAATATTCAACCTGTCACATCTGTCATTATTACTCTTTCATATATTAGAATTTATATTGAGCAAATATTGAATGAATATAAAACGGTGTCTTTAACAATATCATCTGAAGATATAACAATAGCAACAAAATCTATATTAAATTTAAACCAATTATTATCAGAAATAAACCAATTCTTTACTCAACTAATCGCCTTCATATCTGAAAGGTGTGGAATAACTGCAGAAAATTTTAAGAGCAATAATTTAAAAATGAATTTTCAATCTAATATGGAAACAAGAGAATGTATTATCGTCGGATTTATAAATGAACAGAATCAATTTGAATTTCCAAAAGATGTAAATGCTAGTAACATTTTAATTTTTTGTTTAGGATATGAAATAATACAAAATACATTTGAGAAAGTTACTGTAGGTAGGTCTTTTATAGAGCAAAACATCAGAAAGATGAAAGGGGGTAAAAATAACAAGGCAAAACGAACTATTCGTTATAAAAAAATTCAAGATGTCAGAGAAAATATCACAGATTATGTTTCAAAAAATGCAATATCAAGAACTATTTCCATATCTAAACCATCTAAACAACCTGAAAAACTACCTAAACCATCTAAACAACCTGAAAAACTACCTAAACCATCTAAGCAACCTGAAAAACCTATTAAACCAACTAAACAACCTGAAAAATCACCTAAACCATCTAAACAACCTGAAAAACTACCTAAACCATCTAAACAACCTGAAAAACTACCTAAACCATCTAAACAACCTGAAAAACTACCTAAACCATCTAAACAACATGAAAAACTACCTAAACCATCTAAACAACCTGAAAAATCACCTAAACCATCTAAACAACCTGAAAAACTACCTAAACCATCTAAACAACATGAAAAACTACCTAAACCATCTAAACAACCTGAAAAATCACCTAAACCATCTAAACAACCTGAAAAAACACTTAAACCGTCTAAACAACCTGAACAAATAAAAGTTACAGATAACAATAACCAAAATATATCTAAATATAAATTAAGAGTTGAACAATTTAAAAATAAGAAATTTTCTGCATATTTTGAAAAGAAACTAAAGACATATTTAAATGATAAGAATATTAACATATATAAAATTGGAATAATGAAAATGAGAGGTATACTAAAGAATATTTACAAGTTAGATTAATAGATATAAGTTTTATCAATATGTATTGAAATATAAATTTATTGCTAATACTAAGTTTTATTTTCTTTTAACTTTTTCTCTTCCTCCTGTTTTAACTTCTACAACTGGTAATGCTTTTTTCTCTGCTTCTAGTTGCGCATTATATTTTTCTTCTAATTGTTTAATATATACGAGACCTTCTTCTCTTAAATTTTTTATTTTTTTTAAAGAAAAAAACTTAGTCGCTAATTTATCTAGGTCTAAATTTTTATTTTTTTCTTCTGGCGTCCATTCTGTATAACCTTTCGCCTTCATATTATCACTAATAATAATTCCTTCTCCATCACCGTAAGATACCATAACTATATAAACTCTCTTTACTTCTTTATCTAACAACTTTTTCAAAACAATTTTTAATTCTTCAACAATTGTAGTATTCCATCGTAAATTAAGTCTATTTATATACTCTAAATCATATTTATCTATTTTTTCTTCACTAATACTATTTTTAACCCTTTTATTTATGTCTCCTGTATTTGCCCATATTTTTAAATATAATAGAAATAATGTTCTTTTAAGTATCATTTCTGATGTCATCATTTTAGTATCCCATTCTTCATTATTTCCATAATAATTTAAACTGTCTATTTGTATAAATTTATAATTTTTTTTATATCCTTCAAAAACAATATTTGCGTAATGTCCAAGTTTTTTACTATTAAATGTTAACATATTTATTGGTAGTTCGCTATATGGTCGTTGACCATCATAATCTATCTCTTTTTTATCTTGCTTATTTTTTGTGGTTATACTCATTATCTAATATATTAGAATTAAATAATATATATAACTTAATTAAATAATATATATAACTTAATTATGAATACTCAACCTTATTATAAAAATGATGATTTGCGACAACTTGTGTTATATTGCAATAATCCACTAGCGAACACATATCAACTTCCTTATATTCATAACAATCAGCAAAACACCTATAATGAAAAAGAGTTATTGCAAAAAGACCATAGGGCATTATTAGAGAATATTAAGCATAAAGCATCATTCACTTCTATTCTTTGCTCTAAAAATTGTGCACGATATGCATGGATACGTTCAATAGTAAATATACCAATAATATTATCATCAGGCGCGATGACAATATTAAATTCTATGAATGATACAAACTCAGTAGAAATTAAATATGCTAATATTGTTCTTAATAGTTTGACAGTAACTATCTTAAGTTTAATAGGGAATTTTAAACTTGCAGAACGAGAAATAAATTATAGACAGACTCAAGTAAAAATGGATAGGTTATATCATCGCATAGAAGATATTTTACGAATAGACCCAAACCATCGTACTATTGAAGATATCCGAGATATTATTAAAGAATATGTAAATATTTATGAACACTTAGACTTTCCAATATTTCCAATATATGATAGTGCCAAAGCGCCGACTAAAAATAATAACCCATCAATTAATAAAAATACAAGACAATATTTCAGAAGTAATACTAATCCCCAAGATATGGTATAAATGTATAAAACTTAAAAGTATATAAGGGATTATTAAATATATAGGTTTTTGACTATATAAAGAATATTATAAATTACTAAATATATGGAAGGTTTAATAGATACACGAAACGAATATATAGAACATATACAAGATATTTTGAGTGTTGCAATATCAAAAAGAATATATGCTTTGTATACAGAAACGATAGAAGAAAAGAAAGGAATTAAAGGATTTCAGAATGAATTATATAGCATACGTAAATGGAATAATAATATAGTAAGCGATGAATATAAGAAGATAGTAAAATATACTAAATGTAAATATATATCAAATCTTATTAAAATTATTATAATAACGACAATTAAAATAAAAATATATGAATACAAAGAACAATTTGATAGTATTAAAATAAAAATACCTAACCCTGAAGATTTTGTTCATAAATGCTATATAAACGCTGCGTCATTCTCTTGGAAGAATGCATATTTATATAATAGAAACAATATTAAAGATGCCGAATATCAAAACAATCTCAATATTATTGAAGAAAATATAAGAGCAATTATTAAAAAAACATTTAGAGATTTCATACCATTTGATGAAATATTTAATCAGATTGAAGATAATCTAACTGAAAATGTAAATCAGTACAAAGAAACTGGTGTAAATGAAAATGTAAAAATTATAAAGGGTCCTAAGAAAGACGAAGATGAAGAAGATGAAGAAGATGAAGAAGATGAAGAAGATGATGAAGATGAAGAAGATGACGACGAAGAAGAAGATGATAAAGAAGATGAAGATGACGACGAAGAAGAAGATGATAAAGAAGATGAAGATGATAAAGAAGATGAAGATGATAAAGAAGAAGAAGATGAAGAAGATAAAGATGATAAAGAAGATGAAGAAGATGAAGAAGATGAAGAAGATGAAGATGATGATAAAGAACAGGATAAAGAAGATGATGATGATGATAAAGAAGATGAAGAAGAAGATGAAAAAGAAGTTGATAAAGAAGATGAATCGCGTGTTGACTATAATAAAAAAATAAATGAAAATAATATAGTAGATACATCAATAAAAAAAATTAGCGATGATGAATATAAAGGATGGTATAAAAATGAAGAGAATGACAAAGAAATATCATTTGCTCAAAGCGAACAAACAAATATGCAAACAAAAGAGCATGCAGATGAAAAAGAAAATAATAATATTCGCAACGAATGGGACAATATTAAAGTTGAATACAATTCATTATCGCAAAATAATGGGGATAATAAAAGGTATAAAAATGAGATTGCGAGCAAAAAATATGAAGATGATAACGATGATGCAAAAAGTGTATCTAGTGTAGCAACAGATATAAGTCAAGTAAAAAAAATACATATTAATGAAACATTAAATAGAAATAAGAGACCAAGTTTTTTCTAATAAAAAATGATTTATTATAGTAAAAGTTATAGAAGTTATTAAATGTTAAAGAAAAATTCTTATTGTTTCCTATGCTATTCTGCAGATAATATTATATATACTAGAACATTATTTGTTTGCAAGAAATGTAATATTCCAATAACAAAATGCGATATTTGCGGATTTTATTGCGATGATAAATGTTTAGAGATGTTTAATAATTGTCTTAAACTTACTTAATATTAATATGATGTCTGTTTCTTTACTTTTATAAGTTTAGAGTTCTTCTTTTTAACAAAGACACCAGGGTCATAATCTTCTATATCGTCTCCATCTTCATTTGTCAGTCCCATTAAATCTCGTTGGTCTTGTAGTGACTGCATTTCCCAAAGGTCTGGAGCACACATTTTATAATGTGGGTCTTCCGCCTTGTACCAAAATACGATATCCGCTATATTATTTGATTGCACTTTATTATCAATAACTAGACATTCGTAATTTTCAGTACATTGATTCATCACTTGATTAAATACATCAAATGTTGGGAACATACCCGCATAATGATTGTATATTTTTTCTCTTTCTTTCACAATATTATTACGAAAAATAAATACGTAATCAATATTTGAACGTAGGTCAGGAGGTAATCCTAAACCATGTTGCATAGTAATTAAAAGAAATATTTTGTAATGTCGTCCATTCATAAAAATACACCTAATATTTTTATCTGTCATAGCAGATTTGTTATACATACAATCATCTAAAATTAAGAAGGCACGAGGGTCAATTGATGAATTTCCGTGCTTTGCCATATCTCTTTTCCTCTCATTCGTTATATTTATTTGTCTAGTTAAAAACTTACTAATTAACTTCTCATCCAGTTCATCATATATTAACATTTTAGGAATAAATTTTTCAAAATATCCGTTTGCGCGTTCTGTTTGTGAAACAACAACTCCTACCGGTATATCTTTGTTATAACTTAGGATATCTTTCATGCAATAACTTTTTCCTGTGTTACGCTTACCAATAAAAGTTACAACGGAATCATTCTTAATTCTTTTTGGGTCAAACTTTTTGAGTTCTAGTTTCATTTAATTAATGATAATAAAAATAATATATTATATGTATCACACTTCAAACTTATTTAATAATTTTATTTAAGAATATAATTAATATAATATTTAAGATTATTACTTAGATAATATATATCTATGAAACATTATTGGATTAATATTGATAAAACTATAGACCGGCGAACTTTTATGGAAGAACAATTTAAAAATAATAAATTAGATAATGAAAGAGTATCTGCAATAACTCCAAAAGATTTTGATAAGGAATTGCATGATCAACGTCCGTTAACTTGTAAACACCATGGGTGCACAAGTTGCGAATATGAATATGCTACTATATCAAGTCATATTAAAGCAATTATGGAAGGTTTAAAAGATAAAAAAAATGAATGGTTTGTTGTTATGGAAGACGACATTATAATTCCTTTTAAAATTAATTATAATAAATTAATTAGCGAATTACCAGAAGATGCTGAATTAGTTCAATTACTAATTTTATATGGTCCTACAGTAAAAACACTTTATAATGTATTAACGACACAAAATATTAAATTTATCAAATGGCAATACTTATTACCATCTGCGGGAATGTATATCATATCTCGTATAGGAGCAGAAAAATTAGTAAGTAAATATTTTAAAAATAATAAATATGATTTTACCTCTTGTGAATACCAAGTAGTTGCTGATGTTGCATTATATTTATCAATAAACTCTTATGCGACTACATTTCCATTTGCATATCCTAATATTGATTTTGTTTCTGAAATACACCCAGACCATTATGAAGCACATAAAAGCGCATTTTTAGATATTAAAGATGTTATAGATAGGGCGATTGAGACTAATAACATACCATATATTTCTACATAGAATGTTCTTTTGGTGTATCTTTGTTAATTATATTATATTTTTCATTAAAAAAGTATATGACAATTAATTGTTTTCTATGGTCTCTTAATTTATCTGTGCAGTATAAAATATATGATTCATCTTTTCCATTTAAATTTTTATTTTTAATCCATATTTTAAAAAGTTCATTATACAAAGTAACAGATTCATTTATTAGCGGATACTTAGCTATCTTATTTGTTGCTAACATTTGTGCCTCTTCTGCTAGTCCTATTATATGTAAGAAATGCTTGGTAATACAATCTCTACATCTCTTATTTTTGTTTGTAAGATGCTCCTCTAATAATATTGATTGCTTAATTATTTGTTGCATGTTATAACGTGGGTCGCTCACGGGGTCTATAGAGTCACAACTTGAAGAACAAGAACCATCATTCTTTTGTTTGTTATAATTTATATTTAAAAGCGTAGCTTGCGATGCTTTATTAGAACTGCTATCATAACTAAAATGATGGTCGCTATTATAATGTATATACCATAATATTATTATAGTTGAAAGTATTATTGCAAAAACAATAATAATTGTTTCTAATATATTCATATAGTTGTATTAATTCTATTAATATAGCAGATATATATATTATATAGATATGTTATTAACATTTTAATATTATTATATATTATTATATAATAGAATAGAAAAAATAGGATGTATGGTTCCGCAGAATTATTTTTTGAACATTTTAAGGGAATGGCTTCACCACCTGTAAATAATACGTCAGGTGCTGCGTCAGGTGCCGTATCAGGCGCTGCAACAGGTGCATTAATTTCTGGCGGGTCTGCTGCTCTTATGAGCAATTCGGGTTCTAATAATGTCGAGAAATGCCCTCTTACCGATGATACTTTGTACTGTCAAATTAGCAGAACTGCTGGTATTACTGGTATGGTAATATATATATTACTAATGATAATATTTGTATTGGCATTTTTATACTTTATTTATTATATGGTTTTTAGAAGCGGTGGAAATAATATAAGTAATGTAAGTAAAAGTATAAGAAGAAGTAAAAGATAAATTATAATAATTTTTAATAAAATTGATATTAATATATATATATTAATATATACGCATCTAAATTAATTAAAATGAAAATATTTGTTCTACATAACAGTAATTTAACCAAGAGAAAAAAACATATATTAGAACAATTCAGATTACATAATATATCTAATTTTGAGTTTATTGAGAAATATGATGTCTCTAAAATAACTGATGATGAATGCAGTATTTTTGATGAAAACTATAAAAAAACTAAAATGTCCTTATTTTTGAAACATATTTATTGCTGTCAATTAATAATAAAAGACCACGATACAGATGCAACTTTAATATTTGAAGATGATGTTATTTTAAGTGATGATTTTAATGATATACTAAGTAAATATATTAAAGAATTACCAAAAGATTACGATATGTTGTTTATTGGTAGTGGATATAATCTACATATAGACAAACAAAAATTAATAGATGATAAGCATATATATGAGAATCCATATACGCGTTGCACAGATAGTTACATAATAACTAATAATTGTGCACAACAAATATATGAATATTTTATAAATGGAGATGACAAAATAAATTTACCTATTGATTTTTGGTTAAATAAGGTCATCGCAAATAATAAATTGAAGGTATATTGGAGCGAACCAACAATAGTTTCCCAAGGTTCGCAAACCGGTTTATTTGAATTATCTATATAGTTATTATATGTATTACAATTAAAAAATGATATATCTTTTTTAATAAAATAACAGAATTATAATAGAGCGTTATGTTATACATTTATGTTCTGCAATTACAAAATAATAAATTTTATATTGGTAAAACATCTAATCCTTATTTTAGATTTGATAATCACTTTGCACATAATGGGTCTGAATGGACAAAACAGCATAAACCAATTAATATTTTAGAACTAATCCCTAATTGCGATGATTATGATGAAGACAAATATACATATAAGTATATGGATAAATATGGGATAGATAATGTAAGAGGCGGTTCTTATACAACCCCGATTTTAGATGGAATAACAAGAGACCAACTAAAAAAAATAAGTAATAGCATAAATAATAGGTGTTTCACATGCGGTATAGCGAATGGACATTTTGCAAAAGATTGCGATATTAAGGTTGTTAAACCAAACCCAGCGCCAGCAGAACTAATACCATCTCCATCTAAAGATTCTATTAATCTAGAAACATTATTGATGCATTCGCCAAATATAATGCTAATAAATGTTAAAGATTTAGATATAATTAACCAACTAAAGATTTATAGAATAAAAGTAGGGGACCGAATATTTAATTATAATAAAAGCGTATATAGTTCATTAAAAGAACTAGTAGATGATGCTACAAATATATATGATAACTATGATGTAAACGATTTAATGAAAATACCTGGGATTAGCTCTGTAAATGTTGCAAAAGAAATAAAAGATAAATATATGCTCCCTTCTAAAAATGCTTTCTACAAAAATATAGCGGAATTACTGGAGCAATTATCAAAAGAAAGATGCGAATTAATTCAAGCAGGTTGTAATTTTAGTAAAATGAAGAGTATTATATTAAATAGTTAAACATTATCTATTATTTACAAATTACTCTAATAACAAAAATATGAAAGTTGTTATTGTATATAATGTTGTTCCCCATATTGTATCAGTAATCGCAATTGAAACATCTAAATCCTTGTAAATTGCCAGAGATGTAAAATTATATATTCCAAATATTGAAAAACCGACCGCACCTCCATACATGAAAGATTGTAATAATTTGTTCTCTACCGTATTATTGCTTCCATTTTTTATATTTTGCGATGTGAAAGGAATAGCAACATATAATACCGAAAATAATATTAATATATATGCGATTATTGCATGCTCATATCTCAAATTCAAAGATGCTTTCTGAATTTTCAGTATAGAATTTGAATATGTAGAAAAATTTAAAGAAATCCATGCAATATCTAAAAATATAATTACTAAACATATTATAAAATATTTTAAATAAATATCCATAATCTTTCTATTATCTATTATTATAGTAATAATATAATATTATTTATTTGCCTTTATTTTATTTATAAATTTAACATAGTCTTCATATGATATTGCATATCCTTTATTATCATATGCTGTTATTGCGATGTCTTCAGAAGATTTATAACTTTCTATTACATTTTTTATAACATCCATTTCACTAAATTTAGAATATTTTATTGTTTTACTTAATTTTCTAGTTTTAGTATTCATTTTACCTCCTATTTTTCTATCATATATTTTTGGTTCTATTTCATTATAAATATTACCATTCTCCATATTTTCAACATAATAATCTATAGTAATCTTTAAAGACCCAGCAAGTTCATTAAACATCTCTATTAAATCTTTGTATTCTTCGGTAGTATTATCTATCATCATATTGACATCTATAAAATTAATATAGTTATCTAGGAGCATATCAATAAATTCATCTCTAAATTTTATTAAATAGTTTGTAGTTTTTTCAATAATTATTTTCATGTAGTCACGTGTAATATCCTTAATAAATAGACTATTCCTATCTTCATTTCTTGATATATATTCTTCAATTAATTTTGTATATACTTTTGAAGGTTCGTGAATATTAAAATTTGTTTTCTTAAACCCATCTGTATCAAATAATCCTGCACCTCTAAAAGAAATTAGTTTATAATTATAATCACTCCTTCTTTTTTTATTCTTTGTATAATTCAACGGATATAATGCATCCTCGTTGTGCAATAAACTATCTATAAATAAATTTTCAAAATTATATTGAAATCTCTTATAGTCGTTGCTTCCTATATTAATATCTTCATAGTTATCATCATTCTTATACCCAGTATATAACTTATCTATATCATAATATATTCCATAGTTAACGACATTAATTTTTAAAAATTTATCATCTCTGTCAATAAATTCAAAAAACTTATAGCAGTCACATATAAAATGCTGATGAAGAGTATATTTGATGTTAAAATATGTATTATTTGTAATATCATTATTTACTTGATTTCCTAAGCATATATAAGTATAATTTGGGTCACTAGGATTACTAATACTATTTAGCAAAATATTAGAAGTTTGCGGATATTTATCCTTATCGCTGTATATTTTGTATTTTTTTATGTTATATAATTTTAATCTACCATTCCCACCTTCAAATATATTATTATATAATATGTCAACATATTCTTTATCTGTGTTACTTACTTTGCAAAAATTATATTTAATACCTCCTATAACTAATTCATTTGTTACTGTTATTTTTAATCCAGGCGCTAAAATAATTTGATAATATTCGTCATTAAAATTTACATACTTAATATCATCTTTGACCTCTAATATATATACAACACCACTATTTTTAACATTTTCATAAGCATATTTAATAGCAACGCTAATATCAAATGTGCAAGATAAAAATGATGTCAAAACCACATTTTTATTATAATCGCTACTGAATTCTCTGTAAGTTCCATGAAAAACATAGATTGTTTTTTTGTTGTTTTGGATATTATACTCAGAATCATTATAAAACTTTAATAAATTTCTAACTCTTTTATATGCTCTTTTTTCCATAACTACACCATTTGCTATATAATTTTGCAAAGAACTATTAACTATTATACTATAAGGATATTTTCCTACATAATTTTCTATAATATCCGAAATTCTTGTTTCTGTTAATTTTAAAGGTTGAAATGTATGAATACCATAAATAAATGTGTCTGTGTCTAAAATAGTTATTGCTGGTAGTGGAGAATTATATGGAAACCAATAGTAATAGTCGTTATTAATAATATTATTATAATTATTATTAATAATAGTATATAATATTGTTCTCAAAGTATCATCGTCACTATATCCTTTAATATTATTAAAGTCCTTCTCATATTTCTTATTATTATATGAAATAGTATATTCTTCAGGTAAATAATTTTTATGTAATAGATTAATTTTTCTAAAAATATCTTCTATATTTTTAATATTATCTATATGTTTCATTTGCTTTTTATCTAGAATATCAATATTCGCAAATAATGGTATAATATCCTCACACCTTTCTTTTAAACTTATGTAATAAGGTAATATAGACATATATTTAGTATATTCAAGGTCATCTAATGCGTCTTCTGAATATTTTCTTTCTGGTTCACTATTAAATAATATTTTGCCACCTACAAATGATAACCTAATACATCTATGTATTATTGTGGAATATAATAATTTTTCATTAAATTTTGTGTATTTACCCCCCGTCTGCTTATCATCCAAACTATACCTTTTTGAATTTGTTTTACTATCTGAAAATCTTACAATATATTTTGTATCTTCTTCGCCATAATTATTATTTGCGATTGGCAATAGATATTCGTCATTAATAACTGATGTGTTGCTTCTCCTTTCTATCGGAGTTCCAAATGCATCATTATAAATATATTTTTCAGTCTCCTCATTATGTTTTTTAATACTTTGCATATCAAACATATTAATTTGAGGCATATTTTTCTTAAAAGTTATGCGATATATTTGATGTAAAAAATGCAATAATAATAAAAGTTTTTTCATATGCCTTTTGTATACATCGATGTAAATTGATTTATACTTAGAGATTTTCTTACAAGATTTGGCATATTCATCAAATAATTTATCATATTTTTCAAGCAATATTAACTTTTTTTTATTAATATATTTTTTACTATTACTACTAATCATAAAAATCTATATAACAACAATAAAATAATATCCAAAATAAATAAATCGTAAAAGTTTTATAAAAATAATCTAGGGATATCCTCTGTATATGTATGCGTATCATGTTACCGCTTATATTGAGATACTATATCATATTTAGACCGCTGATGATGTATATATTTGATATATTATTTTAATGACAAATAACACATGTTTATCTATTCCCTACCCAAAAATTAATTTCACATAAAATCGCCTTTTCATATGGTGTTAATTTATTGTTAGCATCTTCAATATGCTTTTGATATATCTTCTCCTGCTCTAATAATAATTCATCAACTATTGATTCAAAGTCAATTTCTTCTACAACTTCAAGAATAGGTTTAAAAGTTTTACGTCTATATTGCATATATCTACGATTATTAGATTTATTATATTTCAAAATAGTCATTATTTGCATTTTAATTGCACAAGTTGTTAATAATAATATCTATTATACATAATCAATTTATATTATTATATAAAAAAATAACAATTGCAAATTATTACAATAATAATATCTATATATTATATATAATCAAGTTAATGAATTGTTTAGGGTGTGCTATATATTTACCTACATTTAACGATATACTTCAATACTTCAACTTATAACATAAATTATTCCCTGTCTTTCTTATCAACCAATCTACAATGGCAGTGATTACTTATATCAATATATTTACCTGCATTAATATATTTACCTTTTTCATCTTTACCACCTCCATAATATTCTTGGAAATCTTTTGGCATATCATTAAATTTACGCATATCTTTAGATTCCGCAATAGGAACATTTTTGAATGCTTCGTATATTTTTGCATGGTCAATCGGTTTCGCTCTATCTGCGTCATCCTTAAATTGCATTCCTTGTTTTTTCATATCTTTTATGCTAAGAATACCTCCCGAGAATGAATCACTTTTTTCTAAAATTAGTTCTTCGTGAATTGCATGTTTGTATAATTTAGATTTATGGGTATTCTCTAGTGCGCTAAAGGAACCAGTGCCTAAGAAATCTCTAACAAATTCTATAAAATTAGAAATGCCTCCAACTATATGAGTAAAATCACTATAAAATTTTGCTCTTTTTAATAAGGTTCCCTCTAGATTTTTAATCATAAAATATAATTCCTTATATTCTCTTGAAGTTGGGTCTAAACTTCCTCTTCTACCTAAATAATTACTATTTTTTGTATACCCTTTTAATGTTTCATTAATAAATAATAAATAATTGTCAGATACAGAACTAATAATTTTGATTAATTTCATTATTCGGTGATGACACCAAATAAGATGGTTTGTTAAATCTTCGTCGCTAGCATCTTTATATTTAATAAATAGGTGCTTCCAATCTCTCATATATTGAAAATGTTCTCCTATATGCACATCCTTATTAAATAATGGATTAATTACGCCATTAAGATATGCACCAGCATCCCTAAAACCTTCTATTTTATCTGCATATATTTTACCGTCATCTTGCTCCCCTAGTATATTAAGTTTTTTATTATCATGTTTAATACTGTCAAACTTAAATATGCAATCAATAAGGAAATTATTAATATTATATTTAAACTGATTAGTGCGATTATTTTTAATATCATTTGATAAAATGCCTGTAGATATAGGATTTTTAACGAATGATAAACCTGCCGAACTAATCATTGATTTGTTTTTACCATGAATAAAAATATAGTCTAAGCATGGTATATCAAGCGCCTTATAACAATCTTTAATAAAATGCTGATGAATGCTATATTTAATATCTTCTAAACTTCCTGAAATTAATGGCAGTCCTCGCGCAACATATAATTCATATTCTTGACCAAGACTGAAATATAAAAAATCTTCATTTCTTTCACGATGTGTCATTATCCATTTATCATTTATTAATTTATTATTTAAATTACTACGCTTTATTTTATATATTTCTAATTCTTCGCTATAATGGTCTTCCTTAACAGTTTTCCATAATTCACCTATCGTATAAGCACATACCGGCATCGTATTATTATTTGTTTTTATTTTATAAGTTACATATTTATTAACATTCTGCTGTTTATTTTGGTCTAATAATTTATCATATAGTAAATTATTCTGTGCAACTGTTGGCGTCCTAAATAAACGGCATAGAATAATGCATAAACCACCCATATTAAATTCCTTAATAATTCTAATTCTAGATTGTGGTAAAATAAGTATTTGGTTTAAATTGTCATTTAAATTTATATATGTATGTGTATCATCTACTTCGATAATATATATAAGTCCCGAATTGTGATCACTAATCCCTGAATAAAATGAAGCAGTATAAACATTCAAACTTGTTGATAAAAATCCTAAAACCTCTATTTCTTTTCCCTTTCCGCCTATACTATGTAATGTATTTTTTGTTCCATGATATAGATATATTTTTTTATTATTATAGTTAGGCATTATAGTTTCATCTTTGAAAACCCCTATAGTATTTTGAATTCTTAATGTCATCGCATCAATTCTATTAGCAATTTGAAGTGATTTCACAGATGCGTATTCATCAGTTAATACCTTGTATATTGTTTCATTTAAATGTGCACTGAATGGTGCAACACCATGATTTTTATAAGTTAACTCTATTTGAGAAATAAGTGCCGTATCGATAAAAAATGGTTGCCATTTTTTTGTCATAGGATAAGTATATTTTAGATTTGTTTCAGAATCTATATTTTTGTGATTTAAAGGTATCCATGAAAATAATGGGAAAGTTCCAGTATATTCATAGTTATAATAAATATCATCCTTATGCAATTCCATATTTTTTTCAATATATTTAGGAGATTGAACATTAAGAGAATATAATATATTCTTACGTATCATATCATCGCTACCATATTCAGTATCATTATTACCGTATGATAATTCTCTCATATCTTTTATTACTGTTTCGTAATATTGATGCTTAGTTGATGATTCATTAGCGATTCTAGTTATAATTGGGAGTTTTCTCAATCTATCATTAATTATAGTACTAAGTTCTAAAAAAGGAACCTTCTTACCTATTGTTTTATCTGTAGTTGCACAAAAGATAGTTTTTGGCAGAGTACCATTTGTTATATTATAGTTTATAGATAACATGTCAAAAGTGTCTTTAGCATATTCTAATGAATTTGGAAATTTATAATGATTGAAATTTAATCTAGTATAATAACTGGTATTAAGTTTATTATATTGTATCATATGATTATCATATTTTTGTTGACCAGCAGCATTCGCATATACATCATATCTAAATGCTTCAAATACATGTTGGCGATTTAGTAATGTATTTAGATAATAATTTTCTATAGTTTTAGGTACTAAGTCAATATTAGTATGGTCAACATATTTTGTTAAATCATGTTTTTGATATATTGTTTTATTAGCACCATAAAGGATTTTATTTAACACTTCATAAGGAACTATTCCTCTGGTCTCATAATATTCACTAAATGTTTCATCATATAAATATATTTTAAAATCTAATTTTGATGAATAATTTAAATATAATTCATCATAATAATATGGTAAATGTAAATATTTTGTATACATTACAATAATAATTGAATTAATAATATTTGATATATATTTATATTCTTTTAATACACCATCTTTATCGCAATTATCAATTAGTTCATCGCAACATTTATTAAATTCATCTACAAGTCCTTCAATATATTTATCAATAATTGGTATATTTTTTTTTCTCTCTTCTTTTTCTTTTTCCTCTGCAAGACGTTTCTCTTCTTTTTTTTTCTCTAATGCAATCTGTGCATCTTTTTTTTCCTTATCAAAAATAGAGCGTTTTTCTTTTAAAATATTTAAACTTTCAATATTAACTATCTTTTTAATAGATTTCTGTAGTTTATCATTATTGTCAAAGGTAAAATAACATTTAGACAAAAATTCTTTAAATATTGGACCTTTTAAACCTATTTCTTTCTTTGTTATCGGATTAATAACCTTTAATAATTTAATTTCAGCAGCTGTCTTTCCACGTTTCATTTTTCTTATTTCTTCTACTAAATTAATACAATCATCCTCTGTAAGTTTATCGGCATTTACACTCAAAGACCCTGTATTTTTTGCAATAGAATTTATGCTTTTTGGAGAAATATCAAGTTTGGCACTTGAACTACTTGACTTGCTCGATTTTTGTATCTGCGGTTTATTTGTTGCAGCACCAGGTGGTGAATTTTGTTGAGGTTGCTGCGGTTGTCCGAGAGTTACAGCAGTTACAGCAGTTACAGGAACTTTTGGAGGTGATACGCTCCGTGGTAGAGGTGCACCTGCCGGCGAATGACTTCCTGAAGATGATGATTTTTTTTTCTGCGCACTAGGTTTGATTAGAGACCGAACATCATATAAATATGCTTCGTGTATAAAATTTGAAACATGGATTTTGTATTTTTTATTTATTCCGTTTATAGTTACAATTTTTTCACTCCATTCACCCCAATAACATATAGATAAAAAACTGATAGTAATATTACTATCACGTTGAACATCTTTTCTTGTTATTGGATTAATCCATTCTGTAATATTATGTGTATATAAATAATGTAATAAATATTTACAATGAGCTTCTGTAATTTCATCATATCTATTCCAAAGTGTTTTTAAATTAGGATACATTTTTCTTGTTTTTAATCTTTGCACGGACATAATATATTATACTACTTTATAATAATATATTTAAAAAAATTAGATATATAATTTAATCAGCATTAGTTAGTTTAGTTTCATTCCAATTACTTGCAGCCAATTTCATCAATTCCTTTCTCTCTTTATCTGGAAACTCAATTGTTAAACGCGCCATCTCATCTTTAATATATAGGTTATATTTTGTAGGCGGCTTCTTAATTGCAACGCCATCAGTATCAAATTTTACTGCACGTTTTTTAGTTACACCAACCTTTGACGCATCTTTAAAGGCATTAATCACAATTTTTTTAGTTTCATCTAGAGTATATTCAGATTCCTCTTCAAACGCTAATTGAAGACACTCCATGATTTTTTTACCAGATGCATTTTTTGAAGAACTCATTATAGATAAATATAATAATTAAGTTTTATATAATTTTATATATATATTAATATAATAAAGATTTATTAATAAATGAATGAATTCCTAAATTCTGTTATAGGACCTGATTATACGGATTATATAGAATATAAGGATATATTTAAAAAATTGAATGAAAAACTAGATGTCATATTATATTTATGCGATAATGTGTCAAATAATAGAATAAAAAATTTCATAATAAATAAGATTGAATCTGGAGATTATTATGACTATGAAGATGAAGAATTAGGTATTAGTAATATAGATGAAAATGATATATTTGAAAAAATAGTATCTGGTGAAGATTATGAAAAAATGTTAGAATATATAGAAGGTAATCTAAAAAATATTGATAAAAAGAATGATGAATTTATTGAAGAATATAGAAAATTTGATGCGAATAATGAAACCTACAAAGACCCTAAATATGATTTAGAAAATCAAATCAAATCTATTAAAGATAAATTAGCCATAATTGTTACTAAACTAGGTGAGACCAAAATAGAAAATTCAAAAGATGATATCAAGTTTAATATTATATTAATTAATAAAGATAGTTTTTTAGATTATAAGGTTTTTAAAAAAATGTTTAAAAACTTACACATTATTGAAAAATCAAAAAGAGGAAATGATAAGGATTTAATAGATTTTAAAGAAAAACTTAAGAATATATACAATTTGACTTATGAAGATATAAGTGGGAAATTAGAAAAATATAATTCAAAAGTTGATAAATTTTTAGAAGAGTTAACATCCTCCCCTAAAACCGAATAGTATATTATTTATTTACATTTCGAAGTTCCGCAATTTCAAGTCTCAGCTCATTTATTTCTTTTTTAAGAGCTTTTATAGATTCGACAAATAATGGCGCCATTCTCTCATAACTGATTGTTAAATAATTCTCACCACTTTTAGATACAATATTGTTATAATCATCGCGCATCATATCAAATGGCGCAAGTTTAACTATTTCTGGAAGAATAATTTGCACTTCTTGTGCGCTTAACCCAATCTCATTAATTTTTTTAAAACCATATTGTTGAGCTAAATTATTTGGAACATAATGAAAACCATTTAATTTGTTAATTAAATCGATAGGATTTCTTATATTAGAAGTGCTATCTTTCAATCTATCGTCTGATATACTGGATAAAAATTTAACTTCTTTACAATATACGTCACCCTCAACGCGAAGGTCAACCCCTATTCGAACATTAGATTGATATTGTATACTATTATTATTAATAACTTGCCATGGAGATTTACTATTTATATATTGATTTAAAATATTACTAGTAACTGCAACATAATTGCTTGTATTTATATCATTATAATCTATTTTAGTAATCAAAATATTACTTGTTGATGTAATATAATTACTTGTATCTTCGATAATATTTCTATTATTTTCTTTAGAACTACCAATAATACCGTTAGATAATAATCTTACTTCTTTGCAATATATTGTGCCATTAACATATAGTTCACCCCTACCATCACTTCCTATATCGACATTAGATTGGTAAGATATTTTATTGTCATTAATAACTCTCCATGGAGATTTACTATTTATATATTGATTTAAAATATTACTAGTATCTACTATATAATTGCTAGTATTTCTATCATTATAATCTATTTTGGTAATTATAATATTACTTGTTGATGTAACATAATTACTTGTATCTTCTATGACATTTCTATTATCTCTTCTATAAATACCACTAATATTAACATCGCCATTATTTTTAATATTAAAGACATTTGTAGTTTGATTTGAAGCAACAAAAATATCTCTGTTTCCATCGTTATTTTGATGAATCTTAAATGCAATACTAAGTGGGTCTGCATTAACAACACTCAAATTCTCTGTCGTATATACAATTGTATCTAGTATTGTGCTATTACCAAGAACAATTAAATTAGAGTTAATAGTTAAAGTTCCATTAACTGTTAGGTCATCGTTATATTTTTTATCAATTATAAATTTCTTACGTGCATTAGCATTCTCATTAATCATATCTGTCGTTAAACCACTAATTCTTTCTGAAATAATACTACTTGCGGATACTACATAATTACTTGCATAACTGACTTCACTCATTATGCGAGGAACTAAAATATTACTTGTTGATAATACATAGTTACTTACATTTTGAATTTCTGTTTGTATAAGAGGAACCAAAATATTTTTTGTTGATAATACATAATTACTTAGATTTTCATTTTTTGTATTTATTGTTGTATTTAAACCAGCAATACTTTCAGCAAATACTGTATTAATACCTTCTATTATATTTGCTCCATTTTTATAAATATCTCCTTTTATATCAATTCTACCTGCGCTGTTTAATTTAAATAATTCGCGTTCACCAGGCGAATTATCTTTATAATTTATTTTAAAAATTCCATCATGACTGTATATTTTATGTATTTTATTATCTCTATTTTGGGTTGTCTCGCTTTCTACCTTATTAGATAATATTATTTGAGGATTAAAATTACTGCTATTATATTCTGTAACTTGTATTTCTATATTATTATTATCAACATATTTTGTATAATATTCTTGCAATTTAATTGTGTTAAATAATTCCGTTTCTCTTTCATCTATTATAATTTTAAATTTGTCTATTATTTCTATATTGCTTAAAACAAGTTTAGTATTATATCTACTGTCAATAAATTTGTTAGAAGTTGTAATATCAATTATATTTGAACTATAATTTCCTTTACTAATTATATTCATAGAAAAATCATTATTTGTTCTTGTATTAGGGATAGTATTTGAACTATATATATTCAACTTATTATTTCTGTTTATGTCAAATTTCCCAGTATATTCTTGTTGAGGATCAAACCAAAAAATATTTGAAGTTTTAGTTTTTAAAAATACACTAACATTTGAAATTTCTGCTATTTTATCACTCGAATATACATTTTCACATATTTTATAATTCTTTCTAGCATTTATTAAAGAGTCTTGAACATTATATAAATATGTATATATTTCATTTGTAAATCTTATAATATTACTAGTTTTACCTTCGTAAACAATACTTTCAATATTTGAAGTTAAACTATTATTTAATGGTTGCAAAGATGTATTTAAATAAGGTGCCTTATTTAAATATTTAGGTATTTTATAAGAATTTGTAAAGGCGTAAGTAAATTGTATCTCTGTAGAGGGCAATGTAGTCCCAATTAAATTCATCTTAAATGTATTAGTATTTGGTGGTGTTTGTGATATATTTATGTTGTCTATGATATCTGTTTCATGTCTATCTATTATAGTATTATTATAATAGGATAATAATGAAGATATGTTAAATAATTGAATATTTGTATTTGGGTTATCAAATGTTATATTATAATTATTTTCTCCAGATTGTTGTGTTTTTACAAATCTATAATTATTAAAATCTATTTTAAATCTATTATTATCACTAAAATTAAATAGCAAATCAACATTTGAATGTATAGATGTATATGATATATTACTATAACCATGTAGAGTTTTAGTAACAATTTTATCTTTGTTGTCTATATTTATGGGCGAAGAACGAATATCTACATTTCCAACATTTTCATAAGGTATATTATGTGTAATTTGTGTTCTATACTCGCTTTCAACAGCATCATTAGTATTATATAAATTACTACTTATAGTATAGATTGGAATATCTATATTACTAGTATTAATTCTAATATCGGTATAAATAAAATCTTTCGTGTATCTTCCTGTAATTATCATGGGTTCATTATCATATTCACTATTAATAATAACTGTTTGCTTAGGATTATTACCTGATTGTTCGAGTGATTCATTAAAACCAAATTTAGCACCTTTTCGTAATCTATTATCTTCATTATAAGGAGAAATTGTAAATATATTTTGTAATTCATTATTTACGTCAATACTATTAGTTGATTTAGTATTGGCAACACCTATATTAAATTTATAATTATCAAGGGATGTCCCTGATGATAATATAGTATATTTATTAGTAAGACTAGAACTAGAACTATTAACCATATTTATTCTTGTAGGTTTTTCTGCATTTGTTATTTGAATACCACATTCATTCTCATCAACAATATGTAAACTAATATTACTATCAATATAATTTTTATTTTCACTTTGTCCTAATCGCATATATGTTTTTGAACCATTAATATTATTAAATTCTACAAATGGTTTGTATTTATTTAGTTCTTTTTTAAAATAGCTAAAGGTTAGTTTTGTATTGTTATTAATATCATTTGCAACATTAAATCGAACCTTATTTTTAATATTTAGAGGGTCCCTATCATATGCAGTTGTATAGTCATTATTACCATAAATACATAATTCAATCGCTGAAGAAGCATTAATATTACTAGATGAATATGTAATAAACTTTGCTACTGAAAGTGAATCATCATTTTGCTTAACAACAAATGGAATCTTCTTATTAAGACCTTTTTTAGCAGGTTCTAGCGAATCCAAAGATTCCACTATAATCGATTCTCTAGGAGTGAAAATAATATTTTTTCCAGAATATTCAATATCTTCAGGTCCAGTCAAACTTTTATAAACAATATTGGAAGAATATATATCACTATTTATATCATAATATTTAACATTTACATATTCAGAAAGACCTTCTAATTTTTTTATGCGAAAGTTAAAGTTACTACTATTGTTATCTATAATATTAATATTACCATATACATCTAAATCACCATATATAGAAACAGTAGACTCCGGTATTACATCAGTATGTAGAACAGGATTATTAAAATCGATATGATATTTTGATTTTCTATCATTATAATACATGGACATCGCAAATGTGGTTGGGTCTATTGTTTTATCTGCGGTGTATCCAAATTGCAAAGGACCTATTCTCGCTGGTCCTCGTTTATCATTATCATTAAGCGTGTGATTTTTATAAATAAACCATCGTTCGAGGTCTCTTCCATTTTCGCATATATCAATACCACTAAATGCAGCATCATTATAAGGACCCTTCCCATCAACACCTTGATATATTCTTATTATAGAATAGTTATAATCGTCAGTAGATGTATTACGTATTTGTAAAGGAACTTTAAGAGTATTGTCATTATTCTTCCACCCTATTGCTATTTTATTATTTGTATAGAAACCATCGAGATTAGCAGTCGATTTTAAAGTTTCAATAAGTTTATCATCTTGATAATATGCATCAGAATTAATACCATGTTTTACATTTAATCCTTGCATTTTTGAAGAATACGAAGAAATACTATCATAATTAATGCAATATTTATAAATATTTTCATTATATATATTGAAATAATCTTTAATATTATTCTGAATAAATCCTGACATTTTATTGATTAAATTATCTTTTGATACGTAATAATCAGTAGCTGCAATTTTTCCATTAATATCTAAATGTAAATCTTTACGAGGTATTTTATTATTTATTCCTACACCTGTTTCTGTAATAGAAAGCATAGGATCATATAAAGGGGTGATTTGCAAATTTTCAATATTATATGAAGGATAAAAATATATATTATTCTTTTTATTTGGAATTTTATTTGTATTAACAATTAAACTTTTATCATTTATATCAATTAAACCAGTATATGATACTCTGCCAATTTTTGTATTAACGCCTTCTTCAGTATTTAAAACAACTTCAAATATATTAGATGATTTATAATTTTTATTAATATTTAACATACCAGTAAATGACCCATTCGGATTACCGACACTCAATCTATTTGGGCAACTTAAATTATTATTAAAATCTAAATTGACTAAATTACTATTAATATATGTAAAGAAATAGTTACTTCCAAATTGTGAACTGCTAGTAGTATATCCTTTTTCGGCGTCCCCTATATCTATGGGAGTAATTCGTCTATCGCCTATATATAGGTCTGAATCTACTTTTAATTTATCAATAGATATACCATTAGGATTTATAAATTTTGTATTACCTATAAAAGTTGCATTATTTTCTACAGTAATATTGGTTGTTGTTATGTTTGATGAACGTAATTCGAATGAGTTAACTATATTTTCTGTAGTTAATTTTTTTGCAGATAAATCATTATTAAATTTATAATCTGAACCACTAAATATTCCTTTGCCTATTTGCGAAGGATTAATATTACCTAAACCTTCGCCTGCGCGAATATATATATCATCAATATGTTTATAACCACCTGTTGTGTCTCTAATTAATATATCTTTGAATATAGATATTCCATTAACATCTAACTGACATTTTTGCAACTGATACTCTTTTTTAACAAACATGCCATCATTTAATTCTGTTTTAAAATAAGTAACAGAATCACTCTTATTTTTTGCTATACATACCGTTCCGCCTGCATCAATTGCCATAGCAGGGTATTGTGCATCATAAGAATATGTTGGGAAAGGATTTTTATTATATGATGCATCAATAACAGATGCATCTTTGCTAACATGAAATTCCAAAGGCATCCCTGTTGTTGTAGAAATAACAGCAGGTGATTCATAATGACTTCCGATAATACCGATTGATAATTTAGATAATTTAGAAATATCAGTATCTGAAGACGCATTATTACGAATAGCTAAATGAATATTATCAAAACGATTATTTGGTAATGAATTAATATTTAAAGGGTGTTGATTATAATATGTGTCAACTCTTCCACCTAAAGTTATATAATTTGGCGAATATATATTATTTACAGGATAACTAATATCTCTTTTATTAGTAAATTTTGTTGATAAGCCTACTTTGAATGGTTGCGAATTTGTATTATCATTTATTGTTTTTATCATATTCACAACTAAGTTACTATTTATATCACCTTTAATCGTAATATTGCTAAATTGAATACCTCCTACCGCATTAATAACACCATCGCAGTAAATATTTTTACTAACATAAAGAGAAGTATCCGCGTCACGATATTTTGACATTTCTTCACGATTTGTATTAATTGCGACACCTTGATGATTAACATATAAATTATGTTTTGTAAACATTTGCAAATTTGAATAACCACCATTAGGGTTCCCTTGACTATCACCAACAACTAGATATTCATAGTCATTCAAATTTAATACATCGACATTACTATATGACTTAATGCCGATACCTAATGAATCAATTTTAATTATAGGTTCGGTTCCTTGAATAATAAAATTAGTCATTATATATATAATACTATTTTATTCTAATTAAAAGAAATAAACAAATAATATTTATATAATAAAATGATATAATGAAAAAATGATATAATATAATACTATATTATTTATATAATAAATGAAACGCATTCAAGGGATACATAACAAAACAAAGGATGTTGAGATTATTAATCAGCCATATAATAATAAAAATGTTCTTCTCCAATCTAGGGACTTGCAAGAGATATTTAATAATAATGGGTTAAATGATATTAAATTTAAAAATATTGATTTATATCGCGTAGCATTCGTTCATAAATCATATTGCACTATGAAAAATATTGATTTTGATAAAAGTAATATTAATTGCCCTGCAGACTGTTTACCACTCCAGGATATGTCTTATGAACGTCTTGAATTTCTTGGCGATTCTCTTATAGGAATGATAGTTGCTAATTATTTATATAGTAGATTCCCTGACCAAAACGAAGGATTTCTATCAAAAATCAGAACAAAAATAGTAAATGGCAGGATGTTAGGGTATTTATCAGATAAGATAGGGTTTCCTAAATTTGCTATAATATCTAAGCAAGTAGAGGAAACAGGGGGAAGAGATAATTTTAAAATTATGGAAGATATTTTTGAAGCATTTATTGGAGCATTATTTCTAGATTTTCAAACAGAATATGACAAAGTTCAACTTCCTAATAATATTAATATATCACCTTTTACTGGAGCGGGATATTTCATAGTTGAAAGTTTTATTATTTATATTATAGAGAATTATATTGACTTCTGTGAATTAATAAGAATTAAGAATAATTATAAAGATATGTTAGTATCATATATGATGCATAATCTTCAAGATGTGCCAAAATTTTACGAAGTTAAAATATTAATGAAGGATAACATGCGTATTTTTACATATTGTATAAAAGACCGGAATAATGCAATAATTGCAACATCAACAGGAAGTAATAAAAAGGAAGCAGAGAATAATACAGCGAAGGAAGCGTTGTTATATTATAACGTAGATATATACGAATATAATTCAAATATATAAAGATATTATAGTATCAAAATATAAATATTTATAAATATTTAATGGATAAATTAAATATCACGCATCTTGTATTATCAGGAGGTGGTATGAAAGGTGTGATATTTATAGGAGCATTAAGATACATGTATATTGAAAATTTACATAAAAATATTACACATATTGCAGCGAATTCGATTGGTTCATTTGTAGCGTTGTTTATTGCATTTAAACTTACTATAGAGGAAATAGAGAAGATTATTTATGATTCAAAAGATGATAAGAATTTATGCTATATACCTACTAAAAATTATTATAAAATTATATCAAATTTAGGATTATGTTCAATCTCAAATTTTATGGAACATTTTAAAAAAATAATACGCGTTAAATACCCTGATATTAATGATAGTATAACTTTTAAAGAGGTGTCAAAAAAGTTTGGGATTAACTTATATATTTCAACAACAAATATCATTAGATGTGAAAATCGTATTTTTTCTATAGATGATACACCTGATATATCTGTATTTACTGCATGCGAAGCATCTATGTCAATACCATTAATATTTAATCCGATTGCTATTGATGAAGAATATTATTATGATGGTGCATTTACAAATAATTTTCCTATTAAACTTTTTTCGCATATTCCAAAAGAAAATATTATTGGAATGGTGATATATAAGGAAAAAAATAACTATGAACCTTGCAATAAAAAGATAAATATATTTTTCTTACTAAGACAAATTTGTAGAATGTTTGAAATACTGCGTATTAATCAAGTTACAGGAAATGAGATAAAGAAAGAAGATAGGGATTATTATTTTATACCGAAAGATATTAGTTTGCAAAATTCTATGAATATAGTTGTTAACAGGAAGGGAGTTAAATTAGAATTATCTACAGAGCAAATTAATGAAATGATATTATATGGTTTTACAAGTATGGCAGAGTATATTGATAAAAGGAAAGAATTATTATATAATAAAAATATAAAAAGATTGGAAGATAATGAGGAATTATATATTTAATTTTTAAATAATAGATACTTATATACTTAATAAAATGTCATAGTATTTCTTACACCTGGTGTTTTTACTGGAACAAATTTTTGTTTTACTGCGCTTGTCCTTAAAACAATAGGTTGTGTTGCAGGTAATTTTTTTGAAGGCGAATGTTTAGAAGGTGAATGTTTTGAAGGTGAATGTTTTGAAGGTAATTTTTTAGAAGGTGAATGTTTTGAAGGTAATTTTTTAGAAGGTGAATGTTTTGAAGGTGAATGTTTTGAAGGTGAATGTTTTGAAGGTGAATGTTTGAGAGGCATTTTTCTAACTATTGGTCTTCTCCTTAATAAAGCAGGTGCTTTTGTCAATCTTTTTATATAACCTTCTTGTTTGCAGAAAGTATCTACTGAAGGTATATTGTGATATTGGTGCATATTATTTATAGAAGGATACTGTTGAAAACGCCCATAGTTATTTCGTTTGAATGGTAGGTAACCGTTATATTGCATTCTATAATTTTCTCTCGGATATGCTAGTTGATTTTTTCTTCCTGCTCGATTAAGATATTCAAACATTATTTTATCCATAATACTATTTATATATAATATATTATATAATATATATATAATATATAGTATTATATAATGAATAATGCACCATATATATTCCTCTTGGATTTAGATGGAACAATAATAGGTGATTGTAGTTATCAATGTGATATTTATAATATACAAGAAATAATTAAAAAAAATATAGTATTAAAGAATACTAATATCAATTCAATAGAACTCGCAAAATATAAATCATTATGCGATAAAATGCTTGATAATTGCTATAATTTACAATCTAAATTACTGAGACCTAACTTTGCAAAATTTATGTCAGAAATGAAGAAACTATTTCCGAATAGTTTTTTTTTCATCTATACCGCTTCTGAGAAGACATGGGCAAATAAAGAAATTTTAATTATAGAGAAGCAAAATAATATTAAATTTAATAGACCAATATTTACAAGGGATAATTGCTTGAAAGACAATAATGGCAATATTAAGAAATCAGTAATAAAAATATTACCGCAATTATTAAAATCAATCAAGATGCCAAAGACGCATTCTATAGTTAATAATATAATGATTGTAGATAATAATCCAACATTTGTAGATTATACAGATAATTTATTAATTTGTCCCACCTATGATTATGTAAAGTTTCATAATTTATGGGAGAATATACCTCATGAATATACAAAAATATCTGAACTTAAGCATTTTGTATCAAAATTAATAATGACTAAAAAAATGTATATTAAAAATAATCCTTCTAATACTGTAATATTAGAAAAATTACATAAATGGTTATATAGAAAGTATAAAAAAATAAACAAATATAATAGCAAATATGACAATGATAGCTTCTGGTTAAATCTTGCTACTTTAATCAAACATCATAATATTACTACATTTAATAAGAAAAGTATCCATATGTTACATAAAAGTTTATAAATAATTAGTATAAATACTATCATATAAATAAAACATTTATATGATATATATAAAATAATATATATGATATATATTAGTTTTGATATTGGTATTAAAAATCTTGCCTTGTGTATTTTAAAAAAGACTGAGAGCGAAATAAAGATATTAGATTGGCGAATATTATCTTTAGCAGATAAGAAGAAAGATATTAAAGGTATAGATGATATATCCGAGAGAATATATATGGAACTAGATAATATAATAGGTAGTTTAAAAGAATTAGGAATTAATGAAATAGATTACGTATTAATTGAAAATCAACCTTCAAATTTAAATGGTATTATGAAAACAATCCAATATATAATTTATTGTTATTTCAGCCTATTAAAATATTGGGACAAAATTATAGATAATGTTGTTCTTGTTAATGCATCTCTCAAAACTAAAACGCACGACTACAAACCAGATATACAAGTTAAGATGGATGAAACGCAAAAGACTAAAAACGTAAAAGGATTTCGACGTGATAAATATAAGATGAATAAGCAGACTAGTATAGAAATATGTAAAAATTATATTAAAGATGATGCGCATTTATGCGATATATTTGATAATAATAAGAAAAAGGATGATTTATCGGATGCTTGTTTACAGGCAGTTGCGTATATTAGACAAGGTGCTAGTGATATACAGAAAGACAATTATAATAAATTAACTTTTATGCAACAATAATAATATATATGAAAAATAAAGATTATTATATTATATATATATAGAAGATACTATAAATGGCGGCTAGTTGTGGAATGAGTCAAGATGGAGGAGCTAAAAAACGCAAACTATCACCTTACAATAAGTTTGTAAAAAAGATGTTCAAAGAACTTCAAAAGAAACACCCTAAAGAAGATGCACCGAAAATCATGAAACGGATTGGTGCTGAATGGCAAAAAGTAAAAAAATAAAGTATATAAATAGATACCTATTGAGTTGAAGCACGTGATGCAGATGAAGAAGAAGGAACATTAACTGCCCTCTTTTTTGCTAAAACATTAACTTTTTTTTTTGTTGATTCTTTAACTTTGCTATAATGAGAGCAATAAAGTATTGTACTATTTAAATTATCTATATATGTGTTATCTCTCAAATAACCCTCAATATTTTGCCCTACTCCCTTTTTATATTCTATATTTAATTTAAAATAATTCATAACTTTATCATTAAGTTCTTTATATATCATGTTATCAAGAGTTATAACTTTATCTGGTAATATTTTGAATTTTTTATTCAAAACTTTTCTGCTGTCAAAATATACTGCTTTCTTTTTTCCTTTCTTTAAATTATCTGGTGTATTTGCTCCTCCTCGATAATCCATGCCTGCTTCTAAATCTTCATTATCAACTTCCCATAATTCATCATAACTATCAATCTGTTCTGGTAGAATAGAATTTAACGCTAACCATTTAGTTAATTTTTTAGTTCCTTCCAAATTATCTGACCTTCTTTGTATTGCAGTTGCATTCATTTGCCACCATTCAAACCCGTCTAACATAGATACAGTTCTGTCAATCCACCATTTAGGAGGTGGATTATTCCATTCTTTAGGTTCTTTATATTTTTTAAAGAATGATTCCCATACTGCTTCGCTGGGTAATAATATATTTGGAATATTATCCCAATCAGAACGACTAATATAATAATTTTCCTTTGATTTAGCAAATTTATAAACTCCATCATAAGGAAGTGGAAATCTAATTACATCTTTAACATCGCTACTATAATTATATGGAACTTCGTATCCTAATGGATAATTTTTACCATATATTCTCATATATGATATTAATCTACGAATGTAATTTCTAACAAATAATCTTAACCCTTCATCATATTTTTTAAAATAATTCATACCATTTCCAGATATTACACCTAAAAACTCTTGCTTGCGTAACCATATACCAATATACCATGAATGTGTTGCTTTATTGTGAAATGAGAAATCAATTTCAGTTGTATTTCCTGAACTATCACCTGTCATATAATGCATAAATATTTCAGGATAAACTGCTATTTCTAAGATTGTTGCAATTTTTCTATAAAATTCTATTAATGAATTTATTGATGTTCTTTTATGGTAATCTGCTATTCTTAATACTGCATCACCAATATATGAAAGTAATAAATTTAATTTTTTACAATTATTAATTTTATTTGTTCCATCTTTAAATTGCTTAAATAACGCATCATATAATCCAATATTAAAATTAAGAGTTCCCTGATTATCAAATACATTATCAAAACCGCCCGCGTCAAGGTCTATACTATAAAAATCAGATACTTTGTTACTAACACCTGGTATTTTTTTAAAACAAACGCTCATATTTTTTCCAATATATTCAAAATATTCGCAAAAGAATACAACCCAATCCTCGTCATTTATAGAAAATTTTAATTCATCATCTTTCATTCTTGCAATCTTCTGTCTTTGTTTATCAGTTAATTCGGTTGGTAAGTTTTCCAAATTATCTTCTATTTCTCTATCTAGTTGTGCAGCTTCTCTATCTGCTTTATTTTGAAGCCGAGAACTTCTTCTTGTTGACATATTTATTTACCGTTATTATCTATTAGTATAAGTAGATATTATTTAAAATATGGTTGCTAAAATATATGCAAAGCCTTCTAATAATAATTACACAATCTATAGTATTTCAAAATGTAAATATTGTGATATGGCAAAAGAGCATATTAAAAAAAAGTCTGTAAAATGCACTTATATATGCTGTAACAAATTTATTGAAACTTGTAGAGAGAGAGATAAATTTTTTGGTTTTATTAAGCAATATACAAAAATACCATATTTCTATTTTCCGATGATATTTAAGAATGGAAAATTTATAGGAGGACTAAAGGAATTATTACATAAGAAAAAGATATAAAAGAGATAAGATATATAATATAAGATATTAAAGATAAATGATTGCGGTTGATGGAATTATTCTTGTAATAAGTTGTCAAAAGCATATACCAACTAGATTGAAAGAGATTAATCTTAAAAAAGATTATGGAAATTGGAAAGTTATTAATGTTATAGGTGATTTGTTTTTAGATTGTGATTATAAACTTGAAGAGAACTTAATGACTCTTAAGTGCGAAGATTCGTATCTTCATTTATTAAAAAAATTAGTATTATCATTCCAATATATTTATGAAATCTTTGATATTAAGGAAGGCATTTTAAAATGTAATGATGATTTAATATTTAATGAAAATAGTTTGGAGTCCTTTTTAAAATCACAAAAAAAACATAAAATTAATGATAGAGAATATATTGATATAGATTATATAGGTAGAACAAATTATGGTTTTGAACTAGGAGAATCAACAGAACATTTGATAAATTATTATAAAAACCATCCAGAAGATTTAGATAATCCTCAACATAATCTAAAAGGGGTTGATATTACAAAATTTTCAAAATATGTGAAAAAAGAACAAAAATATATATATGGGCCATTAATATATTTTTCAAATAAATCTTGTAAAATATTAATAAATCATATGAATAATATTAATTATGATATACATCATTATGACAAAAAATCTGATTCATACCCTTATGGTATAGATGATGTTATTATAGGATATATATTAATTTCTAATAATATTGAAATAATGCATTCAAATTATTGGTATAATGATCTAGATAATTTAAGTTTAACAGAAGAAGATAAAAATAAATATATTGCACTTCATACAAATAAATACAAATAAATTACAAATTTTTAATCATATAAGTATCAATTAAATTATATCCTAGTTTTTTATAGTATTCTCTTACTCCTGTTCCGCTAATTATAGCCATTTTTTTATAACCGTTTTCTATCGCAATATCCTCTGCTTTTGCAATCAGTTTTTTACCAAATCCTTTGTGTTGCATAGAACCTTCTATATTATTTCCAACGCTATTTAGATTGGAATATACATGTAATTCTCTTATTAAAGCACAACTTTTAATGCAATCTAATAAGTTTTTATTTTCTTCTTTATTTAATCTAAGTCTCAAGAAACCAATTAAATAATTTTTTTCACAATCAGTATCAAAACTAATATGATATTCGTCGCTATCTGATGCCTTATAAGTTTCAATATTTATTTTAATATTATCAATAACTACTTTATTTCCTTTAATTTCGCGACATCTAATACATTTACATTCCCATTTATTTAGTTTCATATCGTCCTGTAAAAGTTGCCTCATATTTACAAACTTTTTTGAATAACCGCCTTCTATATAATGCCCAGGTATATCGCGAATTATACGATTAAGTCGCTTGTATTTTTGAACATTTTTTTTAAAATCTTTTATAAGTTCATATAACAGCATATCATCGTAAGGAACATAAGAACCTTCGTCAAACCATTTCTTTATTTTAGTATATGGAACTATTGCAGTTGGGTATATTTTATATTGATCTACTTGTATCCTTTGGTCATATAGGATTTCTTCAAGCATTTTTTTATCAATATCATAAGAAGAACCAGGTAAATTAGGCATTATATGTATATCAACCTTAAAACAATTATTTTTAAGAAGTTTGATTGCTTCATAAGCGCATTCAATAGTATGTCCTCTGTTTATTTTTTTTAAAACATCATTATTTGTATGCTGAACACCTAATTGTATACGTGTGCAATTATAACGTCGAAAGTTAGAAATTTCAGATATATTAATAGTATCAGGTCGTGTTTCTAGCGTTAATCCAATAATATGAATTTTTGATGTTTCATTTATTTCTATCTCTTCTTCTAAGGTTTTCTTAGAACGTTTTGGTTCATTATCAAAATAAATATTTGCAGAATAATACATATCAGTTATAAAACTGTCTTGATAATTACGTGGATACTCACTCCATGTTCCCCCTAAAACGATAACTTCTAACTTATCTGGAATATGTCCCATATTAATAAGACTCGATATGCGCGAGTTCATTTGCTTTAATGGGTCAAAATTATTAGCATTTGCGCGTAATACCGCTGGTTCTGAATATAAATAACTTCTAGGTTGTGCAACCCAATTATTACCTTCATGCGCAGGTTCATTTGGGCAATAAGCACAATCATGTTTGCATGAAAAACGTGCAGTTTTAACTTCACCATCTTCGTCAATATATTTAGGATGCGCTGATGTTAAAATTGTGATTACAAGAACACCAGAATTTGATTTGCACTTTTTTTTAGTTATTAGATTCCGTAATTGTTGATTATCCAAATTAAGGTATTTATATATTTTAATAAATTCTGAATTTGAAATAGTATACTTATATTTTTTTTGAATATTCTTTTTAAACTTATCAATATCACCTATCGTATGAAAATTATCAATATTATTTTCAAATTCATTCGCTATACTTTCCATTAAAGAATTAAATATTCCATTTTCCTTATATTCTTTATGGTCGTTCTTATGAATATCTTCTATATCTATTGTTAATGCTTGAGGTTCAGATATAGAATATGAAAATAAATTATTAAGTGATTTAATAATATTCATATTTATGTGATATGATATATAGTATCATAAATCATTTTTTATAATAAATTTGTTCTAAATTAATATTTAAAATATAAAAAATGATTTAAATTATATTAAAGTATAATAAGAACAAAACAAAGAACAAAATAAGCAAACGCAATCAAGACACAAGTAATACATAAACAGTAGCATAAAAACTATGTTTATTTTTCCCTATCATTATGAAAACCCTGCACTCCTACACGATAAGATATATGGCGAATATGATATTTATTATTATTCTATGCGTATTCTGAGCAATCATCTATCTAATTTAGAAAAATACGGCGGGATATGTAAGATTGACCTAGATAATGCAGATGATTATTACAAATTAGGAATGAATATCGATAATAGAATTATCACAACTAAAAATGAATTACCGAATGAGAATGTAGTATTCAAGTTAATTAAAAATCTTAATAAAGAGCATTTCTTTAAGTTTATTAAAATTTATTGTAAAGAAAATAATATTTCTTACACTACTAATTTTAACAATATTGATATGAGAAAATTCCTAGCATATGCTTGTATTGAACTTATTCGCATATATAAAAATGATATGATTAATGGGTGGACAGGTAATAAATGGGAAAAAGTTGAAAACCCATCGTGTAAAACATATAAATATGGTTGATATAATTGCATTACTATATCACGAGGATTATATATTATAAAAAAATCAAGGTAACAAATAAGGTAATATAATTTAATATTAAACAAAATATTTATATATGTTTTTTATATTCAGCAAAAAATATATATACATTTATTCAATTTACTTTGTAATGAAACTTTGTATTGGGGAAATCATCGTAAAATGATTCCTTCTCTAAGAAATCTATCTTATTAAAGGTGCAATTTAGGTTTTTTTGCTCATTTATTTTTATGCAACAAAGGTTGATATTTTTAAGCAATTCTTTCATATTTGTGTCTAGTTCTGTCATTATATTATAAATAATCAATAAAATATTTATAATCATTTTTTATCAAAAAGTAATCGCATATTTTTTTCAAATTTTTTTCGCAAAATAATTTCATCTTTAGATATAATTCGTTTTTTTAATTTTTCAAAGTAATATTTTAGCAATAAAAACATTTTTATATTGTTATTTTTTTTATATAAATGCATCATTTTTTTATATAAATTATAGTTATCAATCTATTACACCAACCGAAAAGAAAAATGAGACAAAAATATTTATTTTTTATGTTGTTCTACATTCTCATACTATATAAATGTATTTAAAAATAAATCACATAATATATATAACATTATGGATATTACTAAACTTATAGAAGAAAATGAAAATCTTAAAACTGAAATTATAGAATTAAAAGAACAATTAAAGAAATATACTTATGGTAATACACATAAACGATATTATGAAAAAAATAAAGAAAGAGTAAAAGAAGGTGGGGCAAACTATCTTAAAAAATTAAAAGAGGATAACCCTGAAAAATTAAAAGAATACAGAAGAACTGCATATCTAAAGAAGAAGAATAAGTTGAAAGAAATTAATTAGCACCTATAATTTCTTTACAAAATATAATTCCGATTTCTCTTAATAATATGTTTTCTATTTGTACTTCTATGTTTCTTTTTGAAAAGTTAGCACAACGATTTTCATAATTTTGATATATAATAAATATACTATATTTTATCTCTTTATATTTATCACTATTACTCATATCATATAAAATGTTAGCAAACATATCATTATTATTATTATATCTAACAGATAATAGAAAATCAATAGTTTTTGTATATAAATGATACTTTTCCATAATAACTTATAATTAAGAGTTATAAGTAACTTATATCAATTTTTATTTTTTTGAAAAACTATATAAGAATATCTAAATATATACTATATAGATATATACATAATGAAAAAACCACCTGATAAGTATAAATGTATTAAATTACCTATTACTTCTATTCTTAATAATAATGAGGAAAGCCAAAAAATCTTTAATACCATTCAAGATGCTGTTTATAGAACAAATTATATTACTACTAAAACAAGTTTGTTATTGAGATTATGGTGTTTAGAAAAATACCATTATGGTATTGATATACCTTTAATTAATGAAAATACTATTAAAATGTGTATGAAATCACTTATATTACCATCAAGTGGTCCTAAACCTAAAAATAATAATCTTCTATTATTAAATGAATTTAAAA